>Ga0315280_10011189_pt1 | contig 11073 bp, 11 predicted proteins | sample YL17G06_40_MG_FD_203697 | JGI IMG/M metagenome (GOLD analysis project Ga0315280, IMG submission 203697) | Sediment microbial communities from Yellowstone Lake, YNP, Wyoming, USA - YL17G06_40 | ecosystem: Environmental > Aquatic > Freshwater > Lake > Sediment | place: USA: Wyoming | collected... | reverse complement strand
AAACTTGACCTTTCTGGGCATATAGCTCTATTAGAGCTATTAACTATTTACGCGTATGCCAAGCCCGATCGCATCCGAAGGAGGGTTTTCACACAGTTTGTGAACGTGGTGGGGCCGAAGGGACTCTCCATCATATGATGGTGGGGCTACCTTTACAACGCCTTAATTCTTGACGATCAAGATTTGAACCACGCTTAGGTATGCCGCAACACTGAGGCTTCATCCTTCGCTTACGTAATCGATTGAATACTTATGGTTCTGGACGTCATGATAATCTGCAATTATCGTGCCCTCTGAAGTCAAGAACATGTTCTTCGCTCCCCCAGACCAGTTGTAGTACTTGCCGTATGCTGAAGACTCGTCATCGGTAGAACCCTTGGAAATGACGATTTTCTGGGGAGTAATTAGATCGAGAATTTCCGTTCCGCAATAACTAGAGTTCTTTCCGTGATGCGAGGCTTTGAAAATCGTTACCCCGGAGAGAAGCTTCTCTGCTTCGGCGTTCTTCGTCGTCCAGTTGTAGACGCTCTCCCAAGCAGCGTCACTTGCGTCTCCGCCAAGCAGTATTTTGAGTCCTTCGTACTCGATTAAAATTATGTAACTGAGCAGGTTCCAATCCTCACTCTCATTACCCTCGTCAAGCAAGTATTTCGACGGGTTCACAACATAGATGTTGTACGGAAAACTGCCGCCCTGAGCAAGACCAATGGGATCAGTGCCCCGAAGTCTGAATTTAGCGTTCTTCCGCAACGTCTGATAAGCATCCCAATCTTCTTCCCTGAAGCCGTAGCCAAACTCCTCTGGCTTAGGTTTAGTATTCTCTGTATCCCAAAAGTTCGTGATCGAATAGCTTCCGACAAGGTCTGACATACCATCCATATGATCCATGTCGGGGTGGGTTTGGACGTACCTGAAGACGTCTGAGCGTGGTAATTTACCGAGATAGCGAATTGGATTTTCACAATCAGCGTTAGCTTCGCTATGTTTACGTCTAGCATTTCGAATGTCAACCACCATGACCTTGTCATCGGGCAACTCAAGAATTGTGCAATCACCCGCACCCACATTAAGGAAATGGACTCTGAATGTCATTTTCAATTCCACAGGGTTCGTTGAGAAATCATAAATTGGCTCTGTGTGCTAGTATGAGTTGACAACTAGGCTTTATGATTTGACATCTGACAGGGCGAACGAGGACTGGCTTCCCAGCTACTATCAGAGGCTCGTGAGCGAATATCAGTTCTCTCTTGGTCGAAGGGACAGTATAACTAATTGGGCGCTCACTTTGTTCTTGGCGATTATTGCAGCTTACGTGGCTATAGTAACGAGCCAAACGCACGTCTCATCTTCTTGGAGGATAGGACTTTTGCTTGTGGCATTGGGGTTGAGTACTCGTTTTTTCTTTCAGAGCACGATAGCCTACTCGTTCCTTAGGAGATGGCGTTACCTCGAAAATCAAATAGAATCGCATTGGGCAACAGGAAAACCGTCACTTCAAGGACTACTCATTGATTTCGAGGTGTACGACCATGGCAGACGTACCACAGTGACAAAGTTCGCAATGCTTTGGTCGCAACTTCGAGCTGGTTTCCTACTCATCTTCCTAGCCCTTTCTGGTGTTCTTTCCGTAGAAATTTCCCACTTACCACACCTTACTCCGCTACTGATAGTCATGTTTCTTGGATTTTCGCTGTATGTTGTATGGGAAATTGTGATTTTCGTATCCTATGATCAGTTGAAAAAACCAGAGGAAGTCGATGGTGCAAGAAATAGGAGAACTAAACGTGTCAGATATTGAAAAGAGAGATGTAGACAAGGTTCTCCAACTAAGGAATGACATCTCACCGTTCCTCGTGCATCTGACAAAGGATACCGGGCACTCCGCTAAGCATAACTTGGGAAGCATTTTGAGATCAATGACCATCAAGTACGGAACCAAGAAACCCATCAGTGACGCTAACTACAAAGTCGCGTACTTTGGCTTGGATTTGAAAACCCGCCTTACTTATTTTTCAGCCGTGAGCTTCACTGAAGCACCCCTTAACGAGATACAAAATCTTCTGGAAATAAAGGGAAGGCAAATTGACCTGCAGCCATATGGGCTGGTTTTTCTCAAGCACAAATTGATGAGGAAAGGCGTCTCACCAGTTTTCTACGTCAACAATATGATGGGAAACAAAGACAAGACAGTTGAAGCACTTTGCAGTCTGATGAAGACACATGCCAAGGAAGCAGAGGGAATCCTACCGTTTGTATCATTTTTCGGGAAGTTTCTCAAACCCTCCTGTGGAGGAACTGCTTCGAAAAGAATGAAGGATTTCATGTGGGAGCGGGAATGGCGGTACGCTTCCAGGAAGTTTTGCTTCAAATTCGAAAAGAAAGACGTGTTCATGGGACTATGCCCGGACAGAGAAATCAGCGATTTTGAATCGAGATTCCAATGGCTAACCTTCATCGACCCAAGACGAAACATGAAGTGGTATTCTGAGAAACTCATCGAGGCGAGAAAGAGGGCTAGACTTAAGCAGATAGCCATATGATCAGGAAAGCACATACTAGCTCAAGTCGACCCTCGCTGAACCATGTTCAGTTTCGGTACTCCATATTAACGCCGACCCGTGGTTCCGAAAGCCTTCCAGAATTTTCGCAACTATCTCTTTTGAGAAGGTCATATTGAAATTGAACGTCATTGTCGGCATGTTCATGTTTCGGACGATCTTCCTGATCACCGGTTCTAGTTGTTCGTTTCCACCTGCCTGCAGATACGGCGAACCCGGAGCAAGTAGCAGTCTAGGCGTGAATTTCCCATCAGCTAGCTCTCCTGGGAAGTAGTCTTCACCACAATTGACTGCGTAGAACTGGTGGTTACCCGTTATGTAGGAAATGGTGCTGAGTAAAGGGGTGATGATTGATTCGTAAATTTCAATTTGTGGTGACGGGACGAAGCATAGAATATTGAACCATCCGAGAGGAGGCGCCACAAGCCTCTCAGGTGTTTCGATAGTGACGCATGATGGTTTCTCCTTTCGATTGTCAAGAGCAGCCAATAGTGACATCACCATTTGTCCTTGCGGATTTTTCACGTTCATAGCCGGTATCAGAGACAAGCCATGCTTGAATTTGTTGTAGGGTATTGAGTTGCATTCGTAGAAGGATATCACGACATTAAGAAACTGTTCAAATGCGTTCTCGGTTTCCTCGAATGCCTTCCTCACAATGTCCTTTTCTGATTCAGTGATCAAAAGTTTGTTCACGACGGGGAGACCCGCAAGTCTTTGCAAGTCTACTTGCTTCGCTCTAAATTTCTCAACAAACGCTAGGATGGAGGAATCTCTATAGCTTGTCATTGCATCCGCAAGGTTCGGATACCCTTTGGCAGGATCCGAGATCGCATCCGATAGCGCAATCGAACCCTCGATTAGCATCATAATTTTTGCCAGCGCATCCATGTAGAGGAATTGCTTGGTTTCCGACAGAGGTTGCTCCGGTAGTCCAGTCGGGAACTCTCCTTTTTCGATCTTTTCATGTAACGCCATCTCGAGCCTGATGACGTTTATCAGACCAATGGAATTTCGGTTGAACAATGCTAATTCTGTTAAAGCCGGCTCTGTAAAATGATCCCGAATGAAGTCGAACTGCCGCCTCTTTTTTTCTTCCAGCTCCATGGCACCCAACGGCTATTGACGTATAGATTAAGCAGGGAATTGTGTCTTTCCCACTTCAAGTTTCATTTGCGTTTTTCTAGTCATAAGAGATTTTGCATTCTACCTTAACTGCCGAACTTGAGACCATCAACCGCCGTGGTTGGGGTCCAGGTTTAGTTAATTCGGGGAGGAGTCTGCCATGCCTCAGTCGTATCTACGACGCATGTTAAATGAATTCAGAAAGATTAGGTGATTTCGTTTTGAGTTTAATGTTCATGGGGTCGAATGCTTGTGAGAGTGAGGCGTATAGGCTCAGGGTATAGTCGTCCACGTCAATCTCTTTCGGGCTTGCTTGTGAGGTTGGTTTGACTGTGAACTGTCTCCCTGCCAACCTGAACGGAAGCACTTTGACGAAACCTATTGTATCCCCGCGGCTTGGGGCCTTTCCTTGGTGCGTGAGTAGCCAAGCGGCTTGGTAGGGTTGCGCCAGTCTCTTTGACATTATCTTCTCCGCCGGTTCCTCCCTAAGCTCGACTCGGTATTCTAAGTCGCCCAGACTCTCAGACCCGCTGCGAAGCCGGTGAACTGATTCGGCAACTATGTCCGGAAGCTGCTGTTTGGCGGTTTCGAATTCGGTGGGTGAGCGGCGTCCTTGGGCGAGTTGGGTTAAGCATTGTTGGAAGGTTTGTTGGAAGAGTCGTGGTGAGTTGGATTTGGCGATTGCTAAGCCTTTGATTTCTGGTTCTCCGTTGGGTAGGATGCCGAAGTAGGCTTTGATGGTGCTGAGCACGCAGACCGAATAGACGCGGTCATAAGCCAATTGAAGCCTGAACTTGCTACCGACCTCTTGAATGAGCTTCCACGTCTCCTCCCCAGTTGGATTGTCTAGGAACAGACTATCCGTGTCGGAGTACTTCGGTCTCAGATCCATCCTCTTCGCCAAATCCCACGTGGATTGGAGGACGTATCTTCCGTAAGCTGTGATCGCCTCGCCCAGAAGTGGACTGGCTAAGCCATGGATTCGGATTGTAACGCCGTAGCAGGAGACGAGAAATAGCTTCAAAATTCGTGATGCGGCCAACACATTGCCTTCCGCCCGTTCCGTTTTCATTTGGGGTTTGTAGATCTGCAGACGCAGATCGCGGAGAGCGCCTACGAGAGCGGAATAGATTCCCCGTCTCTTCGTGCAAACGTGTAGTTGTGGTTGGCCGGGCACCTGGTTACTTCGACATTCTGGGTGGGGGCATTGGATGGTCTCGTAAGAGAGGTTGAAGACATCCATACAACCCGGGTAGAGAGATTCGAAATCGACAACGTGCATGTTGAAGTAAGTACCCGGCTCCGGCCCGATTGCTAAAGCGCCCGTTACCTGCTTTCTCGTGTCTCCGAGTTTGAGTTCTTCAGGGTTGGGGATGAGGATGTTATGGGCGCGGTAGTAGGTGTTGAGCATTGAACGTATCCAGTCGGAGACGGAATAGTTTCTGTAGGTAAACCGAAGAGGAAGGTTCGCTAAGCGGCTCAGCAGAAAGGCGTTGTAGTAATCCTCCTCGGAGCCAACCTCACGGAAATTGAGCTTCTCTTCAGGAATCTTGGGTACGGGTTGGCTGACGTAGGCGTATGCCTCCTGCAGCGAAGCATACTTGAGTGGGTCACTTCGGCTGACCACTCCGAACAATTTCTCAAAGCGAGAACTTTCTTCCCCGCCTAACGAGGTATCAGGAACCCAACTGTGGTCGCTGAAACGGTGAAGGATGCCGAACCGAAGCCCCTTATCATACGCGTAGCTGAGCGCCGGATCGATGTCCAGCTCCCAAGCTTGCGTACCCTTCGAAGGCTTCGCAGTGTAGCTGACCTTGTATAGTGTCAACTCGTTTCCGGTAAAGAGGTCAATCTTCTTGACAGGGTCACCCTGCTTCTGCGTAGTGAGGTAGTATGGTTGAAAACCTCTTTCAACCCATTCAATCGATTCTAGGTCGGGCGATGTAATCAACCTGAGAGTGACTAAACCTGTCTTGTAAGTGACCCCTACAAGCCATCCAGATTGACCCTCAGGAACCAAGAGCGCACCTGCCGTTGAGTCTGAGGGATAATCGGTTCTCTTTAGGCTTGAAGGAAGCGACGTCCCAGGCCGGAATAATTGGAGATTGTGATTTCAAAAGTCTGAATGGAGTGATTCTTCATACGTCTCTACCATTAGACCACCGCAATATCTCCCGCTTTCAGCTGTGAAGACGATTGGAATTCTGTCAAGGATCTTCTCGTTGGGGTGGTTCTTAATCCAATCCCGTATCTTCTGGTCGACCTCCAACCAGATGCGCCCGCAGATTATGACCCCAACTCGTTTCCTAGCTTTGGCTTGCATACTTTGACCATCAGAGCGAATCTTCGTCAATCATATGGTCTGGGAGTCTCCGGCAAAAGCGCGCTGTCTTTCTCTCTTCCGCAACGTTGCCACGTCGCGAGGTTGAGGCTTAGGAGGGACGGCTGCAGGTCTTTTGTACCCGGCGCGTCGCACCTTCATGAGCTCATCGGCTGTGATGAAACCCGTCTCCTGCTGCTTGTATTGAATCGCGCGCATTTCACCCATGTCAAAATCCGGGAGCCGGACGCGGAACACAAGCTCGTCTGCCCTCCCCTCAATTTCCAATCCCAAGAGGTCATAGTCGTTTGAGAGGGAGAGAAAGCGGCGGATTATCTTCATCCGGTCTGATGGCAAGGCAACTTCCTTGGATTCTACCTCCGCTTGATCGCACCATTGGCATATCCACGTGACATTTCTTATCAGAGTGCTAGGAGCCTTGAGTTTCTCCGGAGTGGAGTAGCGGCAGCCGCAGGAGGTCTGTGGAGTTCTGGCATTACAGGCTCTACACCATCGTTCAGCGCGGATAGTGTAGTTACTGCTTCCGTTGAATGGCATAGAAGTCGCTCATCTTGGGCTTAAGTTGCAAAGGTTCCTTCATTCTTGGTACGAGTTCGCCGCTATCTACGGAATAGCTTTCATGGCACCAATCGCACCTAAGCCAGTTATCAAGAGGTCCGCCACAATTCGGGCAGCGACGGTCGCGCACTGAGTGGATTTCGGCTTTACGCATCGCCATGTATTCAGCAACCGGGTCACGCTCCGTTTTCAGCTGCCTCAGCTTTCCGTCCATGAAGCGGTACTCACGTTTGCATGAGTCGCAACGGAAGTCAAACTCGTATACGTCACGTCCCTGACATGCCCACTTATTTCGGCTTATCCAGACTAGCGGTTTGTTGCAATTAGAACAGTTGGTTGAGTTGCTTTCAATCTCCAATCATACTCAGCGCCGGAGGTACAATGGGTCAATGCGTAGGGGGACAAGCTCATCGTTCTCTAGTTCAAACCACAGGTTGCATTCGCCGCAACGTTTCAGCGGATAATCTCCTTGACCCATAAGTTCGGTTTGACAGAACGGGCAGTTCAATCAATTCACTCAATTTTGCTGTGCCTTATGCAATCAGTTAAGGTTATGCAATCAGTTAAGCCTCGCAGCGAACACCAAGATGGGACTGAGACCGCCCCGAAACTAAAGATGAGTCCCTCTACAAGCGGCTAGCTAAGACCTTGACAAGGAAGTGCGAGATCAGAGACTTCATAGAAATGTGGGATAGATTCGGTCACTGCAGAAAGAGCTGCGAATACTCTTGAGCCGCGTACCGGCGTCCGTTCTCATCCTCGTCATGTGCGGGGTAGGTGATCTCAAACTTTCGGGGTGCTTATTGACGGACTGTACTGGATCATGAGAGTAATTGGCTTGTCGGCGTGCTTAGCAATGTAACGTCTGGTCGCTTGAGCGGTGTCCGATAACAATATCTCTCCATCGTCGCCTTCGAGTCCCAGATGATTGACAGTGACATTCTTCGCAAGGACTGGCGAGGTTTTGAAGTTGAGAGTTAAGATGCTTTCTACTATCTTAGCCTGAGGAATGATTTTTCGCCCCGCTGCTGTGAGTTCATACATACCTTCCTGATTTTTCTGAAGCCACCCTAGCTTTTCAAGCGTTTTCAGGTTCTTGGTAAGCCCGGCGTCAGTGATGCCTATTTCTCTCTTCAAGTCGCGGAACCGCATCGGCTCTGCACAAAGCTGAATTAACTGTTGATTCTTCGAGACACGAACGAAGACGTTCGCTATTTTGCTCAATTAAGCCACGATACCGTAACTATACCAAGGTATAGTAAACTGTTGGCCCCGCATCAGAGTTGGCCCTTTGACATCTGACATCTCGTATGGCTTCACAGAGGCAAAGAGACGGAATGAGGGGGTTCAGGGTGATTCTCGTTGGAACGTGGTTCCGGGGGTGAAGGCGTCGCAAAGTGTGACCCACGAGCTGGAAGAAGCATGAAACGGAGCCGTATCGGGGGTGTGTTGGCTGAGATGTCAGAGGTTCTACGGTGGGAGCGATTTTAGATGTCAAACTGTTGGCCAGGGGAGGCAAACATGGCAGCGCAGCCCGGTGACACTAGCCCGTCGTGGATGTGCCGCATTATGATGTAGCGCGCGTGCGTGAAATTATGTAAAGGGTAGGAAACAAAGTGTGGGTTTGGCTGTTGGGCTGCTGGGGTTCTTGGATCTTGAATGGGTTGGTTTCAGTCATAGCCGGTTGTGAACGGTGTTATGCAATCCATAGCCAGTTGTTGTCGGTATTTGCAGTGGAGTGGTGGTAGTGGTTCCAGCTGTGACCGATAGAGATCAGTGGAGCTGGAAAGAAGCTGCCGGCGACTGAGGCATGGAAGAGAGAGTTGACTAAGGATAAGCAAAGCGAAAACAAAGTGAAAACAAAGCGTGATGGATAAGATTTGCATTGCTTTTTGAAGTAAACCGAGAGTGTTTGGGTGTACTGGCGTGAACCTTTTGCCTGGAGGCAAATGGTTACCCGCCCTTTTGCTACGTCAGGAAATGTATCTTGTGAGGCATTTCAGCAAGCTGCGATCGTTTGCCTTGTGCCTCCTTGGAAACGGAGTTAGGCTGTTTTTTCGATTATGATTCTGCCTTTTTCAATTCGCACCGTCACGTTTCCTTTTTCCCCAATTAGCGGGCATTGTGAATCGTTACCTACCTTGCTTGGTATGTACACGTAGAGTCTGCCCCCTTTTGGGGTTCGCCAGTATCGTCCTCGCGCTTCCAGCAATCTCAGTTGACCGGGCCGTTTCTAGTGGGGAAATGTTTAAAAGTCGTTTTGTATGTTGATTTGTCTGTCACTCCGAAAGACATGACGGAGACGCCGACGCGAGGCAGTTTCCTGAACCTTTCCATTCCCAACCGGTTCGAACGCCACAAGGAGGCGATTGGCGTTTGGTGTTGAAGGTTAGGCTGTCTCCAGAGTTTTGGGAGGCAGCCTCAGAAGCAGTCCCGACGTTCAATGAGATATTACAGAACCATCTGAACTCGGATGTCTCCTGGCTCTTCCAACAAGAAGACCCTTGGTACGACAATGTAAACCATGAGTGGAAGTTTCAAGGCGTCTACCAAATGCTCGCTACTTCAAGGTACAAATTGTATTTGCAGCAGCCTCCGGTGTCTAACGCCCCGTGGGATTACGATGTCGTCTTCTTCCTCCCGGTGAAAAATCGTGATCTTACCAAAGCTGTCACCCGCAGGAAGCTCGACGAAGAAATAGTGGTTCTTATTCCTGAAAAGGTACTCCCACAACCCAAGCCTGACCCGACGGCTGCGGAATTGGCTTTCGTCATCCGAACCTCCAAGTACAAGCCTTTAGCGGGTTACCTCAAAGCACCCATAAACCTCGCATGGCGCAAGATCAAACAAGGCAGACAAGTGAAGCGGATCTTCTGGGAAGACGATGTGATCTTCTACCTAACCATTGACCCTAACGCCGTCAAGGTCAGCACCGTCGAGGATGCAGGTAACTTGAACGGCGCGCTTGAAGATGTGGGTGCCGGGCGTGTGATCAATGATCCGTACGAACTGCGAAAGATCAGGGAGATGGCGGCGAAGTACGGTGACACGCCCAACGAAGCCCCGCCCAAGACTGTCTAGTCGCTTGGGCGGAGTTTCTCTATGATTACTCTGTTTCCCTCAATAACCAGTAGGACTTGTTCGTTGTCGCTGAACGGAAATTTGCCGCTCTCGACGAGCCTAGACGGAATGTAAAGCCAGCGCTGAATATACTCGTGGTTCTTGGCAGTTATCCTTTTGACGTTGATTTTAGTGGGGGCGAAGGTTCTTTCCCCCTTGCCGACTCGCTTCCTCCCCTCGGTCGAAGTATTCATGGCAGACGCTCAACAACCGCTGTTGCAGCGAGGGGCTATTATCATTTAGCCTACCATAGGCGAAAACCTGCTAACGCAACCCTGAAAAATTGCCAAAATGGAACCAGGCCTCGAGAATCCAACAGACCTTACGGTAGGGCATCACAAGAACAAGCGCACGCTACCGCAACACCTCACAAAATGAGGCACAAGCTATCACAAGACGAGACAGGTTTTCGGCAGAAATGTCTTTTCCCGCTAAAGTTGTCGGAGTTTCAGTCTGCTACTCGAAGAGCCGCGTAGAACTTGGCAGCCTGATCTCCGGATTGACTTTCGAATCGGCATTAGGTTTTTTGCAAAGCAGTTTCTATCAGTAGGTGCTTCGGTTCGCCTCCTTTTGTAGGCAATTGCCGTTGCCTCTTTTTCTGGGGAGAGGGCTTACGGTAGCATCGCAGTCTTTAGGTGCGTGAAAAGTCGGCCCTGAGGATGATCCGCGACAAGCTGATAGTATTGTTCATGTCTGCGACGTTACCATTTCGACAGTAATTCCGCATTAGAAATTAGACTTTCGAGGCTTGTTCGTCCATATCCTCTGACGAAAAGTGAAACTTAGTGTTCAACTGTCGAGAGGGGCGGACGAAGCTACCTAAACATACAGCTCGTTCACACACACAAAAAACATCGTCTCGGAAAGGAATTAGCCGTCTACTCGTCTCAGGCTTCCCTTTTGAAGGTACTCTCGCCTCGGAGCAGGCAACTAGCTCGATCACTTGACCTTGAGCGCGGTCATCAGGAGCTGCGGACACCTTTCCAGGACTAAGCCGAAAAAGAAAATCCGGCAAAACGCAACACGGCAACCACGCAGGTTGCCGAAACAGTATACAAAACGGATAGACCAAGAAATGCAGGTCACTTGACGGGAACATAGCGGTTGATGGTTTCATCGATCCCACCGATCCATGCTATGAATCTGTGTAGGTGCTGGAGGGCTTCGTGTTCCTCGTAGTCGTGTTCGTCGGCTGGTTCGTGGATTAGCCGCTGGTTTGTTAGGGCTTCGACGATGTGCAGGATGTGGTGTGCGATAAGTATGTGCCAGAGGTAGGGGTCGCCGTTCTTCATCCTGATCGGTTTTGAGTAGTCCACGAAGACGATCGCATCGTACTGGCTGTAGGTTCTTGCCTGTTCCTCTGTGAAGCCC
>Ga0315280_10011188_pt1 | contig 11073 bp, 10 predicted proteins | sample YL17G06_40_MG_FD_203697 | JGI IMG/M metagenome (GOLD analysis project Ga0315280, IMG submission 203697) | Sediment microbial communities from Yellowstone Lake, YNP, Wyoming, USA - YL17G06_40 | ecosystem: Environmental > Aquatic > Freshwater > Lake > Sediment | place: USA: Wyoming | collected... | reverse complement strand
ATACCGATTTGACGCCTGAAAGATTGCGAGATCTGTTTGCGAAGCTGCGCAATTCAAGATCTTAGGTCATTGCGACCGTAGCGAAGCAATTCCGAAATCCCGTGCCATTGCTTGAGCTTTAAAGGCTCGCAATAACTTTCTGGGAAACATAATAAATGCCTCAACTCAAACTCGTCAGCAAAAACTTCGACTATCCCGATCAGCCGGAACTGCAGGCTGCTCTGAGCCGGGGCGCCTACCAGCAGTGGAAGCGGGCGTTGTCGCGGAAAATACCGCCTGAAAAGATCGCCGAGGAGGTCAAGAACGCTAGGCTGCGCGGTCAGGGTGGAGCCGGCTTCCCGGCAGGAGTCAAATGGGGCTTCGTGCCTAAGGACAGCCCCAAGCCTAAATACCTCTGCGTCAACGCCGACGAAGGCGAACCGGGAACCTTCAAGGATCGCGCCATCCTGGAAAAGGACCCGCACCTGCTGCTTGAAGGAATCGCGCTGACCTGCTACGCCGTGGGCATTCACATGGCTTTCATCTACATGCGTGGTGAATTCCATGGCCCACGCCGCATCGTCGAAAAGGCCATTCAGGATGCTAAAGCCGAAGGCCTGTTAGGCGAAAACATCTTGGGTAGTGGCTTCGATCTGGATGTCATCGTGCACATGGGTGCTGGGGCTTATATATGCGGTGAAGAGACTGCTCTATTGGAATCTCTGGAGGGCAAAAAGGGCTGGCCACGCTTGAAACCCCCGTTTCCGGCAGTGGTCGGAGCTTTTAAATGCCCGACGGTGATCAACAACGTGGAGACGCTGTCGGGAGTGCCACACATCATCCGCATGGGCGGCGAAGAATTTCGCAAGCTGGGCACCGAGAAAGACGGCGGCACCAAGCTCTTCGCCGTCAGCGGCCATGTTGAAAAGCCCGGCGTCTACGAAATGACCATGGGCTCGTCGCTGAAAGAGCTGATTTATGGCGTCTGTGGCGGGATCAAAGGCGGCAAGAAGCTGAAAGCCGTCATTCCCGGCGGGTCATCCGCTCCGGTGCTGACTCCCGACGAGATTGACGTTCCGCTGGAATTCGAAGCCTTGGCCGCCATCGGCTCCATGTTGGGATCCGGTGCCGTGATCGTCCTGGACGAGACCGTCTCCATCCCCAAGGTTTTCATGGTCACGGCGCGCTTCTACGCTCACGAATCCTGCGGCCAGTGCACCCCTTGCCGCGAAGGCTGCACCTGGATATACAAGATTTCCAACAAGATACTGGCGGGCCTGGGCCGTCCCGCCGACCTCGACCTGATGCTGGATCTGGCCGACAACATGAACGGCAAAACTATCTGCCCGTTGGGAGCCGCTATGGCTCTCCCCACAATGGCTTTTATCAGGAAATTCCGCCACGAATTTCTGGCCTTAATGAAGAACTAAGGACTATGCCTGAGCTGACCATAGAAGGCCAAAAAGTTCAGGTTCCCGAAGGCACAAACCTGATTTTGGCTGCCCGCAAAATAGGAATAGACATCCCCCATTTCTGCTATCACCCTGGCCTGACCGTCGTCGGTTCCTGTCGTATGTGCCAGGTGGAAATTGAAGTAGGCGGGCGCCAGCGATTAGACCTGGCCTGCTCCAATCCCGCGCAGGACGGCATGATCGTGCGCATCAGCGCCCCCGAGGCGGTCAAGGCCCGCAAAGGCATCCTCGAATATCTGCTCATGAATCACCCCCTGGACTGCCCCATCTGCGACGACGCCGGGGAATGCAAGCTGCAGGACTACTACATGATCCACGGCCTGTACGACAGCCGCCTGGATGTCCCCAAATGGCACAAGCCCAAGGTCTATTCGCTGGGACCGACCGTCCTGCTGGACGCCGAGCGCTGCGTCCTTTGCAGCCGCTGCGTGCGCTTCTGCGATGAAGTCTGGGGCGAACGCCAACTGGGCATCTTCGGCCATGGATCGGATGAACTGCTGATCAACTATCCCGGCAAAGACCTGAACAACCCTTACACTGAAAACGTCGTAGATCTCTGTCCGGTGGGAGCGCTTCTTTCCAAGGATTTCCGCTATCAGCGCCGTGTCTGGTATCTGAAATCGGTCAAATCCATCTGCCCCCTGTGCAGCCGCGGCTGCAATATTTACATCCATTTTGACGAAAGTCATGATTACAAGCAACCTGGCAAGCGCGTCTTCCGCGTTAAGCCCCGCTACAACCCCGGAGTCAACCGCTGGTGGATCAGCGACCGCGGCAGGCATGGCTACAAGTTCATTGACGATCCCTGCCGTGCCAGGGTCCCCAAAGTGAGGGGCAAGGAGGTCGTTTGGGAAGAGGCTTTGTCTAAAGCGGCAGAGTTGCTCCATTCTACTCCCAACCAGCCGGATGCAGTTGCCGCGCTGATCGCCCCGAACGCCTCCAACGAAGACGCCTTTGCGGCTTTGCGTCTTATGCGTGAGACATTAAAGCTCAAGCACCTGGATTACGAAATTCCCCACGCCGACAAGCTGAAAGGCGACCATCTGCTCTTGACGGATGATCCTTATCCCAATCGCCATGGTTTCGCCGACCTGGGCTTCGGCCCACAGGATGGTGGAATGCCCGTTCAGGGTGCCGTCCAGGCTATCCAATCCGGTCGGATCAAAGGCCTGATCGTCGCCGGAACCGATTTGACTGGCCTGTTGGGGGATGGGGTGGAGGCTTTTGCCTCGAAGCTCGATTGGCTGATCGTCGTGTCACATTTCGAAGACCGCCTCTGGAAAAAAGCCACCGTCGCTCTGCCCATGGCCGTCTATGCCGAACGCCCCGGCACTTTCACCAACTTCAAGGGCCTGGTGCAGAAGTTCGAGAAAGCCATCGAGCCCATCGGAGTCTCACTGCCCCAGTGGCAGATCTGGCAGCGGCTGGCGCAGAAGCTGGGCGTTAAATGGCACTATGAAGACGAGCGCCAGATCTTCAAGGATCTTTCCGCCGGTAAACCCGCCTATGATACGCTGAACTGGCACGCCACCTTCGGAGTGAGACCGGCGTGCTATACTGATAACTGGTACATGTGGTAAGCTGCGCAAAATATATGGACATAGGGTAGCCCGGCCAGCTCGCCTGACCGGGGATTTGCAAATGCAGATCATTCTGTTTTTCGCAGTTCTCCTTACTATGGGCCTCTTCCGCGCACAGGCGCAGGATAGCGCCGCCGTGATCTTGCCCCAGCCGAGACTGGAGAGCTCGACCTCCATCGAGGCGGCCTTGCGGCTTAGGCGCTCAATGAGGGATTATGAGAAAGGACCGTTGGCCCTTTCGGAAATCTCCCAGCTCCTCTGGGCCGCTCAAGGAATCACCGATCCGGAAGGCCTGCGCACCGCGCCTTCCGCCGGAGCGCTGTATCCCCTGGAAGTTTATCTGGCTGCCGGGAATGTGGATAGCCTGTCGCCAGGGATCTACCGCTACACGCCGGATGGCCATAAATTGGTCGCAATCTCACAAGGCGATGCCCGGCTGGCTTTATGCAAAGCTGCCCGGGATCAGGAATGCGTCCGCGGCGCCGCTGCAGTTATCGTGATCACGGCGGTGTACCAACGCACCACGAAGAAATACGGCCAACGCGGTATCCAGTACGCCCACATCGAAGTGGGCTGCGCCTCTGAAAATATCTATCTACAAGCCGTGGCTTTGAATCTGGGCGTCGTCTATGTCGGCGCCTTCAGCGATGAGGAAGTGAGCGCGATTTTGAATCTGAAAGGGAGCGAACAACCTCTGGCGATCCTGCCAATTGGAAGGATCAGGTGAGCCGCGCAAACAGGTGAAAAGGCGATAAATCGGACATCACTGGATGAATCGAGATGAAAGGGGATCCCCCATGAAAGCCTTAGTCTTCGGAGGTTCAGGCAAGGTCGGAGCCGCCGTGGCTCTGGACCTGGCTAAGGATAAAGACGTAAAAGTCGTCGGCATTACCGGCCGCAACCAGGCCGCTCTGGAGAGGACCAAGAAGTGGATCGGCAGCGACAAAATCGCGCCGCATGTGCTCGACGTCAACGATAAAAAGAGCACCAGAGCTTTGATGGAGCAGTACGACGTCGGTGCGCTGGCTCTGCCCGACCGCAAGACCAGCTATAAAGTGGTGCACGCCGCCGTCGAGGCCGGCCTGAACATTGTGGATATGTTAGAAGAGTATCACCGCCGCCCCGATACCTATGAGACCGAAGGCCTGGCGCTTCCCAAGGGCATGACGCTTGATGAGTACGGCGACTGGCTCCACCAGACCGCCATTAAGAACGGCGTGACCTTCATTGACGGCATGGGCTTCGCTCCGGGCCTGAGCAACGTGACGCTGGGCGAAGGCATCCGCAAGGTGGACCAGGCCGAGGTCGCCATCGCCCGCGTCGGCGGCATCCCGTCGAAAGAAGCCGCCCAGAAGCATCCCCTGCGCTACATGATCACCTGGGCCTTCGATCACGTCCTGCGCGAATACATGATCCAACTGAAGGTGATTAAGAATGGCAAGGTCGTGGACGTCGCCGCCGCCACCGACCGCGAGGCCTTCAAGTTCAATCAGTTGGGCAAGAACGAAGACCTGGTCTGCGCCGTCACTCCCGGTATGCCCAGCTTCATCTACACCCGGCCGCAGCTTAAGGAATTCGCTGAGAAGACCGTCCGCTGGCCCGGCCACTGGGAAGGCGTCCAGACTCTGAAAGAGTGCGGTCTGCTCGACATCAAACCCGTCAACTTCAACGGACAGAAAATTGTGCCGCGCGAATTTCTCTTGTCGCTGATCACCCCGCGTCTGCAGCCCCAGCCCGGCGATACCGACGTCTGCGTCATGTACAATACTCTGACCGGAACGAAGAACGGCAGAAATGTGAAGATCGAATACTGGATGTGGGACGAAGCCGACACCCAGCGGGGCCTGTCCTCCATGGCTCGAGTCACCGGCTTCCCCGTAGCTATCGCCGCCAAATTTCTGCTGTCGGGCTATATCAAGGAAAAAGGCATCGTGCCGCCCGAAGATTGCATCAAGGGCGATCTTTACGCAAAATTCATGAAGGAGCTGGAGAAGAGAAACATCAACATCCTGGAAACGACGACCGGCATGTGATGACCCTGACCATGTTGTCTTATCGCCATGTCAACGTCTGACAGCATCATTTTGGGGGCCATAGCCATCCTGGTTCTGGCGACTCTGATCTGGGTTTACGTGAGAAGGCGCAGGCTGTTCAGCAACGTGCATTTCGCGGCAGAGACGACTTTCAGGTATTTCCAGACGGCGGACAAACAGCAGGCCATAGACGCCGTGCAATACCAGCGCGAGGAAAAAGAGGAGGATGACGCGGGAGATCCACAGGCGGGCGTTGACCGTGCCGGAGATCGAAAAGGTGGAGCTGATGGTTAAAGAACACATGGACGCCGCGAAAATTAATAAGGCGCTTGTGGAATAACATTTGGAGGAAGGCAACATGTCAACCGAAATCAAAGTAAAATACGTGTATGGGCCCGATTATCGGAAGATACCGGCCACTGGCGCCTGGGGGGGACTGTCGCCAAATGCCGAAGTGATTGTAAACTTCTATGTTGAATTTAAAACGAAACCAGAGACATTGACAATCCAAGTTGATGAAGCCGGAAACTTAGCTGAAGAAAGCGGAGAAAAAGAAGAAATTTCTATGACCCGTGAACTCCTCATAGGTGTCGTAATGAGACCTGACATCGCAAAGTCAGTCGGTCATTTTTTGATAAGATATGCCGAAATGGCCGAATCTGCCATTTCTCAAAGAGAGAGAATGATGAAAGAAACAAAGGGAGAATAAACTGATGGAAGGATGCACTACCGAAAAGCCAGTCCCATCAGCTTTTGGGCCCCTTATCCCCGCTGAACTATCTCCATCTTTAGCTTATAGCGGGGGGATCCATGTAGTCTTTCATGCAAGTGGAAGCACTTCTGGATTCAGCTTATCCCAATCTAAGACTGATTTGTTTCCTGCTGACTATTGGAACCGAATAGTCTATTTGACTAGAGGAACAGTTGGCGTCGCACAACAATCAGGATTTTTACCCCTTAGTCTGAGAACAGAAAGAGTGGGTGGAAGCGCAGACCAATTGATCTTTGCACAAACTGAACGGGCATGGGCAATGCTTGCAGCGAAAGAGTTCCTAAATGGTTATGACGAGGTTGACAGCATTTACGACGAGGCATAGATGCCCAGTTATTCAATCGGCGATGTCTTGCTAATTGAATTCCCTTTTGCAGATACACTTGGCGTGAAAAAACGACCTGCTCTACTCATCTTGGACACAGGCGGTGCGGATGTTGTTGTTGCGCGTGTTACGGGTCAGTCCTACAATACACCCCATGATGTCCAAGTCAATAATTGGCGACAGGCTGGCTTGCGGAGGCCATCAATAGTGCGGCTCCACAAGCTAGCTACTCTTGAAAAGGCCATAATCAATAAATGTTTGGGAAGGCTTGACCCTGTGGACCTGAAGACAGTGCGATCCAAACTACATGAGATGTTCTCCATAAATGCACTATGAACGGGCTAGGTAGCCCGGTCAGCTTGTATGGTCGGGGCTCCGCCAACTAAGATAAGCAATACGATCCTCCCATGCTCGAAACTGCCATCGTCTTAGCCAAAATCTGGGCCGTGCTCCTGGCCCTGGTCTCTATGGCCGCCATCATGACCTGGGTGGAACGCAAGGAATCCGCCGTCATGCAGGATCGCCTGGGAGCCAACCGCGCAGACGTCTTCGGCCTGCGCATCATCGGTCTGTTCCAGCCCATGGCCGACGGCATCAAGATGTTCTTCAAGGAGGATTTCGTTCCTCCGCGCGGCCATAAGCTGTTGCACACCCTGGCACCGGTGCTGGCCTTTTTCCCGGTCATGGTTACCTTTGCCGTCATCCCCTTCGGCGACGTGCTGTACCTTGGAAAGCTGGAAATTCCCCTGCAGATCGCCCATCTGAACATGGGCTATCTATTCATCCTGGCTTTCGGCGGCTTGACCACCTATGGGTTGGTGCTGGCCGGCTGGTCGTCCAACAACAAGTATTCGCTCTTGGGCGGCCTGCGCGCCGCCGCCCAGATGATCTCCTATGAAGTCGTCCTGGGGCTCTCCCTGGTCGGTCTGATCATGGTCTACAGCACGCTGCAACTGGACGTCATCGTGCGCGACCAGGGCAGGCTGCTTTTCGGCTTTCTGCCCGCCTGGGGCGTCTTCTTGCAGCCGCTGGGCTTTCTCCTCTTCTTCCCGGCGGCCATCGCTGAAACCAAGCGCGTCCCCTTCGATCTGCCCGAAGGCGAATCCGAAATCATCGGCTATTATGTGGAGTATTCCGGTATGAGGTTCGGCCTGTTTTACTTCGCCGAATTCGTGGAAATCATTGTGGTATCGGCCCTTGTTTCCACGCTTTTCTTCGGTGGCTACCAGGTCCCCTGGCTTTACGCCCAAGGCTTCCAGCTTCCGTGGGGCTGGACCTGGAATTTGCCGCACCTGATGGTGGTCGCGCTGCAACTGTTGTCGCTCTTCGTCAAAGTCGCCTTCTTCTGCTGGCTGCAGGTGCTGATCCGCTGGACGCTGCCCCGCTTCCGGTATGATCAATTGATGAAACTGTGCTGGACTGGCATCCTGCCCCTGGCTATGCTGAACATCTTGGCAACCGGTGCGGTGCTAATGATCATTGAGCGCTAACGGCTGGCTACCGGGAGAATCGGCTTCCAAAACCGGGTCATCACTAAATGCAGGTCACCAAAGCAAAAGCTAAGGGAAGCTGGATGGGCAATTTGCTTCTTCTGCTGGCCACGATCCTCGTAAGCTTGATCGCCGCAGAAGTTCTGCTGCGCGTGACAGGCCTCCAGGTCGGAAATCCCGATCCTCAGGTCATGGCCTTTGATGATACGCTGGGCTGGGTGTTCGAGCCGAATTCCAAATTCCAGCTCATCCGCGGAAAAGACCAGTTGGAGCTGGATATCAACCGCTGGGGTTTTCGCGACGATCAGCCCCCGCCAGCCCAACAGGCGGCCGCCAAAACACGCATCATGCTCTTGGGCGATTCTTACGCAGAGGGCCATGAAATACGGGCGAAGGAGCGGGCCTCTGAGTATCTGGAGCAAGCCGATACGAACATGGTGGTCTACAACTTTGGCATTGGGGGCTACAGCACCGATCAGGAATTGTTGGTACTGAAGAAATTCGGCCCGGAGGTTCGACCGCATGTCGTGTTACTCTTTTTCTGTGTTAATGATATCTATTACAATGCACAGGCCATAGCTGGCCGGCAGGCTAAACCGTTATTCAAGTTGGAGCCTGATGGTTCATTAAAGCCAGTCAACTTGCCCTTGCCGCCTCCGCATAGAACCAGCCCCATCATCAGGTGGGTGACCAGTCGCGTGGCCATCGCCAAGGTCACGTCCAATGCGATTGGCCGTATCACCGAAGGATTCGAGCGCAAGACTGCCCAGGCCCTTGCCAGAGAGACCGGGCGGGCCAAACTCGTCGAACGGGGCGCAAAGGAAGACAAGCTTTTATGGCTCGTCAGATCAGATATCTCCAACCTGACTTATTATCTGCTGCGCGACATTCGTGATGAATGCTGCAGACTGGGAGCTCAATTAATTGTGTTCATGTGCCCCAGCAGTGAAAGCTATACCGCCACCCGCGACGATTCACCTGAGGGAATTAAGTTGCCCATGGACTGGTGCACCGCGCTGGAAATACCGGCGGTGGATCTATTCCCGGTATTTCGTCGCTATTATCTGGAGACAGGTAAGAATCTTTACATCTACGACAAAATGCACTGGAATGCCCAGGGCAACCGGATCGTCGCCGATGCGGTGATGGAAACAATGCAAAAGCTCGGGCTACGAAGATAGGGCATAGCCAGCCGTAATCGGCTATTGCTTTATTTTGGCTTTCATAACGGCCCTATTTTGGGGAGGCAATGCGGTACTAGTGAAAGTGGCTGCGGGAAAAGAGCATCATGGCCTAGAGCCTGCGCGCGCCAACTTTTTCGTAGCGCTGGGCATCCCGGTCGCCATCATTGCCTGAATGGAGCGCAAGGAATCGGCCGTCATGTTGGATCGCCTGGGAGCCAACCGCGCTGAACATCCTGGCGACTGGATTGATCCTCATGCTCATTAGTCGCTGATTTTAGAGAGAACAAAAACGCTGCCGCGGCGATGAATCCGACATCCAGCAGAACTCAACGACGTCTGCCCGCCAACTTGATGCTGCTGCTGGGCGCACTGCTGGTCTGCTTGATCGGCGCCGAGATATTCCTGCGTCTGGCGGGCTTTCAGGTCGGAAGTCCCGATCCCGAGTTTTTCGCCTTCAGTGACACGCTGGGCTGGAAAGGCAAACCTAACTTCAAGGGCGATCTGATCAGAGGCCAGGAGCGCATCCATTACGAAATGAATTCCTGGGGCTTTCGAGATGACCCACCTGCTCCGGCCAGTTCGTCTGCTGGCAAGCGCCGCCTGATGCTTCTGGGCGATTCCTACGCCATGGGCTACGAAATCCCCAAAGAGGACCGCGTGGGCGAGCTGTTGGAAAAAGCCGATTCCAGCTTTTTAGCCTACAATTTCGGCATCATGGGCTACAGCACGGATCAGGAATTCCTGGTGCTGAAGAAATTCGGCCCCGAGGTAAAGCCTGACATCGTGCTCCTCTTCTTCTGCGTTAACGATATCTATTATAGCGAACAGAACACGGCCAACAAGCATGCCAAGCCCCTGTTTCGCCTGCAGAACGATGGATCATTGACGTTGACCAATGTGCCGCTGCCGGAGCCGAGCCAACCCAGCCCGCTGCTCAAGTGGACGCGATCTCATGTGGCTGTGGCCAGAGTTGTGTCCGACGCCGTCAATCGCTTCACCGAAGATTTTGAACGCAAGAGCGATAGAACGCTGGGCGCAGGCGCCAGATCCAAAAGTGTCGCGGAACGCGGTGGAAAAGAAGATAAATTGCTCTGGTTGAGTACTTCAGACGTTACGGATTTGACGTATTATTTACTGCGCGATCTGCGCGCCGAGAGCCGGCGCCTGGGAGCGCAGATGGTCGTCTTCATGTGCCCCAGCAATAAACGCTGGACTGAAACTCGCGATGATGATCCCGAAGGGATCAAGCTGGCGATCCAGTGGTGCAATAAGCTGGAAATACCCTGTGTGGATCTGTTTCCAGTCTTCCGCCGGGATTTTCTCACCCACCAGGAGAATCTTTACATCTACGACAGAATGCACTGGAACGAGCGCGGCAACCGCATCGCCGCCGAAGTGGCGCTGGAGACTCTACGAAATCTCATGACCCCCATGTCAGCGCCGAGCAACTAGACCATGCCACGCTGGTTACTTCTGGCCTTTTTGGCGGCGATTTTCTGGGGCGGCAACGCTGGGCTGGTGAAACTGGCCCTGGGTCGGGAGCATTTCGGCCTGGAAGGATCGCGAGCCAACTTTTTTGTGGCGCTCGGTATCCTGGCCGCCATGGTCGTCAACGACCGCCTGAATCCCGCGCCGTTTTCGGGGGCGCAGATTCCGGCTTATGCGTTGTCTTTCGCCATCGGCGTCATCTGGGCTTTGGGCAACATCTTCGCCTTTTCCGCCGTCCGCGCCGGCGGCGCCATGAGCCAGGTCGTGCCCATCTATAACACGAATACTTTGATCGCCGTACTCTTGTGTATGCTTTTCTTGCGCGAAATCCCCGTCGGCGCGGACATGTACCGGGTGCTCGCCGGGGCGGTCTTAATTACGATTGGAGCGATTTTGGTTTCGTGAGAAGACTCTCGGCGATGGGTTTTCTCACCGATATTGTGCCAGAATAATCCGCCTCAGGCGGATTCGGGTGTGGCTCCTTCGAGCGAGCATGACCCATAACCACAAACCCTTAGTCGAACAGCGCCGCCATCATGGCGAGACGCATCATCACCCTCACGGCAAGGCAACCGAAAAAAGCCGCCTGACCTGGGTGATTACTCTGACCGGCGCGATGATGGTCGTCGAGGCGATCTTCGGCTGGCTCTCCGGCAGCCTGGCGCTTCTGTCTGACGCCGGCCACATGCTGACGCATTTCGGCGCGCTGCTCATTAGCTTGATCGCCATTGTCATTGCTCGTCGTCCCAG
>Ga0315280_10011187_pt1 | contig 11073 bp, 8 predicted proteins | sample YL17G06_40_MG_FD_203697 | JGI IMG/M metagenome (GOLD analysis project Ga0315280, IMG submission 203697) | Sediment microbial communities from Yellowstone Lake, YNP, Wyoming, USA - YL17G06_40 | ecosystem: Environmental > Aquatic > Freshwater > Lake > Sediment | place: USA: Wyoming | collected... | reverse complement strand
CCCAGAAGGCGTAGAGGCTGCCGCGGGTGAGGTGGAAGCGGAGGCGGACCGGCTTGCCGGCGACGGCGGCCAGGTCCCCGGCCCCTTCCCAGGTGACCGCTTGCCGGGTGTGGCTGCCGCGGACGGGCCGGCAGTGCTCGCGGTCCAACGGCGCGATCGGCCGGCCTTCGGCATCGAGCACCTCGACCCGCAGCTCCCCCTCGGGCGCGTCGAGATTGACGAAGAGGTGTTTGCCGCGGAACTCGACGAGCCGGGTAGTGAGCGTGCCCGGCGTCGGGCCAGCGTCCATCGAGGCGAAGCCGTCGCGGCGGAACATGGCCAGCCCGGTGCTTGCCCCGGCATCGAGGTTCTCGGAGCCGGGGAAGCTCCTGCCGGCCCGCCCGCTCACGTAGAACCAAAGCTGCTCACCCACGACCAGGCAGCAGGGCGCGGTGGACTGGAGGTTGCCCCAATTCCAGTCGCCCATTTTTTCGGAGACGGGCATGAAGGGTCGGCGGTCGGGGCGGTCCCAGTGGAAACCATCGCGGCTGAAGCCCACGCAGACCGAGTTCTGCTTGGGACGGCCGAGCTTGAGCAGCTCCTTGGCTTTCTCGGTCGTGGGGCTGCGGTAGTCGCCCCGCCAGATGCTGAACAAGCCCAGCAGCACGCTCTCATAGGCCGTGCAGTCGAGGTTGTAGAGCTGGGGCCGGGTCCTGAGGTCGTCGCGGGGCGGGTCGGCGCTGTCGGAGGCCACCCACGGCACCACTTCCCCCCGGGCCGCGGCCGCGTCGCTGAAACTGAAGAAATCGGGCGTCTCCCAATAGAGGCGGCTTCGGCCCAGGCGGGAGGAGGTGCGGATGCTGAACACCCACCGCTGGCGGAAGGGGTTATAGAAGAAGGTGCTGCGGTCGCCGGTCTTGGCCCCGTCGGCGGCCTTGGTCCAGTGGATGCCGTCGGGGGAGCGGTAGAGGGTGAAGTTTTCCTTGTAGAGGGCCATCTTGAACCGCTCGCCGGGATCGCGGGGCTGGGCATCGATCCAGACAGTGCCCGAGTCGCGGGAGGTCCGCAAGACGACGTTCGTGCCCGGCTCGACGTCGAGCTTGGGCTTTTGCCAGCGAAGGCCGTCCTTGGAGCTGGCGTAGCAGGTGGCTCCGCCCTGCCCGCTGAAGTACCACATCTTGAAGATCGCGTCCTGGGGATCGTACCAGACGCCGTCGCTGAAAGGCATGGCGTACGGCCGGGGTCCCAACTCCCAGGGCCGGTCGGGCTTGAGTACCGGGTTGCCCGGATAATACTCGGGACGGTGAAAGGTCCGCCGGAGCGTCGTTGTCTCGATCAGGAAGTCATCGACGAACAGTTGCCGGCCGACGTCGATGGGGATGAGCTTGGGAGGCGCGACGAGATACGGGGGCCGCTGCGGATGGTCGGAAAAATCCTTGGCCCGCGGCGGCCACCTCCCCGGCAGCACGATGCCGTTATAGAGCACCCGCTCGGCCGGCCTGGCGGACTTGCCCGCCGGGGCATCGGCGGCCCAAGTCCCCGGCGGCGAGGCCCCCAATAGCGCGATTGCCAACGCCGCCGACAACCGAGCCACACGCCCAAGCATCGAGTTCATGGTCGCACCTCCGCGGATCATAAGTCGTCTGTGATTTGCCACGACCGCTACACCAGCCACCAATGTCCCGGGCTGAGGGATTTCAGGTCGAAGGACCGGTGCTGCTCGGGCAGGGAGGCCAGCAGCTCTTGGGCCTTGCGGCCGATGGCCGCGGAGGCCAGCTCGACGTTCCGCTGGCCTACTTTGGCCGAGGCGTGCTTCCGCGGGTCCAGCCCGCCGATGCCCGAAGGGGGCTTCATGTCAAGGTTGATCGGGCCGTCGCCCAACTCGGCCATGTCCACCAGCTCGGGATAGAGGAACATCATGTTCGAGGTCTCCCACTTGGCGGCGTGATCGGAATTCGATTCGGGCCCCCGGCTGAGGGTCATTTCCCAGAGGCCCATCCCCGCCACCGTGCCGTCGGCCACGACCGGTGCCAGGGCCTTGTCGATCATCTCGATCTGCTCCCGGACGTTGTGCCCCGAGACTCCCAGGATCACCCGGAACCCGGTCCGCTTGAGCCGCTGGAAGAGGTCGGTGAGCACGGGCACCAAGTGCTCCTGCCGGAACCCGGCGTGGAAGTACACCGGCGGGTAGACGACGCCGCCGAACTTCTCGGCGGACTTGACGAGGATGCCGTGGGCCTTGATCGCGTCGTTGCCCAGCGGCAGGTGGCGGCCGTGCCACTCGATCAGCCCGAACGGCACGTAGACCACGGGAAACTTGCGGCCGGCGGCCTCCAACTGGCCGGGGCGCATGAACTGCATTTGCACCGCGGGCGAGAGTTGCCCCTGCATCTTTCCGTGCTCGTCAGGCCGGGCGTCGGCCGCTTCCAGGTTCCCTGCCGCCGCCAGACTCCCGCCCGCCGCGGCGAGCACGTTCGTTCCCAGGAAATCGCGCCGGTTCATAGCTTCTCCTTTCGTGCTTGCAGCCCATTCTGCCGCGGCGGCATGCCCACGGCAAGCGTGGGCATGGCACCCAACGCCAGATGAATTCCCGGACGGCCTCAGCTAATTGGGCTGCGTCGGCCCGACAGGCTCCGCATCGAAACCCGGTTGCAGGTCCACGTTCTCCCAGAGGACGACTTTGCCGTCGAGCTGGGTGACGGCCTGGACGTCGGCGTCCCGGGAAACGACAAAGGCGAGCGAGCCGGGGTTTTGGCAGCAGTAGCGGATCACGGCCTGGGCGCGGGTGCCGAAGTGGGCGACATCGGCCCGCCGCAGCCGCGTCGCGCCCGCGCGGACGTCGCCGGCGAGGAAGACGTCGCCCAGGGGATCCCCGACACGGATCTCGGCGCCAAAGCCGCGGACGCCGAGGCCTCGCTCCAGCAGCACGACGCCGCCGGCGCAGGAAAGGGCCGCGATGAAGCGGATCGCGCGGAGCACCTCGCTTTTGCGCCGCTCCAGCTCGGTGAGGCAGCCGGCAACCTGTTCCGCCGTCCGCGCGCGGGGGCGGCGCAGATGGCTCTCGACCAGGCCCGCCAGGGCCTTGGGCAGCCGGTCGTACCTTAGGAGGTAATGGACCGACAGGCCGTCGAGCGAGTCGTGAGGGACGATCAGCAGGCCGCCGCCGCGGCGATACCGCTGGATGCCGGCCAGGATGCGGCCTACCGCGTTGATCGCCCGGTCGACGAACTGCTCTTCCATGAGGTCCTCGTCCGGGTCTGTCGGCCGGGGTGGGCGATCGGCGGCGATCGCGGCCGCCACTTCGCCGCCGGGGCCGACGCGGCGCCCCGTCTGCTCGGCCAGCCAGGCGCGAAGATTCTCCCGCAGGATAGCGTGGACCGGTCCTGCCCAAAGCACGTTGTGGTATTGTTCGACCAGGGTGTTCCGCACGAGGCTGGCGACGAGCGTCCCCCGGCAGTAGACGGCGAGGTTGCCCGGCCCGCTGACGAGCACCCGGAACACTTCCGGCCATTCGGCGGCCGAGCTTTCCAGGGAGGCGCTCTCGGCGTGCGGCGGCTCGTGGTCCAGCATCCCCCAGATGAACAGCCCGCGCTTGTGGTCGCCGTAGACCGCCAACGACGAGACGGCGGGCTCGACGGCCCGCCCCAGACTCTGCAAGGTCCGCACGTCGAAGGGCAATAGGCGCTCGAACCGGGCCGGCGTCGGGCGATCGGAGGGCGGCCGCGCGGGCGGCTCGCGATCGGCCTCGGCCGGGTCGAGGTAGCTCACCGTCGAGAAGACCCGCCGCTGCTCGCTCTTGAGGCTGGCAAAGTACAGCGTCTCCAAGAGCTCGGTCAGCACGGTTTCCGGGGGCAATCGCCCGCCGTCGCCCCGCAGCCGCTCGGCGACCAGATGGGCCAGATGATGGGGATATTGCGTCGTGCGGTCCATCGTTATCACTCGGCAACGGCTCGGACCAGACCGTGCTTCCGTACCTGTGCCTGGGATACTCCCCGGCCGATCACGACATGACGTATTGGAACACGGGCGGGCCTTGAAAGCCAGTGGCCCGCCGGGGTCTTGCGAAGAACTTGCGTCCGGGGCGGTGCGGGTTATCCTGGTGGGGAGGGAGCACGGTTCCGCCGCGCCCCCGTGGCGTTGCGGCGAAAGGGAAGAAAACGCCCACGGGCGAGGGGTCGGTCCCAAGAGATTTGGAAGGAGAGACAAGTGATGCACTTTCAGAGGACCTGGAGTCGGACTCGATTGGCACGGGCTGGTGCGGCCGCGGGGTTGTACTGGGGACTGCTCCTGCCGGGCGCGGCGCCGGCCCCCGGCGCGGACCCGCTCCAGGTGGTCGCCGGGCCGTCGAGCATTGCCCTCAAGGCAGGCGACCGGCCCGTGCTCCAGTACCAGTTCACCGAGAACCCCGCCAAGCCCTACCTGGCCAAGCTGTTTACGCCCGCCGGGGTGAACGTGCTCCGCGACTCCCCCTCCGACCACAAGCACCACCACGGCCTGATGTTCGCCGTGGCGGTCGACGGCGTCGATTTCTGGTCGGAGAACGAGAAGTGCGGCCGGCAGAAGCACGCCGCCGGCGAGACCCCGAAGAGCCTCACGGTCCGCGAGGTCGACGTTGCGCTGGGCACGCAGCAGATCGATTGGGTGGCCCCGGATGGCAAGCTCCTGATGCGGGAGGCGCGGACCATCGCCGTCTGCCGCCCGCCGCAGTCCGAGGCCACCTTGGTCGGCTGGCAATCGCGGCTGGAGACGCCCCCCGGCAAGGACGCGATCACGCTCAGCGGCTCTCCCTATTTCGGCTTGGGAATGCGTTTCGTCCCGTCGATGGACAAGGGGGGGAAGTTCCAGAACGCCGACGGGAAGACGGGCGTGGCCGGAACCAACGACGTGCGGTCGGCGTGGTGCGCCTACACCGCTTCGGCCGAGGGCAAGCCGGTCACGGTGGCGATCTTCGACGATCCCCGCAATCCCCGCCATCCGGCCACCTGGTTCACGATGGACCAGGGGTTCGCCTACCTTGCGGCGACCTTGAACCTGAGCAAGGAGCCGCTGCGGATCGAGGCCGGCAAGCCGCTGGTCCTCCGCTACGGCGTGGCCCTCTGGGACGGCGAGGTCGCGAATGCCAAGATCGATGCCCTTGGCGAGCGGATCGCTCGCTGGTCGGCGGAGAGGAAACCGTAGCGGTCTGCGATGAGCCAGACCACGCCTGCCGAGCCGCCGCGGATCGGACGCGAGAAACGCACGATCCGGGCGATGATCGAGATCTACTGCCGTGGGCACCACGGGGCCGCGGGGGCGTTGTGCCCCGAGTGTCAAGGGCTCTTGGTCTACGCCCTCCGCCGCCTGAGCTGTTGCCCCTTTGGCGCGGAAAAGACGACCTGCGCGCGGTGCCCGATCCACTGCTACAAGGCGGACATGCGCGAGCGGGTCAAGGAGGTGATGCGGTACGCCGGCCCGCGGATGCTCTATCGCCACCCCATCCTGGCCCTATTGCACAAGCTCGAAAGGTGAGGCGACGTCATGGCGAAGCGAAAGATTGTCCAGATCGACCAGGACAAGTGCGACGGCTGCGGGCTGTGCGTCCCCTCGTGTGCCGAGGGCGCGATCCAGGTGATCGCCGGCAAGGCGCGGCTCGTGTCGGACGTCTACTGCGACGGTCTCGGGGCTTGCCTGGGAGAGTGCCCTCAGGGGGCGATCACGATCGTCGAGCGCGAGGCCGAGGCCTTCGACGAGCAGGCCGCCCACCGGCACGGTCCGCCGGACGAAGAGCCGTCGGCCTTGGGGAACTGGCCGCTCCAGCTTCACCTGGTGCCGCCCACCGCCCCTCACCTCCGGGACGCCGATCTTTTGTTGGTGGCCGATTGCGTACCTTTCGCCTTGGCCGATTTCCACGGGCGGTTCCTTCGCGGCCGGCCGGTGGTGATCGGCTGCCCGAAGCTCGACGACGGCGAGGCCTACGTGGCGAAGCTCGTCAGCATCCTCACCCTCTCCTCGATCCGCAGCCTAACGGTCCTTCACATGGAGGTCCCCTGCTGCCAGGGCCTGGTGCGGATTGCCCAGACGGCCCTGGCGGCGGCCGGTGCCCAGGTCCGCCTGGACGACGTGACGATCTCGATCCGCGGCAGAGTCCTCAACCGGCGGAAAGCGCGGGAGGAAGCACGGGAGTAGCGCGGGCCACTGAAGTGCTTAGCCCTCGCCGACCCCGTCCTTCTCCATCGCCTCGATCACGTCCAGAAGTCGGCCGTGGATCTCGTGCAGGCGGGCCGGATCCTCGACCTTCTCGCCCCCCTGGCCGGTCACGTAAAACACGTCCACCACCTGGTCGAGAAACGTCCCGATCTTCGCCCGCCACACCGACAAGCCCAGCTCGAAGAGCGTCCGGGCGATCGTGTAGAGTAATCCCCGGCGGTCGATCGTGAAAACGTCGATGATCGTGTAGTGGTCGGAGGTAGTGTTGTCGATCTGGACGCGGGTCGGGGCCGTGGCGGCGGTCGGGTGCCGCGTGCCCCCGATCGTCCACACGCGGCGGAACGACGGCGGCTTGCCGCCGGAAACCAGGGCCCCGACCAGCGCCCCGCGGACCTGCTCCAGCCGCTCCGCCGGCGGCTGCCCGGAAAAGTCCGGATCGTGGACCCAAAAGCGGTCCAGCACCAAGTCGTCCACCAGGGTGTGGATCTGGGCGGAGAGGATCTCCAGCCCCTGGCCGGTGAGCGCCCCGGTGAGCTTGTGGAAGATCCCCGGGGTGACGTCCTCCCGCGTGCCGATCGTAAACTGAACGGTGTGCGTCTCCGGCTGGTAGTGCCCCTCGGCATGGACCTCCCCCGGCGCCAAGGTGGCCAGGAGCCGCAGATCGGCGGCAATCTGGTGGGGATCGGTCCCGTGGAGGTACGAGACGGGGAGCGACTCGACCTGGCGGACGAACCAGGGGCGGGCGCCGTCGGGTTCCAGCCAGGTCCGCACCGACTCGCGCCGGCCGGACAGGTATTCGTCGCGGCTGGTGCTGGGGCTCTCGCCGGCCAGGTGCTCCATCGTGCGGTGGTAGAGGTCGGTCAGCACCTCGCCCTTCCAGCCGGTCCAGTTATCGGGCCCGACGGCGGCCAGGTCGGCGGCCGTGAGCAGGTACAGCATTTGCAGCCGTTCCGGGGAGCCCACCTCGACGGCGAACCGCACGATCAGCCCTTCGTCGCTCGTGTCGCGGCGGAAGGCGAGGTGGTTCATCACGAGGTGCTTGTGGACGAGAAACTCCAGCGCCGCGCCGTCTTCGGCGTCCAGCCCGAGCCGCCGGGCCGTCTCCAGGGCGATCCGCCGGCCCGCCTCGCGATGATCGTCGGCGTGCCCCTTGCCGAGGTCGTGGATCAACAGTGCCAGGTGGAGGAGCCGCTTGCGGGCGATGGCCCGATAGACGCGTCCCGCCGGACCCGCGTCGGCGGCGAACTCCGTCGCCCGCTCGACGCTGCGGAGGCAATGCTCGTCGACGGTGTACTTGTGGTACTGGTTGAACTGGAGCAGCCCGCGGGCGTGGGTGAAGGCGGGAAGGAACCGCTCCAGGAGCCCCACCTCGTGCAGCCCGCGCAAGAGCTCGCCCAGCCGCCCGGCACGATCCAACAGCGCCAGGAACGATCGGCACGCTTCGGCCGGCGGCGACGCCTCCGCGGGCAATCGCGACGCCGCCTGCCGGACCACTTCCCAAGTCTCCGCGGCGATCTCCTTGTCGTAGACACTCGCGAGCGCGACCAACTCCATGATCGCCGCGAGGTCCCCGCGCAAGCGATCTGCCGCGCGACGCCGAGCCGCGATCTGCTGCGGACCGACGACGAAGCCCCCGGCGATGCGATGCCCCAAAAGGGCCGTCCACCCGGCACCGCGGCGGACGGGCCGGGCCCGCTCCAGGAACCTCCCCACCACGTGGCTCACCTGGTCGGTGTGGCGGAAATAGTCCCGCATGAACTGCTCCACGGGGAGCATTCCGGCCACCGGCTGGTAGCCTCGCTGGCGGGCGATGCGGAGCTGCTCCCCCCGATCGAGCACGTCGGAGGCCCGGCCGGCCTGAAAGTGCATCTCGTTCCGCAGCCGCAGGAGGAACTCCGTCGCTTGCCGGATCACTTCCAGGTCGTCGCCGGCGAGCAGCCCGCAGGCGTGCAGGGCCTCGGGCTCGGGGGTGCCGTAGCGGGCCATCCCCACCCAGCGGAGCAACTGGAGGTCGCGCAGTCCCCCCCGCGACCGCTTGATGTTCGGCTCCAGCAGATAGACCGTCTCGCCGAAGCGGAGCCGCTCCTGCCAGCGGGCCTGCTCCATCGCCCTGGCCAGGGCCACCCCGTGCCGCCGCACCCGCCGCTGAAACTTCTCGACAAACTCCCGGAACAGCCCTACGCTCCCCGTAAGCCACCGCGATTCCACAAGCGAGCTGCAGATCGTGGCATCGCGGCAGGCCAGTCGGCAGGCCTCTTCGGGGGTGCGGACGCTGTGGCCCAGCGTCAGGCCCGCATCGAACACGTCGCACAGCAGGCGTTCTGCAAGCCGCCCCACCCGGCGGGCAGTGCCGGAGCGGCGAAGGATCATCAGGTCGACGTCGGAATAGGGGGCAACGTCGCGGCGGCCGTAGCCGCCGTGGGCCACCAGGGCGATCTGGCCGCCGAGCGAGCGGGCCGCCTCCGCTCCCAGCCCGGCCAGCACCCCCTCGTAGAGCTCCCGGAGCACCTCGTCGCGCACCTCGGCCATGGCCGCACACAACTGGATTCCCGAGCATCCTTCGCGGTGGCGGCGTTTGGCTTGCTCCCGCGCCTCGGCCAGCCGCTCTCTGGCGGCCAGCACGCCCGGCCGGAGCTGGGGCACGGTCAGAGGGCGTCCTGGTCGAGCTCGCCCGTGCGGATGCGGACCGTCCGCGCCAAGTCGCTGACGAAGATCTTCCCGTCGCCGACCTGGCCGGTCCGCGCCGAACGGACGATCGCGTCCAGCACCGGCGCGAGGTCCTCGTCGCAGACGACGACCTCGATCTTGATCTTGGGAACGAAGTCCACCGTGTACTCGGTGCCGCGGTACATCTCGGTGTGCCCTTTCTGGCGGCCGAAACCGCGGACCTCGGTGACCGTCATTCCCTGGACGCGCTGCTCGGTCAGCGCCGTCTTGACCTCTTCCAGCTTGAAGTGCCGGATGATCGCTTCGACCTTCTTCATCCAAGAGGACTCCTTGAGTGCGGGCCGCGGGGTGCCCGCGGTGGCCCCGGGCACGAGCGGCCTTCACCTGCCAAGATTCAAGCTAGCGGACCACCGGGATGATGTCCAGCCGCCGCAAACCGAGCAAAACTCCGCGATCTTTACAGGAAGATGTAGCCTTCCTCCCCGTGCTGGCTGAGGTCCAGGCCCTGGATCTCCTCTCCTTGCGCGACCCGCAACCCCATCACCGCGTCGAGCACCTTGAGGATCGCCAGCGAGCCGGCCGCCGCGAGGCCCCAGGTGGCCACGACGGCCACGATCTGGCCGGCCAGCACGGGCCCGCCCTCGAGCAGCCCGAGGAGCTTGCCGTCGGGGTAAGCCCCCGTGGCCCGGCTGGCGAAGACGCCGGTCAACAGCGCCCCCAGCGTCCCGCCCACCCCGTGCACGCCGAAAGCGTCCAGGGAATCATCGTATTTAAACCGGCTCTTCAAGGCGGTGCACGACCAGAAGCAGACGACGCCCACCGCGACGCCCATCGACAGGGCCGGGAGCGGCGTCACGTAGCCCGCGGCGGGCGTGATGCAGACCAGCCCGGCGACGACGCCGGAGCAGGCCCCGAGGAGGGTCGGCTTGCCGCGGACGATCCACTCCGTCGTTGCCCAGGTCAAGCCTCCCGCCGCGGCCGCGAAGTGCGTCGCCGTAAACGCGCTTGCGGCCAGCCCGTTGGCCGCCAGCGCGCTGCCGGCGTTGAATCCGAACCAGCCCACCCAGAGCATCGCCGCCCCGACCGCCGTGTAGGTCATGTTGTGGGGCGGCATCGGCTCGTGGCCGAAGCCGATCCGCTTGCCGAGCACCAACGCGCAGACCAGGGCCGAGACGCCGGAGCTGATGTGGACCACCGTGCCCCCGGCGAAATCCAGGGCGCCGCCCTGGAAAATGCCGGTGGCGTTCGGGCTGCCGTACATCAGCATCCCGCCGCCCCATACCCAATGGGCCAACGGGCAGTAAACCAGCGTCGCCCAGAGGACCATGAAGGCCACCATCGTGCTGAATTTCATCCGCTCGGCAAACGCCCCGCAAATCAAGGCCGGCGTGATCACGATGAACATCCCCTGGAAGAGCATGTGCGTCATCACCGGGATCGTGAGCCCGGGGAACAGCGGGATGACCGACTTGCCGTCTTGCCAGGTCGCCTGGGCCCCGCTCATGCCGAGGTAGCGGAGATCGCCCAGCCACGGCGGAGGATGGTCGGTGTTGGCGCCGCCAAAGGCCAGCGTGTAGCCGTAAAGCGCCCAGACCACCGTCATCAGGCACATCAGGAAGACGCACTGCATCATCACGCTGAGCACGTTCTTTTTGCGCACCAGCCCGCTGTAAAAGAGCGCCAGCCCCGGGCCGGTCATCATCAGCACCAGGGCCGAACTGGTGAGCAGCCAGGCGTTGTCGCCGGTGTCCAGCTTGGGCGGCTTGGACGCCGGGGAAGGGGGCGGCTGCGGAGCCGCCGCGGCCGCCGCGTCTTTCGGCTTGGCGGGAGGATTCGCCCATGCGATTGAGCCGCAAACGGCAAGCATCACCAGCAGCAACGCGGAGACAACGACAACTCGCGCGAGCCGATCCCAGGACTTCATGCTCCGCACTGCCTTTCTAAGGACGGATAGCGTGAACGTGCCGAGGACCCCGCAGCGCGGGGCCAAGCTGCACCGCGGGCGAGCCGGGTATGGGCGGAGAAGGCTTCCTAGTGTCGCAAACCTAGGATGCAACCCGCGTGCCATTCGCTGCGTAGAATTCGGGCGGCAGGTGCGTAGCTGCTTGGGCTAGAGAGGCTTATGGGGACAAAAGCGCGGCGCGGCCTGTGGCCCTTAGGGGCGGGTGCCCCTTCGAGTGTCTAAGAGTGCGGCAACGAGTGAATGAAAAACGGGCACGCGCTTACGGTTTGTCGGGTAGC
>Ga0315280_10011186_pt1 | contig 11075 bp, 10 predicted proteins | sample YL17G06_40_MG_FD_203697 | JGI IMG/M metagenome (GOLD analysis project Ga0315280, IMG submission 203697) | Sediment microbial communities from Yellowstone Lake, YNP, Wyoming, USA - YL17G06_40 | ecosystem: Environmental > Aquatic > Freshwater > Lake > Sediment | place: USA: Wyoming | collected... | reverse complement strand
GAGGATTCAGCAGAGGGTGATTTCTTCAGGAATTGAGGTCATGACTGGAACGACGATAGACAAGATTTCTGGGGGTGAGAGGGTTGAGAGTGTAAGAATCGCGGGCGAGGATCTGAAAGCTTCGATGGTGGTTCTGACGACGGGTGTCGGTCCTGACGTTGGCCTAGCCGAGTCGATTGGGGCAGCTGTTGGGCGCCGAGGGGTGGTTGTCGATTGTCATATGCAAACTTCATGTCCAGGGGTCTACGCGGCCGGGGACTGTGTTGAGGTGTTCGACCTTGTGACGGGCGGTAGGATTTACCTACCAGTCGGCAGCGTTGCTGCGGAGGGTGGCGAGGTTGCCGGTTTGAACTCTGTTGGCAGGGAGGTTGCGGTTCGGGGGTTCCTGAGGGCTCAGGATGAACGCGTCTTCGACCTGGATCTGGTTAGCATAGGGCTGACCGGAAGGAAGGCTGGAGAGGCTGGTATCCGAACCTCTGTTGTCGATCTCGCGGAAGTGGGAGACCATGGACGCGGGAGTTGGGCGGATGTGAGAGTGATGTTGGACTCGAGGTCAAGGGTCGTAGGCGCCCAGATGATCGGCTCCAGGCTGAACCGACGAAAGGTGAACGCTCTGCTCACCTCTGTAAGAGCCGGAGCGGGCTTTGACGAACTCCAGGGACTCTGGAGTCGACGATTCCTAACTGTCCACGACTTGTTGGAATCTAGGGTCGCGTCCGGGACAGTACCGTCCTGAGGTTAAGAGTTGCTCTTTGGTCACGACCTGAAGGCTGTGATGGGGATGTAGAAGATAATCTGGGTGGCGCGGATGTCTTAAGGGAGAGTACCGCCCTTGGGAAGGTAGCTGTGTTCGTGGGTGCGGTGTGATGTCCTCTCAGATCTCGAAGCTAATCCTCGGTATAATGGGGTTCGGAGTGTTGTCCGTCGAGGTTGCGGTCTTGGCGTTCGTTCGACGAAGCGATGCCATCTACTATGCGGCTGGTGTTATGGGAGTAATCTTCGTGGTTTCTGCTGGCTACGCGTGGGCGTTGACGCTGAGAAGGGCGCGCGACCGAGTCGAGCGGGATGGATTGTGGCCTTTGACTTGGATCGTCTACTGGGTCGTGTTTGTCGTGGTCTTCCTCAGTCTTCTGCCAGGAATCCTCTTCTCGTGATGAGCTGCACTCCGATAAGTCCGCTACCAGCGTTGAGTGCTCTGTCTCGAAACGATAATTAGTGTCGAACTCGAATCTACGAGCATAAGGTGTTGCTGATGCCGAGAGTCTCGGTTGTCAAATGCGGGAAGCCGTTCACTGACGCCTCTGTTCACCGTGCTGTGGAAGATGCTGTGAGCCTCTTGGGTGGAATGGGTCGGTTTGTCAAGCCGGGGGAGATGGTGTTGATAAAACCGAACCTTGTGAGACCGGCTCCCCCTCCTACCACCACGGACCCGCGGGTCGTGCACGCCGTGGCAAAGATGGTTGTCGAGGCTGGGGCGAAGCCCATTATTGGTGAGGGGACGGCGACCATGACGCTCCTCTGGAGGGAGGGGATGGACAGTCGGCGGGTGATGGAGCTCACTGGTGTGGAGAAGGTGGCTAAGGAGGTTGGTGCGGAGCTTGCGCCGTTCGACGAGAAGGGGGTTGCGCACACCGTTGAGGTTGACATACCCGATGGCGTAGTCTTGAGGAGGGCGGCTATCGCCAAGGTAGCCTTGGAGTGCGACGCCATCATCCCAGTCCCGGTGATGAAGTGCAGCATGGAGGGGGGTGGGGTGACGCTCTGCGTCAAGTGTCTCCACGCCCTGACCGACCCCTACACGGACAGGCTCAAGTTTCACAGGTCGGACCTCTGGCAGAAGCTGGTGGACATAGTCAAGCTCGTCAGGCCAAAGATCAGGCTGAACATCATCGACGGGATATTGGCCATGGAGGGGGACGGGCCGATCTACGGGGATACCGTGGAGATGGGCACCATAATAGCCGGGGATGACCCCGTTTCCACGGACGCGGTCGGCTCGATGGTTATGGGATTCCAAGATCCATTCGAGGTCGGGACGACAGCGATCGCCCATGCACAGGGGGTGGGTGTGGCAGACCCGGGCAGGATAGAGGTTCTGGGCAGCGGGATTGATGAGGTCAGGCGACCGCTGAGGAGGGCGTCGTGCGAGATCCTGGCTAACATCTTCCCGAACGTGATGGTCATCGAGGGCGGAACTTGCCGAACGTGCAAGGCATGGATGAAGTTCCTGTCCTACGCGCTAAAGGGGCACGGGATCCTCGAGAAGGTCGTTCCGAAGACGGTGGGCCAGATCGTGTTCATCTGCGGTCTCGAGCCCTCCTTACCGGACGACCCCAAAATGCTGCTGAAGAAGGGGCTGCCCATAGTATTCGGTGACTGTGCGATCTTCTCAACGAAGCAGAAGATCTTCTGGCAGCTCCGGGATCAGGCGCTGTACATACCTGGTTGCCCCCCATTCGCGGTCGGACCCAACACGCGAATGATCGAGACCAAGTTGGGGGTCCCTCTCACGGGTAGGGAGGCCTACGGTTTCAGACCGACCTATGGGGTCTAGGAGCGTTTTTCCTACCTGATATCCGCTTTCCGCAAAGTTCCCGGGCTGTGCTGTTTGGGTTAAAAGATCATGAGATGGACACGGTATCTAGGACGAGGAATCTACTCCAGTCTCCGCTGTCGGACCTAATACCATTCACGAGAAGTGTCTACGACGAATCAGACTCAGGGGGCTATTCCTAGCATCGCAGGGTCGGTTGGAAAAGGGACTTGGTGAAATGCGCCTTAAAGAGATCGGGATTATCCGCCGCCGACCGGCGGGATTATCGCCACCACGCAACCAGGTGGCAGCCGCGTCTTCTTCCCGTCCATCGTCGCTGTGCTCTGTCCGTCGATGAGGAACTGGAGGTTCTGGGATGTCTCGCTCCCGCCCTTCTCGAAAACGTACTCCTCAAACTTTCTTCCATACTTCTCTGAGAGCTTCCTAAGGAGGTCTTCCATGGTGGCGTTCTCCGGGAGTCCTACGACCTCCTCGCTTCTGCCTGTCATCTCCCGGAGTGTCGTGAAGAACTTGATCGTAACCTTCACTTCGTCTGCTACCCCTGGTTCACCGTCTTGTTTATCGTCTCTTCCATCATGTGACCGTGGCAGTATACGAGCGCCTTCTTCACGCCAGTCACGTTCTTGGCTTTGGCTTTGATGTTCATGGCGAGGCGAATCGCGATTGGGCAGTAGGGGCTGGATGGGGTGAAGTCCACCTTGACGGTGCCCGGCTCCACTTCCTTGACACTCTGTATCAACTTCATCTCGGCGAAGCTCAGCCCGGTCTCAGGGTCAAGGAGCTCCCCAACAACCTTCTCAACCTGCTTCTCCAACTCGTTCATGGCAGAGATCTCCCAGAGGTCAGAGTCTATGCTCTGCTCCTAAGAAATCGGTCCTAGGCAACTAATAAACTTGTGTAGCATGGATCTTGGGAGGAAGATTTAGTTTGTCCACTCAATAATCAGTTTACTACAGAACGGAGGCGACTCGGAGTGTTTGTGACCCGCGGCAAGATCGATCCTGAGGCGGTGCTGGGTCCGGAAGTCAAGCTGGGTAAAGGGTGCTCGGTCGGTCCCAATGTCAGGGTCACCGGGGCTGTTACATTGGGGGATCGCGTCTCAATAGATTGCAACGCGATTGTGCGTGGACCTGTGGGGGTCGGAGGTGGGACTTACATCGGGCCGAACAGCGTGGTCGGCTTCCCAGCTGCTCCTGCTCTGAAGGGTTTGGTGGAGGCAGGGGAGTTGAAGGTGAATGAGCCGACTCTACCGGTCAGTGTGGGGGAGAGGTGTCTTATCAGGTCGAACTGTGTGATCTACCAGGGCGTTACGGTCGGCGACAACGTTACCTTCGGGCACAACGTCATGCTTCGGGAGAAGGTGCGCATAGGACGCAACACGCTGGTCGGGACCAACGTAATCATCGATGGAAACTCAGAGATAGGGGAAGGCGTGTCTATTCAGACCGGCGCCTATATCTCCACCTTCACGGTTGTCGAGGACGGGGCTTTCCTAGGTCCTGGCTGCGCACTGATCAACGACAAGTTTCTCGCTAGGAGGCGTGTTCCGTTGAAGGGACCCATCATCAAGAGGGGCGCGGGGATCGGCGCCAACGCGACGGTGTTCCCGGGCATCGTTGTTGGGGAGGGTTCGATGGTGGGTGCTGGAGCGGTTGTCAACAGAGATGTCCCGTCCGGGGTGGTGGTCGCTGGGGTGCCGGCAAAGAGGCTCAGGGGATTCCCGAGGGGCTGGTAGGGGTTTGCATAAAGCGTTTTAACCGATATCGAGACTTGTAACTGGCTAGTCATTCCGGGAGTGGAGGGTCATGGTTGGTCGGTGGCGTAGGGTGAGTGTCGGACTCTTCCTCCTGATCAGCCTGCTTCTCCTTCCTGCGGGTGGCTCAGCCACGCTTGCCGCACCCCAGCCAGCCCTGTCGGTTAGGGTTGAACACAGGATCAACGTTCTCGATTGGGGCTTGCTGGTTGTAAACGATACGATCACGCTGACCAACACGGGCACAACACCCGTCTCAAGCTTTCTTGTGGGTGTCCCAGAGAGAGTGGGTGGCCATCTTGATTATGTCTACGCGCGGGCTGGGGAGAACGAGACGGTCAGTCTTGAGTTGGGCGCGGACCTGGGCAGGCCCGGCTTCAGCGCTGTTAAAGCCACCTTCAGCCCCATTCTGAGCGGAGCCACCTACCGATTTGGCGTGGCGTTTGTCTTTTCGGGGCTGATAACCTTCTCCGCGGCCGGGTACAACGTTACTGTGCCGATGTACCCCAGCCTGAGTCTGGAGGCTGAGCAGGTCGACGTTAAGGTGGCTCTACCCCTGACGGTTACGATGACGGGCAGCTGCTGGAGCGTCGACGGCAAGCCGGTGCTAGAGTACACTCAGAAACCCCTCGCGGCTTACGCGGACATGGTTAGCAGCAAACTATCATTCACAGGCTCCTTCAAGTTGGTCGACTGTGAGAGCGCACGTCGGGAGGTGTTTCTGGATCCCCTTAGGGAGATCAGGGTCAGCGACTCCTACCTCCTGAAGAATGTTGGTAGAGACTCGTTCAACTCCGTTGACTTCACCCTGCCCGGGGGTGCTCACAACGTGACGGCGCAGGATGAGTTCGGCAAGTTGAATGTTGTGTCTAAGGAGGGAAGGGACGCGGCGGCGAACGTGACCGTTACCCTTCGCTACCCCCTCCGAGGCGACCCACACAATGACGCGGGCAGCTTCACGTTGAACTACTGGCTTCCCTGGCGCCTCTACGCTAGCAGGCTTGACGCAATGGCTACATCACAGATGCACTTCACCCTCCTCCCCGACTCGAAGTGGGTGATACGGTCGCTGAAATCCTCGGTGACCCTCCCGGAGGGGGCGCAGTACGAGGAGGCGAACCCGCAGCCAAGCGGGGTGGAGAGGGTAGGTCTGAATCCGGTCATATCATACACAGTCGTCAATGCCACCCCCTACCACAAGCTCGGGTTCCAGCTGAGGTACCAATACCTGATCTTCTGGTCGGCTTTCAGACCCACTATGTGGGTGGGGATAAGCCTTGCCGTTGTGTGCTCTCTGATAGGCTTCCAGAGGCTGCGCAAACCAGGTAAGCCCTCGGAAGCAGTTTCCATGGACGCGCTCAGGTCGTATGTGGAGGTCGTTGACGAGAGGACCACGCTAAGGCTGGATATGGAGTCCCTCGACGAGGACCTCAACCGGGACAGGATAAGGAGGCACGACTATAGGCGCCGGGTCAGGCAGATCAACCAAGATGTGCAGTCCCTTGACAAGGAGCTTGAGGGGTTGAAGCAGAAGGTGAGAGCCATCGGTCCGAGGTACGCGGAGATCGTTAGGAGGGTCGAGGTTGCGGAGTCGGAGTACGACTCGGCGAGGTCGAGTGTCATCAAGCTCCAGACGACTTACAGAGAGGGGAGGGTCTCGAAGGACGCCTACGTGAGGTTAAGCGAGGATCTCCACAAGCGGATGGACCGAGCGAAGACGGTGATCGAGGGGATTACGATCGGCCTGCGCGAGGAGATCCGCTGAGCCCAGTCTTTGCCTCTTGGGGTGTACGATTCTTCGATCTTCTGGCATTCCAGTGCTGGTAGGCGTACGTCGCGTTGAGCGCCACGGCGGCTATGATGAACGCCGTGTCTGCCCAGTCGGGTAGGGTGAAGTAGTGAAGGTAGATCGGTGAGAGGAGTGGGAACCTGCCTGTGTCAAGGGTGATGTGCCCCAAGAAGGCTGAGGCGGAAACGAATACTAGGTCCCTCCGTCTGTGCCTAAGCCACAGTGACCCGAGGAGGGCGGCTAGGAAGACCAGCGAGTGAGCTGGGCGGGGGAGGTAGCTGAGTCCCGTCAGCTGGAAGACGTGATCTACGTCTATTGAGACGCTGAAGAGTGTAGAGATGGCTATCAGCGGGGGGTCTAGGGTCAAACAGCCCAAGAGAAGTCCTAGGGCGGCGTGGCGGGCCCCGTCTACAAGAACGTTTTCAGGTTGTAGCGCCGTTGGCGGAACCTTTTCGAAGGGTGGAGCGAACATCTGACCCAGAATGGTGATCGACAGGTTTACCAGGTAGAAAATCGCCGTGGCGGTCGCTAGGAACCTCCAGTTCCTCCGGATGAATCCGCCTAGACCTTGCGCCAGATCCGTTTGAAGCCCCTACCTCTGCTTTCCAGTCTTTAATCGTTGATGTATCTTTTATCGTCAGTGTTCTATGGGGCTATGCGGGTTGGTAGTGTTCCGCCAGATCCAAGACCGATCTGAAGATCAGGTCTGGTCTCCGATCTGAGAGGTAGTCTTCGAGCCTTTGCGAGGTGGCGATGCCTGTCAGAACGAGGATTCCGAGGCATCCGGCGTTTTTAGCCATCAGAATGTCGGTTTCGGATCTGTCTCCCACGATCGCGCACCTCTCCCTTGACACGCCCGTCGCCTCAAGGGCTGTGTGCATCAGCGTCGCCTCCGGCTTTCCTATGACGACGGGCTTCATCCCTGTGCAGGTGGTTAGGGCCGAAACTATCGCGCCTGCTCCCGGGGTCTCGCCTGTCTCGGTGGGTAGTGTCGCGTCGGTGTTCGTAGCCACGAACCGCGCACCCGTCTGGATGAATCTCTGGGCGGTAGCTAGCTTGGCGTAGGTTAGGCTCCTGTCTAGACCGGCGACGACGGCGTCGCATCGTGCCGCCTTGTCATCAACCATTCTCATGCCCGCGTCTGTAAGCTCCTCTATCAACCCCGTCTCACCGATGACGTAGACGTCGACTACCCGTTCCGACCTGAGGTATCTCGTCGTGCAGTAGGCGGTCGTCAGAATATCGTTTATCTCTACCTCCAACCCCGCGTTTGTGAGCTCTCTCAGAAGAGAGTCTCTGCTCCTCGTCGAGTTGTTGGTGATGAACATCACCCGGGCGCCCTTTCTCCTCAGCATTCTGACGCCTTCAGGGGCAACGTCGATCGGGGTCTTCCCGATGAGGATCACTCCGTCGATGTCGAGCAGGAACAACCGGATGTTCCTGAGCTGGTTTGACATCAGCTCTAGTCAGCTCCTTGGGCGTGAGGTTTTGTTCGAGCGATTTCCATCCTTTCAGGGATCAGGTCTGCTTCGTGGCTCTACCCTTTATCCTCCACCAAGCGTAGCCTAGAACTGCTGCTAGGAGTGGTATCAGCACACAACCATCGATGGCTCCGATCAGAACGATGTTCCAAACCAGCAGTCCGCCACCGATAGCGGCGATGACCAAGCCCAGAACGTACATCCATCTCTCATCTGTGACGTCTGAGGAGGCGCACACCACGGCCGAGACGCTGAGCATCATCGTGGGAAGCGTGAAGGAGTCCGCTATCGCCGAGTCCCTGTTCGACTGCGCGTATGTGGAGGTGTACTTCTCGTAGTTTTCGACTGCGCGTTGGCTTTCAGTCTCGTACTGGCTTAGGGTCTGTAGGTAGAGCCCCTGGTAGAACGCGCTGGACGTCTTGTCGCCGAGCCTGTCGTAGTTTTGTGATAGGGAGTCGTAGTAGGTCGCCCACGTCGCCCATAGGGCTGCGTAGTTTGCGGCGGATTCGTAGTCGGTCAGCCACTGTTGGCTGAGGGAGAGCTCGCTGCTCGCCTTCCCGGAGTACTCGCTGCCCTTGATGGTTGAGTATCCCGCGAGAACCGCTATGACAGCTATTGCTATGATCGCGTGTTCCTTCCACACCGCCTTTCTCTCTTCTGTCAAGGAATCACCCTTCAAGATACGATTGATTATCTACACGTTCAGGGGATAGGATAAAACATGTTCTCTATCAGAAGGCTTATTTTTTATAGAGGCAGAAACAACAAGACCCTCTAAAGAGGGTGCAACGATTGCGGAAGATCGTCGGATGGTTGGTTGGAGTCTTCTTAGCGTTCACTCTGGGCTACTCGTACCTGCCGAAGGGGTTCAGCCTCATGGTCAGCTGGCTCGGACCCGTCTTCGGCACCTCTTTCCATGTGCTCCTAGCCATGGTCTATCTGCTCTTCGCCGACCCGTTCAAGGAGACGACGCTCATCGTGATCTGGGTGATTGTTGGTCTGGTGACCGGCTTAGTGGTGAGGAAGCGGATCGCGGGTCTGATCACGGGCATAGAGGTCTACTGGACCATGCTCGTCTTCATCGGCTTGGCTGGGCTCAGGATGTTCCAGGTATTCCAAGGCCTGAACCTCACTCCGGCCAACGCTCTCCTAGCACTTCCCCCAACCCCCAAGGGCGCGTCGCTGAGCGCGATCCTGAGTGCGCCGCTGGTGTCAGACATATTCCAGAAAGTGCAGACCACATCCATCACCTCGCTTGGCGAGATCATGCCACTTGCCACCAACCTGCTCACGACGCTGATCCTCCCCAACATCGCCAAGAACCTAGCTCTGGTGGTTGTTTTGTCCGTGGTGGGAGGCGAGATAGGCTTCAGGATCGAGAACTTGAACAGGGGAAGAATTGAGAGCCTGAGGCTGAAGTGGTCTGGGCGATCTGTTAAAGCTGCGTTAGTTTCGCCTACTCGCGTGGCTAAGGCTGTCGTGCTCGTGATGGTCGTATCCCTCCTCCTAGTTAATGCCGGTTCAGTGAAGGTGGCTGCCGCGCCCGCCCCGCTTGGGCAGGCTCCCACAGACTACTTTGTTGAGGCTCTGGCCGGAGAGGTCAGCCCCGAAGGTCACGTGTTCGTCACGGTCTTCTTTGGGGATACCCTGAAGATGACGATCCCTGTGAATCCGGCGAGCCCAGCCTTCAACGGGGCGATGGCCATGCTCCTCGTCTCTCAGGAGAACTCGGCTCTGATAATGCAGTCAGTGATGTCCTCACTCCAGCCGATGGTTCAAGATCCCACGCTGTTGATGGTTCTGACCGAGATCGGGAGATACCAGAACCTGATGCCCTCAACCATCCTGATCTCAGCCTACATCGACGTGTCGGGGGACGTGGCTATGCAGCGCTCGACGGAAGCCGCCAGCCTCTTCTCCGCCGGCTACGGCATGACTCCAGGGCTCTCTTTCATCGCCTCCACCCCGGTTCCGGTGGGGACACACACGGTCATAGCCTCGATCTACGGCACTGACGCCCCGCTCTCATCCTTGGCTGACAAGTTCTACGCATCCCTGCCAGACCGGGATGGGCTGGTAGAGTTCGTGAGACCGAACTGGAACAGGCTGATCCCTGGGAAGGTGGCTGGAGGCCCGACGGGGGCAATAGTTGTTGGCGGGTTCATGATCCCGAAGCCGATTGTGAACTTGATCGATGAGTTCGGTGCGACCGAGCTCAAGTACGCGAAGGACTACCTCCCGGGGGATGCGACGGTCCCGATGGCGGTTCTTGGCCTTCGCTCTGCTTGGACGTCCTTCTTCCACTCCTCGCCAGATGCGCACACGTTCAACATCGCCACGTTCTTAGACGCGACTCAGGCGATCAAGTTCAGCAGCCAAGCGAGTGTCTCTACTTTGGCTACGATCGTGCCCGACATCACGACGAACCTGCCTCAGATCCACCTCGTGACCACCCTCCCATCCTCGACTGTGGCCTCGGCCCTGAAGACGGCTTTCCCGAATAACCCAACACCTATAGTAAATACTGTTCAGACGGGTGCGCCTGTGGCTCTGAATCTCATCACAGTGGACTACACTTATCGCTTCCCGCTGCAGCTCAAGGTGTTGAAGACCTTGTCAAGCCTCGAGGTGGACAGAGGACAGCGGATCAAGGTCTCCATCGCCATAGTCAACGACGACACGGACGCGGCGGATAACGTTGTGCTCGACGACTCAAAGCTCTTCTCCTACTACCCGTCCAGCGCCAAGATCGCTCAGGGAAGCGCGACGATGAAGTGGAGCCGGATCCCGGGTAAGGTTGGCGACCAGCCCGGCAAGGTGGAGTACACCTACGAGGTCGAGCTGACGAGGGAGGGCGGGTACACGTTCCCCGGAGCCACCGTTTCATACCAGTGGGGTGGTAAGAGCTACACGGCTACCTCCGACCAACTGTTCGTCACTGTCAGAAGCCCGAACGTCTTGCAGCTGATAGCATCAGGCATACCCGTTGCTTGGAAGACGAGTGTTGACACGGTCAACATGGTTCCTGGATTGCAGGGTATGGGTGTGCCCATTGTCTCGGCGGTCATCGGCGTGATCGCGCTGATCATCGTCTTCGACGCTTATCGGAACTTTAGGAAGTGGCTGAGAGGACCGAAGCCGAAGAAGGGTGCGGAGGCTGAGGCTCCACCCCCGCCACCACCTCCGGCGGCGCCAGCGCCAACAACCCAAGTGATAGTTCAGGTCCAAGCTCCACAGCCTCCTCCCACAACCTACCCCTGTCCTGGATGTGGAGCCCCCATAAAACCCGGGGATACCTTCTGCAGCAACTGCGGTCGAAGCCTCAGATGAGGGCTATGTAATCCCCATCTCTAACCTTTATCTTTACAGCCAATTCTCCTGAGGCTTGCTCTGAGCGGATTAGGAGTGGTTAGCTTATACTGCCTTGACTAGATCGTGTCTCTCGATATCCGCGGCGATGGAAGTCATCGTTGTAAAGCTGTGTCTTCTCAGCAAGTA
>Ga0315280_10011185_pt1 | contig 11076 bp, 11 predicted proteins | sample YL17G06_40_MG_FD_203697 | JGI IMG/M metagenome (GOLD analysis project Ga0315280, IMG submission 203697) | Sediment microbial communities from Yellowstone Lake, YNP, Wyoming, USA - YL17G06_40 | ecosystem: Environmental > Aquatic > Freshwater > Lake > Sediment | place: USA: Wyoming | collected... | reverse complement strand
TGCCTCAGATACCCCAGAGTGCATCATCTTTTCAGACAAGCAAGTTCTTCATCGGCAATTATAAAATGCATGTGCCATGTTAAAAATTGTTCGGTTGTGGATGACAGGTTAGAAAAGCATATAAAATTCTCCCTTTGTGATAGGCATATTCTAAAACTCATATTCTCTCATCTCTTATTCGTTCTGACGTATTGTTGAACCTTATTCTAGGAACCTCAAATCTGTCTCCTTTCCAGAAAAGAGGTTCTGTTTGTCTCTCGGACTGTTATCGAATATCTCAATAGACTATATAAGTGACTTTCACGAAGATATTATCAAGCTTCAAGTTTCAGAATGGAAGATGGAACAAACCTAAAGATTAGAATGCACATTCTGAGCGGTTCTTGTAAGGCTAGATTCAGACTTGATACAACAGTACAAGCTCTTCAGCACTCGTCTAACCCATGAAAACAACTGAGTGACTTGGAATAGAGTCAACAGCAAGGATTGAGGAAAGGCTCAAAGACTGAAGAGCTAAAGGTCTAGTACGTCTGGTCTATTCAGCAAGGAGTAATGACAATCCACTCCTAAAAGCTGTGAATCTTACTCTCTCCTAAAGAACTTTGACAATTTCACAGCTTACTAATGTGAGAGAGACCAAACCTAGTTTCTAAAAGAGAGGTCTTGTAGTTCAATGACAAACAATGATTCCGACCTCTCCTTTTTTTGGATTGAGAATAAGGAAAACTTTATTCTCACAAGAAAAGAAAAGAAGGTGATACAATGGAACTTAGAATTACTCCTAAAGTCTGTGCTGTATGTGGAAAGCCATTGATATCTCACATAATTCCAGAGGATGCCATAAAGAGATTCATAGCTTCTAATGAGTGTGTTTATGAGAATGAGAATGTAGTTCAAATATATCTGAATTCTCTATCGCAGAAAACCTTAGCTGGAAATTCTAGAGCTATTCTAAGATTTTGTTGGATAACTGGAAAAACACCTAGAGAACTCATAGCTATGGGGTATAACAAGCTAGGCTTAAGGGATGTAAGTCAAATAGAAAAGCTCCTAGATTCCCTAGAAAACTATTGTATCAAGGCTTATGAGAATCCAACACTCCAATTTGAGAAAGTCTTTCCCAAGTCTAGTGCTTCCTTGATTGCTAAGACAATAAAGGCATTCTTCAGACAGAATAAGTTGGATTGTTCAAAGAGTACATTGAAGAAACTAATGAAATTGAGAGCAGAAAAACAGAGAACTTTCATACCAACTAAAAAGGACATCAAACAATTTAGAAACTATGCTAACCCTAGAGACAAACTTCTGATAGAGTTTACAACAAACGTCCCTCTGAGACATGAAGAGATAGAAGAATCCTTAACATGGGAAAAACTAAGAGACTTGAGTAAGCCTTACCCTATGATTATCTTCTTTGATAAGGACTTGAAAGGACACGGAAAAGACAAGTATGAAGGTTGTCTCTTTGTAGGAATAATCTGTGAGTCTGTAAGAAAGAAACTTATTCAGAGGAAAGAGGAAGAACAACAAAGATTTCTAGATACTAAGGCAATATGGGAAAGTAAAGGATACAAGTTTACAAGTGAGTTCAATGAGAATACAAAGGTTTTTCTTTCAAGTGAGGTTACAGTCAATGAACAAGATAAAACAGTGAGCATTGAACACTTAGGCTATAAGTCAATGAGCAATCTCATTGATGCAATACAAAGACGTTCAGGGATTCCTCTGAGTCTTCACAAGCTAAGAGACTACTTCCAAGACCAAGTAAATGCACATTGCAGTAATGAAGAACTGAAATCAGTCTATGCTAACGCCTTCCTAGCTCACAAGGTTCAAGGAACAAAGAGGATATACTCACATCCTGAGACTCAGTATGATAAAGTTCTGGAAGTCTGGAAGCCATTAGAGCCTTATGTTGACCTAGATTTTGATGAAAACATAGTCACAATCAAGTTGAAAGAGAGAGCCAAACAACTTCAAGAACAAGGCAAGACAATTGAAGAAATCATGGATGCAGTGCTGAAGGAACAAACTCAGATGATGCTAACTGAAGTTGGAAAGCTCAAAGATTCTATGATTGCAGAAGTGAAGAAAGCAGAGGAAGAACACAAACGCAGAACGGAGAAGTGAGCGTATGCTTACAGTAGGAGAAAAGTGTGAACTCTGTCAAAGAATCCATATAGTCAAGAGTATGGAGATACTAGAGAATCTAACACCAAAACAGAGGACTCAGACATTCAAAGCAGAACCAGAACATAGGCTCTTTATCAAGGGCTATTATTGTTCTCTGAACATGGATAACCAAGTATGGGAGTTCTATGAACCTTTGACTGTATGGAAGTTATCTTTAGAACCTGAGAAAGAGGAGAAGACAGAACATCTTTGTCGCCTATGTGGAAAACCCATGTCTGAAGAGGAAGAGGAACAGTTCCAAGGGTATCATAGAGACTGCTTTTACATTGAAGAAATCCAAGATGCAGATGACCTTTGAATCTATCCCATTCTTAGACCCTAATAGAGTCCCTTTTCAGAATTTCTGAAATCCTTGGAAGAAATCCGAGACAACTAGCTTAGAAGAGGCTCTTTTGGAAAAAGAACCTCAAATCAGCCTCAGATAGAAAGCCTTAATAGATAGTTGGTTGATTTCTAGGGTGAGGAGAAGTTTAACTTTGAAGTGTCCTAAGTGTTCAAGCAAGAACATAGTGAGATTTGGATATCAAGCTTCAAGAGGTAAGAAGTGGCAAAGATACAGATGTCAAGATTGTGGCTTTGTCTCCATATACCCAGAGAAGTTTGAAAGTGAACAAAAGTAGATTAAACTCACTAGTTCAATTTTGAGAGCTAGTAATTGGCAAAAGACTTGACATAGAACTTAGAGATGTGGATGGTAAAGAAACATCTTAAAGATGTTGGCTGTTCCTCCGAAAGGAGTCTCAGGGAAAATAAAGAACAGTGGGAGTTTCTAAGTTGTTAAACAAGCTGATATGTGATTGCAGATTCATAGGTCATATATCAATGTAGTCTTTACTATCTATCTTACTATGAATCAAACTATAGGAGTTTAGTTTTGGAAAGAGCCTTTGAAGTAGAACTTTGTTCCAATCAAAGGGAATAACCCTTCTAGAAGGAACAAAAAAGAATAGAGGTGATTGAAATGGTTCAAAAGATGTTGACTCCAGAACAGAGGAAGAAATATCTCCTTGCATTGAAAACAAGAAGACCAAGAAACCAAGTAGAGAATGATATTCTCAATGCTGTTCCTCAGATAATCAGTACTTATGGTGGAAAAGTGACAGTCAGACAAGTCTTTTACAAACTTCTGGGTATGAATGGGAGTGATGGAAAGCCTATACTCTGGAACTCTACCAACCAATATACACAGATGGATAAGACACTCACAAAGCTTAGAGAGGATGGAAGACTTAGCTTCTACTCCTTTGAAGATAGGTCTAGAAATGAACTCGGAACATCAGATTGTGGATACTTTGATACCAAAGATTTCCTTAGAAGTATGGAAAGAAACTTTAAAGAGTCATCATGGCAATATGACCTAAGAATGTGGAATGACCAACCAAACAGAGTATTTGTATTGCTTGAAAAGGACACACTTAGTAGAATCTTTGAAGATGCATTATCTTACTACAGAGTCAAAATATATATTGGTCATGGATATGAAAGTGGTACAAAAATGAAGCAATTAGCAGATGAGTGTTCAGATGATAAAGATAATGTTGTACTCCACTTCTCAGATTATGACCCTTCTGGAATTGATATGAGAAGAGACGCTGAAGAGCGGCTAACTGATTATGGAGCGAAGAATCTCAAAGTAAAGAGGAGAGCTTTAACACCAAATCAAATAAAGAGGTTCAATCTTCCCTTTAGTCCTTGGAAGGTTAAAGACCCTAGAAGCTATAAGTATCCAGTCATGGCGACTGAACTTGACGCACTAGACCCTAATGAATTGAGAAAGTTAATCATCCAAGCAATAAGACTAGAAATTGATAAAACTACATGGTTAGCTAAGAAGACACAGATAAAGAAGGAAAGACAGATACTTGAAAAGAGACTAAAGAATGCTATCGTAAAGATTCCATAATCCTTCTAGTAGAGATAGATTAGGAATCTTTCTCTAGGTTTTCCTGATACTCTTCAAGTTCTTGGAGTTCTTCCTCATTAGCACAATAACCGTTTTCTTCTATTCTACGTCTAAGTTCCTTCATCTTGTTGTGGATGTCCTCAGAGTTCTCTTTCCTTTCCCTAAAATAGCTAAGGAGATACACATTTATAACCTTTACGCCTGATATTGGGGTCTATTTGTCAAAATAAGCTCATGTTAAGGTGATATCAGTGGAATCTGTGAAAAGAATGTTTAGATGAAAGAAGATAGTGCAAACTCTGAAAGAACCAGAACAACCATTGAAACCAAGACAATCAACTGTGACAAGGCTTTAATAAATAGTGACCAGACCCTTTCTATTATGGACAAAGAGCTTGCCAAACAAGAAGCACGAATTCTTGTCGAGAAATACAGCAGAATCGTGAAAGAAGAGAGGGATATCAAGTCTAAGGAAGAGGAAAGAACTAAGAAAGACCTAATTCGCCCTCTTTTTGAACGTGTGTTAGGCTGGAACTTTGAGGAAGATGTCACGGCAGAGGAGAAAATATCGAAAGGTTGGGTTGACTACGGTTTTAGGATGAATGGTGTTCCAAAATTTTTCTTGGAAGCAAAAGCATTAAGGGAAGACTTAGATGACCCTAAATTCTTTCAACAAGCGGTAAATTATGCTTGGTATAAAGGTTGCACATGGGCTATCCTGACGAATTTTGAAACCGTTAAAATATTAAATGCTGAATGGGAAGCCCCCAACTACTTGTATAGTCATTTCATGACGATTAAGTGTAATGAGTTTTTGGACAAGTTTGAAGACTTGTGGCTTTTATCGAAAGAGAGTTTTGAACAAAGTTCACTAGACAAACTTGCAGAAAAGTATGGAAAAAGAACGAAAAAGACAACTGTAGACAAACAACTCTTGAATGATTTCACGAAATTCAGAGATATGCTTTCAAAAAACATAACAAAACTCAATCAAGCCAAGAAACTGACGCAACCGCAACTAGACGAATCAATTCAGAGGATTCTAGACAGACTGATTTTCGTTAGGAACTGTGAAGACAGAGGATTAGAAGAAAAGAAACTGTGGGAAGCCAGAAACGAAACCAAAGTGTGGAAAAAAGTCAAGGAAGTTTTCGCATATTACGATAGAAATTATGACAGCAAGTTGTTCACGTATGACCCAATAGATTCAAAAAGGGTTCACTTGTGTGACACGCTTGACATTGACGATAGTGTCATGAGAGAAATCATAGAATGCTTGTATCGAACGAAGGATAAGTCTATCTCTTATGATTTTTCGATTATTGATGCTGATGTTTTAGGGACGGTTTATGAGCAATACCTAAGTCACATTTTAAAGAAGACCGAGAAGAGAGCAAAACTTACTGAGAACCATATGCATCGAAAAGAACAAGGCATTTACTACACACCTATTTACATTGTTGACTACATAGTCAGAAGCACTTTAGGAGAGTTGCTTAAAGACAAAAAAATCAATGCTGAAAAGATTAAAGTGCTAGACCCCGCTTGCGGTTCTGGTAGCTTCTTGATTAAGGCTTTTGATGTTTTGAATGAATACAGCAAGAACCGCAAAGATTACACTCAAACGCAATTAGACACAACAGGAACAGGGTCAACATACCCCAAGAAACTGGCAATTTTGACAGACAATATTTTTGGTGTTGACTTGGACAAACAAGCAGTAGAAATTGCACAGCTCAACCTTCTGCTCAAAATTGCGGAAAAGGGTCAAAGACTACCATTGTTAGAGCAGAATATCAAATGCGGCAATTCCTTAATTGATGACGAAGAAATAGCAAATGACAAGGCGTTCAAATGGGAAAAAGAATTCAAAGGCATTATGAGCGAAAATGGATTTGACGTTGTAATCGGAAATCCGCCCTACGTGGAATCTAGGGACATAGACGATGAGCAATGGGACTATTACAGGGAAAAGTATTCTAGTGCTCACAAAAGATTTGATTTGAGTGTTTTGTTTGTTGAAAAAGCAATTGGAGTTTTGAAAAATCACGGTCTTGTAGGGATAATAATATCAAACAAGTTTACAGCATCAGACTACGGTTACGGGATAAGAAAATATATCTTGGAAAACTGTAAGATAAAGCAGATAATTGATGTTTCTAACATAGACGTTTTTAGAGACGCATCAACGTATCCGTATATCATAATTCTAGAAAAAGAACGGGATAAGACTGAAAGAGAGAGCAATGCAATAAAAGTGAAAAAAGTGTCTGCCGAAACGGAGCTTAAAGGCAATGAGAAAATTTCCGAAATAAACCAAGCATCATTCTTGAAATCACCTAACTACATATTTTCTCTTGATTTCACTATGGAAATCACAAGAATCTTGGATAAAATGAAATTCAAATCTAAACCCTTAGGCGAAACTTGTGAGATGAAAGACGGCATTCATACTGGCAACGTTAGAGAGAAACTAATTCTTGATAACAAGAAAAACGATAGATGCAAGAAACTTATCACAGCAGAGTCCATCAACAGATATTCTGTAAGATGGAAGGGTCTATGGGTAGATTATCGAAAAGAAGTAATAGACAAAGACAAAGGCGAATATGGGTCGCTACGCAATCCAAGGATTTTTGAAGCATCGGAAAAACTCTTTACCGCACTTTTTGGATTAAGACCAGAAGTTGCATATGATAATAAAAGACTTTACGCAAACAATTCCGTTAAGATAATTCTGGCTAAAGATAAAGATGTAAATCTCAAATGTATTCTAGCCATGTTGAATTCCAATCTAATGATGTTCTATTACAGAACATTCTTTGCTTCTACACATGTTAGAGGAGGATATATTCAATTCTATCCTCAAGATTTTTTAAGACTGCCAATTAAAGAAACTTCAGAAAAAGAACAAACTGAATTAACGAAACTTGTTGACGAAATGCTCTCTATTAACAAGCGTCTGAACGAACTGGGAGACAAGAAAACAGACGAAAGAACGAAACTAGAAGAGGAAATAAAGAAAACTGATTCAGAAATTGATGAGCTAGTTTACACGATTTATGGACTGACGGAAGACGAAAAGAAGACCATTGAAGATAGTCTCAATTAACATCAAACCCTTGGTCAATTCCCAACAAGCTTAAGATTCTATCGGAAGGCTTTGACAGAGTTATTTGGATTCCATATTCGAATAGACCCTTAAAAGAGATGATAAGAAAGATGGTGTTCAAGAAAGACCTTATGGCAAACAAAGACTATTCAAAGGAGACGGGAGTATATATTCGCATAACCAAGGTTTACCAAAAAGCTCTAGAGGATTTCACAAGTACAGAGGCACACAAAGAAGGATTTCAGACTCTAGGAGAATTTCGTAGATATTGGATTGAGAACATAGAACCTTGGAATCCCAAAAAGACTGTCTGGGTACATGAATTTGAGACTATAAGAAAAGATAAGCCAGAACCAGAGACAAAACAAGAACCTTTCTATGGAAATACTGAATATGAAAAAGAACAGTTGCTAGACGAAGATAACTTTCAAGATTGGTAAGCCACTTTTAGAGGCTAGTCTCATTTTTGGAAAGGTCAAGAGTGCCTAAGGGCTAGGTCAAGAAACCCTAGGAAAAATCCTGACAGAGTCGAAAGATACGCTCACTATGTGTATGGTTTAAGCCTTTTCAATTGTATGTTACGGAGAACACGGGCTTGTGCTTTTGCATCCTTGTCAAATACACCCGTTGTGAACAGATAGCCTTTCACTAAGTCTTTGTCTATTCCTTTCTTACTAATGTAGAGATTCATGTTTCCTACGAACTTCTTGAAGTCTTCTGGAGTCACTTTGGCTTTGTTCTTACATTCTGCAATGATGTATGCGTCATCTGTTCTCCATGAACCTTTCTTATAACCTACAACATCTATTTCCATACCAGCCATTCGGATATTCTTTGTGCATTGAAAACCTAGTCTTGTGAAAATCTGAACAACTCTGTCTTCGAGGCTCTTGCCTTTCAAAGCACTTGCATAACCCATCGCTTCTTTTGTCTTAGTTTTAGGCTTTTCAGAAACGATTTGTGTCACATCACTTGGTGAGAGGATTGTGGAAAGGGTTTCAACAATTTTCCCTTTTGACCATTTTTCTGGAATCCGAACCTTTTTGTTACTTGCCAATCTAAGAAGTTCTGCTCTTGACAATTGTCGAAGATAAACCATTACCGTAGGAGTTTTCCTAGGCATGATATTCCCAGACTAGAAGATAGAATTAGAAGACCATAAAAGACTTGTGCTTTAAATACTTCTCAGCACTCCCGCACCCTTCTGAAAACTGAGAATTCCGATAGGCTTCTGCTATGAATCGCTCATATTTCCACTTCTTTGCTGGCTTCGTCACTTCTTTCTTGCAATTGGGACATTTGACCAGTTTTCACATATTCCGCTATAGGGCATTTGATTGAAAAGCCTTTATCGTCTGAGTAGCCAACTAGGAATAATCATTCATTTTCAAAGTGTCCAAGACGGTTGCTAGAGAGCGAAGACTAAGGATTAAAATTATTATAGTTGGTTGAACGAATAGTTATTGATTCAGCATGAATTGGGAAGAAGCAATCCAACTATACGTAGATTATGAGGCTTCTGTTCTTTCAGATGGAAAGAAAAAAACAGCACTAGAGAAGGCACGAGAGAGGGAGAGAGACATAAGATATTTGCTGTCTCAAATGCCAAATCTTACCAACAAGACTATAGAGAATATCACATCTCAAGTTTGGATGGACTCTTTGAAAGCATACATGAAAAGCAACAGAGATTACAAGAAAACATGGGAAGAACTGATTAGTTGGAAAAAATACGAGTATCTACGGGCTTGTCTTGTATATGGGAGAGATGACTACAAGTGTCATTATTGTGACGCTAAAGATTCTGATGTTGATGTTCGTTTCACGGTTGACCATGTGATTCCTCGTAGTCAAGGCGGTGGGGAAGACTTGAACAATTTAGTTTGTTGCTGTGCACAAGACAATAGAGCAAAACTAGACAATCCCGAACAATTCGAGAAATGGATGAAAAACAAAAGAATGGCTTGAAAGCGAAGACCAAGACTAACTCCTTTAATCTTCTATATAGAAACAGATACAGTCCACTTGTCTGAGCATCGGCTCGACTCTGTCTAATGTTTCTTTGTCAAGATGGAATGGTTCTGGTTGAATGAATTCGACTTTATACTTGGCAGAAAGATACATAAGCATTCTTCCCAATTCTGTCGGCGTGAAGTATCCACCTCTTCCTCTCACTTTATCATTATCCTTATGTTGAGCAGAGAATGCTTCATAAACTATCACTCGTTTTCCCAATTTAAGCAATTTGTCAAAAATCTCTCGTTCATTAAATCCGTATATGCAACACTTCTCAGTCTCGTCTTTTTGATGCTTGTGATTTTCGTCTCGTTCTTTCGCAATGCATTCTCCCGTTCTAAGATGATGTAGAGTTTTGCTCACCAACACGAAGTCAAACTTCTTTATTTTCTCTTTTCTAAGGATTCTGTTAAGCGTCTTATTGTCAAATAGGCTACAATTGTGAAGTCCAATCTTTGTTTCTGTGAAAAGTTTGGATTTCTGTTTAAGGTCTGGTTCAAAAGAATAAATGGAAAGGTCTTCGCTTATCCCTATGATTTTGTTTGGTTTGAACTTGAGGGCAATGTAAAGAGGCTTGACGCAGTCCGTTCCGATATCCAAAACTTTTTTTCCACGTATTCTGAATTTTCCATCCGTTTTGAAAGCATCTTGAATTTCGGATAATTCCTCTAGCGAATCAGTCCATGTTTTCAAATCATCCTTACGATTCTCTAGGTCGTTCTCACATTCTAGCAATCTTTTGACTAGACCATTATTCTCGCACACTATATTCACACCTTCATGTCCTCATATACTGCAATAAGGGTTTAACCATCATTAGTTTTTCTGTTCTGCACTTTCGACTATTGAACCATCCAGATTTTGCGGAAAAGTTATAGCTAAATCCAGAGAAAATGAAATAGAGGTCAGAAAACCTTTAACAGACTGTTTTAAGATTCTTACACAATAAACCCATCAATCATTTGATAATTCGGTGATGTTAATCGAGAGTTGGTCCAAGTTGGATGAAAAGACCGCAATAAGATTACTGAAGAATAGTGCTGACCAGACAGATTAATCTCAGGAAGACGCACACCAGAACCAGAATTTTAGGGGAAAAAGCCTCCCGTGCAACAAAGAGAAGAATGTCTCTTTTGCTATACTATTCCAGAAGCTTTTGCTTCTTGCACTATTTGCTCTTGAAGCTTCTTTATTATTGGACTCCAGATTTCATTCAATGATGGCTCAGGTCGCTTTCCTTTCTCTTTACCTCTCGGATATTGTTTTGCTATGTTGTGTCTAACTTTGTCTATTCTCTGCATTGCTTCTACAATTTCTTCATTCGTAGCATTTGGTTGTAAACCAATCAGAATCATAGAATCCCATTCTGCTTTACCTTTTGCAGTCAGGTAGAAATCATAGACCACCACTAGAGATGTTTTGCATTTTTGACATTTGAACATAGACGTTGTACTGTAGATAGTGGTCTCTTTGAAACCGTATTTTTCAGGGTTCCTCTCAAATTTCTTGACTGCTTTAGGACTCGGAGTGTATCCTTTGGAAGCTAGAAGGGAGTCTACCAACAAGCGGTATTCCTCATCTTTTGTAGCTACGATATTCTTACACTTAGGACACTCTATCATGTGCTTCCACCTCTTTTCTTTTCTGAATTGTAACTAGGAAAACTTTGTGAATTTGAAATCATAATCAAAGGTTTTATATTCAGAGCAAAAGAGGGATGAATTGAGGGTTCAAAAATGAGTGAAAACGATAGCATAGCAAAGATTAAAGATGATGTTGAGGAGTATGGCAAAAAAATAGGAGCCAAAACTTGGTTTGGCTTTGAAGAAATAGATAAGCTTCCTAGTGAATG
>Ga0315280_10011184_pt1 | contig 11077 bp, 10 predicted proteins | sample YL17G06_40_MG_FD_203697 | JGI IMG/M metagenome (GOLD analysis project Ga0315280, IMG submission 203697) | Sediment microbial communities from Yellowstone Lake, YNP, Wyoming, USA - YL17G06_40 | ecosystem: Environmental > Aquatic > Freshwater > Lake > Sediment | place: USA: Wyoming | collected... | reverse complement strand
TCACCCACAGCAACCAGCAACCCAAGCCCTTCACATGGACCGCATCAGTCGAAAGCATCATGGCGAAGGTCAATCGCTGTAAAGTTATTTATGAGACGGTACACTAGTACATCGTGACAGAGATAGGCGCATGCGATGCTGAGCTTGGTCGGACACTTGCCACGCTCAATAACGCGCAATGGTTCTTATGTCACGAGGTACTAGTGCACCGTCAACAGTGATTTGCAGGATTTGAGGTATAATGGGCTGCCATGGCTGAGATCGCCGTCAACCGACGCAGCAAACATCGCAGCAGCGAGGTGGCAGCCCATGAAGAAGAAGTATATCGTAGAACTGACCGTTGACGAACGACAGCAGTTGGGGGAGATGGTGAAAGCCGGCAAGGCAGCGGCGCGCAAGCTGACCCACGCCCGCCCAAGACGCCCGTATCAAGTTGAAGCGACTTTATCCCGTGATTCATGACTGACGGTGCACTAGGTCGCCTTCGGCGACGGCCATGGCGGCCTTCGGCCTAGCCACCCGACCCCTACGATCTACGCTCCCGGGCGTAGGGGTCGGCCTCCTGGCCGACCCGCGATATGCAATTATGCAACAGCCTCTCAATGCCCGCCCGAGCGGCGAGGACAGAATCGCCGCCCTACATGATGGCGGCAGCGAGGGCGGGGTTGTTGGTACATCCCGGCAGGCGCATCGGGGAACGGCGTCGAAAAACCTCTCATATGCAATACCGCGATTTCGGCAGGACTGGCGTGAAGGTGTCGCTGCTCGGCTTCGGCTGCATGCGCTTGCCCGAGGACGAGAAAGAAGCGATCGCCATCATGCGCCGCGCCTACGAGCTGGGCGTGAACTACTTCGACACCGCGCCCGGCTACTGCGACGGGCGCAGCGAGCCCTACGTCGGCAAGGCGCTCAAGGGCATCCGCGACAGGGTCTATCTGTCAACCAAGAACCAGATCCGCGACGCCTCGGGCGAGAGCTTCAAGCAGCGGCTGGCGGCGTCACTGCAAGAGCTAGACACCGATTATATAGACTTCTATCACATGTGGGGGCTGAACCTGAAGACCTTCGAGGAGCTGGTGATGGCGCCCAACGGCCCGATGCAGGCGGCGGAGCGGCTGCGCGAGGACGGCGTCATCCGCCACGTCTGCTTTTCGTTCCACGACAAGGTGGAGTCGCTGCTGCGGATCATTGACTCGGGGCGGTTCGAGACCATGCTGGTGCAGTACAATATCCTCGACCGCGCCAACGAGCCGGGCATCGCCCACGCGCATAGCCGCGGCCTCGGCGTCGCCATCATGGGGCCGGTCGGCGGCGGGCGGCTGGCGGCGCCGTCGGAGCGCATCCGCGGCATGGTCCCAGGCGGCGCGAAGACGACGGCGGAGATGGCCCTGCGCTTCGTCATGTCCAACCCGGGCGTCAGCACCGTCCTGTCGGGCATGGGCGCGATGCAGCAGGTCGAGGAGAACGTCGCCACCGCGTCGCGCGCCGAGCCGCTGACCGCGGCCGAGCGCCAGCGCGTGCAGGAGATCCTGGCCGAGAACCAGCGCCTGTGCGAGCTCTACTGCACCGGCTGCAAGTACTGCATGCCCTGCCCCAACGAGGTGGATATTCCCAACATCTTCGAGCTGGTGAATTACTATCGCGTGTGGGGGCTGGAGGATTACGCGCGCGACCGCTACGCGGGAATCCGCCGCGAGGGCCACGACGCGACAGCGTGCGTCGAGTGCGGCGAATGCGAGGAAAAGTGCCCGCAGAAGCTGCAAATCGCCGACCAGTTGAAGGAGGCGCACCGCACTCTATGCCGGGAATGACGACCGGATGAAATACGGCTTCGGCTTGGTCGGCTGCGGCGCCATCGCGCCGGTGTTCGCGCAGGCGATCGCGCGGCTCGATGACGCGCGGCTGGCGGCGGTGTGCGATGTCGCCCCGGAGCGGGCGCGGGCTCTGGCCGACCGTTTCGGCGCGCAGTGTCACGCCGACTACGATGCATTGCTGCGGCGCGATGACGTGCAGGTCGTCTGCGTTCTGACCTGGAGCGGCAAGCACGCGGAGATGGGCATCGCGGCGGCGCTCGCGGGCAAGCACGTGGTGACCACTAAGCCGATTGATGTGACGCTGGAGAAGATTGATCGGCTGATCGGTGCCTGTCGCGAGCGCGGGGTGAAGCTGGCGGCGGTGCACCAGATGCGCAGCGCCAAGCCGTTCGTGCGGCTCAAGCGGGCGATTGACGAAGGGCGGTTGGGCAGGCTCCATTTCGGCAATGTCTTTGTCCCGTGGTGCCGCACGCAGGAGTACTACGACAGCGCGGAATGGCGCGGCACGTGGGAATGGGATGGCGGCGGCGCGCTGATGAACCAGGGCGTGCACATGGTGGACGTCTTGCAGTGGATGATGGGGCCGGTGGCTGAGGTTCAGGCATACGCCGGTACGCTGGCGCACAAGGTCGAGGTCGAAGACGCGGCGGTGGCGGCGCTGCGATTCGAGAGCGGCGCGCTGGGTTTGATATTGGCCAGCACGGCGGTGTACAAAGGGCTGCCGCCGCGGCTCGAGGTCTTCGGTGCGACCGGCAACGTGGTCATCGAGGGCGATGACATCGTGCGCTGGCAGGTCGGTGACGAGGAGGAGATCGCGAGCTTCCACGGCTCGGCGTTTGGCGCCACCGATCCGCAGGCCGGCCTGGCGGAGGCGGTCGAGGGGCACGTCGAGCAACTCGGCGATTTCCTGGCGGCGATTGAGGAGGACCGACCGCCGATGATCAGCGGCGAAGAAGCGCGCAAGGCCGTCGCCCTCATCCTGGCGATCTACGAATCCGCGCGCACGGGCCGCCCGGCGAGGCCGGGGTAGAGCCGCACCAAGCCTGCGCTCTTGTCCTCGCGCATCGTGCCCGGAGATTTGGGCCGCATCAGGCGCCCTCCTCCCGCGCCTTCCAGATATAGGCGTGGGCCAGGCGGCGCTCGTGTGCGAACCGCTCGGGCTTGCTCAGGTTATCGGCCGTAATCTCCTGCGCCCGCACCGGATCATCGCTGCGGCCAGCGGTCGTCAGGCGCTCGCTTACCCACTGTTCCATGCGCCCCTCGAGCTCGTCCGCCAACGCCGGCCGCACGTCGACGATGTTGAACTGCTCCAAGGGGTCGGCTTCGAGATCATACAACTCGCGCCGCGGCGCCGAATCGCCCGGGTCGAGGTTGCGCTTGAGCTTGTGCGTCGTCGTGCGGATGCCGCGCTGCTTCTGGTAGGTGTTCTCCATGAAGTGCACCGCGTCGCGGACCGAATCCGCCTCGCCACGCATCAATGGAACCAGGCTCATTCCATCCACAGCGCGGGGCAGCGTCCAGCCCGCGAGGTCGGCGATCGTCGTCAGCAGGTCCGGCTGCTGTACCAGCGCCGCTGATTCCCCAACCGACACCGCGCCCGGGCGGCGCAGCACCAATGGCACGCGCAGGCACTCGTCGCCGAGATCGATGTGGCTGATGTTGAAGCGATGCCCGCGCACTATTCTCCCCTCGCCCATGATCTCACCGTGGTCCGAGGTCACGACCAGCAGCGTCTCGTCGTAGATTCCGGCCCTGACGAGCGCCTCGGCGATGCGGCCGATCTCGCGATCGGCGTAGACGATCTCGCCGTCATAGCGCGCGACGATGTCTGACAGAGGGTCTTGCCGATCCCAGTCGAAAGGCTGGCAATCTGGCGGCGGCTTATAGGGCGCGTGAGGATACCAGGGATGGTAGAAGAGCAGGAAGTCGTTCGCCGCATTGGCGCGAATCAGATCGCACGCGAGATCGCAGTTGGCGGACTCGTGGGCATTCGGATCTTGCGCGTACTCGTACAGGTCGTGTGCCCGCCGGAACCAAGGGTACAAGCGCCAGCGCTCCTGCCAGCGGTCGTAGAGATTGTCGATCGCTAACGTCCTCAAGCCGTGAGCCTTCGCGATCTCGGCGAACATCGGGATGTCCTCGGCGAGATCCACGCGCGTCCAATGCGCGGTGATGCCCGTCGTTTCGGGGTAGCAGCCAGTGAAGAGAGCAGTGAAGCCGGGGTGGGTGCAGTTGCCGATGGCAAAGCAGTTGGCGAAGACGAAACCTTCGGCAGCTATCGCGTCGAGGTTGGGGCTCGGCGACCGATGATAGCCGTAGCAGCCCAGGTGATCGGCGCGCAGCGTATCCACCCCAATCAGCACGATCTTCACGGCGCTTCTCCGCGATTCGAACTATGCCCGTAGTGGACGATACGTCATTCCCCATGGAAGCGAGGAATCCGCGGTCGCCTTCAGCAGCCCCGCCGCAGTCCTCGCATCCTACTCCACCACTCCCCGCTGCCGCCTTACGACGTCCACGAGACGCCGCAGCTCCAGCTCCAATTCGCGCGCAACCGGCTGATGATCTTGCAGGACGTCATGCTGCTCGCCGGGGTCATCGCGCAGGTTATAGAGCCGCCGCTCGCCGGGGCGCAGAAACATGTGAAACGACCACTCATGGCTGCGGATGGTCCACGAGCGCCCGTAATGGCCGATGTAGGCGAAATCGCGAATGCGGCGCTGACGCCCCGCCATCAGCGGCAGCAGGCTGCGGCCTTCTAACTCCACGCTCTTGGTCGCCGCGATCATATCTTGCGGAAAAAGATCCCTCGCCGGCGCGCGGTACTGCTGTTCGAGCGTCAGCGGCAGGCCAAGGAAATCGAGGATCGTCGGCATGAGGTCCACGCTCTGCACTAGAGCGCTCACGCGCGTGCCGGCGCCGATTCCTTGCGGATGGCGAATCGCCAGCGGCGAGCGCACCAGCTCCTCGTAGTTCAGCGCCATCGCCTTGCGGATGATCCCGTGCTCGCCGAAGGGCTCGCCGTGGTCGCTGACGTGGATGATGAGCGTGTTGTCGTACAAGCCCAGCTCCCTCATGCGGTCGAGCAGCCGGCCGACCCACTTGTCCACCAGCGTCACTTCGCCCGCATACAAGGTGCGCGTGCGCTCCACCTCGTCGGGGGTCATGTACCCCTGCACCGGGCCGGGCACGGGGTCGGTGATCTCCGCGCCGGCATATCCGTCTGGCTTGTACATGCTCCAGTAAGGTTCCGGCGGATCCCAGGCTTCGTGCGGATCGAAGCAATCCACCCACAGGAACAAGCGGTCCTTTTGGCGCTGCGTCATATGCTCGAGCCACTCGATGGCCGCGGTCACGGTGCGCGCCACGTAATAGTCCGGCTCGCGCCGCAGCGTCGTCGCGTTGCGCAGGTACTGCTCGAACAGCGGCCGCCAGTGCTCGTCTGACTCGTCCCCGCGCAAGCGATGATGCGGGCTGGCGTCGAGATCGACCTCCGCGTCCACGATCCACGGGTCGTACTCTTGCCCGCGGATCCAGACCACCGTGTCGAAGCCGCGTCCCGCGCCATAGACCGGCTTGTGCAGGTGATAAGTGTCGGCCACCAGGGCGGAGGTATAGCCCTTATCCCACAGCACCTCCGCCAACAACACGTCGCTGAGTTGGAACGGCCGCCAGCCATGCACCGGAAAGGTCCACAAACCCGTCCACCAAGCGGTGCGCACCGGCAGGGTCGGCAGGCCCTCGGGGTAGTAATGCTCGAATACCGTTCCTTCCCCCGCCAGCCGGTCGAGGTTGGGCGTCTGCGCGGCTAGGCTCCACGGGCCGCCGTGGCGGTCGCGGAGCGACTTAGCCACCTTGCCGGCAGGCGGCCCACCGCCCGCCGAGTTCATGTAGCCGGTATGATCGGCGCGCAGGCTATCGGTCACGATGACGACGACGTTCATGGACATCCCCTCCGCGCGACGTAGAAGATGCGCTCGGACTTCGGGCCCGGCGGCAACATGGTGTATGCCTCGTACAGCGCTTCGACGATGACCCCGGCCCGCTCCAGCGTTTCGGTGACCTCTTCGACGCTGTGGCCGCGCTGGAAGTGGGTCTCGCGGAAATGGTTGCCGTCGGCGGTCCAGAACTCCATCTCGATGCGGGCGATGCGAGTCGCGGCATCGTAGTGACTGCGCCAGATGTAGCGCACCTCGCGCGCCGGCGCCAGGCTCTGCTGGGTGAACATCTCCTGCTCGAACGAGTAGATGGTGTTGAGGTCGAAGATGAATGCGCCGCCCGGCGACAAGGCCTCGCCCACGCCGTCAAACGTCTGCTGCAACTGCTCGGGCTCGAGGATGTAATTGAGGCTGTCGTAGAGCGAGACCACGGCATCGAACGAGGCGGGCGGGAAGCTGAGCTGCGCGGCATCGCCTTGCAGGAACCGGAGGTCGAGGTCGGCATCGAGCGCCTTGCGCCGCGCCTGCTCCAGCATCGGCTCCGACAGATCAACGCCGGTGACCTCGTACCCGCGTTCGGCCAGCTCGATAGCCACCGACCCCGTGCCGGTAGCGAGGTCGAGGATGCGCCGGGGTCGGACGCCCAAGCGCTCGAAGATCTCCTCGATGTAATCGGCCCACATCGAGTAGGGGACGCTCGCCATCAGGGCATCGTAGTAAGGGGCGACCTGGGTGAAGGCCTGGGCCATCGGTGTTGTCATGCTGAGCGAAGCGAAGCATCCCCTCTCGTGTGCGCAACCCCGATAGGGGATTCCTCGGCCTCGCCTCGGAATGACACGCTCGTCACCTTGCGCGTACCCTGCGCTTAGCGGGCTGCGCTCTTGGCCGGCATGCGGCGGCCGACGGCGCGCGCGACCTTGGCGACCTCGCGCATGAGGCGCGCGAACTTGGGCGGCTCCAGGCTCTGCGGGCCATCGGAGAGCGCGGCCGCCGGATTCGGATGCACCTCGATCATCAGCCCATCGGCGCCGGCAGCGACCGCGGCCCTGGCGAGCGGCGTGACGTAGCGCCAGTCGCCGGCGCTGTGGCTGGGGTCGAGGATGACGGGCAGGTGCGACAGCCGCTTGAGCACGGGCACGGCGTTGATGTCGGTGGTGTAGCGCGTGGCATCCTCGAAGGTGGTGATGCCGCGCTCGCACAGGATGACCTGCCGGTTGCCCTCCAACATGATGTACTCCGCGGCCATGAGCAGATCCTGGATGCGACAGCCGGCGCCGCGCTTGAGCACCACCGGCTTGCCGCACTGCCCGACGCGCTGGAGCAGGCGGAAGTTCTGCATGTTGCGCGCCCCGATCTGGATGACGTCGGCGAAGCGCATGACCATGGGCAGGTCGTGGGGATCCAGCACCTCGGTGACGACCGGCAGTCCGGTCTGCTCGCGCGCCTGCGCCAGGATCTCGAGCCCTTGCCGGCCAAGCCCCTGGAACGCGTAAGGCGAGGTGCGCGGCTTGAACGCGCCGCCGCGCAGCAAGTTCGCCCCCGCCGCCTTGACCGCGCGCGCGACCTCCAGCGTTTGCTCGACGGTTTCCACGCTGCACGGGCCGGCGATGATGGCCAGGCTCGGCCCGCCGACCCGCACCTTGCTGCCTACCTTGACGATGGTGTCCTCGGGATGGGTCTGACGCGAGGCCAGCTTGTACGGCTCGGAGATGGGCGCGACGCGCTCGACGCCCGGCATGCTGACGAAGCGGTCGGCAAGGGTGACTTTCTCCGCGTCCACGGCGCCAAGCAGCGCGATGACTTTGCGCTCCACCCCCGGGTTGACGAAGGCGCGAAAGCCGGCGCCCTCGACGGCGTCAATAACCGCCTGGATCTGCTCCGGCGTCGCCTCTCGCTGCATAATGATGACCATGGCTTGGGTGCGGGGGCCTCCTAACGGGTAGGGCAGAGCTGACGCGATGGCCGGCGGGATTGCCGCCGTTGCCGGGAAGCCGCGCTGCGCCGACTGCGGATGCGCTGGGGCCGACGGCGCGGGCTGGCTAGTCGCCGTTCTTCGGGCGCAGCTCCTTCTCGACCCAGTCGAGGAAAGCCTTGTTGGTCGCGGTCTTATGCAGGCCGGTGAGCAGCAGCTCGGTGGCCTGCACGGTATCGAGGGCGTTGAGCACCTTGCGCAGTTGCCAAACCCGGCGCAGCTCATCCTCGCTCATCAGCAGCTCTTCGTGGCGGGTGCCGGAGCGGCGGACGTCGATAGCGGGGAAGGTGCGGCGCTCGGACAGAGTGCGGTCGAGGACGAGCTCCATGTTGCCGGTGCCCTTGAACTCCTCGAAGATGACGTCATCCATGCGGCTGCCGGTGTCAACGAGGGCGGTGGCGACGACGGTCAGGCTGCCGCCTTCCTCGATGTTGCGGGCGGCGCCGAAGAAGCGCTTGGGGCGGTAGAGGGCGCTGGGGTCGAGGCCGCCGGAGAGGGTGCGGCCGCTGGGGGTGACGGTGAGGTTGGAGGCGCGGGAGAGGCGGGTGATGCTGTCCAGCAGCACGACCACATCTTTGCCGTGCTCGACCAGGCGCTTGGCCTTCTCCAGGCACAGCTCCTGGACCTTCATGTGGTTCTCGGGCAGCTCGTCGAAAGTCGAGGCGGCGACCTCCGCCTGCACCGAGCGCCGGATATCGGTCACCTCCTCCGGGCGCTCGTCGATGAGCAGCACGATGAGCACGGCCTCGGGATGGTTGGCGGTGATGGCGTTGCCGATGGCCTTGAGGAGCATGGTCTTGCCGGCCTTGGGCGGCGAGACGATGAGCCCGCGCTGGCCTTTGCCGACGGGGCAGACGAGGTCGATCATGCGCCCGGAGATGCCCTTGGGCTCGGTCTCCATGCGCAGCCGCTCCAGGGGATAGATGGGCGTGAGGGCGTCGAAGGGGACGCGGTTCTTGAGCGTCTCGGGGTTATCGCCGTTGACCGCCTCGACCCGCAGCAAGCTGAAGTAGCGCTCGCTGTCCTTGGGCGGGCGCACCTGGCCGCTGACGGTGTCGCCGGTCTTGAGGGAGAAGCGCTTGATCTGCGACTGCGAGACGTAGACGTCGTCGGGGCTGGCCAGATACCCGTGCACGCGCAGGAAGCCGTAGCCCTCCTGGAGCATTTCGAGCACGCCCTCGGTGAAGATGAGGCCATTCTGCTCCGCCTGCGCCTTGAGGATGGCGAGCACGAGCTCGCGCTTGTTCATCCTCTGGGCGCTTGGCACCTCGAGGGCCCGGGTGATCTCGTGCAGCTCTTCCACGGTCTTGGCCTGGAGCTCGGACATTTCCAGGTTGCGGAACTTGGTCTCCTCGGTCGCGCGCATGGTGATGACGCTCCTCCAGAATAGGTCTGAGAATGGGGGGCGCGGCCAACAAGGCGTAAAGGCCGCCGGACGCGACCTTCCTCAGGTCGCGGTTCGTATATGCGGATGAAAACCTGGCCGCGGATTGACACGGATGAACAAAGGACTCGCATCAAGCGCTTGGCGTTCACTAGCTCAAAGCAAGAGGAATCCGTGTTAGTCGGTGTTCATCCGTGGCTAATCAGCGGCGCGCCGCGGCCAGGCCCTTCGGGCCGCCGTGGCGGTCGGCAGACCTAGCCACTGCAAAGGCTCAACGCGGCCCCGGACTTCAGGTGAAAACGGAAGGCGGAAGCGGGATGTCACCTCTGGCAGCCCAGCGAGGTCACAAGTACTATACCACATAAATACCAAAAAGTCCACGCGATTTGCGGCCGCCAGGCGTTTTTTGGGGCAATCGGCCCCGGATTGTCGCCGTCATCGGCCAAACGCAGGCCGCCCGCTCCGCGACGATGTACACGATGGTGACGGGGGTCACGCGGGCATCGGGGGCGCAGCACTCATGGACTGCGGTAAATCTCGGGCTTGAGCACCGCGACGTAGGGCAGGTTGCGGTAGCGCTGCGCGTAGTCCAGCCCGTAGCCGACAACGAACTCGTCGGGCACCTGGAAGCCGACGTAAGCCAGCTCGACCGGCGCCTTGCGACGGCTCGGCTTGTCCAGCAGCGCCGCCACGGCCAGGCTCGCCACCTGGCGCGTCTCCAGGTTCTCCATCAGGTAGCGCAGGGTCAGGCCGGTGTCCACAATGTCCTCGACCACCAGCACATCCCTGCCTTCGACGCTGAAGCTGAGATCCTTGAGGAGCTGAACTTCGCCGCTCGAGGTCGTCCCGTCGCCGTAGCTCGACCACTTGACGAAGTCAACTCGCACCGGAATCGGCAGCGCGCGCATCAGGTCGGACAGGAATACCACCGCGCCATCGAGCACCCCGACCAGCACCGGCTCGCGCCCACGATAATCGGCGGCGATCTGCGCCGCCATCTCGCGCACGCGGGCAGCGATTTGATCGGTGGTAAGCAGGATCTCTTTGACGTCGGGGTGCATCCGGGCCTCCGGCCCACCCGGGCGCGGGGTCGCTGACCCCGCGAAACGTTTAGACCCGGGATTATGCGTAAGGCAAGGAAAATGTCATTCCGAGCCCTTCGGCTTCGCTCAGGGTAGACTCCGCGAGGAATCCGCCTTCGCGGGCGACGATTCAGCCTTCGTAGCCGAACCTACTTCGGCGAAGTGGGCAGTTCCGCTTCGGCGGACGAAGGCGTCCCCTATCGCCCTTCAGCAACCCCGGTAGGGGACCGGCCGCTGGGGACAGTTACCTATTTCCCCAAGGGTTTCTGCTGCCCCCCTTCGGTTCTTTGTGGGAAATAGGTAACTGTCCCCAATGCTCCGGGGTGACATCACCCGTTGGGTGAGCGTGTCACGCTCGATATGCATAATCTCGGTTATTAGAGCCTATCCCAAAAAGGGCAACTGTCATCCTGAGCGTCAGCGAAGGATCTTGGTGGACAGTTGCGCCACACTCGCAAGATTCAGGTGCATCCCTGGAGGTTGTTAGGATAGGCTCTTAGTATTACTCCGTTACTTGGCGTCGGTGGCACGTTGGCTGAACCCCTCTCCCTCTCGGAGGGAGAGGCGGGGTGAGGGTGGACGCCCAAGGAATGCACCCTCACCTTTGTCCTCTCCCTACAAGGGAGAGGAGTGAGTGGGCGTGCCCCGAACGCATCGCGGCGACCTAACGGAGTAATATTAGTCCCAGATCATGCACGAGGCTTCGCGGGATGTCATTCCGAGGAGCGGAGCGACCGAGGTCTACCCGCCTGTGGCGGGAATCCCGTACCCCGCATTATTCATGTCATTCCGAACGGAGCAAGGCGGAGTGAGGAATCCCCTACCAGGAAGCGCCAACGATAGGGGATTCCTCGCTGCGCTCGGAATGACAGTGTGCACCCGCCACA
>Ga0315280_10011183_pt1 | contig 11077 bp, 10 predicted proteins | sample YL17G06_40_MG_FD_203697 | JGI IMG/M metagenome (GOLD analysis project Ga0315280, IMG submission 203697) | Sediment microbial communities from Yellowstone Lake, YNP, Wyoming, USA - YL17G06_40 | ecosystem: Environmental > Aquatic > Freshwater > Lake > Sediment | place: USA: Wyoming | collected... | reverse complement strand
TGTCCAGTTTTCGGCAGGTATCGGCTTCGAAGTACTGCTCGCCGCAGTTCCGGCATACGAGCGCCGGCACGTCCTCAACCAGAGCCAGCGAGTCGCCCCACCAGTTCTCGGCGGTGACCCGCCGGCGATCGATTTCGCCGCCGCAGAAATAGCACTTCGCTAACGTCATCATTGCACCCTGAGCCGCCGGGTATGCTCGTCAGCCCACGCCGGCGGTTCCGGCTCATAGACCGTCACGATCAGTAGTATACCATTCGCGTCAAAGGCGCAGACGGCGTGCAGGGGCCGATTGTTCGCATAGCCGAGAACCAAGGCGCTCGGCCCGCGCGGGTCGTCGCGATAATCTTCCAGTATCTCGCCATTCGCAAGGGCAGCAGCCAGCGCCTCCGCGTTCACCCGGCGCCTGGCCGCCCGCTCGCGCGCATGCCGCGTCATTGCCCATCGCCCCGCTCGAAGGGCGGACCGGATCGCACCGATTGAAATGTTCAAGGTCGCGCGATCATCGTATGCCTCGCCGGCCGGCTACGCAACATGGAACCAGGCAAGGGAGCCCTCCTGGCTATCCGGCGGGCGGAAGTTAACCCACGGCTTGCGTCGTAGGCTCTACCCTATTGCCCGTGCCGGGGTTCAACTGCTGCAGCCCCGCCCACGAACGCAACCCAAATCACTGCTTCGCCGCGTCCAGCAGCACAACGGGCAGGCGGGGGAAAACGAATTTCTCGGCCTGTTCGTCCATCACATTCACGTGGCAGGTGTAGCGGCCGGGCGAGAGCCGCGCCAGCGGCACCCGGAACTGCACGGCAACGATGTGCGGGCGCGAGGCGGACGCGACGGCCACGGCGGGTGGTCGGCGATCAGTCAGCGAAACCCGCCCGCCTCCTGCCTCCCGCACGGCAGGTCACACGCCCTGGCTGGCTTTCTGGCTGGGCCGGGGCAGAACGCTGCGGATTCCTCGAACCAGGGCTTGCGCCGCGCTCACCGCCGGACGTTCCTGAAAATCAGCTCGAAGCGCGAACGTTGGGCTAATAGGAGATCAACCCGGCGTCGCGCATCACGATCTGGAGCCAGGGCGCGCTCCACGGGCCGGGGCGGCCGGTGTCGCGGTGCCCGGCCATCGCATATCCCACCGAAAAGACCGAGACCAGCAGCAGCAGCAGCGCCGCCGCGCGGAAGCGCCGCGACTCGCGGTGCCGCTCCAGGGCCGCCGGCAGCCCCAGCAGCCAGAAGGGAATCAGCCAGAACAGCCAGCGCGCGCCTTGCGCCACGCCGCCGTAGTTATTCGTCTTGAAGGTATAGAAGACGAACATCAGCGCGGTCAGGCCCAGCCCCATGGCGTGGATGCCGCGCAGCCGCCGGTCTTTCCACATGCCGTAGAAGGCCAAAACGAAGATCGGCGTCAGGCTGAAAATGCCGTGGTGGCCGAGCAGGAGATTGAACGCGTAGAACCATTTCGGCTCTTGAGCGGCGTCGATGCCGCGCGGGTTGCTCCAGTAGCTTCCCGGGTAGTGGTAATAGTCGCTGTCGAAGCGCGCGTAATAAGGAATCAGGCTGCCGGTGGAAACCCAGATTGTGTAGAGATAGGCCGCGCCCAGCACGGCCGCCACGGGCACGAAGTACTTCAGTGTCGGGCGGGGGTGGGTGCGCAGCAGCCAGCCCAGCACCAGCAGGGCGAACACCAGCGCCACCATTTCGCTGGCCACCGTCCAGGCGGTGAACAGCCCGCACAGCGCGAAGTAATACCACCGGCGCCGGCCGTCGTAATGGATGCGCATCAGGCAATACAGCGCAATGAAGGCGGAGATGGCCCCCTGGGTGTGGTTGTTCAGCACGGTGCTGAAGGCCGTCAGGTAGGTGCCGAAGGCCGCCGTAGACAGGCAGATGAGGGCGGTGGCGAAGCCGGGCGCGGCGCGCTCCAGCCAGCGGCCGTACAGCACCACGAACAGGGCCAAGGGCACGACGTTGACCAGCAGCAATACCAGCCGCACGACGATGTGCGACCGCTCCGGGAAGCCGATCCCCAAGCGCTCCAGCAGCCACACCGGAGCGGCCAGCATGGTGGGCATCAGCGGCGGCTTGCTGGAATAGTAATGGCCGTCGCGGCGGACCTTGTCGATGCCGTAGTACGGAGCATCGTCGATGATGTAGCCGCGGCCGTGCGCCAGCGCCCAGGCGGTGTTCCAGCGCGAACCGTCGTTCGAGCCCGACACCGGCTGCATTCGCACCATCACCCCGAACACCAGCGCGGCGGCGGCCAGGGCGAGGGAAAGCGCCAGGAAGCGCGTGTCGTTCCCGCTGGACGCGGATTCTACGCGCGCCCGCGCAAGGATTCCCGGTTGTTCGATGCTGGTTGGATCCATTTCAGCCTTGGTGCGAGTTCGAGGCGCCGGCCCAGGTCTATTCCAGGCGGCGCTCGATGCTGTAGCCGCTGTCCCCGTTGCCGTCACCGCCGCCCACGCGCGAGGCAATCAACTCGGCCAGGATGCCGACCGACAGCATCTGCGCGCCCAGCAGCAGCGCGGCGACAGAGTATATCAGCACAGGCCGGTTGCCGATGGGGCGAAATCCGAGCGCCCACAGGCCGGCCAGGTAGCTCAGGCCGGCCAGGCCGACGGCCAGCGCCAGCAGCCCGCAGACGCCGAGGAAGTGCAGCGGCCGCTCGGCGTATCCGGTCAGGAAGCTGACGGTCAGCAGGTCCAGGAAGCCCTTGATGAAGCGGCCGGCGCCGTATTTCGAGCGGCCGAAGGAGCGCGGCCGATGGTGCACTTCCATCTCCGTCAGGCGAAACCCGCGCGCCTCGGCCAGCAGGGTGATGAAGCGGTGCATTTCGCCGTACACGCGGATCTCCCGCACCACCGCCGCGCGGTAACACTTCAGCCCGCAGTTGTGGTCGTGCAGGCGCACCCCGCTGACCATGCCGATCATCCAGTTGAAGATCCGGCTGGGAATCACCTTGTGCCAGGGATCGTAGCGGCGCCGCTTCCAGCCCACCACTAAATCGTAGCCTTCCTCCAGCTTGCTCAGCAGGCGGGGCACGTCGGCGGGGTTGTCTTGCAGGTCGGCATCGAGCGTGACCACGCGGTCGCCGCGCGCTTCCTTGAAGCCGGCGTCCAGCGCGGCCGCCTTGCCGAAATTGCGGCGGAAGCGGATGGCGCGCACCCGCGGGTCGCGCTGCGCCAGCGCCTCGATGGCCGCCCAGGTGCCGTCGCTGGACCCGTCATCGACGAAGATGACTTCCATGTCCCACTCCGAGGCGCTGGCGGTCGCCTCAATCTCCTGGTAAAGGCGCGGGATGCTTTCCGCTTCGTTGTATGCGGGGATGACGATGCTGATCATGCCAAATGCCGATTATCCTATTCCGCGGGCGCCGTTTCCAGTGGCAGTTTATCTGAACCACCAAGACACAAAGCTCTTGGTGCCTTGGTGACTTGGTGGTTGCTACGCACTGCCGAGCTGGGCCAGGACCGTGGCCACGGCCATGGGCGGCAGCTCGATGCCGATTTTCGATCCCCGGGCGGTGACCGGGTGGTCCTTGGGCACGATCACGTCGGGGGCCTCGAAGGTGTTGCAGGCATTGAAATCGGCGTGGTGGATGATGCGGGCCTTGGCCGCCGCCGCCGTGCCTTTGGTCAGCGCGCACTCGACGGCCACGGCCGCGTCGTGCTTGGGGTTGACCAGCGTGATGGCCAGCGCATCCTTTTGCCGCGAGGCGGAAACGGAAAGGCCCAGCGGCGATTCGTCGCCGGTCTTTACGCGCACCGCCTTGTTGCCGCGGTGCGGCTTCAGCAGCTCGAAAGCATAGAAGGTAGAAGTGCGAATGCACCTTTCCTGATCCGTCAACAGCACGGCGTGCAGCACGTTCACCGTCTGGGCGATGTTGCCCATCACCAGCTTGTCGGCCTGGCGGTGGAAGACGTTCAGGCCCATGGCGGCGGCCACGGCGCTGCGCATGGTGATCTGCTGCCACAGGCGCCCGTAGCGCTTTTCCTCCTCGGGCACCATGCGGTCCCACACGCCCCACTCGTCGATCATGAGGCCGATCCGCTTCTGCGGATCGAACTCGTCCATCAGCTTGCGCTGCTCCAGGATGCCCGTCTCGAGGCGGGCGAAGCTGGAGAGCTGCTCCGGCAGTGTCTCGACGGTGAATCTGGTCGCGTTGCTCTTGCCGCTGGAGTAAAAGTGCATGGCGAAGCCGTCGGGCATGCGCCGCCGCCCGCCCATGGATTGGAAGAACCCGCGGGTCCAGTCGGCGTTATTACCGCTGGGGCCGCAGGCCACCAGGAACGGCCGAACGCCGCCGAATTCCCGGATGTAGCCGGAGAAGCGCCGGTAATGAGCGGCATACTCCTGGGGTGTCATCTGGCCGCCGCAGCCCCAGTTCTCGTTGCCCACGCCCCAGTAGCGCACGCGGAACGGTTCCGGCGAGCCGTTGGCGGCCCGCTCGTCGGACAGCGTGCTGCCCGAAGGGTAGTTGCAGTATTCGACCCAGTCGCGCAGTTCATCCGGCGTGCCGCTGCCCACGTTGCCGGCCAGGTAAGGCTCGGCGCCGATCAGCCGGCAGAAGTTCACGAATTCGTGGGTGCCGAAGCTGTTGTCTTCGGTGTAGTTGCCCCAGTGGATATTGACGCGCCTGGGGCGCTTCTGGCGCGGCCCGATGCCGTCGCGCCAGTGGTAATCGTCGGCGAAGCAGCCGCCCGGCCAGCGCAGCACCACCAGGCCCAGCCGCCGCAGGTCCTCGACCGCCTGCTTGCGGTAGCCGTCGATGTTGGGAATGCGCGAATCCTTGCCCACCCAGATGCCGCCATAGATGCAGGAGCCGAGGTGCTCGGCGAAGTGACCGTGCATCTCGGGGCGGATGGTGCCGATTTCGGCGTCCGTCTGGATCTCGACCTGCTGCGGGGCGGGGAAGGCGAGCGCGTTCCGCGATGTGAGGACCGAAGCGCAGGCTGCGCCGGTGGTGGCGAGGAACCCCCGGCGGGAAACGAATGCAGGCATAGCAACTCCTCCGGCCTGTTGTGTTACCACATTGCCCGCCGCATATTCAACAAGAACCAATCCGCAGATTTCGCAGATTTCGCAGATTCAATCTCGACCGAAATCCGCGAAAATCCGCGAAATCCGCGGATTGGTTTAGTTCCGGTCCCAGGGGTGGGCCAGCGTGGGCTGGTTCTTGTAGCGGGCCATGCGGAACTGGATGCGGGCGCCGGAACCGGGCTCGAGGCGCACGGGCACCACCGCGGAACTCAGCTCGAACTTCTGGCCGTCGATGGTGGCCGACTCGAACTGGTGCTCCCGGTATGCGCCCCCCTGCACGATCAGGGTGCGCGCGTCGATGGGATTGATGTTGACCAGCGTGAGGGTCGCGGAATCGGCGGAAAGCTGCTCGACCAGCGCCGCCACGTCGGGCGGCAGCCCGGCCCGGCGCGCCACCGGGTCGAAATAGCGGAAGCGGCAATGCAGCGTCCAGATGCGGCCCGCCTCCAGGTAGCCGCCCAGCATCAGCTTCACCAGGGCACTGGTGGCGGCGGGGTTGAAGTCCAGCAGGTAGTCGGCCAGGCGGGTGTCGGGCGTGGTCGGGTCGCGCCGGGCTTGGTCCATCTTCTGGCGGACCCGCTCCAGATCGGCGCTCAAGGCCCGCGCCGGGTAGTCGCCATCCCGGCCTTCCAGGAACGCCATCCAGCCGCTCACCGGCACGCGCTCCAGGTCTTTGCGGTTCATGGACCAGAGATAGATTTCCGTCAGCCGCTCCTCGAAGCGGTTTTCGGTCCATTGATACCACTGGGGCGGGCCGTCGTACTTGTAGCCGCGCGGGTCGCCGTACATTTGCGGCAGCAGGACCTTCCCATCGACCACCTTTTTCTGCGCATAGATGTTGTCCAGTTGGCGGCGCAGCACATCGATGTAGCCCTGGTCGCCAGTCAGCATCAGGGCGTTGGCGAACCCGGGCCAGGAGCCGGCAGAGAAATAATTCCGGTGGGCGATTCTTTCCAGTTCGCCGTCGAAGATGGTGAAGTTCCAGCCGTAGGTGCCTTTCCACCAATGGCCGCCGTACTCGCCGCCGGGCTTGCCGTCCAGGCCGACGTTGGTGGGGATGTTGCCGCCGGCGGCCGCCGTCCGCTGCTTCCAGGCGTCCACGTATTCGATCACCCAGTTGCGGTACTTCTTCTCGCCGGTGAGCAGGTAGGCGTTCAGGGCCAGGTTGGTGGCCGCCAGGTTCAGCGGGTTGTCGCCGGCGCTGTCCAGGTACTCGCTGCAGTGGGCCAGCATCTTGGGATAGTACTTCTTCATGTCCAGCAGCCTGCTGCGGCCCGCCGGGTTGTGGAGCAGGTGAAAGCTGCCCTCCACCGGGTCGCCCACCCAGTCGTAGACCGTGGCCTTGCGCAGCATCGGCCCTTTGCTGCCGTTCCAGATGCTGCGGATCAGCTTCTTGTCGGGGTCGTAGTTGGGCGCCTCGGGATCTTCGTTCATGTAGAGGCCGGCGAAGCGCTTCATGCGCTCGCGGTATTGCGGGTCGGAGGGGTCCGAGAGGCCGCAGAACATGAAGGCGCGCATGCCCTCGCCGGTGTGGAACCAGTCGGACTGGGTGACGAATTCCTTGTAGTAGGCGCCGTTCTTGGCCAGTTCGGTGAGCGTGGTGCGCAGCTCTTCGTACTGGCGCCAGTGGCCTTCCTGCGCTTTCCTGTACAGCGCCAGGACGGAATCGGAGCCGCCCAGCGCGTGCAGCAGCGTCCAGTTGTGAAAGGTCTCGATGGCGTCGTCGGGGCCGTCCAGCGTCCCCCAACGCGGCGTGTGCAGCAGGTAGCCGCGCTCGTCCAGGTACTTGGCGGCGAAGCGCTCGCAAGCCTGGGAATTGGAGCGAAGCAGCTCGCGTTCCAGCAGCGCCCAAACGGGCGGGGCCATGGGCGTTTTGATGACCATGGCCGGGGCGCCGCCGGCGGCCGAAGCCAGCAACAGCCGGCAGGCCAGCAGGCAGACAACCAGGCGCCAGGAAGCAACCAGGCGGATGCGCGTGTCCATACTCGCTCCTCGTTTTGGCGCGGATTATATCAGCCCGGCGCCAAGATTCCGAGACTGCTGAGCCGCGGACCCGGCGCCCGGTTTCCATCGCCCGTGCGGTGTATACTTGCTGTCGGGAAGGAGTGTCTGAGCAATGGCGAACGCGACCACCCGGCGGGAATTGTTGCAGCGAGGAGGACAGGCGCTGGCCCTGGCTTCCCTGGGCCCCTTTTTTCATACCGGCCACGCGGGCGAGCTGCGCCGGCCAAACTTCGTGTTTCTCCTGACTGACGACCAGAGCTACGCGACGCTCGGTTGCACCGGCCATCCGTTCATGAAGACGCCGAACATCGATTCACTGCGGCGCGGCGGCGTGCTGTTCACGAACGGTTTCGTGGCCATGTCGCTGTGCGCGCCCAGCCGCGCCTGTTTCCTCTCGGGGCAGTACCCGTTCAGCAACGGGATCTACAACAACCAAACCCGATGGAACCAGCAGACTCAGACGCTGCCCATGCTGTTGCACCAGGCCGGCTACACGACGGCCCACATCGGCAAGTGGCACATGGACGGCGACGACCGCCTGCAGCTCGGCTACGACTACTGGGCCGCGCAGATCGGCCAGGGCCAATACGTCAATCCGCGCAAGAACATCAACGGGACTTGGACGGACCTGAAGGGGTACGACACAAACATCGTCACCGATCAGGCCATCGAATTCATACGCCGCGTCCCCCGGGACAAGCCCTTCTGCGTCTGGATCGGCTACAAGGCGTGTCACGGGCCGTTCACGCCGGCGCCCGGTCACGAGCGCGATTTTGCCGACCTCGAGATCAAGCCGCCCGCGTCGTACTATTCCGACAACGCCGGCAAGCCGGCGCGCCTGCGCCAGAAGGGCAACCGCGCCAACGCGGCAGGCCGGAAGGCGGCCAAGGCCGGGAAAGCCGCGACGAAGGCGGCCCGCAAGGCCGCGGGCGGCAACCCCGATCCGAGCAACCTGAAGGAGTGGGCCGAGCGCGAGCGCAATCAACTCCGTTGCCTGATGGGCGTCGAGGACAGCGCCGGCCGCCTGCTGGCTTTGCTGGAGGAGCGGAAAATCACCGACGACACCATCGTCTTCTACTCGGGAGACAACGGTTTTTTCCACGGCGAGCACGGCGGCCTGCACGGCAAGATGGAGGCCTACGAGGAGTCTCTGCGGGTCCCCATGATCGCCCGTTATCCCCGCTCGATCAAGCCGGGCCAGACCTGCGACGCCATGGTGGCCAACGTCGATCTCGCTCCCACCATTCTCGACTTCTGCGGAATGCCAGCGCCAAAACAGATGCAGGGCCGTTCCTGGCGCCCGCTGGCGACCGGTTCCCCAAATGCCGGCCGGCGCGATTGCTTCCTGTATTCGATGTACGGCGCAGGCGCCGATCCCCAAACGCCGACCGTTAAAGCCATCCGCACGGACCGCTACAAGCTGATCCTCAGCCTCAACCCCGCTGATGTCGAGGAGCTTTATGACCTGAAGAACGACCCGCAGGAAATGAAGAACCTGGCCGGAGCGGGCGCCCAGGACCAGGTCCGCAAGCTGAAAGAGCGGATGCTGGCCGAGATGCGCGAACTGGGCGACCCGGCCGTCCCGTTGGTGGAAGCGTCACTCAAGCGGAAGTAGTCGTTCTGGAGCGGGTTGTCGGGCGGAATGTCGGCGCGGTCGCACAGCCGGACAAAGTCGAACTCCCTGGCCGCCTTTTCGTAGCCATCGTGCGCCTTGCCGATCATCGCGGTCTGGCAGCCATGCTTCCGCAGCGCAAGGAAATCACCGGATATGAGACTGACATTCTCTCCAGGCCGCCAGATTCTGCTGCTCCTCGCAATCTGGCAGGCGCCGGCGTGGGCCGCTCCACCGCCGGCGGAGTTCGTCTACAAGCCGACCGCCGACCGGGAACTGAGGGTCCGGTTCCAGTTTCCGGAGGCCTGGAAACCGACTGACCGGCGCGCCGCCCTGATCTTCTTTTACAACGGCGTATGGCCGGACGCGCATGCCGAGCGCCAGTTCGATGAACAGGCGGATTACTTCGCAAAACGGGGCATGGTCACGGCGCGCGCCGATTATCGAGAGAAGAGTCGCACCCTGGGAGAAACGCCGCGCGTTTGTATCGAAGACATCTACAGCGCACTGCGCTGGGTGCGCAAGAGCGCGGCCAGGCTCGGCGTGGATTCGAACCGGATCGCCATCGGGGCGGGATCGGGCAGCGCCCATCTGCCGGCCAGCGTCTTTTATATCGATGAGATTCGGGCGGCCGGCGACGATCCGTCGATTTCGCCCAGACCCGGAGCGATGCTCGTTTATCACCCGGACCTGGATACCCTTGATCCGGAAGTCTGGCACACCATGCTCGAAGGCCGCGTCGAGCGCGCCAGGGACATGTCTCCCACTGTCGTCTTCATCGGCACGCGGGATCCCGGCTATCCCGCGATTCAACAGTTCTTTGGCACTTTAAAGAAGCACGGAGCGCCGGTTGAGCTCTATGTCGGAGAGGAAGCAATCCACGGCTTCTACAAGTTCAGCCCATGGCTGGAGTAGACGACACGGCGGGCCGACGAGCTGCTGCAGTCGGTTGGGTATCTGGACGCCGGACCGAAGGTGCGGCTCCCCTCACTGCGGCAACCGGAGGCTTACGGAAAACGAACCGAGGAGAACCAGGTGCGCTGGCTCGCCCGGCACCAGCAAAGAGAGGCGGAGCGCGCCGAATGGCGGGCCCGAAATGTTCCGGCCGCTCCACCGGGCCCCTTCGTCTATAAAACGACGCCGGAGGGTCTCCAACTCACCCTGGCCGTGCATTGTCCCCAAGGCTGGAAAAAAGACGACCGGCGCACCGCGATGGTGCTGTTCGAAGGCGGCGGTTTCAGCCCGCCCGAAGGCCAGGACGCCGGTCAATCCGCGGCCGTGGGCTCGCGGCGCATCGAACCCGGCGCGGGCTTCTCCATGCAGGCCGGGTACTTCGCCAAACGCGGAGCGGTGGCCGTCCGCGTCGGCTACCGCAAGCACAAAAGGGACGGCGCCTCGCCGGAGAAAGCGATCGAGGACGCCATCAGCGCGATGCGGTGGGTCCGGAAGAGCGCCTCAAAGCTGGGCATCGATCCTGATCGAATCGTTTCCGCGGGCGGCTCTTCGGGCGGTAATCTCGCGGCCAGCGTCGCCTGCCTGACTGAATTCCAAGCAGCCGAGGACGACCGGTCCGTTTCGCCGCGGCCCAACGCCATGCTGCTCTACTTCCCACTCCTCGATTGGCTCGAAGGGGGGAGTATGACCGAGAGGTTTCTGGCCGCGTTGGGAGGAGACAAACAACGCGCGGCGCGCCTCTCGCCCGCCCGGCACTGGAATAGGGATATGCCGCCGGCGCTGATCCTCATCGGCACACGCGACCCCATGTATCCGACTCTGGAGAAGTTTGCCGCAAAGTGGAAAAGCGCGGGTGCGCCCATCGACACCTACATCGCCGAGGGAGGTCCGCACGGCTTTTCCAATTATTCTCCCTGGCTGGAAAAGAGCACCGCGCGCGCCGATCAGTTTCTTCGCTCCATCGGATTCCTGGCCGACCGGCCGGCCGCGGATCTGCCGGCCAGACAGAAAGCGCGGTGAATGCGGCCAGCGATCCGCCGGGGTGGATTGGCGAAGCGCTGCCGTAATCGTGCGGCGAGGGGTGTTGACGGCAGCAGCCCGCCCTCCGCCCACCGCCGGACGAGGAGCCGATGGGGTCCACCGACTGGTCGTCGATCGATTTCTGCAACGTATGCCCGTTGATCGTCGCCGTGCCCACCTGGCCGAACAGCGGGACGACCGGCAAAAACAAGCCCAAAAGCAAAACGGCTATGATCCGCTCACGATTCACGGCTGAACCCCCTCTCACTGATGAATTTGCGGCAATAGTCGGAGAGAAGCGATGCCCCGCGGCCCTGGCGTCCCCTCCCGGCGCCGCGCACCCATACCTAACCCTGCTGCGTGTATATCGCGGAACCAGTGGCCTGTCAGGCGCCCCGGCGGCCGAGCAGCAGTTTCAGCCCGCTATTGCTTCCTGGTCCGGAATGTTCTAAGCTA
>Ga0315280_10011181_pt1 | contig 11081 bp, 10 predicted proteins | sample YL17G06_40_MG_FD_203697 | JGI IMG/M metagenome (GOLD analysis project Ga0315280, IMG submission 203697) | Sediment microbial communities from Yellowstone Lake, YNP, Wyoming, USA - YL17G06_40 | ecosystem: Environmental > Aquatic > Freshwater > Lake > Sediment | place: USA: Wyoming | collected... | reverse complement strand
ATCCAGGGTGGAAATATGGCTGTCCATTCCAATATAGTGCATTCGGGTATCTCCTTTCTAAGATCGGGTAAAGCTTTATCATATCTTAGCTTAGGGATACCCATGGTTTCATTTTCTCAAGCAAATGTTGACCATACACGCTCTGAATCATTGGGATAGGCTTATATGATTTGTATCGCCCAACCTGTTATTGACCTATTCCGTTAGCATGTTGCGCAAAGTCTTTTCCAGCTCTCCAACACTATACGGTTTAGTGACGACAGCGCTGAAACCATACTTTTTGAAGTCTGCCATTATCGGGTCAGTGGCATAACCGCTGGAAACAATAACCTTGGCGTCGGGGTCTATTTCAAGCAGCTTCTTGATAGCTTCTCTGCCTCCTATCCCCCCGGGAATAGTTAAGTCCATAATAACGGCATCGAATGGCTGCCCGGACTCCATGGCTTTGGCATACTGCTTGATAGCTTCGGCACCATCACTGGTAAGTTCTACCTCATATCCGGCAAGAGGCAGCATTTTGTTGAGCATCTCCCTTATAATCTCCTCGTCGTCCATTACCAGAATCCTGCCTTTACCACGAGCAGGGGCTCCCTCCTTTTTTACCCTCTTCTTTACTGGAACTGGTTTTTGGGAGGCAGGAAGATAGATGCAGAAGGTTGTCCCCACGCCCAGTTCGGATTCTACGGTAATGTGGCCGTCATGGTTCTTGATGATGGAGTAGGCAGTAGCCAGCCCCAGCCCGCTTCCCTTTTGCTTGGTGGTAAAATAGGGGTCGAATATTTTGCCTAAATGTTCCTGCGGTATGCCAATCCCGTGGTCTTTTACGGTTATCTTTATATAGTTTCCTTTGGGCAGCAGTAAGGCGCCTTTTCCTTTGACGACGGTATTCTCAGTTCCTATGTCAATTGTCCCTCCGCCAGGCATGGCTTCATCGGCATTGATGACGAGGTTAGTAATGACCTGGCTAATCTGCCCTTCGTCGACTTCAACCGGCCAGAGGTCGTCTGGCAGGGAAAACTCACACCTGACCTTTGAGCCTCTTAAGGCAAAGTTAACGCTATCCTGTATCAGTTCGGCTATAGAAGCTGTTTTCTTAATTGGTGCTCCACCTCTGGAGAAGGTCAGCAATTGCTGGGTCAAATCCTTGGCTTTGATTGATGCCTTTTCCGCTTCCAGCAATCTATCAGTAGCATTGCTTTCTGGTTCTACATACCTCTTTGCCAGGGTGATGTTTCCCAGGATTCCGGTTAGAATATTGTTAAAGTCATGAGCAATCCCGCCAGCAAGAATGCCTATTGATTCAAGTTTTTCAATTCTCTGAAGCTCCTCCTCTGCTCGCCTGTGCTCGGTGATGTCCTCCAGAATCCCGTCAAAATACATAATTTGGCCAGAATCGTTTCTCACAGCAACTTTTGTGTCGGATACTATGATTTCAATTCCATCCTTTTTCCTAAACCGCAGCTCCCTCGTTGTCATCCCCATAGCTGAGACAATTTCCTCAAGAACTGTTTCTCGCTCCTCTGGGTGCCGATACAAGTCAGAAACATCCATCTGCAGTAACTCTTTTCTGGAGTAACCGGTAATTCGTTCCATGGCTGGATTCACTTCCAGGAACTTTCCTCTTGGTCCTGGTGTGCTTCTAAATATCCCCAGGCTGATATTGCTCACCAGACTCCTATACTTCTCCTCGCTTTCCTTGAGTGCCTCCTCGGCCCGCTTGCGCTCGGTGGTGTCCCAGAATGACACCAGACCAGCTAATCTCCCCTGATATTCGGTTCTCACGCCAATGGCTCTTATCCATATTTCCCTGCTGTCTCTGGTTATCGTTCTGAACTCGTTTACCTGACGCAGGTCTTTGGCAAACATGTCTTCGGCAACAATCTGGATAACTCTGTCTCTATCGTCCGGGGGAACGAAGTCAAGTGGACTCACCCCGACTATATCCTCAGCAGAATCAAATCCAAATATCATAGCAGTGGCTTTATTAGCCAGCACTACCTTCATCGTTTCGGCATCAATAACAAAGGCACCATCAAGCGTGCCCTCGAATAAGGCCCTATATCTCTGCTCACTCTCCTTCAGTGACTCCTCCGCCCGCCTACGCTCCTCCACTTCTTGCTTACTTTCGTTATACAGCCTTGCGTTTTCCAATGACATGGCCATCTGACTGCTCATGGCTATAAGCAGCTGTCTATCTTCGCTGGAATACGGCTGCTGAGAAAGCTTTTGCCCTAAAACCAATATGCCGGATAGTTGAGCGGGGCCAGTCTGGATCGGGACAAAAAGCTTTGCTTCCATTTGTTTGAGGTTGTTCTGTTCGCTGATTGACAAGCTCTGTAATTGAGGAACAATATGGAATTCTTCAGAGGATAGGATGCGCTGTTGAAGCTTTAACCATTTGATGAGAGGGCTACTGTTCCTCAGCACGACTCCGGAGGGAGGGCTGCCCGGCCCAGTTGAAGATACTACAATCAAACCGTTGTCGCTTTCAGACGGTAACAGAAGGCACGCGCTCGAGGTACGCAAGGCACCGCTAACCAGTTGAGTCAAGGTAGAGCCTAACTCCTTAAGGTTCTCGACACTCTGAGTCTTCTGGCTGAACTGTTCCAGTGCCCTGAGGTAATCATATCTATCTTGGTAAAACAACCTGTCTACCATATGTTGTGCCCGACTGTATAGTGGTCGCAGCAAAATAGCTAAAAGCAATACGATAATAGCGTGTACCCACCATGGTTCCATTCTTGTCCTAAGAATTTGATTCAGTAACAATAATATGCTTATATAGGGCACTGCTATCACGATACTTACCAAGAGATAGGTCAGACTTCTTCGAACAATAATGCGGATATCTAGTAGATGGTATTTCACAACAGCGATAGTACAGACGATGCAGAATATTAAGTTACTCCAGATGGCTACCGGGGGTAAATTTGTGAAGGCATCGACAAACCCACCAGCAAGAGGAAATGATGCTGCAATGGCGAGATATAGCATGCGATTTTTTTCCTCATATGAAGATAACGTACGGTATCGCCTGAGCAGATTATATGTACCTCCTACCACCAAAGGGAAAAAACTAACCACTAGGGGGTAACCTAAAGGGCCGAGAACAGGGGCATACCCGTAAGCTTCTACCCGCATGCTTTCTACTAGGAGATTTGTTGGGGCAAGAACAACAGGTAAAGCCAGAAATAGATAGGCAGAGTGAAGAATGGGTCTTTGCCCCCTAGTGTTGGTATAAGTCAAGGTAAAATGGTAATACAATAGGAATATAGCAAAGCCAACTATGGCTGCTGGTCGTTCCCACATGGTTGCCTGATGAACAGTGGGGCTTGCACGCATGCCAAAAATTAGAAAACTGCTTATCCCAACGCTTAAGAGGAAACAAATGAAGATAACGCTACGAAAACTCCGTCGCGACCCGCGCCATACTATCGCGACTAGAATTAGATTTATGGCGAAGGTAACCAGAGGTGGTAGCAAATATGAGGGATTAGAAAATGGATTCAAAATTACTCCTCGATAGCCTGACTCAATTCCAAGAGACGTTCAATGACTGACGGCGGAGCATTTATATGAGATGGCTTGGTATGAGCTAAATCGGCACCTTCCTTCCTCTTTTCATCCATGTACCGCTGAAATGTTCCCTGTTCGAGAAGAGTAACCCGCACAGGCTGAAACTTAAGATAGGAGTCAATATCTCTATAATCAGTATCAGTTAATCTGAGTTGCTGGTCAATATCACTTGCTATCTCAGCAGCTTTCTTTTTTTGTTTCAGCTCGAGGTAGATGCGGATAAAGGCTTGATTATGGTCAAATTCCTTGCATGCTGCCCATTCGGTGTACTTGATGCCAGTGTTGGCAATAGCCTGCCAGATTACCTTCTCATCTAGTTCAGCCAGTCCGGCAAGCTTAATTGTCTCGCCAAGCCTGTGCTGAAAGACTATCTGAGGGAGCTTGACTCCAGACTCATCATCGCTCAGAGCAATAACTTTCACAATATCTCTTAACCGATATCTAAGTAGTGGCATGCCGTATAATTGCGTAACCACGATTTCATATGACTTTCCCACCTGAAGCGCATCTAAGAGCACGGTTGAAGGCTGATAACCTAGAGTGTTCTGTTCTTTGAGTAACTCATCGTCAGGAATGAACTCTAAAAACGCCAAATCGGGAAGCATAGTGAGCATCTTCTTATTCCATGCTTGTGTGGCAATCAGCCCTGACTCGGCACCACCGTAGAACTCCAGTGGATCATTACCCCAGTAGCGGACTATGGCGTCTCTATAAATGGCTGTATCTGCTCCGCCCGTCAATATCCCTTTAGCAGGCCACAAATCTTTGGGCAGAAGCTTCCTTCTCTCTCTCTTACTACGTAGCAAAGCCCCGAGTAATCGGCAAACTATTTTTGGGTGCAGCATGGATGCAGATAATTTCATAGAACGTGCTTCCCCGCTAAACTCCTCTCCTATCCTAACCAAGACACTGGACAGAGCCGCGATAGCATCTACCCCGTCTCTAAGAGACCTTTGAAATCCCTCCTTGATTCTGTCCTGAAATTCCATTCTCTCGGCCGTTTCCAAGGGTGGGATAGCCTGGAATGAGAAATAATCCTCAATAAGGGATTGAAATAAATAACCTGACGCGTAAGGTGCTGCGGGTAGTAGAAGGAGAAATCGAAACCCTGGGTAAATATTGACCCGGCCTTTTTGCTTGGTCAAGGAAAGTATAAAGCCACTTAGCATACACTTGGCGAGTTTAGCAACAAATTCCTGGCCCCAGGGAACCCACTTGAAATTACCACCTCTTCCAGAGGAATGGACCCATCCATCAGGCTTTATCGCCAAGACATCCTCTCTTTGCTCACTTAAATAAGGTTCATAATCATCATAGGTAGTTAGGGGTACCATACGGCGGAATTCCTCCACACTTTTGGGCCTATGATTATTCATGATTTTCTCACCCAATATGCTACCAGCCACCCGGTCTATTTGGTCCATGAGAAGTTCCTCTTGCATTGCCATGAACTCATCGATAGTTAGGTCTAAAAAGCCGCAGTACCTCTGCCACAGCTCGGCTTCGGTCAAATCCTTGAAATATTTGTCCTCAGAAAGCATTTCGGTGTCCTCCTTCCGTTATTATTTACTGCCGTAGATTATAAAATCGTTATACAAACGGTCTTCTTCTATCAGGTAATCTCCAACTTCTAAGGCAGTAATTATCGCCTCTAATTCGCGCTGGGAATAAAATCTCTTCTCTGGGCGAAGAAGCATGGGTAAGCATATGATTCCCGCTAAAATTTGTACCAAGATATCAAAAAAGATACTCACGAAATTCTTACCCGAATCGACATGATGACGAATATTATCTTTTAATAAATTAAGTCCTAGACTTACACCCTCTTTTCCTGAGGGATAAGTTATCACAAACTGCCCGCCGTTTTTCAATACGCGAAGGATGTCGCTAATTACCATTCCTTGCTCTTTTACGAAATCCATTACATGCAGGCATATCACTTTGTCGAAGCTACCTGCAGTAAATTCCAAATGTCGGACATCCATGGGAAGGACATCAATTTCCTTGCCGTACGACAGTGCTTTCTTGTATGCTTTTTTCAGAGCATTTTTTGAGAAGTCTACACCAACAATGTTAACATTCTTGTTTGCCTGCAAGATATGGTTAACTTCATTTCCCGTACCAAGCCCTACGCATAGTATCCGGTCATTATCCCTGAGATTAAGCTTATTAATACATCTGCGCTGTAATTCTTGGTAGCGATTGAGCCGCCCTATGGTTAAATCATAAACGGGATTATAGGCAAAATTAAAATAGAGCTGAATCATTTTATTAGTAGTAAAGTTCATACATATTTACCACATTGATCATGACTTTGCGTAATTAGCGACATTGTGAGACTCAATAATGTCCACTATAGTTGATTAAGCGCGTATTATTATAGCTAATAATAGCGGCTGCGTCCCATAACTGGTGGAAATTTGATCTGCCCATATCCTATACCCTATTATTATCTTAGTCAATCCCTTTAAGCTACCAGCGCTTCCTCCAAGAATTCCAGCTTGATTGGTTCCTGCTCCAGTGCTTTCGAAGCCTCCTCTATCCAGGCAATATCCTCAGCTCGCATCCCGACTTTCTGCCACTTCAACCGCTCCTCATTCAGAATACTAAAAACCATCACCAGGGCCGAGGTCTCGTTCGGAAAACGGCCAACCACCCTGGTCCTTCTTTTAACTTCCTTGAAGGACCGCTCGATGACATTGCTGGTACGGATGTGTTTCCAGTAACGCTCAGGGAAGCGATAGAAGGTGAGGCATTCCTCAAGATGACTGGCTAAAGTCTCACAAGCAGTGGGGAACTCCCGGCTATAGCGTGACAGGAACTGCCTGGCTTCACCCCGGGCATCGTCAAGACAGGCAGCGTAGAAGATGCGGCTCACTGTTTTCCTGACCTCATCCTGCTTCTTCTTGGGCACCCTCGCCAGCACATTCCGGATACGGTGGACGGCACAGCGCTGCCGGGGAACTTCCGGCCAAACATCTTTTATCGCTCTCAGCAGCCCCTGGTTACCATCAGTGACAAATAGCTGAGGCCGTCTTAAGCCACGCTCCACCATGTCATTTAACACTCCCTTCCATGACTCGGTGCTTTCACTACCCCCAAGACTCAGGTGTAGGACCACCCGTTTCCCCTCGCGAGTGATGCCGTGGGCTACCAGCACCGCTTCCTTATTGCGGCTGTTACTCCTTACCCCCAGGTAGATGCCATCAAGGAAGAGGAAAATTATCTCCTCGAGGGATAGGTCGCGGTGACGCCAGTTATCGAAGGCTTCCTTGAGAGCTTTATTTGCTCGTGAAACACTGGAGCGGGAGAGACCACTCTTTCCCCATAGTGGCTTGAGCGCTCGCTTGAAGTCCCTCGTCGATAACCCCTCAACATAGAGCAGAGGGATTGTTTCTTCCAGGAGCTTGCTACGGCGCTGCCAAACTTCGAGCAATTGTGAACGAAAGGTTTCTTCGGTATCTGAAACCCGAGGCACAGCTACCTCAATCTCACCGGCGCCACAGCTTATCTGACGTTCCCGGTGACCATTACGGTAGCCGCGGATGTCACCCTGGCTGCGCTCATAGGGCCGGCGCTTGAGATGGGCAGTTACCTCTTCCTCCAGGGCTACGGTTAGCAGCAGCTTCGCTCCCTCCCTGGCGAATAGCTCCAGTGGCTGGCCGGCAAGCTCTTCCAGCGATAACCCCAACTCTGACATGGTCAATTCCTGTCCCTTGTGGTATCCTTTCTCCATCGGTATATCCTCCCTTGTTTTTATTTGGCTTTTCTATAGGGTAGGATATGCCGATTCCTTTTTCCACCACTTTCGGGACACTGTCATTATCGGTAACTACTTTAACAGCCATATTAACCCTCCTCTTATGGTCAAATACGACTAAAAACAATACATGATTAAGACATGTGATCTAACCTAGGTAACGAGCTAAAGAGTATCCCTAAGTCTAACTAGGTTTTTCTCTTTCCCCCCTTCACTTTCAGCGGTCGCCACCATCCCATGCGAAGCCAAAACCTTTCTTTCCAATCCCACAAGTAGACTATGGGGTCTGTCATCTTTTCGAACAACCACCGTAACGTCTCTTTGATTCTCATCATTCCCATATACCACCTTCCTTACAAAATTTATATGCATAGCAGTTATCTAGAGTGTCAGGTCAGCGACGCTGTCAGTGACAACTTAGACTGTCATGGCTTGGTTCCTATCACGACACTTTGCCTAGCAGTTCTCCTGCCCTGTCAGGGTCTTCTCTCTCATCTTTTTCGCTTTCTCCCTAAGCAGTTTCTGTGTTCCGACCCTTAGTCGGGGCGCGTAAAGAAACCCGAAGGCTATTCCCACAAACGCGCCAATGAGAAATCCAACAAAGAAACTGCTTTCAGGAACTTCTTTATCAGGCATAGATACCTCCTGGTTTTACTTAAGGAAACCGAAACCATAAAAGACGGCTCCACCAACCATTAGCCCAATCAGAAACCCGGCAACTATCTGTGTTGGGGTATACTCTCCAAGCTGGTAGCGGGAAAGGCCTAGAACAAGAATCAGGGGTAAGCTAATGAGGGAGCTTGCTCCAAATATAAGCCACAGAGAAAGCAGCATGCTTGTAACCATCGCCAGATGGAAACTTGCACGGTATTTCGTATTTACCAGTGCGACTACCAGCATGACCGCGGCAACTCCGAGTATAATGGCAAGCAGGTTTCTCGGTCCATCAAGATAGTACAGAATCAAGGAGGCTGGAGCACCGACAAGCCCTGTCATGATAAAGAGTTGCCCCGGGTCGTTACGCACCAGCGAGCGTGATATCTTGTGTTGTGTTCCACGCCGGGACAGAACTGTAGCTCTGATTTTGGCATAAAGGAGAGGAAACACAATCACCGGCAAATAGGCTAAGAGCGTCCATTTAACCCATTCAAGAGGCCCGCCCACTGCCTGGTAGGCCGCTAAGGCGATCACTACAGCAAGAATGACCCAGGGGTGAAAGATATTGGAGACCAGTTTCGCCATTCTCGTAGCTCTATTTTCATTCGCTTGCACAGCATTCATTTTTAACCTCCCGCTCTAGCTAGATTTTGAGCGGAGCACCTGAAATTTTCCCAATCTCACGAGCACTTTGGGCTCGCTTCGTTTTTCATTCCTGGGCTCGTGTGAGACCTCGTACTGCTTGCCCAGCACTTCGGTGCAAAAATGTGGGCCGAGAACCGGCACTCTAAAACCCAAGACAGGAACCCGCAGACGGAACAAAGCCAGGCAAAGCACCACCCTGGCTTCAAGACCCATTGCCGTACAACGCCTGGCAAATTCTACCGATTTAATCAGGCAATTATCTCGCAATATGGAATAGGGTCTCTTCCTGATTATGCCAGCCATCTCTTCAATCGAGTTTTCGTGCTTTGTCACTGGATTTCCTCCTGATTCCACTGACCTCATCAATACCTTTGTCCGATTCAAATCTGATATAGAGGCGGCCCGTGTCCAGCTTCGCGCCCTTAAGTTCACGACCCAGGAGTACCTGGGGTAGAAGGATACTGCGTCTCAGGTTGCCGATGGTGACAACAAGTTCATCTCCACTCATCATCAATGACACATCGCCCTTGGTAATGAAGGGAAGCTGCAGGGTAAGCACATAACCGCCATCCTCCCGGTCGATACTCATCGTTTTCCCCTCAAAAAGGATACGGGTAGGGTCGTCCTCGCCATACAGGTGACGGCCAATCTCTTCCAGGGCTTCTGTGCCAACCACCTCGTTTCTTAGAAGCGGCACCCTGAGGATAGGGAGCAGAGAGAAACGTTCTTCGATGAAGTGCAGGTACTCAACCTGAGACTCTTTCCATTTCTCCCAGTAACTGCCATCGGCATCCTGCGGGATAAGACGGTTACAGATGACGGCGTCCGTAGGGTATCCGTACAGGTTTAGATAGGTGTAGGTGCGCTGAGCTTCCTTGATTACCATCTTCTCCGGGTTCATGACAAGACGTATCGTCGTAACCCGCGGGTTGGTCAGCAGTGAACGTAAACCTTGAAGCTGTTGGAAAAGCTCATCTATTGTTGAGAATATTTGCTCGTCAGGCAAGGGCATATCGGTAAAGCGATGTATTATGGGAAAGGTCACTGGCACAAGTCGACGCCCCACCGGCAATAGCTTGTTAATCCACCACTGCATCACTTCGGGAAAGGTGAGAAGCCGGAGCGATTCACCTGTAGGAGCGCAGTCAACCACGATAACATCGTAATCACCTTGCTGCTCATAGTTGTAGACCCAGAGAAGATTGGCCAACTCTTCTATTCCGGGAAGGACAGCAATTTCTTCCGCAACGATTTCATCAACGCCCCGCCAGGCCATCAGCGCCGCCAGCCATTTTTTGACCGTGCCCCAGTGTTTTTCTATGTTGTAGAGGACATTGGATTCCTGAGCCCACAGGTTTGTAGAAATCTGAAGTGGCTCCGGTCCGAGTTGACGGTCCAGGCTGTCACCTAGGCTATGAGCGGCATCCGTGCTCATAACCACCGTCTTGTATCCGTGTCTTGCCGCACATACTGCGGTAGCTGCGGCTACTGTGGTCTTACCGACACCCCCCTTACCCGTAAAGAGAAGGATTCTAGCCATTGTCTCCTCCAATACTCACATGGTTCTGGTTTCCTGCCACCTTCCCTTGAGAGCTTCCATCATTAGAACTTGGGGCGGTGGGACCACTACCAACAATATCTACATCATATCCTTCAGTCATATTTAATCTCCTTAATCAGTTGACAGATGCCCTGTTCCGCAGTCCGTTGGGCCAGTCCAATAGCATTTTTGATAGCCCCGGCCTGACTGCGGCCGTGAGAGACAATGACGTTCCCCTTTACTCCTAGAAGACATGCCCCACCATACTCTCTATAGTCCATTCCCTTGACCAAGGCGCCAAGGCCGACATCAACGAGCAAGTCACGACCTCGGAGATGATGGGCATCGTCAATGGAATGCCCTAGTTGTTGTCGTAGCCTGACAAAGGAATCTCCCAACCCTTCTATGGTCTTGAGTACTATGTTCCCGGTGAGGCCATCGGTAATAATAACATCAGCGGTTCCGTGGGCTATATCAGTGCCTTCTATATTACCGATGAATTTCAAGCCTGAATTCCTGAGCAGTTCATGGGTTTTTTGAATCAGGCGATTACCCTTGGTCTCTTCTGTACCGTTGCTGAGTAAACCGATGCGCGGTGTGTTGATACCCAGGACATGCCTGGCATAGATATTGCCCAACTGGGCAAATTGCACCAGGTGTTTTGGTCGGCAACCGGCGTTGGCACCACAATCGATAAGGAACACCGGGGCAGAGGGGATGAGGTTAATATTAGTACCCAAGGCGGGGCGCTCAACGCCTTCTATCATTCCCAGGTTGAGAACGGCGGCACATAAGACTGCCCCGGTGTTACCGGCTGAAACAAAGGCATCAGCCTTGCCGTCTTTTATCAGGTTGATGCCAACTACTATTGACGAGCGTGGCTTTGAGCGTACTGCGTCTAAC
>Ga0315280_10011180_pt1 | contig 11082 bp, 10 predicted proteins | sample YL17G06_40_MG_FD_203697 | JGI IMG/M metagenome (GOLD analysis project Ga0315280, IMG submission 203697) | Sediment microbial communities from Yellowstone Lake, YNP, Wyoming, USA - YL17G06_40 | ecosystem: Environmental > Aquatic > Freshwater > Lake > Sediment | place: USA: Wyoming | collected... | reverse complement strand
GATAGTCTTGTTTAAAATTTCAAGCGATCCTTTATCCACAACGAAGTGGTCCGGAGAAACCTCTCCTTTAACCACGCTCTCACCCAATCCCCAATTCCCTTCTACGGTGATTTTATCTGGATCTCCCGCTACCGGGTCGATCGTGAACATGACACCCGCACATTTCGCATTAACCATTTTCTGAACCCCAACGCTGATGGTCACCTTGTCATGAGGCCATTTAATATGATTTCGATAGGCGATGACGCGATCTGTAAAAAGACTTGCCCAACATTTCAATATATGTTGGATCACTTCATCTTCCCCTCTGATGCAGAGGTAAGAATCATGTAGCCCCGCGAAACTGGCCATCTTCGTATCTTCGGATGTGGCGCTGGATCGGACGGCAACTGGAAGATCCGAGACCCCACAAACCTTACATAATTTTTTATAGCTTTGCCTAATTTGCTTGGCGATAGTTTCAGGAACGGGGGTCGATTCAATAAGGCTACGAACATCGCGGCCTGCTTCTTCGAGAGCCTTGACGTCCTCCGGAGCGATTTCAGAAAGGATCCGAATGATTTGGTTCCGAACTCTCTCCTTCTCCCAAAAGTTATCGAAGGCATGCGTCGTAACAGCAAAACCTGGAGGTACTCGGAGGCCGATTTGAAGCATCTCCCCTAAATTGGCATTTTTCCCCCCAACTTGAAGATAATACTGGCTTGAACAATCTCCGAACCAAATCACATGCTTTTTTACTGAAGACATATTATCTCCTCTAAAATAGGAAGTGCGTTATGTCTGCACCCCTTTGACCCACCGGTCAATTGGTCTAAGATCCAATTTTTATACGTGACAAAGCCTTCTGCATCAGGAGCTCGTAAGCGCTTTTCTTTCCAAGAACTGGCTCATTTTTCTTCTGGCCCCACACTGTTTCTGGTCGGCACTGCACCATGAATATGTTGAAAGGAAAGGGTTTTTGTCTGTCAATGACCCATTCGATATCCTGCGGACAGCCGTAATATTCCTCCACTCTTTTTGCATATCTTGCTAACTCAGTAATTTCTTGATCTTCGACGCATGGGATCTCCCGACGGTCAGGGGGGATATCAACATGGACAACTCCTTTCTTTTTGGGATCGTATATACATTCAAGACCTTTTAATGAGATTATCTCCTCTATCTCCTTGGTGATTTTGTCCACAATAAATCTATCTGGATTCACCAACCCAGAAACGACTGTTTCTCCCAATCCCCAATTGCCTTCAATGACCACCTTTGATGGATCTCCGTTGAGCGGATTTAAGGTGAACATGACACCTGCTGCTTTGGCATCGACCATCTTCTGCACACCGACGCTGATCAACACCTTCTCATGGGGAAACCCCATTCTAATCCGGTAAGCAATCGCCCGAGTTGCAAAGAGACTCGACATGCATAATTTGGTTTTCTCCAGAACTTCCTCAGAACCGCTCACCCAAAGGAAGGTGTCCTGCTGCCCGGCGAAACTTGCTCCGGGCATGTCCTCAGCTGTGGCACTGGAGCGGACTGCAACAGCGAGGTTGGGAGCATCGAACACTTGAGCCAAGGCTTGATAGTTAGAACATATCTCCTCCTCTATTTTCTTTGGTAACGGAGCTTCAGCCATGAGCTCACGAATCGTTTTGCTTGCCTCCTCCAAGAAAGCGACGTCCTGAAGGTCAATTGTGGATAGAATCTCTTCAATCTTTCCCCGAATCCCACTTCCACTAAAAAACTCACCATAAGCCTCCGTAGTAACAGAAAAGCCGGGTGGAACCGGGATATCAGCTTTGATTAGCTCACCAAGACTTGCATTCTTACCTCCAACTAAACCAAGGGCCTCCTTCCCAACTTTATTAAACCATAATGTATAAGGCATAATGACCTCCTTCCTCCCTTCACCCCATTTCTGCCTGCCAGCAGATAAACATGAAAGGGTGATGGAAACCTACTTATTTTGGAGTACTTTCTCAGAGAAATAGTTGACTTTGGATTCTTTTAGAACAATCCCACCTCCCGTCCTTTTTAATGTGTCCGTATAATGTGTGCCATCGGTCACCTCCTGCAACTGTCGTTTTCGTTCGAGTTCTCGTAGCGCGATTTCTTTCATTCTTAGCGGGTAACCTCCAGTGACCTCGGCTAAGTCCTTGATCTGATCTCCCTTCCAGCCCAACTGATTTACTTTAGATAATTGTTGAAAAAACTGAACCGCACTCGATTTACTAAGATGATGAAGTGTGATGAGGATCGAGGGGTTCATCCAGACGCGTAGTCGAAAGAGGCCATTCGTTGGCAAAAAACTCTCCACAATCGAGACAAATTGGAATCGTTTTTCCCAGGTGAGATATCGGATCAGGTCAAGCTTTTGAACCGAAAGTTTGGAAACGTTATCCAATACGAGGACATGCTTCCTGTTATCCTCTAAGGCAAGGGCTGCGATTCGAAATCGACTGGGTCTATATTTCAGATGTTCACGATCAAATCCATGCATAGGGAACAATTCGGCCAATAGATGATTACATACACTCCCGGGGGTCTTGGAAAAATCCACAAAAACGAATCGCCATTGGTCTTTCATCGCATCTGCTATATGTTTAATGAGGCTCGTACGTCCCATTCCATACTTGGCCGAAACGATCACATTCTTCCCTCCCTCCAGGGCCTCCAGGATTTGGTTCTTCTCTTTTTCTCGACCTACAAACATTCTTCCTTTTCCGCTCCTATCCGCTCGGTCAGGAAACGAACAAGGCTCTCTGCCGCTCGACCGATATCCGCACATTTCTTCAGGGTTGTTCTCTGAGATAACGGATTTGGATTCACTCTTTGGGTTAAGCATAGCGCCCTCTATCTTAGCCAGGATTCTTATTCTTTAAAGCCTTGGAAATGATCCGTAGCCATAGAAACCCGGCGGCCAACATCAACAGAAGCGGTGGAAAAAAGAAGAACGCAAGATGTCCCTGCAATGCCACCGCGGAAAAACCTCCTAAGAATCCCAGCGCTGTCAAGGCTCCTACTTGCCGGAGATACCGATACTGAATAGTCAGCGGAGCGTCGCCCCAACGTTCCAGAAAGAGCCCTGCATTCCAGGCGAAAAGAGAACCTCCGGCCAGAAAGAGAGCCAGGACTGAAGGCCCACCGTTTAAGATCCCATAGGCCAAAAATGCCGTATTGATGACAAGTGCCCATGGCCGGAGAAAACGGCGGATGTCAGACGGGAACCATTCATCTACCGCCCATGCAAGATTTAGGAGTCCTCCAATAATGGCGACTCTTGTGTGCCCATGATAGAAGAGGGCGAATATAAGAATGCCGTTACCTACTGCTGCAAGGCGTTTTACCCAACGGACCATCTCTTTACACCTACCATCGCCTGTTTCATTGGGATACGTAACGGGGTAGTCACATCCCATTCCACTACATTCACGCTCGCTCGACGTAATTTCGATAGAGTTGCATTCCGTTCCATGCGGGCAATCCCCTCAGCCAAAACAGCACACTCGTCCTGCGGAAGGGAGCGCTTTTCGAAAGCAATCGGGTCTGGGCTGATGACGAGCGCACGATAGCCAAGGGCGTGCAGGTAACGCAGCATGGGGACATCTCCGCGAAGAAGAGGGCTGACAAGCACAATCTGAGATTCTGACGGGAAGAGGCGGGTAGGTAAATGTTCCAGCTCCTTAAACACTGCGTGTTCACCCAGTTCCGCCTTCGCCAAAGCGGCCAGAATACGCACTCGTTGCTGTTTACCATAGCCCGGGAAAGTCCACTCGATCATCGTTCCATAAATAAGAAGCCCCACGCGGTTACCTTCGCGCAAAAAGTGCTCGGCCAGTGACGCAGCAGCTCGGACGGAATGTTCAAAAAGAGATTCTCCGTCGGCCGTCACTTCAACGACGCTTCGTGCATCCAGAATTATGCCTACGTCTGCGACACGTTCTTGCTCGAAGAGATTGGTGATCAGGAGGTCCCAGCGCGCTCCTGCTTTCCAGTTAAGGTGTCGCAGAGGATCGCCGGGAACGTAGGCCCTTGTGCCGAAGAACTCGACACCTGCTCCGCTCTCCCGCGACCGGATGACTCCTGTGTAAACACGGGTACGCCGCGGAGATATTTTCAACCTTTCAAGTCTTTCCATGGCGGGGAGAACTGCCAGGGTTCCCACAGAAGGGACAAATTTCTCGTGCCGATACATCCCAAGCAGGTCATTCGTCGACACCTTAACCCCTGAAAATTCGTACTTCCCCCGGACGCCACGCCCAGTGGAAAACAACCTTTCAGTCTGGCCAGCTTGAAGCATGCCGTGATATGTCAAATCTCCCTCCACCCGCAATCCCGCCGGGAGCACATCGGCAAGAGAAATTTCTTCCAAGTCATTACCCACGTTCTGAATGGAAAGGGTCATACGGCAGGGTTGGCCGCCCCAGAGATATTGGGGCTCCAAGCGGCGTTCGATTATGAGGTGAGGTTCCTCCGTCCTGCGCCAAAACGGAATAAGTGAAAAGAGAAGATAAGGTAAGACCACGGCAAGCAGGATCCCATTTTTTAGCAGCAGTCCCGCGAGGAGGAGAATCAAACACAATGAGGTGACCAATGACCAAGCCCTTGTCATATTCATTCAACCTTGGGAACCGGGACATTCCGTATGACGGATTCCACTACTTCCTTAAGGGTTGAGCCTGTTGCCCATAGGTCCGGTTTGAGTAGGATCCGGTGAATAAAGACCTCCCTTGCAATGAACTTTACGTCATCCGGGACAACATAGTCACGCCCTTCCACGGCTGCCTTGGCCTTCGATAGCTTAAGCAGGGCAAGAGAGGCTCTGGGGCTTGCCCCTACGGATACATGGGTTGCCGTCCGTGAAGCCTGGACCATGGAAACAATGTATCTCGCCACGTCAGGTTCTATATAGACCGTTTCCACGGCCTGGCGCATCGCATTAAGCTCGTTAACTTCTGTGATACGCTCCAACCTAACTTCGTCCTCCCGGCGCTCCCAGCGACGCCTGAGCATTTCGAGTTCCTCTTCAGCGCTTGGATAACCCACGGAGACCCGGACCATAAAGCGGTCCAACTGGGCCTCGGGGAGTGGAAACGTCCCCTCAAATTCGATTGGATTTTGCGTTGCCAGCACGACGAAGGGTTGCGGCAAGGCAAACGTCTCCCCCTCCAACGTGACCTGCCGTTCCTGCATGGCTTCGAGCATCGCAGCCTGGGTCTTCGCGGGAGCCCGGTTGATCTCGTCGCCAAGGACAAGGTTGGCAAAGATCGGGCCTTTGACCAGTTCAAAGGTCCCCTGCTGCCGGTTGAATATGTACCCCCCTGTAATATCCGCAGGCAGAAGGTCGGGCGTAAATTGGATTCGTTTGAACGTCAATCCCAGTACGGCAGAGAAGCTTCGAGCCGTGAGCGTCTTAGCCAAACCCGGGAGATCCTCGATCAACACGTGCCCATCTGCAAGGATCGTGCAGAAGAGCTTTTCGAGGAAAGTGCGCTTGCCTACCACCGCCTTTTCCACCTCGTCCAAGATTCTGTTGCTCTTTTCAGATACCTGGCTAATCGTTACCGTTTGCGTGGTCACATTTTCCTCCATTTACCCCGTTAGAAATAGTGCCCCACTGCTCTGCAACGGGGTTATATTCAAGAATAATTCCGGCTGCGTTTGATGCCCCGCTGGAATTTCTAACGGGGTTTACTGAGTGACTGTAATGACCTAAACGATTCAAGACTTGACCCGTTTCCTTTAGAAACAAAGATGGCTCCGACTTCTTGAGCCACTTCGGTAAGCGCCTTCTCCTTTTTGTAGTCGTGTCCCTTTCCCTATAGAGATATTCTTTGATTATTTCATCCTCAGTCCAATCGGCCCCAAAGTAAAGGTTTCTCGCCTCTTCTTCGGATATGTCAAGCCTGAGGGATATCAGATCAATCGCAAGAGAAGACAAGAGTTGCCTAATTTTATCTTGTGAATGGGTCCTCGAATCGGCCTCGTAAAGGGATCTTCTTAGCTCGCTCAGGCGTCCGTGAAACTGCGAGAGAGGGAGAGGCTCGGGCGTGCTTGGCAACGCGCTTTCTCCCAAACGAAGGAGGAGGTGAAGGCCCCATACGATCATGATCGCGACCCCTATCAACCACCAGACGAGTTGCGGCATCGCGAGAATCACGTTTACTCCCGCCCTGAGGACAACCAGAAACAGGTCCAGAAGAGGGGAAATGATATAGATCAGCAGGCCGACCAAGACCACCATGAATAGGTACAACCAACGTCGATCAGGTCTCATTCGATGACCTTCCGTACTTCTCCTCAATGATTTTGAACAGGACAAGGGCCTCAGCCTGTTCATTCGAGTCAGTGATATGATGACCGTATCGGACTCGCTCAAAGAGATCGGTGAGCCTTGTTACTTCCTGCTCACGAATACCCGTCTGGAGTAAGAGCTTCGTGAACTCCCGGGCAGTCAGGTCCCTGCTCATTGCCACTCTCCGACCAAGGATTTTGCACATGTCACGATAGCAGCGGAGCACAATGTCAGAAAGCTCCGTGCCCGTTCCCAAATCTTTCGTGGCGTTAGAAACAACCTGCACAACCTGTTTCAGCCCAGGGACTTCTGTCTGCAGCTTGCCCTGAAAAATGTATCTGAGACTCAGGCCCAAGAGAATCAGCAGCGCAAGAATTAACGGAACCCTCCACTTAGGGGAAGATACGGTATGAATTTCAGGTCTCCTCGTTTCGGGCGTGGAGGATTTGGGAGCCGGAGGATGTTGGCCTTCAACCCGCGGTGTTTCAAAAGATCGCTGAGGCCCGATGAGGTCCTCGAATACATCGGCATGCCGCCAGGACAGCCAGATCAGACTGCCGAGGCCTACGAAAAGAAGGACGATCACCACGTAAACCGGCCAGGTAATGGGAGGATTCTCTCTGTAAATAATGTAATCATCTTCCTTCTTCTTTCGTCTCCTCCAAATAGATATGACTACCAGGATTCCCAGAATGGCCATGCTGACAATCAAACATATTCCTATGATTTCAAGAAGGACCTGCATCCCCGGAGAAGCATGTTCTTGAATCCTTTCCAATTGCAGGAGGGTCCAGTTTCCGGGGGCAAAGCGCACCGTGGGCAAAAAAATTGCCAAGATCCATATAGAAAAGAGAATTATAATTATCTTAAAGCGCGTTAGGGTCATATAAAACAAAAAACTCCTCCAGTTTTTCCCTGGTAGGAGTTCCTTTTTAACGTCCACCCTTTTAAGGACTCCCACCAAGGAGTTACTAGCCTCGGTAGGAGTCATCAGCCTTTAGAGGCAGTTTTTGGTGGACTCCATCACCAAACTATTCTAATCATTTTGAAAAAAATTTGTCAAGGTCTTCAAAAAACCTCATGTGTAGAAAAGATAAAGTAGAAAATTACAGACACCCACAACGACCATCATCGCGGGATAACATGCTTTGCAATAATATCCCCAACCGATCTTTTTGTCCGTCATCCGCTCATAAGTCGCTACAGCCACGACATTCGCTGAAGCCCCAATGGGAGTTCCATTCCCTCCGATATCGGTGCCCAAAGCGGTGGACCACACCAGGGGCAGAAGAGGAAAACCGAAGGCCGCACTCATATGTTTGAGGATGGGTGCCATCGTTGCCGCAAAAGGGACATTATCCACAATGGAAGAGCCGAAGGCGCTCACCCACAGAATGATCGATACGGCGATGAAGAAGTTTCCTCCAGATACTTCATTCACCGCTGCTGCTGCCATTTTCAGGAGACCCACATGTTCCATTGCACCCACAATGATAAAAAGCCCTGCAAAGAAAATGATCGTAGGATAATCGATATTCAGCAACACCTTACTCATTTTGTAGCCCCCGAGAAGCATCGCAATTAATGCCCCGGTGAGCGCGCACGTTGCAACAGAAAGGTGGGTAATATGGTGCGTCACCAGTACGATCACCACATAAAAAAAGGCGATCAAACCAACAATGAAGAGCCGCCTGTCCCTAATTGCTTCTCTTGGATTTAATGTATTGACCTGCTGCTCAAGCCATTGCGGATCTTGACGGAGCCTGCTTCTTGCTGAAAAGATCTCCCGCTTATAAAACCAGATAAAAAAGAGGGTATTGATGGCAAACCCGATCCAGGCAATCCCTCCTGTATTCTTCACAAAATCCATGAAGGAGAGTTGGAAATAGGTCCCCAAAATGACATTGGGAGGATCCCCAACCATCGTCGAGGCACCCCCAATATTCGCCGAACAGATCTCAGCAAAAATAAGAGGAAGGGGGTTGATCCCGATAATATTTGACACTTCGACCGTCAACGTGGCCATGAAGAGCATCACCGTAATGCTATCCACAAAAGCAGAAAGAAATCCAGCGATGAAAGGAAAAAGAATGAAGAGTTTAAGGGGATCGAGTTTGACCCATTTCGCACTGTGAAGCCCTAACCATTGAAAGAAACCCGACTCGCTCATCGTTTCGATGACTGTCATCATACCAAAAATAAAGAGAATCGTCTCCCAATTTTCATAACGAAGCAGATCCTGAGGCGTTAAAATGAAGAGAAAGGCCAGAACGCCCCCGAGGATCGAAGCAATTGTCCTGCTCACCCTCTCCGAAATGATCAATCCGTACGAGAGGGCAAAAATCCCTAAGGCGATCCACTGTTCTGTTGTCATATCCGGTGCGCCTCTTCCTACTTTATAAAATCAATTTCACCATATTGCTTACACAAAATCTTTCCAAGAACCAACCACAACTATCTCGAGTTAGGTAAGGTGGTAAAGGGCTATCTTGCCAGAAAGATCAAAAGGTGAATCCCATCATGTGGTGAAGAGATAGCCGCCAAACAGCAATATCAGAAACATGAGCGTTATGCAGGCGGCAATAAATCCAATCTGCCAGTAAGCATGACGTGCCGTTTCCAGGACGCGGAGAATATCCGTTAAATCGTTAATCAGAACCTTTGCCGCTCTCTTGGCCAGAGGGGAACTCCGCTCGATAAAAGATATTCCCACATCGGCTGATTTAAGAGCGATCACATCATTCGCCCCATCGCCGATCACGGCGACCCTGTGGCCTCTTTGTTGAAAAATCCTGGTGATGATCCCTTTCTGCGATGGTGATAACCTGGTGAATACGGAAACATATTCACACTGTTTCGCTACTTCGGAAGGCGCCATCTGATCGATGTCTCTCCCTGTCAGGTAAGATTTTGCGGCATTCTCAATGCCGATTTCCGCACCAATTCTCAGTGCTGTCTCCGTCCTGTCGCCGGTGAAGATCACATTTCTGATCCCTTTTCCACTCAGCTCACGCAAAACCGCTTTAGCATCCGGCTTCAGAGGATTTTCCAGTCGAAACAAACACAGCAACGTATAGCTTGAGGGAGGCTCTAAGGAAGAGTTCCCACTATAAGCCAGGGCAATGACTACGCTGCCACCGTGGCTCATTTCTTTCATCTTAACCCGAAGCTCCAACAAAAACGAGAAGTCCGAGGATCTCCTTTCACCCAAGGGAGTCACATAACTATTGCACCTCTTCAAAAGAACCTCGGGATCTCCCTTGGCAAAATAAATCCGCTTTCCACTGTAAACATGATCGTAACCACAGGCCATGTATCTTTCTTCGGAATTGAAGGGTTTTTGATATATTCTTTGATACTCACGTAGGGATTCGTCTATGTTAACTCCATTTTCCTCTGCAAGGGACATCAAAGCACGATCCACGGGATTGGCGAACGCCATGGTTTGGTGATACGCAAGGTCGTGACAGAGGGTGCAACCAGTCATGATGATGTCCCATGTTTCGCGGTTCCTGATGCAATCGATAGAGGAATTTTCTCCGCCAAGACAAATCTCTCTTATCTCAATGTCCCGTGACGTAAGCACACCCGTCTTATCAAAAAGGAACACGTCAACTTTTCTTATGTCATCGAGAACCCCCTTATGGCGCAAAAAAATGTTGCGCTTTAACAGTTTTTTTTGCAGACGTCGCAGAACGAGGGATTTCAACAATTGGATCTTTTCATCCTTGACATATCGGCTGGACTGCTTCAATATCCTGCCATACTCCGTATCCTCACCCGCAGCGATCACAACCCCTTTTCCTTGGCCCCGAAGCACGTGGCTCCCTTGAAATAACCGAACTTCGGTTTCCGGTTCGACACATTTCGGAACAGGCATGATTTCCCCTGTCAGTCCAAACTCGTCCACCTCCAGGTCGAACGCCTCCAGCAGTTTCAAATCAGCAGGAACAATATCCCCTGTTTGTATCAGCACCAGGTCTCCCACTCGCAGGTCATCTGCGGCGATGTTGACAATCATGCCTTTTCTGACCGCTGCCGCCATGTCGCCTTTCAAGAGCTATCCCTCCCTAAACATGCTCGTGTATCGAGTAAGAAAACCGCCATGTAGCGGACCCACACGCCGCAAACGCAAATCCAACCGTTCATTCGATTCTCAAAGCTGGGCCAAAAGAGCCCTCGGGCAAGGTGGCAAAAGGATTGCATTGCTAATGCCGTGAAAAAATTAGTAAACCAGTTATTACAATCGTTATCCAAATCCAGATTTTAAGACTTGTTTCCTTGCAGTCTTTCTTTTCTCTCTCCATCCGATTCGTCCCCTTTCACCGGGATCGAATCCTCAAGTCCCTTCTCATTACGTCCATTTCAGAAGGGCCTAGCTTTGCTTCCTAGTGTAGTGTCTCTAAAACTTCTTTACAATGATAATAAGGGTTGTCATTCCCATGAAAACGGGAATCCACCTGAAAAGACTGGATTCCGGATCAAGTCCGGAATGACATTCTGTGTAAAGTCTTTTCTGAGACAGTACACTAGCCCAAGAAGCTGAGTAGATTGCAAACGTGCCGCTATATTGAGCAACAGCCCGCTTCCAGGCACTCTGCGCCGGTCCCTTGTTCTCATACCGTACCGAAAGAACCTCCAGAGGGAACTGCTGTGCGTCCGCATGCATCGACCTCGACCTGAACTTCAACCTCCACAATTGGGTTCCCACGCGAATCGAGGATTTCCCTTGCATGAACCGACTTGATATTCGTACTCATTTTGCCCCCTCCTCAATACAACGTTTTACCCTCAAA
>Ga0315280_10011179_pt1 | contig 11082 bp, 12 predicted proteins | sample YL17G06_40_MG_FD_203697 | JGI IMG/M metagenome (GOLD analysis project Ga0315280, IMG submission 203697) | Sediment microbial communities from Yellowstone Lake, YNP, Wyoming, USA - YL17G06_40 | ecosystem: Environmental > Aquatic > Freshwater > Lake > Sediment | place: USA: Wyoming | collected... | reverse complement strand
AACACCAAAGACCAACCGCTTCATGGGATCAGATGTAGTGCCAAGAGCCTCCACCGAATGCGCAACTCCTGTTCGCACAAGGAATTGCAGTTTCATGGTGTCGAAGATGGGCGTGACGAAGACCCCCGAAGGTCTCGACGTAACAGCCAGCCGCAGCAACGACCGCCTCTTTCTCCATGTCGTCAATACCAACCGGGATCGCTCCGTCGCCTCCCGCTTAGCCGTGGATGGCATGACCATTCGCTTCGGCAAAGTCTTTCAACTCGCCGCCCACCCCGAGTTCGAGGTCATCGAAACCCAGGCCCGCGAGATCACCCCCGTGCAGAAAGACCTGCCGCCCTACGGCCTCTGGACCTTCCCACCCGCCTCGGTCTCAGCGGTAGAATTGAGCGCCGAACGGGCGTGAGCGCACCACAGTATCGGCGAGAACGCGGAAGATTCCGGCGAGTGGCTACGGACTGTGCATCGACATGGCATTGCAGGTACCTTGCCGCAAAGGGGGGCACGAAGTATAATGTCTTGTGAACAGAGAAGCAGTTCAAGTTTTGGCAAAGGATGGCAGGTATGCCGACTATATCCATGTTCTACGGAATTCTCGTTTCGATCTATTACGCGGATACAAGCCGGCATCACAAGCCGCACATTCATGTGCGCTACCAGGGCCAGAAAGCCTCGGTGGCCATCGACGACGGGTCTGTCCTCGCGGGCGAGATCCCTTTACGACAGTTGCGGATGGTGCAAGTCTGGGTGGACCTTCACCGAGATGAGCTTTTGGCGGATTGGGAACTGGCCGTGGCGGGAGACGAACCCTTCCGTATCGGCCCCCTGCAATGAACGAGGTAGCTTTCATGGAAACACTATTGGATGTTGTCAGTGTGGTAGCCCAGAAGGATCACACCCTGTTGCTCGTGTTCGAAAACGGAGAAAAGCGTCGCTTCGACATGAAGCCGCTGCTGGATAAGAAACCTTTTTCCAGGCTCAAGGATTCTCCGCTGTTCCTGAAGGCAGCGGTTGCTTATGGCACGGTCGTCTGGCCGGGGAATATTGATATTGCACCCGAGACGCTGTGGGACGAATCTGAACCTGCATGACTGGATGTGCCCCGGACGCCGTACTCATTTTCGGTCTTGAATTGAGTATGACGTCCCCGGAATTCCCATCCCCGGAATTCCCATCCGCCTGCACTACGGCCAAAAGGACGTGCCCGGCCCCGACAACAATTCCGCTTCCTACAGCGAGACGGTCGAGCCTGTCCTGGCGGAGCTACGGACGATCTACAAGGCCCTCGGTGCGGACGAGAGCCGGGTCACGTTACATGTCACGCCGGACGCCCGGCATGAAATGGATAACCAGGACCTCTAGGCGTTCCTCGCCACCTGATTGGGTCCTCCCGAGGGCGCTTGCCGTCGCCCAAGGTTATCTGTCGTCGGTCGACTACTGCGCGAAGACGGGTGGCACCGACAAACTCGTTTGTCGGTGTCTTTTTGTCGAACTGGACCACTCGACGGGCTCAGGGACAAACACGTTGGCTTCGCCTCAAATCCTCGAGATAGGCTGGGAGTGGCAGCGTCAAGCGCAGCTTGGCGATGGCTCGATTCGAGGGGGACAAGAGCCATCCCCAAGGCCTTCGGCCTTGAGGCTGCCACCCCGAGTTGCGGAATTCCAACGCGGACTCGGTGCCACTCCTGGTGCCGAGTTATCCATCACCAGTCGATTGCCGGGCGAGAAAAGGCCCGGCAATCGACCGAATGGATTCGTCTATTTGGCTGCGGCGGGTCTCGTCAGGTAGATGTCGTCGATGAAGACAATACCTGCGCCGCCTGGGGCCGGCTTGTTGCGGTCGCCGACGCCGATGTACATCTTTTTCACGGCCGCCAGGTTCATGCCGGCAAAGTCACTCAGCGGGATCTTCCACGAATCCCATGTCAAGAGCTTCGTGATATCCGGGTTCGGATGAACAACGATGGCCTTGTGCTTGGCGGCGTCCTCGATGGCGACGTACAGCCGGTCGGCCGGTTTCGACGTTTCGGCGAGCACCGCCGTGCCCCACATGTTGGGACGGTGGGGGTCGCCACCCGTAAGATACCAGGCCATCTGCGTGTCCCGGTCGCCGCCATCATCGTCATCGTCAATCATCACGTCGATTCCGATGAACTGACCGGGTTTGGCCGGCCCGCCGATCATCGTCACCCACGGCAGCTTGATCTCAGCCAGGTACCCGGTAGCGGTTGTGACCACCGCATACTTCACCCCCGCCAGGCTACCCGGCGAGCGATACCACTCGACCGGTGTTTCCACCATGCCGTGGTTCCAGCGGAAGCAGTACTGATAGTCATTCTTGGTGTCCTGGGTAGGATTCTTGCTGTTGTCCCCATCGATGAAGACCTCAATCCGGTCGTCAAGCCATCCCTGGGCGGGGTCGGAATCCTGCACCAGAACGTCATCATTGACCTCGACGAGCACGTAGAGATTGTCGGCATCGTACAGCACGCGGAACTGCCCGGATGCGTCGGCCGGACTCGTCGGGTCCGCCCCATCCACCTTAGTCTTGATGTACTGGATGGATGCCTGAGACCACGCGGGGTCTATCTTGGCATCGATCGTGGGCGGCGTGCTGACGCGGGGGACCTCAATATCCACCGGCCGGCCGCGCACGTGCAGAACCAGCGTATCGGCGCCGTTGACCGTCCAGTCCTGAGATCCCAGGGCGAACTCGGCCTCGCTGTACCAGGGCGCGTTGATATTGTTATAGTCCAACGGCATGGACTGAGCGCCGCCGTGCACGAATTTGGGCCTCTGCTCGGCAAACGGAGCCGTCGCGTACCCGACCGTCGAGCCGTTATTATTCGTCCAGCCATCGATCCAAATCTCGTAGATCCGGCTGCCTTCGGCATCCGTGTAGCTCTCGAAGTCATCGATGGGCACCATCGTGGTGAAGCTCCACAGCGGCCCCGCTAGAACCGAACCATCGGCACCGGTCGTGTCCACACGCCAGTAGTAGGTCGTCGCCGCCTCCAGGGTGGCCGCAGGGGTAAACAGGGGGTCCGTCACGGTGCCCTTGTCCGCCTCGGCCTTGCTCTGGCCAACCGCCTCCCGATTGTCGCTCAGATAGACGTGGTACTTCACCGTAGGCACGCTGCCCTGCAGCCACTCCAACGTTGTGGTGGGGGAGACCGTATTGGCTCCGTCCGCCGGATCGGGTTTGTAGGCTGTCTTGGGCTGCGCCAGGAAGGTCCACACATCCCCGGTATGGACTGTCACTCCGTCTTTGTCGATCTCATCGACGCGCCAGTAGTAGGTCGTCCCAGGCACGATGCCGGGCACGTACCAAAGCATCGCCACCGGCTGTCGGGGCGCGACCAGATTCGCAGGTCCCAGATCGGGGGTCGTCCCGAGATACACATCGTGGAGTAACGCCGTGCTGCCGGGCGTCCAGCGCAGCAGGGGTACGACCACATTCACCGCCCCGTCCGCCGGATTCGGATTGGTGGCCTTCTGTTGACCCCACGCCGCCCCGGACCAGCCCACCACCAGGATCAACGCCATCGGATACCATGCTCTTCTGTTCATGCCTGCCCTCCTTATCAAGAAATATGCCACGATGGGTAAACAGCGCTGCAAGTCACGAGGATTGAGGATTCGCCGTTGATTCGCCTCTCTCGTTTCCGCACGCATCAGTTGCGAGTCGCCGTCCTGGTAGCACAGATCGGCCGAGGATGCCCCCGCAATTGCACCGCTTCTCTTATACCAAATCACAAGGAACGACTGCAAGAGAAATCCCCCCGGCCCACCGGGGTATGCCCGGTTTTCCGCCCGCCCTCCCGTCCTTGGCGATAGCACGATCTCTCCCATTGTCCGGCGGCACTTCGGGCCCGGAATTCTCCGGCAATGCTCTGTCTCGAATCCCGACTATCGTGTATAGTTGGACCGGTACTATGCTCGAGCTCCAAGACAACCTGGCGAAGGCTCAATCTGCGACGGTCGGACTGCGCCGCGACCTCGTCGATCGCGCGACGAGGGAATACTTCGGTACCCTGGACCAAGTCGGGAGTCCCGCGGCCGGCGATTTCCAGGCGGCCGAGGCTCGTGCGAATACGATCCTGAAGCAGGAGATCCTTTCCGGAGAGGCTGTGGCGCTGGTCAACGGCGGGACCAGGCTTGATGACAGCGACCTGGCTCTGGTGGCGCTGGGCTTCGAGACCATCGCGCGGCCCCTGCGGATTCCGGGGCCGGCGGCCCTGCCGGAGTCTAAGACGCTCACGCTGGCCCTGGCTGGGGCGGCGGGAGCGGTGGGGGGCATGTTTGCCCTCGCGCCGGCGATGCGGCTGGCGTTCGACATGCGCGACCTGGGACTGGTGCTGGGTGCTCCATTGGGGGCGCTGCTGGCCGTGCTGATACTCCATCGACTGGCTCGGGTCCGTCTTGTCACGAGGGTCTTGCCCTGGTTGTTCCTCCGGCGCCAGGCCTTACGTGGTGCGGCCCGCCGGGAGCATGAGAAGGTCGTGCGGGCGTGCGTCGAACAGTGGGTGGACTGGGCGGTGCCGATGCTGGCCGTCCTGTGCCGCCACAGGTCCGGTTCAGGCGAATCCGGAACCGATCGGGACAAGGTCCTGCGGCGGATCGCAAAATTGATCTATGCCCTGCACCGGACCGGACCAGAGTCGCTGCCGGTGGTGGCCCATGAGCTGATCCAGGAGGCCAAGAACAGCGGCTTCGAAGGCCTGGAAGGACTGCCCGCTTTTCTGGATACTACTCGCGAGGAAAAGCAGACGTTGACCTGGAAGCCGGACCTCCGGACCAAGTATGAGGCGTTCGGGCATATCGTTGAGGGCGACCAGGTCATGATCGAGCGCCCGGCTGTGATTCTCGATGGTCGGGTCGTGCAGCGCGGACTGGTCCGAAAAGTCCGCGAGAGGACGTAGCATGGACGCGTGGATCGGTTGCGAAGCTCGTTTGTAGTGTGCCCGTAAGGGCATAAAAGAGAAACGCCTTACGGCGTCACTACCAACCGAAACAAGCTGCGCAACCTTTGGACGATAGACGAGTCGTATGGAATCTCGAAACATACTGGCGATTGACTTCGGTACAACGAACTCGTACTTCAGCAAGTGTCCGGCGGATCAGATTTCGCCGGTCGGAGTCGATTTCGGCACCGGGCGTGATGGCCTGCCGACGGCGATTCTCTACCGCGGCCCGCGCGAGCCGCTCGTGGGGGAGCCGGCGCTGCACGAGTATGGCGAAGCCGCGCCGCCAGAACGCGCGGGCTACCGGCTGCACGCGCAGTTCAAGCCGGACATCGTCGAGAGCGAAGCGGCGGCCCAGGCGGCCACGGATTTCCTGCGCTGTGTCGTCCTCCAGGCCCAGCGGCAGCACATTGCTTTGGACCCGGTCCAATGCGACGTCATTTTCGGGGTCCCGAGCGAAGCGCAGACCGAATTCCGCACGAAGCTAGCGCAAATTGCCAAGACCGCCGGCTACGGCGACGTGCGACTGATGGACGAGCCGAAAGGCGCGCTGCTCTATCACCTTTGGCACAAGGACTTCTCGCCGGAGGAGGCTCGACGGGGCATCCTCGTCATCGACTTTGGCGGTGGGACCTGCGATTTCGCGTTCCTGCAAAGTCTGCAAGTCAGTCACTCCTGGGGCGACATGGAGTTGGGCGGGCGGCTGTTTGACGATCTCTTTTTCCAGTGGTTTCTCGAACAGAATTCGGGGGCCCTCCGGGCCATGGAAACGGCGGGCGATACCTATTACGTGCACGCCTACGTGTGCCGGGAGGTCAAGGAATTCTTCTCGCTGACCATGGCGCGGGACCGGTTCGAGAAGGTCAGCAAATCGGTCGGCCGCTACGGCAGTCTGCGGGGCATGGACTGGCCGGGCTTCCTCGACCGCGCCCAGCGCTACCGGCCCAGCCCCACGTTCGTCCGGCATCTGGAGGACATGGGATTGCAGTGGCATCGGCATCCTGCCGATGGTCCACGGGCTGGAAGCCCATGCCACCTCGAATCCGCCATCCGAAATCCACAATCCGCGATCGACTTGATCGATTGGTTTCGGACCACTCTCTCACATGGGCTGATCGAGCAGGGCATCGACACGAGCACAATCAGTCGGGTGATCCTCGCCGGCGGCAGCAGCCAATGGCCTTTCGTCGCCGACGTGGTGACCGATACGCTCGGGGTCGAGCGCACGCGCCTGATGCGCAGCGACCGGCCTTACGCTGTCATTGCCCAGGGCCTTTCCATTTTACCCGCGCTGCAAAAGAAGTTCGATGAGACGCGGGAGGAGCTTCGACATGATCTGCCGCGCTTCTGCCGGACCCAGGTCCGGCCCCTGGTCGAGAAGGTGACGGACAGCTATGTGGCCGGCGTGGCGGCCGACCTGACGACGGAGTTGTTCGACAAGATCATCCGCCCGATCCTGGAAGAATTCCGGCTCAAGGGCGGCTCGGTGAAGAATCTGCGGGACTCCATCTCCGGCCAAGTCAAGGCGAACGAGACCAAGCTCAGGGAAGTCATCGAGGGGCGGATGCGGACGCTCCGACTCGGTCTGCCCGGCGAGCTCAATGAGCTGCTCCGAGAGTGGTTTGGGTCGTACGGGCTCAGCGTGGGTGAGAAGCCGCTCGAAGAAGCACAGCAGCGGGATATGGGGCAGAGCCTGGTCCCGCCCAGCACGCCGGACCTGTACGGCAGCATCATGGACGTGGTCGGCTGGTTCGTCGTCGCCCTGGCGGCTACCGTCGGCGCCGCGATCAGCGGCGGCGGGGGCCTGCACCTGTTGGCCGCCGGTCCCGTCGGTTGGGTCATCGGCGGCGTTCTGATCGCCGTGGTCACCTTCCTCGCCGTTCGCTACGGCACCGCCCGCGCCAAGGAGTTGGCCGACTCCTGGAACGCCCCGGCCTGGGTGGCCAAGAGCATTCTACTGCCCTCGCGCGTCACGAACATGAGAGCGGATTTCCAGAGCCGTCTGGAGCAGACCCTCCGCCGCGAGACCGCCTCCTTGCAGGGAGAGCTGGAATCCCGCATTCGTACGATCACCGAGCGCCAGGTCGAGGGCCTCTCCGAGATCGCACAACTATAGCCGCGACCTTGGTCTTCCGTTTCACCAGGCCCTGCGTCGTCGCAGCCAGCCGACCAAACCGGCACCGATGCCGGCAAGCAACACGGCGCCCGGCGCGGGGATAGCAGCAGGGGGGACAACCGCCGCGTCCACGATCGACAAGACCGTTTGATCCGGCATGCCGGGGCCAGTCGCGTAGGCCTCAAAAGCAGCATTTACCACATGGTAGGTCTTGCTCGAGCTTGTCAAGCCTCCCGGAGGGACATCGAAATCGATGCGAAGCGCCGTGAATTCAAAATTCTGCGTAATCCCGGGCAGAATGGGGTTTGCCTGTACGTAATCTGCGCCGAGATACCCTCCCCAATAGTGAGATGAAGGAGTGGGTGGAGCTATGCCGGAGAGTCCTTCAAAGGTGAGATCGGGAGACCATACAAAGGTGGTCGGTGACGACGACGTACTGTTCCAGGCCAACCACGCCTCGAATTCGGCGAAGCTGGCACCGCTCGGTACCGTGAAGACAAACTTCTTCCCCGGGGGAGCTGCCCAACGGATGCTAACGGTGGGGGCAGCGGTGCTCAAATCAGTGGTGAAAAGAGTGGTCACCGCGGAGCCGGTCCCGCCCAGAATGTTGAAGAAGTCCTTGCTTGTACCGTAGCCATTCGCAATACTGTAGCTGTGTTCCAGCGAGGTGACTTCCACGGGCGGAAATGTCGTTGGCGCACCGAGGGAATTCCCCGAGGTAGCCGCCAAGAACGTCAAACCCAATAGCGCACGAAAACGTCTTCCCATTCCAATCCCTCCTCCCGGTTCCTACGCCAAGATAATGCTTCTCTCCGACCTCCGATGTCCGTACGAACAACTGCGTCGAGATTCGGCGCCGGTCTTACGGCGAACTACTCTCCCGAGCTTCGTGCCCCAATATACCTTCTTGCGGGATGTCTGTCAATATGGGAAGTCAATGCAATATGGGAAATCTGTGCTGCAATGCGCGTGCGCTCTGCTTTGCGCGAGGCGAGTACTGCGCATCCACCCGAAGAGACCCTTGGATGGAAGGCATATGGATGCCCTTCTTTATTCCTCTTTCACGCCTCAACGAGAGATGATTCCGGTTGCGGGGGGAGCGGTTCACCGGGTCTCAACGCGTCTCACGAGCGATGAGCTCCGTAACCTCATCGACGAACGACTTGGTCGGCGCCAGCCAAGGCCGGACATCCTGGACCTGGAAAACTATGAGATCTGCATAGTCGCCCTTTTGCCGGCTATCGAAGAGGAGGTCGTAATGATCGCCCATCTCCTTGGAGACATGCCCCGGCTTGATGTAGTCGTGATGCAGCAGTGAGCGTACATAACTGTGTTTGCTAGTCGATATGTTCCGGGTGAGCAGTAAAGCCGAGACGGCGTAGAAGCACGCGTAGTAGAGCCGGTTCACATAGGCGTTGGCGTGGCCGGCCTCCAAGAGGAGTGCGGCCTCCTCAAGTGTCTCGCGGGCTCGGGAAAGCCGGTAGTCAATCAGCACCCGCTTCTCCGGAATCACAAGAGCACTCCTTCTCGGTCGACGTTTTCGTGAAAGGGCATGGCCTGGTATAGTCTGGAATTCCAGAGGTCGCGGTTATGGATGCTCAAGGTCAGGACGGCTCCCTCATTCTCCAGAGGGGAAATGCGGGAGATCAACTGCTCATGCACCGCTACATCCGCGGGCCGATCAACAAGGACCAGGATGTCGTAATCGGAGTCGTCCTTCGCGTCGCCTCGGGCTCTCGAACCGTATAGGATGACATCGGCGTCCGGAACGACCGTGCGAATGGCCTTCTTGCAGCGCTGCAACAGGTCGGCGTCCGCCGTTCTCGCTTGCCAGGATTCATAAGGTATCATGCCGGTTCATCCCAAAAGGCTCTCTAATCCGGACCTCCATGATAGCAGATACGGCGGCCTCTGTAAACAACCATACCGCGGCCGCAGCGATGATAAACGAGGCGGAGAAGGATTGGGTGGTAGGCGGAAGAGCCGAAGGAACGACTCCTTCGGCGCGGGGAAGAGGCGGCCAGCCCTCCAGGTTGGTTACCAGCGTGCCGTTAGCGGTTGTCCCAGAAGAACGGTCGGTCCCTACCGTGGTAGACGGCTACGGTGCGAAGGGAGGGCTCACGAGGAATCCAGGCGGATTTGGCGGCGGACCGTGGTGAAGGCTTCGGTCGGGAGGCGGTAGAAACGCAGGCACTCCAGCAAACGACGAGCGAGGTTTCGGATACTGCCGTACAGGCCGAGCAGCGAATCGCCGTACGGGCGGGCCACCCGTCGCAGCAAGCTGCCGTGTTCGACCAACTGCCAGATCAGGTGAGCGATCTGCAACAGCAGATAGAAGCTTTGCAGCAGGTTCTCCTTCCGGCCGTAGACGTGCTCCAACTCGTAACCGCCGTTCTTCTGGGTGTTGAATCCGGCGTTCTCGATCTTCCAGCGCTGGCGTCCCCCTTGTTGCGTGATGGCTTCGACGTTCTGGGGCGTGAGCCGCCCGTCGGTGATCCAGGCAAAGAACTGGCGGTTATCCCCTTGGCGGATCTGGCACTGCACGGCGTGGAAGGGGTGGCGGCGCTGTTGTTCGTCCTCGTAGGACATCCCGTTGATCCAGCGATACTCCACGGTCCCGCCGTCCTGGAGCCGGACCTCATGGACCGCTTCGGGGCTGGCGGCCAACAAGGCTTGGAACTCGGCCCAGACCGCCGGAAGCCGGCCTTCCTTGAAGGTCAGGACGAAATGCCAACGCTTCTCCTGGCAGACTTGCAGTACGGGTCCGCAGGCGTTCAGGGCATCGCCCGCCAGGCACAGCGGGGTTTGGGGATACTGCTGCTGGAGTTGGGCGGCCAGTCGGACCAAGGCCTTCAACTCGCAGTCCTGCTTGCGGGTTTCCACGCTGGGGGCCGCCGCTTCCGACAGGTGGCGGTTGTCGATGAATTCGCTGGCCACCGACAGGGCCAGCCCCGACCACGTGACCAGTTTGGCCTCCAGAACCTGGTGATAGTAATACGTCCTCTCCCCGTGCGTCTGGGTCAGACAATGTTCGCAATGCCGCCGGGAAAAGCTGACATGACCGGTCCCATCGACCGCGATCACGAACGCGCCTTGGAGCCGGTAGGCATCCAGGACCTTGCCGCGAATCAACGCGCGGATCATCCGGGTGCGTAAGCCTGCCAGCGGGGCCGGTCCGAGATGGCCGAGATAATGGCACCGCGTGCCGTAGACCGGCAGGGTCGTTTGCTGCGTCTGGGCCAGGGCGTTGACGTTGCCCAGGACCTCGGTCTGCTCGTCCCGCAGCTCAGAATCCAATTGCCGCAGGCGCCCGAGTTTACACAGAAACAGCAGCAGCCCCCACCAGACGAGAAACCGGCGCTGGTAAACGATGCGGGGCTCGCAGCGGGTTTCCGGCAAGGCGTCCAGCCAGGGGGGAAAAGTCCGGCCAGAAGTGCCGAATCGTCTGGGCCAGGGCCGTGCCTACGGCGAGGACTTTGGGGACGACCGCCGGCGTTGCGTGACCTCGATGCGAATCAACTCCCGATTCAACTGGGAGATTTCTGCCGTCAGGGTCTTGAGGCGATGATACTCCTGGATCCATCCTTGGACTTCCTCCAGCATCGTCAGGGGGACGTAGGTGGTCTGGGTCTTGCCGGCGACGGTGCGGGTGAGATACCAGCCGACGTGTTTTTCCCCGCGTTGGCAATGGCAGCCGGGTCGCCCGCAGTGCTTGGCGATCTGCACGAGCGAGCCGGCTAGCACCGGGCCACGGGGGGCCAGTTGTTGGACGCGGTTGTCCCGCATCCGGCGGAGCAGCGTGGGATGTTGGGGGGTCTTCATACCGGATAAGTTATAACACTTATCCGAATCCGTCCAGAAAAATCCTCCTGCGAAGAAAAAAAATTTGCTGGGGCGTGTCTCCCACGGCCTTTGCCTGCTGTAACCGCTGCTCCGTTCCGCGTTTACAGCCCGTGGCCGATCCCTCCCTAAGTGCGAAGAATCACTTGTTTATCATCGCTG
>Ga0315280_10011178_pt1 | contig 11082 bp, 11 predicted proteins | sample YL17G06_40_MG_FD_203697 | JGI IMG/M metagenome (GOLD analysis project Ga0315280, IMG submission 203697) | Sediment microbial communities from Yellowstone Lake, YNP, Wyoming, USA - YL17G06_40 | ecosystem: Environmental > Aquatic > Freshwater > Lake > Sediment | place: USA: Wyoming | collected... | reverse complement strand
CCTGATTACTATGCCTGGTTTTGAGCCATCAATGTCTTCTTCAGTATCAATCACAATATCTTTTGAAAGGTCATTGGCTATTTCTATTTTCTTATGGATCGATGACGTTAGCTTCTGCTTTATCTCGTAAGTCTTTCCACTACTAATCTTTTCTACCATCTGTTCACCTTTATATTTAGAGGCATACACCTAACAATATAGTAATAAGACTATCTAAATAGTTTTTCTCTTATGTTGAGTACCATCGTCATAGCGCGCGCGCTGGATAATTCAGACATGCTCCCTTTTAAGGTCATTGAATCTTGAGGCACGCGCAAAATGCTAGTCACAAAAAAGGGGATTAAGAGTTCTTTGATGAAGAACAATGTTCTTATTGTGTCAGATCGACGATTTCTGCTATCGGAGCGTTCGTTTTTACCGATTCAATGCCATTCTTGCAGCCGTCTTCCGACTCATAAGCTTCCCCAACCGCTATGATCTCGCCGTTCGCTGCCTTCAGTCTGAATCGGAATTTCTCTGCTGTATCCTTGTAGATCTCGAACTTTGGTGTTGCGGACATTTATGTTCACCATTCAGCTATAAGTATAGCATTTAACCTTTATAAATATGCTCTCGCCGCCTTCTTTTAGGAAGTAGAACAACATTTGTGTGCAGGTTTGCCTTTGTCTTGTATGGTATATCAATAATAGCAGAAAAGCCAGCTACTTGTAAGGACTTCGGAAGATGTCTCCACTTGGGGTCGGGTGCAAATCCCATGCCCATTATTATTGAGCCGAGAGTTTGAACTTCGGCCTGACTAGGGTTTAATGGTAGCCCGCGAGAGTTTCGAACTCTCGCCAAGCATAATCCAAGCATATTTTTACTAGTAAGAACGTGTTCAGATCCCGGCCGGAGCACTCAATTTACGGCTTATTTTAGGCGTATTTTAGCTAAAATGGTTCAATTTGAGTAGCTCGTAGGTCAGACCAAAATTGGAACCGAGTTTACTAGCAAAAATCCATCATGACTTATGTTGGCGGTGGTCGCGTTCCAAGCTCAACTGGAAAAGTCATTGTTTGATTGTTTCTAACTATTGTTACATTAACTGTTTGGAGCGGTAAGGTGTACTCTTCTAGGAAAGTTGAGAGATCGTCCATACCCCTGATTCTCATCGCTATATATGTCGCATTGATTGCTATTATGATGTCACCGCCAATCGTCACAGACTCTCCTGCAATTAGAACTTGTTGCGTTCCGCCTCGCAGGTTCGCTTTGTCGGCTGGTCCACCGCTTGTAACCTGAACGATTAGCCATCCATACGTTACGTTTGCGTTCATTGCTTTTGCAATCTCGTAGGTCATATCTGTTCCTGTTGCACCTAACCAAGGATGCAGATTGTATGTGCCCTTCGTTATCAAGGATCCGATTTCTCGAAGTATTGTGCTGGAAGGGATTGCGAAGCCTAGCCCTTGAGAATCGCTTACAATGGCTGTGGTTATACCAACAACTTGCCCTTGATAATCCAGAAGTGGCCCTCCAGAGTTACCTGGATTGATTGGAGCGCTTGTTTGGATAACGTTAGCTATTGCGTATCCACCTGTCATTTCTTCAGTTATTGTTCTCCCCAGTGCGCTTACTATGCCTGTAGTCATTGAGCCGGCTAGTCCATAGGGGTTGCCGACTGCTATCACTGGATCGCCAACTTCTAATGTTGATGAGCCGACGATTTCAAGAGGTCTGTATTCGCTCGGTTGCGCGTCTATCGAAAGAACTGCGAGATCCGCGTAAGGGTCTGAACCCAGAACTGTGGCTGCATATCCATTTCCGTTTATGAAAGTTATGGTAATGTTGATCGCGTTTTGGACCACATGATAGTTTGTAATGGCCACCATCTTTCCCGTAAAGTTATAGACGAAACCTGAGCCTTGGACTTGAGTATAGTGGGGATAATGCCAGAAATCGTATTGCACTATTATCCCGCGGATTATGACGACGGAGTCTTTGACGTGCTCGTATAACTCGGAAAGTGAAACATTTTCTCCTAGGATGTAAGTGTTGTTTTGGTTTACTACATTCTGCGTGGATTGGAGATTTAATATTTGTTCTTGAAGTGTTGAGAGTTGATTTTCTAAGTCATTGATTCTTCCTGAAATAGTTGAGTAACCTATTGAATAGCCTAGCAGCCCTCCTGCAAATAGGCTAACTATGACAATTGTTACCATAAGAATTATTGAAAAGCGTGTTGCTTTTGGTTTTTGAGGAAGCTCCAATTGTAATCATCCCTATTTGCCTATAGTCTTTTTCCGCAGCGGGGACAAAACGTATCATCTGGTTGAATTTCTCTACTGCAATTGGGACATGTGAGTTCTTTCTTCAAAAGGTGCGTTCCTTGCTTCTCTTTTGCCAGTAGTTTTCCGTCGTTGAGAAAGAGCATTCTGCCTGCACGTGAAGCTATGAGGCTGTCGTGGGTTACTAAGACGATTGTGGTTCCTTGGTCAATGTTTAGTTTGCCCAATAGCCTGATGATTTCATGGCCAGTTTTTGAATCTAAGTTACCGGTGGGTTCGTCAGCCAGAACTATGGCAGGGTTGTTCGCTAATGCTCGTGCAATGGCGACTCTTTGTTGCTCTCCCGCGCTTAGTCGCTGCGGCCTGTGTTCTTCTCTTTCTGACAGCCCAACCATTTTCAATAGTTCGCGAGCCCTCTTCCTCTTTTCGTCTCCCGATTTCTTCGTGCCATCCATGGGAAGTTCCACGTTTTCGAAGGCGTTCAAGTATGGCATTAGGTTGAAAGTCTGGAAGACGAATCCAACCTTGTACTTTCTTATTTTAAAGAGCCCCTTCTCTGGCACCTTTGTGATGTTTACGCCATCTAGAATAACTTTACCGTAGGTTGGTTTGTCAAGGCAGCCCAACATATTCAGTAGCGTTGTCTTGCCGGAGCCGGAGGGTCCCATGATCGAAATGAAGTCGCCCTTCTTTACTTGAAGGTTTACATCGGAGAGGGCGCGAACTTGGCGTCCTCCTAGTTTGTAGACCTTGTCCAGTTTTTCTGTTTCTAGAACCAATTCACTCATATCTCAGTGCCTCCATAGGGCTTGTTCTGGATGCTCTCCAAGCAGGGTATAAGCTGCCCACGGCTCCTAGTAACGCTGCTGCGCCAAATGCCAGCAACATCGTTTGTGGGTCTGGCGTAGCCGAAACTGACTGTGACAAAGATGTTCCAGGCGTTCCAGGAAACGCGGCTCGTTGAGAGAGCCCTAATGTACCAAACGGGTTAATGTGGGGAAGTAAGATTGATGTTAAAAAGGGTGCTCCAACGATTCCTATCACAATGCCGACTGCTCCCGCCATTAAACTCATCAATATTCCTTCAAGCATAAACTGACTCATAACATTCCAGTTGCTGAAGCCTATCGCTTTAAGTACGCCGATCTCTTTTGTCCTCTCACGTACGGTATATAGCATTGTAAATAAAACAATCAAACTTGTAGCAACAATTGCTATGCCAACCTCTTGAATGACAGTGGTTTGCATCTGGCTAAGGGTTGATTCAGAATTCGCCAAACTAGTCTGATACATGTTCGCCCTTTGCTGAAGTTGGCTTAGACGGTCTTCATACGTCGTAATATAGAGATCTGGATAATCTTCACTTATTGCCTTGACAACATCATTCACACACGTCTGGTTTTCTGCGTACACGTCTAATCTACTTATTTTTCCCTCAAGATTAGTTATTGCTTGAGCATCAGAAATGTTCATGTATAACTTTCGTAACTCAAGAGGATCTGTTGATTCATAGACTCCTACCACTGTAAAATCTCTTCCTAAAATGTTTGCTTTATCACCAACTCCTGCTTCGAAGTACTCTGTGTTGTTTAAACTTAGGAGGACAAATCCACTGTCTCCCTCACATAGGTTTCTTCCCTCAGTCACGACTGTTGGCAGTACAGCATAGTTATTGATGAGGGAGGAATTCAGAGGAACGCCCACGATGGTGTAATCTGGTACAAGGATGTTGAAAGTTCTTCCGCGCCTCTCTACAGTTTGCATGGTTCCCTCGGTCTTTTCTAAAAGCGGCACAACATCCTTAACACCTTGAATGGAGCTAATGTAATAGACGGCGCTTTCATTTATGAATTGTTCAGCTTCTGCAAACATAAATCGCCTAAATCCACCCGTAAGGCTACATTCTATTAATGTTAACGTCTTATTCATTTCCTCTTCCATCTGAGCTATAATTTCATTGTAGTCGTCACTTAGCCCCTCTACAGCCTTTTGGTTTGCCACGATACCTGTTGGAATAGAAATCATAATTGCCATGGAGAAGCCCAAGGCGATGACCACTAATAACACCCTGATTTTCCTTCTTGAAACATTCCTGAATGCTCTTGTTAAGACACCCAAATCTTTCACCTTCACATACGTGCTTCATTTGATTCGAAAAAGGGGGAGCGGCAAGCAGTCAATTTTGGCTTCGTTCCACCGGGACTAGGATTGAGAACCTTGTGGGTGTTCACTGCTGCCATCTCCCTTGGTTGCAATGTCTTTTCAAGAACAGCGGATTATTAAAATGTTTTTCAGAATTAGACCCAAATTTATCCCCTAATCTAAATGTGCGTCCCAAGAAAGCAAATACGAATTTGCGCGTAAGCTTTTTTAAGCGAAAACATCGGGAAACCATGCTAGCTACAGATCATCGGCTGTGACAACAAGAACCGGAAGGACATATTTTTTACCATGAATAAGGTTTTTCCAGAATTTAGAGATTCATAAGCGGATAGTTATCCTGATTATTCTCGTCAATAACGTATGGTGTGTCCCATATCCCTGAGCCACCCAACTCATCGGCATCAGGATACCTTTCTTCGTAGTCGCTCCAGTAGTTGCCGCCAGAAGGATATCCATCATCCCAAACATTTGTGGAAGCGTAACTATACGCTTGTTCAGCGTTGTCTATGAAGTTGTTATGGTAATTGCGGTTGTTAGAAGACTCGTAGAGCTCGATGCCACACTGGTTGTTTGTTATGCCGTTTCCATTTACAGTGTTGTTTGAGGAATACTCGAGGTAGATGCCATAATTGTTGTTTGTTAAATCGTTTTGAGAAAGAACGCTATGAGATGCCGAGTAGAGGTAGACACCATAGTCGAAGGCTTTGATTTTTATGTTTGTTATTGTCACGTTAGTTCTTCCGGTCAGGTCTATTCCTTTGGAATCAGAACCACCTGTGCCTTGAAGAGTATAGTTGGCTCCATCAACTACAATGTTGTCCCTCTCAATTACAATCAAGTCATGAATATCTGCCGTGAACGTGTAGTAGATGTTTCCAACGTTCAAAATCGATGCCGTGGAAGGATCAACCAATCCATCAGCCCTGATATAAATAGCTCCGCCCGTGGGTGTCAATGGTGGCGGTTCTTCTAATATTGCGGAAGGCTTTGTGTATTGCCATGCCCCATAAGCCCCAAATATTAGGACGAGCAAGCAAATCGCCCCAAGTATTTTGCCTTTCGGCCATTTTCGTGGCTTTCTTTCAGCTTCTCTTTCTTTCTGTATTCGATAGGCTTCTCGGGCTCTCTGCTGCCTTATCTGTCTCTCACGCTGTCTTTCCTTCCAACTTTTCTTCTTCTTTTTCTCTTTTTTCGGCATTTCTCACTTACAGCCCTTAGGCTAAAGCTTTTTTTTGTCATCTTGTCGATCGAAATAGCCTTGACTATTAAAGAGTTTTTCAAAATTAGACCCAAATTTATCCCCTAATCTAATTGTGCACAATCAGATGTCTGTAAACAAAAGCAATTACAAAATAAATAAAAAATGAACAAAAAAGCGTTTGTTCTCTTTCTCAATGCAATCTAATTTTAACATACAAAAAAGGGGAGAGTTCTCGTTATCTAGATCGTATGCGTAACGGTCTTGCCTTAGTTTTTCATATATTGCGTTCAGGGCTTTTCGATCACTGTTCTAGTTAAGATTACTATTTTCGTCACTTTTCCCTGTTCCAGATCCACCCATGCGGACGCGTGGCCGGTTGTATCCTTTTCTAGCATTACGACCGCGCTGGTTGCTTTTGTCACAACATTGCCATCTCCCTCAACTATAGTTTTGATGATCGGTCTCACTCCAGTGATGTTGTAACCCTCATCAAGCAGCGCTTGTACGTCTGTGTCGTTTCTCGCTATGTTGATCACGTTCTCTTTAAACTCTTCGCTAACTTCAACAAATCCGTAGCATCCTCGTCCACGCATCCATCCATGTGACCATCCTTGCGTTCCCGCCATCATTCTCCCATTGATCCATCCTGTAAAACCATTCCAGTTCTTTTCCTCGTTAACAGCTGAACATGCGTTAGCAGCCGAATACGCGTTTAGTATTATACCGCTCATAACCGCTGCCACAGCTGCTGCTGTCAACAGGATTAAGGCTGTCTTTCTGTCTATATTCATCACATCCTTCTATTATTGTAGGCGCGCGTATGCGTGCGCCTCACTCTCGTCTGAGCGATAAAAATTATTAAAGGATTTTTCAGAATTAGACCCAATTTCATACCTAATTTGGTTTGGGCGCGCTGGAAGGACATATTTATTACTCTAGTTCAAATAGACTTAACGAAAACTCCTTAATCTATGCGGAGCGGTATGGATGTCTGCTAGCGCGCGTCCATTGAAATATTTGCTTGGGTGGCTAATTGCAGGCACGAGAGGTGGCGCGACTCGTGCCAAAATAATTGAGATCCTAAAGGAGACTCCGCAAAATGCAAATCAATTAGCGAACCTGCTTGGAATGGATTACAGGACAATAAGGCATCATCTTAAAGTCCTTGAGAAAAACAAAATAATCACATCCGCCGGAGAAGGGTATGGTACCACGTATTTCTTGTCTCCAGCGATGGAGGAGAATTATGGTTTGTTCGAGGAGATTCTGAAGAAAATTTGGAAAAAGTAGAAAAAGGAGTAAAGCGAATGAAGCATTGTATGAATAAAAATGTGAGAATTTGGCTAGTACTGGCAACATTGATAGTTGTAGCTATCTTGGCAGCACTCTGGACAACATCGACCTTTTGGTTTCCGTCTTATCATTGGGAACCTCACCGACGACCTCCATACGACATTCTTGGTGACATAGAGTTATTCTACACAATAAAAACCGTGGTTTCTACGATAAATGTAACGCTTCTAATCTTTCTATTGCTCATATATGTTAGCATATACCGGAAGACACGGTCAGAGTTCACAATAGGGCTAATAATATTTTCAGCGGTCTTTCTTCTGAATGCTCTTGCCTCCAATCCCTTAGTGATTTGGGCTTTTGGTTTCCGAGCGTTTGGTTTAGGACCATTTGCCATGTTGCCAGACCTATTTACATTTGGAGCACTAGTCGTACTGCTATATCTCAGCATCAAATACTAAGAGTAATATGTTTAGAGAACTTTTCCCTATGGTTAAATTTAGACAATCTTTCAAATTTACCTCCTAAAAATTTTTTGAGAAAACTTTAATTCAAACACTTTTCATCACATGAACAGTACGGGAGACATCATGGCAAGACTCGCTCAGCTAAGACTTGCGATGGGAACATCTGTATTCCTAGTAGCCTTCATTTTCGCCGCATTCCTAGCGGCAATAATGTTCATTATTCAACTGAACTTGGTTTACTCGGTTATCCTCACCATCCTCTTCATACTGTTTCAGTACCTCATAGGACCCGCCATCGTCAGAATGTCGACACGACTAAAATATCTGAAAGCTGGAGAGAACCCATGGCTTGAATCCACCGTAAAGGGACTAGCAGATAAAACTGGAATACCGACACCGCGATTGGCCACAGTTCCAGACAACACACCCAACGCCTTTGTCTTCGGCAGAACCGCCAGCGACGCCACACTAGCAGTTCATGAAGGACTCCTAAGAAACCTGAACGAGGACGAAGTTAAAGGTGTAATCGGCCACGAGTTAGGCCACATAAAACATAAAGATTACATTATAATGACCATTATTTCGGCACTGCCATTAATTGCTTATCTAATTGCAAGGTCAACATGGACAGTAGCGAGATTTTCGGGTTCATCAAGAAAGGGAGAAGAAAGCAAAATGAGAGCTGCACTTTTCGCCGTTGGAATAATCTCTTACATAGTCTATATTATCTCACTTCTATGCGTGATGCGGCTTAGCAGACTTCGAGAGCATTACGCAGATGCATACTCAGCGTACATAACAAGCTCGCCCCGAAGCCTAGAAAGTGCACTAGCAAAAATCACATATGGCCTGTCTCTTTCGCCTAAACCGCCATCCGGAGCCAGAGCCTTCTACATAGGAGACCCAGCAATGGCTAAACAAGAAATTGAATTAATAATGGAGAAAAAACAGGAATACGACTTAGACAAAGATGGAGTGCTTGACGAAAGAGAATTAGAACTAGCCATGGAAAAAGAAGCCAAATCCGCATGGACAAAAATAAACACTTGGTTCTCGACGCATCCACCTACATTTAAGCGAATACTGCTACTGCATGAGATAGAACAGGAAATGGAAAGCGGAAGATACGCAAACGACCGCGTCTACGCACACGTTTAGCATGAAACAAGACACAAAACAAATTTATTACTTTCATTCTAAAGTGAAGAAAGAGGTTTAAAGTTGAAGATTAAGCTTCTCCGTTACACGGCAGATGCAGAGCTTTTATGCGGAGCCGCTGCTTTAACATCAACAAAAAGTGGAAGCCCCTCAGAAATTCTTGAGAAGATGGACAAAGAAACAGCTAAACGAATAATCAAACGCGTCGCCGGTTACGGGCATGTTTCAGTAATCGAACATGCATCCTTCACCTTCAGCATCGAAGGCGTATCTAGAGCCATGACGCATCAACTTGTTAGGCACCGCATCGCATCCTTTACACAACAAAGCCAACGCTACGTCACCTACGACACGTTAGAAAAATATGTAACACCGCCAAGCATAACAAACAACAAGGAAGCCCAGAAAATTTTTGACAAAACACTGGAGAAAATCTCAGAAACTTACCAGAACCTTTTGAAATTGGGAATCAAAAACGAAGATGCAAGGTTTATTCTGCCAAACGCAGCCAAAACAAACATAATCGTGACCATGAACGCCCGTGAACTACGTCACTTTTTCAATCTGCGATGTTGCACCCGTTCCCAATGGGAGATAAGAGAAGTCGCAATAGAAATGCTTAAACAAGCGAAGAAAACTGCACCTGCTCTGTTTGAAAACGCTGGACCAACATGCGTTGAGTTGGGTTATTGCCCTGAGGGAAAGATTAAACCGCCAGAATGCAACGTTGAAGAAATAAAGAAACAGTTCCGAAACATGTGAGATTATTATAGTTTTTGAAAAATAACGCGATACAAATGTCTAAATATAAAGTGCTAGCTATAACTACAAAATACTGGAGAACTGGAGAAAATTTCTTAGAAGAGATCATTAAGAGCATTAAAGGGAAAATAACCGACGGAGACTTTATTGTAGTATCAGAAAAGGCAATTTCAACCGCGTCGAATAACATTGTTGACGAAAACAGTGTTGAGCCGAGTTTAAGTGCAAAGCTAATCGCTAAGTATTGGATGTGTATAGCCTGGGGCTATTTTCTAGGACCATTGTGCCATTTACAGAAAAAAATGCTGCAACACCTTCGTGAATATCCTTATGAGACTGGGAGCTCTCATAAACAAGTTGCTTTACAGTATGCTGGTTTTCTGCAAGCGTTAATGTTTGGTTCTGAAGGCGGCATTGATGGAAGCAATTTAGCATATTCTTACGTAAGTTTACCCTTAAAAAATGCGGATGAACTGGCCAAAAAAATCCGTAAGCAAATATGGTTAAGACTGCGAAAGAAAGTTTTCGTAATGATTGCAGACACTGATAAAACCTATTCCTTTAGAAATTTCCACTTCACTCCACGTCCCAAACCAATTGAGAGTATTCATTCTTCCGGCGGGTTTATTTCTTATGTTGTTGGACGAATGTTTAAGCTTAAACGGAACGCGACACCAATAGCAGTGGCTAGATGCCAAATGTCAGCTGAAAAAGCCTTAGAAATCGCTGAGGTCGCAAATCGTGCAAGAGGTTTTGGCGCTGGAAGAACTGTATGGGATATGGCTGAAAAATTCAAAGTGGGGTTAACTGAAGTAAGTTGGGGGATGCTTGAGACAGTAAAACATAAACCTATAGTAATTGTTAGAAGCAAAAGGTGAAAAACCCACATGAAACCATCCCTTAAGCAACTGGACGCCTTTTTCAACCCTCGTTCAGTCGCCGTTGTCGGAGCAACAAAAAAGATAAACAAGGCAGGCCATGTGATTTTCAAAAATTTTGTCGAAAACAAGCGGAGAGGAGTTTTTAAAGGAGAAATTTTCGCAGTCAACCCAAATGAAGATTCTATTTTAGGATTCCAAAGTTATCCTTCCATTACCAAAATTCATGGAGAGCTAGATTTAGTTGTTATCGTTGTTCCCGCAAATATTGTACCAAAAATAATGAAAGATGTAGCATCTAAAAAAGTAAAGGCCGTTGTCATAATCAGCTCAGGTTTCGGTGAAATTGGAAACCACGAACTCGAAAATCAAGTTGTTGCCACAGCGAAAAAAGCTGGAATACGTGTTTTGGGGCCAAATTGCCTAGGAGTTTATGATTCAAGAACAGGCGTAGACATGCTGTTTCTGCCAGAGACAAAAATTTTGACCACTGGGGACGAGGTTATTGCAACCCCGCGGCCGATACCGGGAAACATAGCAATAGTCACTCAGAGTGGAGCATTTGGGGTTGCGGCCCTCGACTATTTGGCTGGGCTACAAACTGGAGTCAGTAAATTCGTAAGTTTTGGTAATAAATGCGATGTGAATGAGGCGGAAATGCTAAATTATCTTTTGTATGACAAGGAAACAGAGGCAATATTACTGTATGTTGAAGACATAAAATCCGGAAGAGATTTTTTAGAAGTAGCCAAGGAAGTCACAAAGACAAAACCCGTTGTTGCTCTTAAAACAGGAAAAAGAGAGGCTGGAGCAAGGGCTGCAGCTTCACATACAGGTGCCATAGCTGGTTCAGACAAAATTTATGACGCTGTTTTCGCGCAAACTGGAATTTT
>Ga0315280_10011177_pt1 | contig 11083 bp, 7 predicted proteins | sample YL17G06_40_MG_FD_203697 | JGI IMG/M metagenome (GOLD analysis project Ga0315280, IMG submission 203697) | Sediment microbial communities from Yellowstone Lake, YNP, Wyoming, USA - YL17G06_40 | ecosystem: Environmental > Aquatic > Freshwater > Lake > Sediment | place: USA: Wyoming | collected... | reverse complement strand
TCCTTCATCTCCAGCAAGCTGACGGGCAATATCCACCCAGGGTGTCTCAGCGCCAGGAGATGGATCCCAGGCATTGCCCACGAATACTGCCACGCGCGCATAGGGGACCTTTGAAAGTCCGGCATCGTTCAACAGTTTCTTAAGACCTTCGTTGTCTCCCAGTCTTTCTCTATTCTTGATGAGGTGATAGAGGGCTGTCAGCGTGTGGGTTTTACCACCGCCAAATTGGGTGATAAGGGCGAGCACAGGGGCAGTGTTTTCGGTTTCTCCTGCCAGCCGACGCAGAACCATCCCTGCATGCTCACAGAGGGCACGGGTAAAGTAGGTGCGGGCAAAGAATTGTTTCGGATCACGGTAGTCTTCGGGCGCAGTTCCAGCAACAACCTGTTCAAGGGCAATGGCGAACTCATCCGGGTTGAATGACCTGCCCTGACGGACTTCCTTCCTCGGCGTTGCTACCTTATACCAGGGTTCCATCAGACTAATCTCCAAACTCTTGGTTTAAGCACATTAACGATCACCAATTCCCTGGCCACCCCTCCGGGTGCTCTCATTCTCATAAACCCGAGGCTTCACTCTATCACTGAGAATCGTATAATTCTGCAACCCCAGTTTCTTGCATAATAGCTCTACGTCGATCTTGCCTCGACCCCTTATCCACTGCGCGGGAGTAACACCCCTTCTCTTGATCTCATCATCAATCTCCTCCCGCACCTTATGAATCCACGCAAGAGACTTTGTTTCCCATTCCTTACTATTCTCCATATTCAATAACCTCCTCAGGTGAAACAATTTCAATTAAAGGATACCCAAGCCGAAGATTCACCGAATGTACCGCCCGCCTGGTTCTTATGTTTACGATATCCCGAAAATTCCAAGAAACAACAGCGTCCACGCCGTGAATCGTTGAGACAGCCAGATGCCGTAAATCCAGTCTCGCTGCCTTACGAATAAAACTCTCCTTTTCATAGATATCAAAGAGTTCAGCAGAATCTTCATCTTCAATAACAATTTGAAAAGGTACATTCTGCATCTCACTGATGAGTCCCTTTTTCAATTCCTCGGGGCTTCGTTCTATTTCTTCAAGAACTATGTTCGAGATAACTCCCGTGTGCTTCCCCTCGACAATCAAACCAAGCAGTTGACGGGTAATCTTAACCCTCTGTGGTGCCTCCTCATCAAATAAAGCACCAATTACGGAAGTGTCTAAGTAAAGTCTCATCATTTACTCACTGGCCGCTCAGCATAACGGATAGCAGCCTGGATGTCTTTCCGTGTAAGTCTGGAATAAGCTTCCAAGAGTTCTGGTTCGCTCGCCCCTTCGGCAAGCTTTCGGAGAATGAGTTCGACAGTCAGCCGTGTTCCTCGAATGACCGGCTTGCCCATCATCACTTTCGGATTAATCTCGATTCGCTCTATAATAGTCACAATTAACTCCTACATATATTTTTAAACATTACGTCCTCGGCACTGCTAAGAGCATTGCATCTAAGAGACGTTTTTCCTCTGAGGTTTTAGGATATAACGCCGAGAGGGCGTTGGCAAGTCTTAAGAAGTCAGGACTGCGATCCTGCTCAGCCTTGAGCAGCGCCCGGAGGGCATTTGTCCGGCCGCTTGCCTGGAGCAGCATAGCAGCATGAATGCGGTCGAGGGTGGTAGCTTCATGTCTTGTCCTGAGTGCTTCACCTGCCTGCCGGAGCCCCAGCGCAGGCAGGTCAGATACCGCACCGGATTTCTTTTTCCGCTTCCCGCCGCGCCCCTTAATCCCTGCCTGCGCCGCCAGCGTCGCGGCAGGCAGGTCCGGCACTGCACCCTCTGTCCTTTGAGGAAAAAGGGTTAGCTGCGCAGTACCTGGACGTGATCGCTCCAACTGGTCTGCAACTGCCTGTGAACCATCTTCACCGAAAAGCTGCTTGGCCCGCTCTTTCACAGACAGAAGCCTCACCACCCCCTTCTCGGTCTCAATGATCCTGCCTTCCCATTCAGGCAGGTGGATACCGAGGGGCTGGGCAAAACGTCGCGCCACGTCAAAGATCAGGCTATAGCCCGTTTTTTTCTTTTTGGGAGTTTCCTCTTCTTCATCTGTTTCTTCCTCCTCAACTTCCTCAACTTCTTCGTTTTTTCCTTTTTCCTTTTGACTTTTGCCTTCCCCATTCCCATTTGTGCTCTGGAGAGTCCAGAGAAAGAGAGCAGTCAGGCGCGCGTCTTCTTCCAATGCACCACCTGCCTGTGCCGTATCCTTCACGGCAGACAGGGCCATACCATTCCGGGCCTGTGCTCCTGCCTGCGCCGCAGCTTCGGCAGGCAGGTCCGCTGTACCAAGCACTTGCTCCAAGGCCAACCTTCCCACCACTTCCCAGACATAAGCAAGGAAGCCTCTCCGGTGAGGTTCCTTAGCTTCCGGGTCGCCACCCAATGGAATCGCTCGTTCTTCAGCGTCCACGACCTTGGAGTATCGGCTGAATATCTCAAGGGCAGGCCCAATGCAGGCAAAAACCAAATCAGCACCGCGAATGCCTTCGCCTTGGAGCCGCTCCATCCAGTCTCCCACCCGCTTCGGCAGTTCCCGAAGCACCTCTCCCCAGTCACCTACTGGGGCATCTTGTGGACGAGGGCGACAGACGAGGTGGACTGAGGTGGCGAGGGCGGCAGACTCTTGTGAGCGCAAACGACCAGGACGTTCTGTAGCGATAGGCCATGAGCCAGTAATTGTCCACCCACCCTGGATCATCCCTGAAAGCAAAGCTTCCCAACCTTCGGTGGTCTTGTGGGCAAAAACGACACTGCCCAACCCATCTTCACGAATGACCCTCCGTCCCTCTCTAAAAGCACATCCCATTGTGTCTTCAAAGAAGGCACGGTCTTTAGGTGTGCCATTTACTGAATTGTAATTCTCATCCTGAACGCATTCGCGAGTCTTGGTAACTAGAGGATTGTTCTGATCATATGGATCCTTTAGCAAAGCATGTTCTTGTAATCCTCTCTTGAGCCACACGAAGAAGAAATCGGAAAGTTCTGCGTATCCAACAGCATCGTAGTAAGGGGGGTCAGTGAACCAAATGGACACCGCCTCATCAGGAAGTGCCGATTTACATGCATCTGCTTGCTGTACTTGACCCACTTGATTTCGAATCGATGATAAAGAAAGGACAACTCTTGCTATCCAATCTACAGCACCATCATATCCTCCCGACTCTGAGGAAAATGGCATAACTTCACAGAAATCCCATACCATCGATAGAGCTTGTCGCCCGAAAACATGAGCGACAAATTCGCCCTCATTAGCCCACAGGTTCAAGCTCGAGTTGAAATCTGAACAACGACTTACAGTAAGGGCAGCCAATTCTCGTAAAGCAGTATCGTATTGTTTTTCACGTGTTTTTACTCTTTGTGCTAATGTCGATAAAGACAGTCTTTGTCTGCTAGTAGAAATATCAAACCATTGCTTTAATCCGTAGTTGGGGATACGGAAGCTATTCGTATTCTTTGGTGGTAGCTGCTCATCCGGCACGGGGCATAGGCCCTTCTTGCCACCGCGTTCCCACTCGTCGAGTATGGCCATGAGACGCTTCTGCGCCTTCCAGACGGCCTGATAGTCCTGCTCGATAGGCAAGCGGTAGTTGCGGCCTTGTATGCCTGGATGAAGTGCCACCACGGCGAGCATCCGTGAACCACCGATGCGCATGCCCTCTATGTCGAAAATGACATCCGCACCGCCCCGTTGGGCCGCCAGTTGTGCCCGAACACGCTCAGGTTGAAGCACCACACCACAACAGAGGCACGTTGCCTTGGCACGGGTGACCGTGCCTTCAGGAACCTCACGATCATTTTTAGGTTCAAAGATTTTAAACCGAATCGTTTTCGTAGGGGCAGGCCCCTGTGCCTGCCCATGATGAGGGCGACCACGGGGGGTCGCCCCTACGTCCACAATCGGTCGCAATGCCCGCTTTCTGCTTGCCTTCTTGCACAGCCAGAAGGATCGCATAAGAGGAATTTCTGCCCCGCAATTCGGTGCTTCGCACCGCACCGTCCGCGCCCAGAGGTAGGCAATCGGTGTGGCTCCGTCCGGGTCCTTGGGGTAGAACTCGGCCAATTCCTTCTCGGCCTGTTTCTTGATCTCACCGCCGACCCGTCGCAGTTCCTCGGCAAGTTCCGGCCCGTGACGCGGTATATCCTCCAGCATTACCTTGAGAATTAGGCATGCAACAGGATTAAGGTCACTTGCGAATGTTTCACAGCCGAGGCGGAGTGCTTCTAACGGAATCGAACCGCCTCCGGCAAAAGGATCAACCACAAGCGGTGTCTCTTCAGGATGAGCAGCCTTAACCAGTCCACGGGAGACCTCAAGATAGACTGGATGTGACGAAAGATCCCAGTTTGCAAAGTCCCCGATGAATTTCAGGAGTGCTTTGCGAAGGTCTTCATCCTTTGGTCCCACAGTTCCCTGAACCTTAGGTAGAAGTTCCCGTGCCTTCTTTTTAAAATCTTTTGGACAGAGCGGGTCACAGGGGTCAGGAAGGAGAAGTGCAAGGAGCATCGCCCGGCAGGCTGCCAAAGGCCGCCTCGCCCACCAGAGATGCAGAGTGCTCGGATGCCCATGCCGGATAGACTTTTCCCGCGCCGAGTGCTTCGACACCACAGCAATCGGAAAATCCACTTCAGCAAGGCGTTTACATTCTTTAGGGATGTTCATTTCTTATTATAATAATTAATACAAACCAGTTAGCTCTTTTCCTTGTTAAAAAACAGATCGGGAATTTCAGGAAAAGGTTGTTCTTCTAATTCTTCTTCAATGGATTTAACGTTTGGGTCGATCACGCGATAAGTACCATCAGGATTGACGAGTCGAAGAATTGGTATCTCTTTTTTAGTCTCTTCTAAAGAGCTTACGTATTCACCGTAAAGATTTATGATTTTTGTTTTTATCCGTTGTGGGAATTTTGGCTGTTCTTCGATTTGTTTTACAAAACTTGCAAAAAACCTTTCGCCATTTTTTTTGTATGCAACTGATACAATCGAAGCAGGTAAATTTATGTACTCTGGACAATGAAAAATACACATTACAGTATTTGACCATGCTTCTATGTCATTTGGCTGAACCAATGCCGCTATTAAAAATGAAACCATACCTGCTTTATATTGATTATTTGAGCAGTTGTGGACACCATAGTTGAACCAGGCCAATCCACATAACCCGTCAAGATTGAGGGCTTCAAATATTTTTTGCTCGACTAAATCAGCAGAGAGATTCGTTGTATCTGCATTTTCGATTGCGTCTTTTGGATGTCGCGTTTGGCAATCTGTTTTCAAAGTTTTAATGAGACCTCCGAGAACCCACAACTTCAGGGCCCATTCATCCTCAACCTTCTCACAAAAGTTTGAATATTTCTTAAAGAGGTCATAAGCGTCTTTGTATTTTCCGGCAAACATTAGGGAATCGGCACGAAGTGCTATACACCGATTGTTGCCTCCAAGTTCTAAAGCTTTAGAATAGAATCTTTCTGAACATAAAAATCTGTTCAAATGGAACAGAATACCTGCAACCTCCGACCAGAAGTAATCTCTTTTCTTATATGTTGGATCATATTTTGATGCCATGCGATAGTGATGAAGTGCTTCGCAGTCATTTTCCCAGTTACGCCCTCTAATTCGATTGCCTAAATTATAATGGGATACACCGGCGTTAACGAAATCTTTTATTTCTTTAGCCTTATTGATGGCCTTTAAAAGCATTATCTTAAAAGATTCAATTTCAGAATCTGTCATCTCTGCTTTTCTAAATGCTGGTAAGGCGAAAATTGTTGATAAAAATCTATCCTCACCACTTTCTAATATTTGCTCAGATAACATTAATGCCAGATCTATCCTTCTCGCCAAAGCAAAACAGGAAGTAATTCCGAGAACGAATTCCTCATTTTTTATGAATCTCGAGGACAAGATATTTTTGCTCGCTATTTCTGCAGCGATATTGTGGTGTCCGAGTGCATTTAAAACAAAAGCGATTCCGACAAATACGTCATGAGGTAAATTATTTTTGACTTCTTCTTTTGAGTATCCTTCCTTTATGTGAAATGAACAGCCTTTTAGGCCGACAAAATCTATTACAATGATGTCGTCTGTAATTTTTATTCGTGGCGCAGGTAATCGAGATGGTTTTTTGTCAGAAAATGCTATGATTTCCGATAGAGAATGTGCTGCTTCGCGAATTATAAATTCCACCTTTTTAACAGGAACTGAAAAAACTTCCGTGGTGGAAAAATCAAATTCGAACTCTATTGGTAGTTTTATCGAAGGGGCACTAAATCGTCTGAAGAACTTAAGGTAGTCAATCAAAAGCTTAGGTGTTTCATCAGACCATTTAGCTTCTTTGGAGAAGACCACTTTTATGCTCTTACTTTTCTTTCGAGCATAATAAGCATCTACTTCCCTTGACCACTTAAAATACAAGCCTTTAGAAGGAGAATGATATCTCAGTAGAAGAACTGGGAGAGGGAGAGATCTGTAATACTTGAGCTTATCAAGAGAGAAATAGTATGTTAATGCCTTTTCTAAGTTAGCTTCATCCGTACCCTTCAATTGAACAAGAAACATGTAGCCTGTAGATGAGCCGGCCTTGTTAAAGATTTCGATCTCACCATCTACCCCATAATCAGGCTGAGGTTTCCGCAGTACCCATTGACTTGGAAGAGCATTGCTAAGAGCTTTCCATGATTCTTCTTCTAACTGATGTGCTCTGGTTCGTAATGGCATTGACTGTTAGATTTCGTAAAGTCTAATTTACATTATCCGGGACTTCAAGGCTGCGTCATGGCATTTACTGACAGGTAATAATGATCAACCTTTCTTACCTCATTCCATTTGAGCCTCGACGAATTTTAATGCGCCTTTAGTGCGGCTTTCATGCGGCTTTTACGCCTTTACTGCGGCATAATATGTGCCCCGCCCTGTGATGCCGTGTTTTTTAAAAATTTTCTTCCTTACCAAATCATTAAGTTCTATAGTCGCAAATCGTTCTTTAACTCCGGTCAGTTCTTGATACTCCTTATTCGTAATCCGTCCTTTCTCCTTCACATACATCACAGTATTAACTTCCTTACATCTTCCTTTTTCATTTCTCTTTCTTCCCATACTCCGGCGGTTCTTCCCTCACCTGCATGGGCTGCGTCACAGCATTTACTGACAGGTAATAATGATCAACCTTTATAACCTCATTCCATTTGAGCCTTGCCGGGTCTTTGATCGGAGTTTGAAGCTGCGGTTTCGATCCTGCCTGCCGCGCCCGGTCGGATTCTATATGTTTTTTAAGCCACTTCCTTCCAAAACCTGTTTTTAGTTCTTGTTCACGTTTCACGGCCTCTTCACGAGTAGGAAAAGATTCGTAGTGAACTACATAAAGAGGCTTATGGCTGCTTGTCCAATCAACGTGGCCAGAGCGATGTTCCTTCCAACGCCTCTGCAAATTATCAGTCTGCCCAATGTAGATGCTTCCATCATTGCACTTAATTGCGTAAACCCAAAATGTATCTGGACGCGGCGCAGGCAGGTTACAGTTCGTAACCACATAGAGCCAGTAGCAGTCACGGCGGTCTTCGGCAACCCGCCGCTCGTTGGGTGTGATGAGTACGGTTCCGGTGGCTTCGCCGATACCCTTTACCTCGATGAGACGGAGTTCGCCTGAGTTCAGATCCAGGCTGGTTATGTCGTATCCAAGGTTCTTCTCGTGGACATCGTAGACCTGGCAGCCCCTCTTTTCCTCGTGCTCTATGGCCACCTGCATGGCAATTGCCTCAGTCTCTGAATCCTGCCGCAGACGTCTGATATCTGGAGTATCCCGTTCAGGATGAGGGAGGATGAGTACGCTCGTGATCCGTTCAACGGCCTGAAGAGAAAGGGCGCGCTGTCGATCAAGCTCCAGACGTCTTTTTTCCCGTCGGGCAAGGAGTTCTGAGTGTCGCGTTTCCGCTATAGCGAGGCGTCCTTCAGACCCGGATATTTTCTGTTCTATATCTGAAGCTGCTTTGCCGATTTCATCATCTGCCTTCTGCAGCAGTTCAGTGAGTGACAACTCTACATGGACAGCAACGCGGTCAATTTCAGAGAGGCGCTCAGTGCGGACTTCTTCCAGGAAAGGCATGAGGGCATGTTCATTCAGCCAGGAAGTTGTCTCGGGGAGCAGGGCAACTGTGGGAAGATCTTTTGGTGTCTTGGCCGGGGTGCCTGCCTGCCGCGCCAACGGCGCAGGCTGGAAATTTCCGAGAATACCGGGCTCCTGCAAATGAACTCCTCCATCTGCTGTGAGTTCTACTGCAAAAAGACGCTCATGGATTACGTCGCCAAGGCCATCCACCACACGGGCACGGTAGAAGTCCAGGCGGGCTGGGGTATCGTGCTGGAGAGAGTAGAAACAGGCCCCTTTCCCAAATGTTTCTTGTGATAGATTCAGAGCATGGCGCCGGAGTGCCTCAAAGATCGGATGCCCCGGAGTAACCCATTCCAAGCTGTTATTTTCGGCTGTTTCGCGGTCAGTCGAGAATCGCGGATATTTTGCAACCAGCGGTGGTAATTTCCAGTCTGGCTGATTCTCATACCGTTTCAGGGCAGAGGGGGTCTTGGCCGGGTCGAAGGTATGAGGGAGAGATGGAACAGGCTTCAGGGAAAATGATGCATGGTCTCCGGCATCCCGCATGAAACGGGCAATGGTCTCAGGGACTACGCGGTGCTCCTGTGCAAGGGCACGGCGCTCAATGAGCATCTCAAGGTTGAGCTTTTTGGAGGCAAGTCCTTCGAGGGCATTCTGGCAAATGGCCTTAAACTGGTTTTCATCAACATTACGAAGGATTCGATCCTCTAAATCTGCGTCCCCCAGACGGCCGGCATAGTAGTCTCTCAGCACCCTTTCGATATGGGCTGAGGGGAGTATCTCGCCGACCACATTGAAGACGGCATCATCATCGAGAGCATCACGGATTTCCTGAAGCTTTTCGAGGAGGCGTTGGAGTATTCGTCCTTCTATAGTGTTCGTGGCTACAAAATTGAAAATCAGACAGTCCTTTTTCTGGCCGTATCGATGGATCCGGCCCATGCGCTGCTCGAGACGGTTCGGATTCCAGGGGATGTCGTAATTAAAGAGGATATGACAGCACTGAAGGTTGATGCCTTCACCTGCTGCCTCTGTGGCGGCAAGGACCTGTATTTCCCCTTCCCAGAACTGCTGCTCTACATAAAGTCTGGTGCCTGGTTGATCCCGGAATCCTGGTTTCATACCGCCGTGGATACATCCAACCCGAAAACCCCAGGACCTTAAACAGTTCAATAGGTAATCGAGCGTATCCCTGAACTCGGTAAAGAGGAGGAGCCTCTTTTCAGGATGGTCGAAGAAACCTTCATGCTGAAGGAGGTTTTTCAGGCGGGTTAATTTTGCCTCTGCCCCACAGTCTTCAACTGACTTTGCCTGTACCGCCAGTTTTTTTAATTCTTCAATCTCTTCCCGAATCTGCTCTGTGTTTCCGGCAAGGGTGATGGCCTCAAGGATAGCCTCCAGCTTCTCACGTTCATATTCCTCCATTTCTTCGATCTCTTCAGCATCAGGGAGTTCAGGGGGCATCAAATGAATCAGTTCCTGGGCACGTTTGAGCCCATCTTCAAGCCGCTTGACACGGTTTTCCAGAGAGTGCCGCATGGCATAGGTACTGGAAGCGAGGCGGCGCTGATACAGGGACATGAGGAAACCTACTGCCCGTGCCCGGGGATCATCACCCTGGGCAGCGGCCTTTGCACTCTGATGCTTCACAAATCGGGTAACATCCCGGTAGAGGTCGAACTCGGGACCGTCTATCTGGAAGTCCACGGTGTGGGGAATCCGCTTTGTGAATATCTTCTCTGCCACCCAGCTTCCGTCCTCCTTCCGTTCAGGGAAGTAGACCATCGCCTCCTTGACACGGCGCAGGTAGAACGGGGCACGTCGGCGATCCATCGCCTCGCGGATGGAACGTACGTCGGCATAGACATCCTGATCAAGCAATTGCAGAAAGAAACTGAAATTGACCGGGTCCCCTCGGTGAGGGGTGGCAGTGAGCAGGAGGAGGTGATCGCTTGAATCGCGGAGCAGTTCACCCAGACGATACCGCTGCGTCTTGTGTTCCGGATCAGAGGCGGACATCCGGTGTGCCTCGTCTACAATGATGAGGTCCCAGTGAACTTGCTGTAAACCAGGAAGGATCTCCAAGCGTTTTGCGAGATCGAGCGATGTAATAACCTGCTTTTGTTCGAGCCATTGGTTTACACCGAACTGATCCCGGATGTCTCCTCCCCGTAAGACCAGGAATTTTTCATCAAATTTTTCATTTAATTCGCGCTGCCACTGAAAGGTGAGGTTGGCCGGGCAGACGATTAAAATATGTTCCGCAAGTCCTCTGAGTTTGAGTTCTTTGATAAGGAGTCCTGCCATTATCGTCTTACCAGCCCCTGCATCGTCAGCTAACAAGAAACGGACGCGGGCAAGCTTGAGCAAATAGTCATAGACGGCTTCGAGCTGATGAGGCAGGGGATCAACGCGGGAGATGGACAGACCAAAATAGGGGTCAAATTCATAGGCAATGCCGAGGGAGTAAGCCTGGACACCGAGCCAGAGGATTTTTCCATCACCCTGGTACGTATAGGTGGAATCGAGGATGGTGAGCGTTGACAGGTCAGCACAGGTGAGGTTGACACTGCGGAATTGCTCAGACCGTATTCCCGCCAACCCGACTGTCCAGCCATCCGGCCCATTTGCCCGTACAGTTTCAACCCGCATGGGTTCGTTGAAAAGCGGGCCGGTGAGGAGTTGGCCTTCATGGATAGGCTGGGGGTCATTCATTGAGATAACAATCCCTCAGTTGAAAATAATATCTCTTTCTCCGTTTTCAATAAGGAAATTAACCTTTTAAATAGTGCATTCGGGGGGAAAAGTAAAGGGGGTGTATAAGTCAAGGACATTTGCGACATTCCTCCTTGAGAGATCAGATAATCGAGAGGACTCTTTAAGCCCAGTGACTTATGAGGTCTTTGGGTATTGTAGAAGATGAGGTACTCAGAGAGTTCCTTA
>Ga0315280_10011174_pt1 | contig 11084 bp, 5 predicted proteins | sample YL17G06_40_MG_FD_203697 | JGI IMG/M metagenome (GOLD analysis project Ga0315280, IMG submission 203697) | Sediment microbial communities from Yellowstone Lake, YNP, Wyoming, USA - YL17G06_40 | ecosystem: Environmental > Aquatic > Freshwater > Lake > Sediment | place: USA: Wyoming | collected... | reverse complement strand
ATTCAGGAGCCTGCAGTTTGATCTTGAAATCAGTTTTTTCTATGAAAGGAGAACAAAGAACCTGTAATCGCACATATAAGTTGTTAACCATAGCAGTTGTCCACTGCTTTCTGAGATTTTTTATTGTTACTTGAGCTCCCTTTCTTTTTCCCGTGAAAACCTCAGGATCCCTTAAGATCCAAGTAACAGGTATCTTATCAAGATAATCGTCCTTTTGAAATTTATTCCAGTCCACAGTGACAACAACTTCCTCCTTGCTGTTTTCTTGCTTTGTAATCACCTCAACAATATCTCCGAGTTTATGTGCCGCGAACCTTCCTACTCCTTTTTCACCCAGAGGAAATCTTTTGAATATTTCCGTCCTTCTTCTCTCATCTCTCTGTCTTTTTCTGAAATCAGTGGCGGGTTCAAGCCATACATTCATTATTGTTTCCAAGGACATACCTGTTCCATTGTCCTCTATCACAATCTTTCCCTTTTCTGGCTCTTGTACGTTTTCAAGGATAATGTTAGCCTCTGTCGCATCAGCATCGTAAGCATTCTTGACAATCTCAACAACTGCTATTACTTCATTTGTTATGAGTTGTTCTCCAAGAAGAACCAGCAATCTTGCCCTTGGCTTAAATGGATTTTGCCCCTTTTTTATCACTGCCATATTCAACTCTCCATTACTTTCTTGAAATATCTAGCAAAAATTCTTGCCAATAAAGGGGGGACAGCATTTCCAACCTGAATGAATTGAGAAAATCTGCTTCCTGTGACTAGGAAATCATCAGGAAAAGACTGGATTCTTGCAGCTTCTCTGACAGTCAGAGATCTGTCCTGCTCCGGATGGATGAAACTGTTTCCATCCCTTGCGAGATGAGAGACAATTGTCCTCGATGGAGAATTCCATTCGAGTCTGTAGAATTTATCAGGAAAATTGGTTATCTTGTATACTTTTTTCTTTCTTCCTTCAACTACCCAGGGTGCCCGGTAAAGAAGATTTTTATAGTTTTCTCCTTGCTTTAGCTCCCTGATTATTTTCATATCATCCTTATTATGATACCTTGATACATGATTATATAAAATTTTCCTGTCAACCTCGACGGATTTTCTGTAGAAATTACTTGTTTTCACGGGGCGTAAAACTACTTTTTTTACCTCGGAACCATCATTTGCTCTGAGAGCTGGAAGGTTTCCAATGGCATCCTTAAGAGTTAACTCTTTTCCATCATGACCTATTTCTCTGGCCACCTTTTTCAGCTCTTCCACAATATTCTCAGTCAATTTTTCTTCTCTTCTCGCTATCAAGAAGATTCTTTTTCTTTTCTGAGGAATTCCAAAATCCCTCGCATCCAGTGTTAGAATTCTGCAATCATATCCTCTGTCTTTCAATTGATTTTCAAGCAATGAAATTATTGCACTTTCCTTGTTCTGAAATCTAATTTTCAGCGTATTTATTCCTGGGACGTTCTCAACGAGTACAAATTCTGGATTAAGAATATCCACAAATCTTATGACCTGTCTATATAGTTTATTTCTTGCATCCTTTTCAGGCCTGTAACCATTCCTTTTCACCAATTCTGGTTTTGTCCTGTAACCTACCATGGAAAATCCCTGGCAGGGAATACCGGCAGTAAGAACATCAATATGTTTATTTCCTATCAGGTCTTTTATGAAATCATCTTCAAGTTTAGTAATATCCGAATTTAATATCCTGTTCTCATCGATGCCAAGATTGTTGATCAAAAATGTCTCATGCGCTTGGGGGTCATTATCCACGGCCAGCACTACCTTAAACCCTTCCCGGATGAAGCCATGCGAAATTCCTCCTGCTCCTGAAAAAATATCAACCATTGAAAACTTGTGTTCTCTGTGCTCCCTGACAGTCATCTTTCTGAAATTCTCACACCACCTGTTGATCTCGCATCCCTTGCAGTCCTGATTCCTCGGTTTGCATACTTCCTGTCCATGAACCACCATATTAACATGAAGAGATCTTGCTATTTCGGGAGGTATATGAGCTGCAATCAATTTCTGGGCCTTCCTGTGTTCTACTTCACCTAGAGGCCCTATAATAGGACCAAGAATGCTAGCCTTCGAAAATATTCTTATGACATTTGAATCAGCAGGAAATAAACCATATCCCAGAGAATATAGCATCACGCATCTTGCGATTTTCTCTCCAACCCAAGGCAACTGAAGAAGAAATTCAAATGTCTGATTCTCATTAAGTCCCCTCAGCATTTCCAGAGAATATTTTCCAGTTTTTTCTTTTACTGCACAGAGGATTTTCTTTATCGCCCTGATCCTCAGATTACCCCTCCCCCCTGTGGAAAGGATATCTCTGAGTTCACCTTCAGATGCATCAAGCATGTCTCTAGGGTCAGGGAATCTTTCCTTCAACCTCCTGTAAATTTTCATGGCAGTCCTTATCCGGGTTCTCTGTGTTATTGTCAAATAGATCAGTTCTTCCAGAGGATCTGAGACGTTTCCAAGATCTGGAGTTCCATACAGGGCATCAAGGATTTTATCAATCAGAACCAACCGCTTTATTATTTTCTGTCTGGTATGTCTGCTAATTTCTGCCATGATAAGTAAATAATTCCAAGATATTAATCCTTAACTCATTTATACCGGATATGAATGATTTTGTAAAATCAATGTTCAGGAAGAACGGTGGCTGTCTTGACTCAGGCGACCACCTGAGTGTACAAAAAAATCTGGAATTAATCCTCTCTAGATAGGGAATCTAGAAGAGATCAGAGAATTTGAAATTTTAAGTTCTCCAAAACCAGCGGCAATCCCCTTTCTTGAAAATGACGACAGTTCAATATTTCTCAAATGAAACAACATCTGCTTTATTCGCGCTTAAGCCCACGTGTAATTATCATTTCTTTTACTATAACATCATATATTTTGCACAATTCTTCTTTAGTCATTGGAATATCTAAGGCTTTGCAGATTTTCAAATCAAAATCTAATCTTTCTTTAGATGGATTCCCTGGCTTTTCGAATGAAAATAACGACTTCTGGCCTTTTCTCCTTTCTTGCCAAAAGGCCCCATATCTCTGATCAAAGCTTTGGTCCAATTGTTCTCTTAAAGATATAAATTTTGTGTTAGAAAATTCATCAAATATTTTCGCTAATTTATTGATTTTTTCCTTTTTGGGAAATATATTCATCTCATTATAATCATAAAATCTTAGATTAACGTATCTTGCTGTTGTTTCTTCCTTAAGAAGAATAAATTGAGACAAAAATATCGTTGAATTGATAAGAACGCAAAAGGCTTTGGCTGCTTCATCATCTGCTTCTTTAACAACATTTAGAACATTAGATGGCGAAAGAGATTTATCAGAAAAGAAAGAGACGAGATAGGTATTGGGGGAGGACGGGCCTATTCTATGAAGTGTAACTAGCCTGGTTTTTACAGCCTTTAATTCATCAGCTACGCTTTTCCAATATCTTACCCAGTCAAACTTTTCAGGTTTTTTAAAGCCACATGCTTTTACAATTCTATCAAGTTCTTTATATGGAGTATTCGCAATATAGTCTGATTTTCCTTTCAAATAGAAAGTATTAATTCCAATGCCCGTACGTAAACTCGGAGATAGAGCAGATTTTTCAATATTATACTCTACTTTAAGTGCAGAAGTTGCTTTTATTGAATGGGAGCTCTCTCTATCAAAACATAAAAAAGCTTCTTCTGTTCTTGAATCTTCTAACCTTCGAGTTAGAAACATAAAAGAAGATACGCCCTTGGGTACTGGCCTGTAACCCTCTCTAAAATAGTTATCTGGAGGTCGTTCTAATTTATCAGAAAAACTATTTATAAAAGAAACTAGAATATCACGATGCTTTAGATTATTTACACCACAGAACCACATAAGATTTGCGAATCTTTTTTGCATTTCATCGATTGTGAAAGATTCAACATCAAGTTCGTCGCTTCTAAAACTATTGTTTAATTCAATTTGATTTGCTATATGTGAAATATCAGCCTTTGCTAATTGTTTCAGGTCTTTTTTTATTAGTACAAATTTCACAAGATGATCCTTGGGAAGTTTGCTTTTTCGAGCTATAAGCAAAATATCTCGATATTCGGACCATTCGGAAAATCCGTAATTGAAGGTCGATTTTATTATATAAAGCGGAGTCCAATTGGAAAAAATAAACTCTCTTATCTTTTTGCTTTCTCTTCCTCTCAATATATTGACTGGAATCACTGCTCCAAACACTCCGTTTTCTTTTAAGAATTCATGAGAGAATGCAATAAAATGTCCCCATAGCCCAACTTCATTCCCACATATTTTGCCGAATCTCTCCATGTCTACATAGTTTCTTATTCCTCTCTCAACCTTGGTAAAAGGAGGATTCATCAAAACAACATCAACCTGGTCAAGTTTTACTTCGTGCGTCTCCCCTTGTGTAGTAAATGCTTTTTTTACTTTAGGGAACAACGTAAGCTGAACACCATTTTTATAGCTGTACCCTTGAGACAATTCTAAACTATCGCCCTGAATAATTTGTGTTCTATCGAGAGTCGTTGTCGGGTCCATAGAGGAAAGATTTGCTCCTGTGAGATGGACGGCAAACGGCATTATGTCTGACCCAAATATTTCTTCTTCACAGAATCGTTTGTGCGGATTCCCTGAATGGCCTTCTTCGATAAACAATTCTAATTTTCTTTTATATCCAGAGATAAGAATTGTTCCTGAGCCACAAGATGGATCAAATACTGTATCGTCACTTTTCTTGATTGTGAGCCTTGCTAACAGATCCGCTGATAAGGGTCTAGTATAAAATGCCGCTAACATCTTTCTTATAGTTCTCGGCATCAATTCATGGAAGATTCGGCCAGGAAGTTCGTGTTTAACTCTTTCGATTTCCAGTCCCCAAATTAAATCGAACGTGTCCTGAACATATCCTTCTGGGATAGCATCAAGCACATCCAAATCGTAAATAGGTCGGTAATTAATATCTCGAATTCTTAGAAAGGCTGAACGTAACCAATGATAAGTAATCTTCCCTTCCCATTTAGGAAGGACCTCCTTTCTGGTTCTAGAAAAAAGTCTCAAGAACATAATTTGGCTTAATACAATATAAGAAGCTAAAAAGCGTGCTGTTTCATATGCTTCTTTTTCTTTAAGATGGCCTATCTCCGATAAAAGCTGCTTATCTGTGATAATCCGCAACATTTCATTATCGCTTAGCTTCGCATTCTCCATTAATTCTGCAACATGTTGCTGAAGTAGCGAAATTACAGTATCTATCGGAAAAGCTTTTTGCTCTTTGCGGAGTAGCTTTGGTATTATTTCCTGTTCAATTTGATGCAGAATCTGCGGGAAAGTAATTTTTCTAAATTCATCCTTAATATCTGGAGTGTCAATCAGACAAGTGCATTTGCTATTTTGGACATGTTCAATCAGACTACTTTCGGTTGTTTTTGCAGTACGAATTGATTCAGGGAAAAAAAGTAATATACCATGATTAATTTTACTTTCTTCTTTATGCCGTTGGTATTGAATGAAGGCTTGTTTTAGTATGGGGATGGTTTCTCCGATTTTTACACTCAAAAGCCAACTTCTTTCGCGTAATTCAAAAAGGATATCGGGCTCTGAATTATACTTGACTTCAGAGACACCGGTCCCTCCATGTTCTTTAATGAATTGAATTAAAACCGGATATAAAGATCTTTCGGTTATTTCTCCCATCTTACCCGCCCAAAATGTTATTGATTTTGAGTATTATTAATATATTCAATTCTTCTTCCCCGATTCATCTTAACTTTAGATTATTGAAACAGATAGTCTTTGTCAATTTATGAGAAAAATGCCCACATCAAACGTCTTTCTTTAACGAGGCGCTAATTCTGGCTCAGCCGTCTTTTATCGAATCGGGAGGCCGGGCAAAACCTAGCCTCCACTCGCCTCAGATCATGGCTTCTAGAATATCTTGAGTTGTTGAAATTTTGCTCAAATGACACATATAAGGTCACTCGAATTCAAACACCATCATCTCGTCAGATTACTCCGCAAGTTGTTGGAACGAATTCATTTTATTCGTATTATTCATTCGTACTTTTATTTGGAGTGGATTTCTCTTCCTCTTTTTTTATTATTGGTTCCCACAACCTTCGAATTGACGAAGGAAACAAAACAAGATGGATTTGGACACCTAGAGCAACACCTAACGCCATATACAACATTGTACTACGCAGGCTCTCAACGAAAATAAAGTTAAAAAGAGCGATTAAACTGGCAGCAGAAAGTAGGAGTGTTGTTCCACCAACAAATCGGGTTGGCAAGAGAAGTCGGACGAGCCACAAGAAAAAAAATCCAATAAGAAATCCTAGAATTAAGGGTATAAGAGCAAGACCAGGAATTGATGAAAATTCGAATCTTGGCTTTTTTACATACTGGAATTGACTAACAATATAAATTACAAACAGGATTAACCCAGCCCAGAAGCCTGCATTTGCAGATACCTTATGCTCAGGTTCTTTTATCTTAGTTAGAATATTAACTGAGAAAAGAAAAAGAGCTAACAAAATTATGGGCACAATTATCCAGGGTATGAGAAAAAAAAATTCACTATCCATACTCTCCCTCCGAAAATACAACCACTGTATTTAGATTAAAAATAACAGTTAAAATTAAGCTCATGTATTTCGTCAAAAGGATTCGGACTTTTTTGCGGATTTCTTGAGTTTCGTTTCTGAACCCCTATCATCGCAATGAAAATATTACTAAAATTCTGCGTCTATATCAATGAGGCGCATATTCCGCTCACGCGGTCTTTTTCAAGAACGGGAGGCCAGGGGAAACCCGGCCTCCACCCGCCTCATAAGGCTACGCGCGCACCGGCATCAGTTCCAGATGGTCTTCCCTTCCCTCAATATTTATTTTGCCTTCCAGCTTGATTTTCTTTCTCAGGAAACTGTGAATTTGAATGCGCCCATACTTGTCTATTCTTGCTCTTTGGCCGTTATAGTTCGTTTTCATGAGAAATTGCCGCAACAGAGGATCGTCCTTTTTCCCTTTATACAGATTGTCTACGAGCTCATGCCAGGCCGCTAGCGTATAAATCTGGATATTCTTATCGTCCATCGAGGTCACGAAGACTTCGCTCTCCCCGGTATGCTCAATGGCTTTTCTGAACGCGGCGGGTATGGCAACGCGCCCTCTCTCGTCCAGAATCGCCGTCGCGTTTCCCTTCAGCATCGCCAGTCCTAAGAATAGGTCAAATCGCGATGGGTGTCAATGAGATCGATGCCTTCTCCTGAAAAACGTGGTATAATAAATCATGCTCTCTTGCGCCGGCTGGAGAGAGTCCCACCTTTTGGTTCCCATCAAACCCCCCCTTTTGCTGACAACAGCCGGCATTTCTGCATAAAAATCCCCGTGACGTTTCAGTGACGAAAACAAGACGAAATAGACCAAAGCTCTTTGTTTTCGGGTAGTTACGTCTGTTTTGGCTTAGTTTGGTTTGGCAGTTGTAATTAACTCAAATCAAAGGCCTAAGGCACAGGAAAGAGTGCCGAGGGCCGAACTCGAGTTGGCACGTAGGTAAGAGCTACGGGAGACTTAAAAGCGACTTATGCTTTTTATCAATTATATGAAGAAGTCTTAATTAGGACTAATTCATCTGAATCCTTATAACATCAATTAGCTTAGCTTCTTTATCAACTTTCTGAGTTAGAATAATGAAATCTCCGCCGAATACCCGTTCTCCTAACGTTCCGGTAGCGTAGCATTCAATATAATATTCATCATCTCCAGCATTTAATATAAGTTCGATTTTAAGTTTAAAGTTTGAAATTGGAATTTTGCCAAATGACTCAATATAGGCTTTTTTGTCTTTTGGAAGTTTTTCTGTAAATACTTTGAGCTCGGCTTCATCTTTTTCATTGATAGCCTTTTCGAGATCTCTAACGAATCTGATAATTTCCTCTTGTGGTGGCTTTACTAAACCCAAATATTGCAAAAGACGCGAGCCTTCTGTTTTGTAATATTCAGGCACCTCAGGTGTGGAGACTAGCTGGCGAAAATACTCTTGTGCCAGTTTCCTTTTTCCGGCACAAAGACTCGATTTTCCTAGATAGAGAATGGCCGCGTAACGATAGTCCTGAGCCAACTCAGCAAAGCTAAGTGCTTGTTTGAATTGTTCTACAGCTTCGGGGTATTTGCCAAGTCCGAAGAGTGTTTTCCCCATCCCATATGAGGCTAGAGCTTTCTCCTCTTTTTCTAGTGGCAACTTGAAAAGTTCCACATAATTTTCCAAGGCCTTTTCATAATCATGACTGTTAAGTGCCTTAATTCCCTCTGATTCCAATTTACCTTTTTTTGCACCAAGCCCAGCGCCTTTTATAATACAAGGTACCCCTTCTCTAACATTAAGATCCACTATTTCTGGCTTAAAGGATACGAGAAATGTAAAGGGTGTTTCACTTTTATCAAGCAGAAGCTCACGTGCTTCTTTTAAACCCTGTCCCGATATTCCCAACTTTGATGAAAGGCGATAAACTGATCCTTCCTGAATCACTTTTCCATTTATTTCAAAGGTCTTCCCATTTTGAATTATTTCATATTCAAGGTCTAAATTCGGCACTCCAGATCTAAGGAGCCACTGTTCAAAGAAGAAGTCAAGATTACGACCAGATGTGGCTTCGGCTATGCGACAGATGTCTTTCCATGTGGCGTTTTTATTATGAAATTTTGAAATGAAATTTTGCAGTGTCTTAAAAAATAAGGAATCTCCCAGTTCCAGCCTCAGAGCCTGGACTACTAGAGCTCCCTTTGTATAAATTAACTGGTTATAGCCAGAACGAGCCAAAGGGATATCAAGTCCGCCCTCCATAATCTGGATCATTTCTTGTTTTAACGTATGAAGTCTCGCCTGAAATACATCGTGTCCTTTACTCCGTTCAAGATAAAGAGCATCGGAATATTCAGCAAAACCTTCTGATAACCAGAGTTCGCTGGGAAAAGACCACCATAAATGGGAAAGCTCATGAGGGAGGATGTTAGTTTTGGCCGGTATGTAGTTTTTACGATTAAAGCCAAAATCATAATCCAAGATATAATAATCCCTGAGAGGAATTACCCCAAACATCTGCTTGTAAAAATTAATAATGTCCAAAATCAGTCCAATAATTTTCTTGTCTTCTAATTTTGAATTCTTATCGAGGCATAGATATAATCTGTTGATTCCCGTATCGTAGTCCTTCATATTCCAGCCATTATAAAAAATAAACCCTACAAAAAGAGAATCCTCTGGAGGAATGTCCCATCTCTGGATAAAACGATTTCCTTCTTTTTTGCTGAAAGCGAGACGTCCGCCATCAGAGACAGCATTAAAATCCTCCGGGAGGTCAACAGTTAATTTTATTGGCCTTGGCAAATATTCCTCATATGATGCCAAGGAAAGATGCCAGAAATTTTCACTTCGCAGAATCCCACCTGTGTCGCTGATATAGTAATCATTTAACACTTTATATTTCTCCACTTTTCCGCCATATTTAACCAGTAACTCCAATTGCTCTCCTGATCTTTTTAAGGGACGGTCGATTCGCAGAAGATATCCAAATTGCTCAAATCCGAGCTTCTTTCCTTCTTCACTGCAGGAGTCCACTCTTAATTCGTCGTTAATTATAAAAATAACTGAAGGCACTTTTTCGTGCGCCGATTTTATTTTTATCTTTTGGACAACGTTCATTTCGTGGGTTACCGGTTTTATCGCTACATTAATTTCCTCTGCCATAGGAATGTAAAGTTTGTTTATGGATATATCTCCAAAGAATTTCCATCCCTTGCTTGTTTTATGCAGAATATATGGATGAATGGTGTTCGAGAATAACATGCTAAATATAGGATCAGAAGATGAGAAGTCGTACATAACAATTCGCTCACTAGTACCTCCCCCAAGCGAAAAATATTTAACTCTTAAGCCTTTTGGCGATGCCGTATAAAAGATATTTTTCCATTTGCTTATCTCTCTATTATAAAATTCAGCCTGAGCTTGATCATAAAAAGAAGATATAGATTCTTCTTCTTGGGCCTCTATTGCGTTTTTGAAATTGGCAAAGAAATCTTCTAAGTTTGATGATTGCGGAAGGCTTTTTCCCGTCCCTGGAAAACTAATAAGCAATACGCAAAACACAACATAAAAAAATCTTATGATTTTAATAGATTTCATTGTTCCCTCCATGATATCTATTATATGAGACGAAATATTTTGAGGAAAAGTTCCGTCTTATCCAAACTTAAAAATTAATAAAAATATCATGTGAAGAGAGTTGGCATAGTGAATCAGGTAAGGCTTTTCTGTTTCTACCTCTTTCGTCTAGCAGCTCCCAACTGGGGAGAGCCCCCACCTATATGGTTCCCATCATCAACCCCCCCTTTTGCTGACAATAGCCGGCAACTTGCTTCAAATAAAATACAAGAGTCCAGGGACAATCCAGGGTCATACCATGCACAAATAGATCAAATCTGTCTGTTCAGGCCTGCTTTTGCCTGGTTGTGGTAACTAACCTAATCCAAAAGGCTTAGATTCAAAAAATGGTGCCGAGGGCCGGACTCGAACCGGCACGGAGCTTGCACCCCGAGGGATTTTAAATCCCTTGCGTCCCTTTGAATAGACCTATTCTCAAATTCCGTGTGGACACGGTGTGGACAAAATCACTAAAAATGGCTCAGTTTAAGTGACTCAGGCCAAAAATAAAAATCAAGGAAACGTATTGAAAATAAAGGGAATAATCTGGGGTGAGTGAGGGGGCTCGAACCCCCAACCTTCGGATCCACAGTCCGATGCGTTATCTATTAGTCAGGCCTCTCCCTGTGTTCCAAATATGTTCTAAATTTTGCTGATTTTGGCTGAAACTATGGCAAAAAGGCTGAAACTTCAAGCAAGCCAAAAACAGGGAAAAATCGTTGACATATCAGGGGAAAATCTGGTATTTTCACACTTACGGCGCTATCGTCTAGAGGCCCAGGACAGGTGGTTCTCAGCCATCAGACCGGGGTTCGAATCCCCGTAGCGCTGCCAACCCTTTTTTAGGTTTGGGCAAAGGAGCCATATCTCTATGTCTTTATGCG
>Ga0315280_10011173_pt1 | contig 11084 bp, 6 predicted proteins | sample YL17G06_40_MG_FD_203697 | JGI IMG/M metagenome (GOLD analysis project Ga0315280, IMG submission 203697) | Sediment microbial communities from Yellowstone Lake, YNP, Wyoming, USA - YL17G06_40 | ecosystem: Environmental > Aquatic > Freshwater > Lake > Sediment | place: USA: Wyoming | collected... | reverse complement strand
ACGGGCAGCGCTTCTTTCGACACGAATTCAACAAGGAGAGCCAGGACGTTTACCTCCCCGATTGTTTCGGCTTCGGCTTTGCGCTCCCCTCGATTGCCGCGCATTCCGGCCTTTCGGCGTTTTCCACGCAGAAGCTGACATGGGGATCGGCCGTGCCTATTCCCTTCCCGATCGGCCGGTGGAAGGGCGTGGACGGCAGTACCGTGGTGGCTGCGCTGAAGCCCGGAGATTATGTCACGCGCATCCGGAGCGATATTTCCGTCGATCCTCAATGGTCGAATGATCCCACGCCTCTTGGAATAGATCGCCAGGTTTTGTTCCGCTACTTCGGCACGGGCGATACAGGCGGCGCTCCCGATGCCGCATCGGTGGACTGGCTCGAAAAGGCAATGGCCAATCCGAACGGCAAGGTCGAGATCCGCAACACTTCCCCCGACCAGCTATCCCGGGATTTGTCGCCGCGCGCATGGGCGGCGCTTCCTGAATGCGAAGGGGAGCTGCTTCTCACGACCCACGGCGTCGGCTGTTACACCTCGCAGGCGGCGATGAAGCGACTCAAGCGGAAGTCATTTTGGAATCCGGAGAGGTTCCACAGGCAGCAAGTGATTCCCGCGAGCGGCTTGCCTATCCGCCACGCCCTTTCTCCCCCAAGCCTGCTATCCCGCCCCCAGCACTACAAGACAATAGCGTCTGTTGATCTGCGAACCCGTACGTAAGCGCGCGCGAGCAGCCTAGGACGATGCTCCACCAGATGAAGAGATCTCAAAAATATTTGCGTTTTCGGTAGGCGGCCGCCGCTATTTGACGTTCTTGTATATAGGATCATTTTATAACGGAGGTCTCCGCCTGTTCGAGCCCTAGCTCCCAGCGAAGGAACATCCCCCCATCGGCAAGCGCTGTCGCCTGGCGGAGTCGACATGCCCGGATGCGGCAAAGTCACTCACGGGCGCTCCAGCCCTGTCATTCCTTCAGGATACACAGCAGCCGCTGAGGCTGGTCAGACCTGTCGATGATTCTTTGCCGTAAAACTTGTAGGGCGCTCGATGAGCGACCAAAGAAGGCGATCTCAGGGAAAACAGACGATTATGCGCCTCCAGGAGTGCCCTGCAGCTGGGAATGAGGCTCAAATTGAAATGGTTGGCGTGAGCGCATGTTTCCAGGAGATGAAGAATCGTCTGATGCAGGCGGCTGCCTGGAACCATGAACCGGTGCTGCTTATCGGGGAGCGGGGGAGCGGCAAAGAGGTGGCGGCGCGGGCGCTGCATCTATGGAGCGCAAGGCGCAAGCAGCCGTTCGTGCCGGTTCTCGTGCCGGCGCTGTGCGAGAGCCTTCTGGCCGACGAATTGTTCGGGCACAAACATGGCTCGTTTACCGGAGCTCACGATGCACGGCTGGGGAAGTTTGCCAGTGCAGACGGAGGCACGGTATTTCTTGATGAGATAGGAGATCTGAGCCCCGCCGCCCAGGCGGCGCTGCTTCGAGTTCTGGAAACGGGGGAGGTAACACCTGTTGGAGAAGATCTGCCGCATCGGGTTGATGTCCGCATCGTCGCGGCCACTAACCAGGATCTAGCGCACTTGATCCAGGAGGGCCGATTTCGTGTAGATCTTTATGACCGCCTCCGGGTTTTCGCAATCAGAGTGCCGCCGTTACGCGAGCGTCGCGAGGACATCCCGCTGCTCGCCGCACATTTTCTCAGGGAGTGTTGCATCATGTCGGCGTGCGCCGTCGGAAAGCCTGACTCAAATCGATGTCGGCAAGGAGCGCGTGCGGATTGCGCCACGGAGGAGTTCTACCGGGTCTTGATGTCACATGACTGGCCCGGCAACGTGCGGGAGTTGAGATCGCTCGTCATCCGCCTGCGTGCGGAGCATCCTCATAGTCTGTTGGATCAATCACTCTCGGGAACCCTCGTCATACGCCATAAGCCTCAACCGGACTCGGATGGACCTCCCACGGATCGGGATCTGTCGCTCGAATCCGCACTGCGCCAGCACATCCAGGCAGTTCTGGACCGTGTCCAGAATAACGTCGCCGAAGCGGCAAGAATCCTTGACATTCCCCGTTCCACGCTTCGTGACCACATAAAAAAGCTCGGCATCAAAGTTCAATAGTTAGGGATTCACCTGCAACATCGGCGGCGGGCCGCCAGGCGTGGCGGTCTGCCGCCGTCCGGATAATCCGCAGATTCTCAAATACTTGCTTCAATATCGCCACTATAAGTGGCGGCCCGCCGCCACTGCGCTCTGACAGCGAGTAATGGCGAGGGATCACGTTTGCTGGGATATTGGGATATCTTGTTGTATTTTAAACAGTTGCCGTTCATTTCTTCTCGCCTTCAGGGCCTGGCAACCAAATTGCTCATATCTTGGACAAAGGCCACGTTGAGGAGCGATCCATTCGTTCGTGAGCGCAGTTGGGAACTTCAGCGCTCCAAGCGGGTCGTTTACCTCGAATCATTGCAGAGCTGTGGCGAGGGAGCTACGACTGCCACTCTCAGTTGAGAGAATCATGTGGCGATCAACGGTGCGGGCCAACTGCAGATGCTCGCACCTTGGAGCTAGGTTTGGGGGGGATCGAGATTGAGATCAAGGAGGCTAGAATGAAGTACAAAGTGATGCTGGTGATCCTGTGCTGCGCATTTTGGGCAGTTCAACTTCAAAGCAACACGGCAAAGTCCGCTTCCTCGGCCAAACAAGGAGGCAGTCAGTCTACGGCCCAGCAGCTGCCGCCCGACCATGTGACGTACGAGTTTCTGTTTCGCCATGTCGCCAATCTGGAATCGCTGGCGGACCAGAGAGACCGAGCCGGGAAGGACAGCACCGCGATTCGCAACAAGGTGCGAAACGACTTCTCTCTTGGCAACGTACAAGCAGAATTGCTGAAGTCCGTTGCCTTTGAATGCCTGAAGCAGGCGCAGCAACTAGACGAGCAGGCTCACCAGATTATCGCGCAGACGCGGACGCTCTATCCGAAGGGCCGACTGAGCGGCCAGCCCGCGCCGAAGTGTCCCCCGGCGCTTTACGTGCTCCAGGCCGAACGAAACAACGTATTCTTGGCAGCTAGGCTGACATTACAGCAGCAATTCGGGGACACTGCGTTCGCTGTCTTCGACAATCAGGTCAAGCAGAGATATGCCAAGGACATCCACAAGCCCCTGCCGCACGTGAATTTGCACAAGTGAGGGACAACTCGTCATCGACAGACAGAAGCAAACAATTTCAAGGCTCGGGAGCGAACATGAACGGGATCATCAAGAATTGCGTGCTGACTGCTGTTCTTGTATTCTTAGGCATGACGGTGCAACTGCATGCGCAGGATATTTACCTGTGGAACGATTCCATGCTGTATCAGGACGAGGATCCCTGGGAGCTGGCGGGCTGGGGCAATCTGACAGCCTCGTACGACGTGCAGTTCTACTACGATACCACAATCAACGTATATCTGATGGACCAACCGTTTCACTATCTGGATATCGAATCGGGCTCGACTTCGGCTGAAGTATTGGCCGATGTGGATCCAGGGGCAACCTATTACATAATCTCCGAGCTATTTGTGAGTGCGTTCTATGTTGGCCCTTGTTATCCTGATGAGTATTACGACATATTTGCGTTTTGGTGGTACGGAGGAGAAACGTACGGCGACTGGTGGTATGACTTTGTGATGACAGAACCTTCCATCTGTGTTTCGGAGGTGTCGATTTATCTTGGGAACCTCATTCTCGAGATAGACACGCCTCCGCGCATAGTGTCCTCAACGGCGTGCACCGCTGCCGGCAATTCTAATAATGCGAGAACGACGATTGGTCTTGGGGAAGTCGTTTACATTTCTACAGATCCGGCGATATCGGTTACCTGGAGCGTGACGGGGGGTGGCAACGTGTCGCCTGTTTCCGGAACCAGCACAACCTTCACCTCTCCCAAGACTCCAACAACATGCACGGTGCATGCGAGCATAGGCAATACGTCGAGTACCAAATCCTTTAGCGTCCTTGCACCTAGCGGAATAAGCGTTACCCTTGGTAGCGATTCGCCATTGGGGGATGCCGGTCCTCCGAACAACTACATTGGAGCGCGGTCCTTGTTCGATTGCACGGTGCTGCCGACTACGGTCTCTTTTTTCTACCTCTCATTTCGGGAAAACATCCCAGGGGATAGCTGGACTTGGCCGGATAGCTCAGCTGGGAGTCGGGGCGCCGAGATCGTTCCATGGGGAGTTGGGTGTGACAACAAAACGACAGATACTGTGAACAGCACTCTGTTCGGCATCGGTAGAATTTTCAATGGCTCAAGTTACGTCGACTTTGGCTACAGTATTCGTGTACCAGAGGAATATCAGAATGGCAGTGGCTCATGGGTGTCATGGCTGCCAGGCGAAACACATCCGCGCGAATACAGGGGTTCTGATCAGAAAGCCAGAGTCACCATCAACGCGACGAATAGTGCCAACGGTTCGTGGCAAGGACCATACAAATAGGGTGAAACACGATGCACAGGTATCATCACTCCAGCTTCGTATCGATAATGTCTGCCACGGCTTTGTTTGCTGCCGGTTGCGCACGGCTATGCTACGGCCAGGGTAACTTGGACGAGCGCTTGGCGGCAATTGAAATGCAGGCAAGCAAAGGTGCGCAGCTGGGTAAACTGGAGACCGAGGCACTGAAACTAATCCAGGACTTCCGGTCTCCGGCAGACACCGGCAAGGTGTACGCCCACATCGCGTTCCTATACGCCCGGCCGGGCGCCAATAAGCAGCCAACGAAGGTGATAGCATATGCCACAATGGCATTGAAGTATCCCTTGGAGCTCCGTGATAGTGTGAGGATATATCTCGACTTGGGATCGGCTATAACAAGCAAGTATCTGACCATTGGTCCAAGCGAGTGCCTTAGTCATCGACGGGAAATCGTGGTCCCGTTTCTCTCTGGTCTCAAGCTGCTACTTGACAATGGAGTGCCAGAGGAGCCAGTCCCGTCGCCGGGCGTCATGAAGTTTGACGTCCCGCCCGACGCTCCCGAGTATCAGCAAATTGTCAGGGAGCACGCGCAGCAAATGGAAGCGCGCAAGCGCGCAGACGCGCTTAATGAGCTGGTACACCTTCGCTTTGTGCTGACAAACGAGATTTGTGGCCTGTATTCCCAGGGTACGGATGCCATGGCGGAGCTGCAGGAGCTCTCGAGTCAGATTCTGAAGAACGATGCCGTAGTTATCGCCCTTCTGGCGAAAACGAAGGCGGAACGCGCGAAACACATCAAATGAATCTACGGGTCAGACCGCGCATAGGCGCTTAGCGCCCGCAAATACCGACATGTTGTCGCGAAATCACTGCCATTACGCTACCAAACCCAGGTTCTGGAAGGTTTTCTCAAGCTCTCGACGCAGGTTTTGAGTATCCGTCCGGTGAACCCACCTTCCCAAACTGAAAACCATAGGTGACACCGTCCGGCTGATAGGGCGGGACGCACAGCGCTCAGCATGCGTTTGCCCATAGCTGCAGGTGTTCGGGCAAGTGCGGATGAGTGCCGAGCCTGGAGAAGTCATCGAATCCGCAATTGATGGTTTCGGCACAGCCTTCTGAGATCGAGTTTGGGTTTGATTTCTACCCCATCTTTTTCATTACCGTTTCATGTTAGGATGATCTAGCTCTCTGAATGCGGGTCGAGAAGTTGAGAATGCCATGGGGAGAGGTTGGGGCATTATGCGATTTTCAAACATAAAGTGCTGGTGGGGGACCGGCGGCGCTTCGAGTGCGCTGCGATGGGTTGCCTTGCTGCTGATCACTGTCAGCATGGGCGTCGGCTCACTGCGCAGCCAGGAGGCTGAGCGGTCCGCGAAGCCCGTGCTGTACCTCATTGCGACCGCGCACTTGGACTCGCAATGGAACTGGACCGTGCAGGACACCATCCGCCAATTTGTGCCCAACACATTCTTCACCAACTTCAAATACTTCGAGCAGTATCCGCACTACACTTTCTCGTTCGAGGGCGCGATCCACTACATGTGGTTTCAGGAATACTATCCCGAGGCCTGGCCCACTCTGCAGAAGTACGTGGCCGAGGGACGCTGGCGCCTCGCAGGATCGTGGCTCAACGCCGCAGATGTGAACATTCCTTCGCCGGAATCGCTGATGCGGCAGACGCTGTACGGGCAGCGCTTCTTTCGACACGAATTCAACAAGGAGAGCCAGGACGTTTACCTCCCCGATTGTTTCGGCTTCGGCTTTGCGCTCCCCTCGATTGCCGCTCATTCGGGCCTCTCGGCGTTTTCCACGCAGAAGCTGACCTGGGGTTCGGCCGTGCCTATTCCCTTCTCGATCGGCCGGTGGAAGGGCGTGGACGGCAGTACCGTGGTGGCTGCGCTGAAGCCCGGAGATTATGTCACGCGCATCCGGAGCGATATTTCCGTTGATCCTCTATGGTCAAATGATCCCACGCCTCTTGGAACAGATCGTCAGGTTTTGTTCCGCTACTTCGGCACGGGCGATATAGGTGGCGCTCCCGATGCCGGATCGCTGGACTGGCTCGAAAAGGCAATGGCCAATCCGAACGGCAAGGTCGAAATCCGCAACACTTCCCCCGACCAGCTATCCCGGGATTTGGCGCCGCGCGAGTGGGCAGCGCTTCCCGAATATGAAGGGGAGCTGCTTCTCAAGACCCACGGCGTCGGCTGCTACACCTCGCAGGCGGCGATGAAGCGATTCAACCGCATGAACGAAATGCTCGCCGACTCCGCCGAGCGTGCCGCGGTCGCAGCCGATTGGCTGGCCGGGCTGACATATCCAAGCGAGCGTCTCCGCAGCGCCTGGTACCGCGTCCTGTGGCACCAGTTTCACGACGATCTTACCGGCACGTCCATTCCTCAAGCGTACATGTTCTCCTGGAATGACGAGTTGAGCGCCGCCAATCAGTTCGCGGGCGTCCTCACCAGTTCCACCAACGCGGTGGCCGGCCTGCTCGAAACGCAAGGCACGGGCATCCCGCTGGTTGTTTACAACCCTGTGGCGACCGCCCGGCGCGATCCGGTGGAGGCCACCATCGATTTCCGGAGTCCTGCGCCTGCGGCCATCCGGATCGTCGATCGCGCCGCCGGGCAGGACGTACCGGTGCAAATCCTCGACCGCCAGGGGACTCAGGCCCACATCCTCTTTCTCGCGGATATGCCGCCGGTCGGCTACAAGGTGTTTGAGGCAAGAGCGGGCGCGCCGCCGCAAGGCCCTGCTTCGCAGCTCAGTGTGACGCCGACGTCCCTCGAAAACGCGCGCTACACGGTCAAGGTCGATGCAAACGGAGATCTGGCCTCGGTCTTCGACCGCGAGGCGGGAAAAGAACTGCTGAGCGCGCCGGTCCGGCTCGAAATGCGAGACGATCCTTCTCCGGACAAGCCTGCCTGGCGCATTCTCTACCAAACGCTTACGGCAGCGCCGCGCGAGTATGTTAGCGCTCCGGCCGTGCGCGTCGTCGAGCGCGGGCCGGTGCGGGTGGCCCTCGAAATCACGCGCAAGGCCGCCGGGTCGACGTTCGTACAGCGCGTCATGCTGAGCGACGGCGGCGACCAGGTCGACGTTGAAAACCGGGTCGATTGGAAGTCGCCGAACACGCTTCTCAAGGTGTCGTTCCCCTTCGCCGCATCCAACCCGAAAGCAACCTACGATCTCGGACTCGGAACGATCGAGCGCGGCAACAATTCCCCGGACCGATATGAAGTGCCCGCGCAGAAGTGGGCCGACCTGACGGACGCCGCGAGCGCCTTCGGCGCCGCCGTGCTGAACGACAGCAAATACGGCTGGGACAAGCCTGCAGACAACGTGTTGCGCTTGACTCTGCTCCACACCCCGCTCCCAAAGGCTTATCCCTACCAGGGCAGCAACGATCTGGGCCGTCACCGCTTTGTCTATGCGATTGCAGGCCATCGCGGCGACTGGCGCTCCGGACGAGTGCCGGCGCGTGCGGCTGCGCTGAATCAACCGTTGGTCGCATTCCAGACGACGCCGCACGCCGGCTTGGCCGGGCCCAGCTTCTCGATGATGTCTCTCGACGATTCAAGCGGGCAGGTCGCAGTGGTTGCCCTGAAGAAGGCCGAGGACACGGATGAAATCGTGCTGCGCCTGCAGGAGCAGTACGGCCGTCCCGCCAAGACGCGCATCCAATTCCCCGGCCAGATTGCGGCGGCACGCGAGATCAACGCGGCCGAAGAACTCGTGGGAGACTTCCCCGCATCGGGCAGCGAGCTTATGGTTGACCTCAGGCCCTACCAGCCGCGTACCTTTGCGCTGCGCTTGAGCCGTACCTCGGCGGCAAACCCTGCGCGCACCGCTGTGCCGCTCAACCTGCCGTTTAATCTCGACGGTGTCTCAACCGACACCGCCCGCACAGACGGCGACTTCGACGGGAAGAAGCACACGCTGGCGGCTGAGCTGCTGCCACAAGAGCTTGAGCTTGACGGCATCCCTTTCAAGTTTGGACCGAGCGCCGCGGGGGCACAAAATGTGCTCGTGCCGAAAGGACAGCGGCTGGCTCTGCCGAGCGCCTCTCTGGATCACCTTTACATCCTGGCCGCGTCGGTCGGAGGTGACGTGACGACGTCGATCGGCGTCGGCTCCCCGGCTGCTCCTGCCGAGCGGAAGGTAACGGTGCGCGAGTGGGAGGGAGCGATCGGCCAGTGGGACAGCGGTCTCAAGGATTTGAGCGCGCTGCGCGAGCCTTTCGTCCCCGCGAGCAAGCAAGTGCCATCGGAGAATGAGATTCGCGCCGATATGGTCGTGCCCTGGGATCCTCAGACTTTCGCGCTAACCGGCATCGATCAGATCCGGCCGGGATTCGTCAAGCGCGACGAGATTGCCTGGATCGGCACGCACCGGCACGCAGCGGACCGTAACCAGCCGTACATCATGAGCTACGTTTTTGCATACGAGATCGATCTGCCGGCTGGGACGCGCGAAGTCCGCCTGCCCAGCGAGGACCGGCTGAGGATCCTGGCGATGACTGCCGTGCGCGAGCCGCACCACCTGCAGCCCGCGGCAGCGCTGTATGCGCCGGAACTGCCCGAGCCTCCGGCTGCGCCGACGCGTGCATCGGGTGACACACCTCACAATGCAGCTTCAGGTGCACCATTCTCGAGGCACTGCACGGCCAGCGGGCCGCGACCCAGCCCGGAATCCCTGCATTGGCAGCCAAGCGCTTGTTCGCTTTCATCCCGGCTTTCTCGGCTGCCGGGTCGACCGGGATTTGATTTTTCGCGATGATCTGAATATTTTAGAGTCCTGATCTAGCCTGAAACTACGACGTAAGGGGGAGGCACTATGGACGGCGACCGCAGTAACAATCGTCTCATTCAAGACCGCCGCGATTTCCTCAAAACCGGGGCCGTCGTCGGCTTGGGAGCCGCACTATCTGGACTGGGCGCTCCCGCTCGAGCGGAACCACGCGCGAAGGGAGAGGCCCGAACCCAGTTCAAGGTGAAACCCATCGATCCGGTCCGCGTCGGTTTTGTCGGCGTGGGCGGCATGGGTTCGACTCACGTCCAGAATTATCTGAACATCGAAGGCGTGCAAATTAAGGCCGTGTGCGACATCGTGCCGGCAAAAGTCGAGCGCATCCAGAAATGGGTCGTGGACGCGGGCCAGCCCAAACCGGGCAGATATTCCAACGGCCCCTGGGACTTCGCGCGGATGTGCGAAACCGAGGATCTGGATCTGGTCATGAATGCCACTCCGTGGGAATGGCACGTTCCCGTGTGCGTAGCGGCCATGAAGAACGGCAAGCACGCCGTGACTGAGGTCCCGGCGGCTATGAGCCTCGACGATTGCTGGGAACTGGTCGAAACCGCAGAGAAATACGGCAAGCACTGCCAGATGATGGAAAACTGCTGCTATGACCGGATCGAGCTTATGACCCTCAACATCGTCCGACAGGGCGTGCTCGGCGAAGTCCTCCATGCGGAGGCCGGTTACCTCCACGATCTGCGCGGGGTCAAGTTCAGCAGCGAGGGCGAGGGACTGTGGCGCAGGGCCTGGTCGCAGAAGCTCAACGGTAACCTGTACCCGACGCACGGCCTGGGGCCCGTGGCCCAATGCATGAACATCAACCGCGGCGACGCGTTCGATTTTCTCGTATCCATGAGCAGCCCCACGCGTGGACTGCACGAGTACGCGGCCGCGAAATTCGGCCCGGATTCGCCGCAAGCTAAGGAGCGCTTTGTTCTGGGCGACCTCAACACCAGCCTTATCCGGACGAAGCTCGGCAGGACAATTATTCTCATCCATGACACCAATCTGCCGCGGCCCTATAACAGAATCAATCTGGTTCAGGGGACAAAGGGCCTGGCCCATAAGTGGCCCGACCGGATCTACATCGAGGGAAAGTCGACCCGGGTGGATCAGTGGGACGACTTCGAAAAGTTTGCGGCCCAGTTCGAACACCCGCTGTGGAAGGCAATCGCGGCGAGAGGGGCGGGCCGCGGTCATGGCGGCATGGACTACATCGAGGACTACAGGCTGATCTGGTCCCTGCGCAAGGGGGAGCCGCTCGATCAGGACGTATATGACGCCGCGGCCTGGAGCGCGATTGTCGGAGCCAGCTGCGAATCCGTGGCCAGGCTCAGCAAACCCGTAGCAATCCCCGACTTCACGCGGGGAAAGTGGAAGACAAATCCACCTCTAGGAATCGTCACGGAGTAATCAGCGCATTTGTGACTGCGGCCGACAAATCCTTTCCAGCTCAGAAAAGATCTGCAGCTTACCAGCCCGAACAGTGGCAATCCAGACAGTGGTGCGCACCGCTTGGAGTGATGCTGTCGCAGACCAAAAACGAACCACCAAGACCTCCAAGACCTCAAAAAACCAAGAGTTAAGGGGGCTTTGGCTGCGCCGGAGGCGATTCTGCAGCTGCGCTGCGGAATCCACTCCTGGCTCGGGCATCGGGGACAAGCGCATGGGGGATGGGTGCGACAGGGAGGCCCAGGGATCTCACCGTACGCTCCAGGGTCCAGGATAGCTTCTTCTGCGCGCTTATGTTCTGAGTTTTATTATGTTTTGAGATTGATTGTTTCTTCTCTGATGCTTTAAAGGAAAAAATAGAAAGTTTTCCT
>Ga0315280_10011172_pt1 | contig 11086 bp, 4 predicted proteins | sample YL17G06_40_MG_FD_203697 | JGI IMG/M metagenome (GOLD analysis project Ga0315280, IMG submission 203697) | Sediment microbial communities from Yellowstone Lake, YNP, Wyoming, USA - YL17G06_40 | ecosystem: Environmental > Aquatic > Freshwater > Lake > Sediment | place: USA: Wyoming | collected... | reverse complement strand
CAGAACAGGTACATCGCGCGGACCGCATGGCCGACGGCGCTTCGCTGGTCGCGGACGGGCATATGGTCCTGGTCATACTCGGACCCGCCCTTGCCGCGGGCATCAACAAAGTGTTGAGCCAAACGCAGGTATCGCTCGTCGCCCGTGGCATCCGCCAGCTTGACGAGGGCGAGCTCGATCTCCTCGTGTCCGTCTACACCCTCGTTCTTGCCGGGGCCAAACACGGTGGCGATGCAGTCGGCGGCACGCACCGCGACATCGAGCAGCTTCCGACTGCCTGTCGCCTGGTAGTGCGCGACTCCCGCCTCGATGAGATGCCCCTGGCAGTATAGCTCGTGCATGCCGCCCAGGTTGCTCCAGCGCAGTGTCGGGTCCGTCAGCGTGTGGAACGTGTAGACGTAGCCATCCGGCTGCTGCGCTTTGGCGATCCAGTCGATGATCGGGTCGATCTGCTCCGCGATCCTGGCCTGTTTCGCCGGGTCCCGCTCCAGCGCATACAGGTACGAGGCGCCCTCGATGAGCTTGTACACGTCGGAGTCGTTGAAGAACGTGCCCTCGAACTTGCCCTCCTCGAGGCTGGCGACCACACGAAAGTTGTGCAGCCTGCCCGTCTCCTCGCACATCCTGATCGCGTGGGGGAGTGTGACGTCGCGCAGCACCTTGAGCCGCGGCGCCCAGAAGCCGTCGGCCAGCTCGACGTTTGCCGCAGGGACAGACTTCAGGTCGGCGGCCGAGGGCTGTCCAGCGCTCGCCACAACGACTCCCAGCAAGGACACTACAGCCAGGCGTGCTCCCCTCCCGAGTGGCTTTGGTCTTGCCATGGAACTCCTCTGCGTCGGCCGGGGCAGTTCCGACCCCGAGCAGGATGAGGTACTGCCGGCGAGCCCCGACTCCATCGCTGCACTTGACCGGCAGCACGTTCCGTTCGCCGCCCCGATCTTGCCCAGGCCAGTCCGCCGCCCTCACCTGACGCCGACCGCATTGGACCAGTGCCGCCTTGGCGGCCATCTCATTCCTGAGCGACCCTCCTGGCCAGTTCACCCACGACCCGCGTCACACTCTCGAAGTGCGCGGGGTCTGTTCGAATGCTGTCCCACTCCTTGCCGTCGCCACCGTAGCTGTACCAGAAGATCGCCCGGGCACCGCCCTCGAGAGCATGCTGCCAGAAGAGACGCATGTCTTCCTCGCTGGGGAGGCGGTCGCCGGAGCGGAACGCCTGTGCGACGAACCAGATCGGCTTGTCGGGCAGCCCGGTGCGCGCGGTGGTAAGGACTCCCTTCAGGACGCCCGCGCCGCCGGCGCCGGGGTAGCAGTCGAAGAGGTTCGCGTCGGCGGCCCGGCCGAACGGTCGCCCGTCCGGCCCGCCGAACACGGGCATGGCGGGATGGTAGGGGTCCAGGCGGTCTACCAGGTCATACAGGGCTTGGACGCGCGGGACGGTCGCGAGATCGAAGTTGGGCTCGTCCCAGAGGGTCCAGCAGAGAAGGGCGGGGTGATCCCTCAGCCGGCGCACGCGCTGCTCCACGGCCGCGACGTTGAGCTCCTCCCCCTGGCACCAGTCGCGCCGGAGACCCAGCATCACCCGGAACCCGAACTCCTGGGCCATGTCCAGGTATGCCTGGGCGTTGTCATCGGTATCGTTGGCGTCGTTGTGCTCAAAGGCGTAGGTGTGGAGGGTGTTGAAGCCCGCCTCCTGCAGCTCGCGGAGTTCGGCGGTCTTCCGCGCCGGGCCCGGCTTCCAGCCAGCGGGATCGGCGAGGACCCAGTAGAGTCCAATCGGGAAGAAGGGCTTCCCGTCCACGAGCGTTCGCCCCTCCGGGCTGCACACCACCTCGTGCGGACCGGGCGGCAGCACATGGAGTGTGCGCTCATCCTGGTGGGCCACGCGCCCACCCGTCTCCCGAACGGTCAGTCGGAGGCGATACTCGCCTGGGGACAGGCCGCGGCCGTCGACCGGCACGACGACCGCGTCGCCCGAAATGCTGCCGGAGGCCGTGCGCACCGTCTTGCCTGCTGCGTCGGTGAGAGCCACCGCGGCCCGCAGCCGCTGGACGGTCTGCCGAGTCGCGGTCCGCACTCGCACCTCCAGCGGCCAACGGTAGCCAAGGGTCGCGTACAGGGAGTTCTTGTGCGGGTACCGGACGTCCCACGGGTCGCCAAGGAGCTGGAGGAGGGGTGAGCCGCCCAGCGGTTCGCCTGTCTGTGCGTCCGTCACTTCGACTGCGAAGGAACCCTCCGCCCGAAGCGGCAGGCGCAACTCGACCCCAGTGCCGCCGGCGGCCGGGAGTTCGGCACGTTGCGGAGGGCCGAGTTCGGTGTCCGCGGGCCCTTCGGCCACTGCGCGGACAGACACCTCCGTCGGGCCGGGCGCCGCGCGCGTCAGTGTTGTCCGGTAGCGCCAAGCCTCGCGGAAGTCGTACGACAACGGTTCGGGCACGCTCACCTGCACCGTGGCAGGCGCGACCTGGACGTCTTCGATGAGGAAGTCCGCCTCCGGGGCGGCGACGAGGTAGAGATGCGCGCCGCCGTCAAGGGGCGTAAGGCCAACGGTCAAGCGCGTCCAGCCGGCGCTGTGGCCGTCCAGGCGCCGCATGACCGCCGGTCCCCAGGCGTAGGGGTAGGCCTCGACGGCCAGGGTCCCCGATAGCCGCTTCACCCACGCGCTGACGAGGTAGGTCTTCCCTTTCTCCAGCGGCGCGAGGCTCTGGTAGACACCGGCATCGCTTCCGAAGGTCTTGATGCGCAGGCACTGCTTGCCACCGGGTCGGTCCGAAGGCTCGACCGCCAAGCGGTCGCCGCGGTTCGTGTCGACGTTCACGGGGGTCCAGCCTTCGGGCGTGACGAGCTGCCCCTTGCCGTCAGAGTGGTCCTGGCCCGGACCCTCCATCGGGCCGTTGCGGACGAGGGCGGCCGGCTGGGCATGACTCAGCGCCGCGCTCAGCACCACCAGCGCGATGACTGGCAGCGTCTGTGATCCACTCGCCATGGTCCACGCTCCTCGTGTCTCACGATCGAGAGTGGTCGCCTCAGGCTGGCCGCCAGTCTTAGGGCCCCAAGCCGCAGCGCCCAGGAGGACCTCCCCATGCGCGTACCTGTTGAGGATCTCGTTCACGTTGTCTCGATGGCCCGCGCCACGTTGCCCCGGTGTGCTGTCAGGCGGTCGGCGGGCGTCCGTACCCCGTCGCTGGGCCGCTCCAGCAGAGCGCGACCCCGGGCGAGGGTTGCCGGGGGACCGGCCGACTCGGGTCCAGAGCGGCCGCCTGGAGGCTCTCCTGGAGCAGCCACAGGTACTCGTAGTCGTCCATCCCCTCCCCCAGGGCCGCCAGCCGAGGATTCCAGACCCACCTGGACCTCGGGCCGCGGCTACTCGAACTTGGTCCGCTGGTGCATCACCGACGCGCCGTCGCCGCACGACACTCAAGGCCGACTCAGCACGAACACGCGCCCGGAGATCAAGCTATCTAGCCTCAGGCGGGCCTGGCCCTCGGCGACCGTGCAGGGCACTGCCTTCTCGCCGTCCTCGGTGACCTCGACAGCCGTCACCTCTGGCAGGTACTCGGGCAGGCGGACGGTGACCGTCACGTCGCGGGCTGGGGTGATCACCGGCGGCTCGGGCTTGCTGGCCGGGATGTGGTTTGCCACGGCCACGACCAGCGCATCCGGACCGCATAGTAGGGCCCCCGCCCAGACGCGCTCCTTCGCCCAGCGCTCGTCGCCGACCACGCCCGTCGACACGGCGCCGGCATCGGTCGTGGCCCAGGGCACCGGTGTGCCGAGCAGAAGCCGGTCCTCGACGCGAGCGATGAGGGCATTCGCCCGGGCCATCTCCTGCTTGAGGGGCTCGTTCAGCTCCCACCCGCCCGCCCCGGCTGCGTAGACCCAACTGGTTAGGCCCTTGGCCCCACAGCCCAGCGCCTGGACCACGTTCTGGCGCCATTCCTCCGGAAGCGGGCCGCGACGGTTGGCGGGCACGCCCTGGCCCGCCGACCAGCCGAAGGCCTCCAGGCAAGCGAACATCCGCCGCGGCGCGCCGCACTGACGGGCATAGCCGAGGCTCTCCCGGACATAGGCGTGGTCACCACCGTAGAAGTTGATGGGGTAGGGGTCGAAGCACGAGACGTCGGCAAGCTGCCCGTACACACACCAGTTGAGGGGGCGGGTGGTACCATCCATGATGACCCAGGTCGCCACATGGGGGGCTTGGCCGGCGACCAGCTCGGCCCAGCCGGAGTCGGTCAGCCGTCGAGCCTGGTAGCCGAGGCCCCGATCGTAGCCGCCCCCGCAGTTGTCCTGGGCATCGGGCTCGTCCGGGCCCAGGATGAACCGGACCCGTTCATGGGCATCGAACATGCGGTCCGTGTTGGTGGTCGTCGGCAGACCATACTGGCGGCACTCGTCCAGCGACCGGAAGTGCCACATGCCAAGGTTCATGCTCATCTTGCCGCACAACTCGGAGGGTACGTGGATGGAACTGCGAGGGAAGAACCACGGCAACACACGGAACTGCGCGCCGGCGATGGCGCCGGAGGCCGCGCGCGCCGTGGCCACGTGGAACGACATCGGGGTCAGGGGCTCGGGCAGGCGCGCCACCACCAGGGCAACCCCGTCGCGGAAGTCGCCACCATAGACCTGCACGCCGAGGAGGGGCTTCCCGTCCAGCGCCACCGTCTCCAGCGTCCCCGGTGAGGCCTCGCCGACGGCTCGCAGGTACACGTAGAGATGAGCGCCCGTCTTGTCGGGGGTGACGTAGTCCACGAACGCCGCGGGGGCTTGATAGGGCACCGTCACCTGCACCGGCGCGGCGTTCTCGCACGGCAGCGTGAGCTGGGTCGACTCGCCCACCGGGCGCTTCCGGAAGCGCACGTATAGCTCCCCACACTCGCCGGGGCGCAGGAGTTGGGGCCGCAGGCGGTACCACACCACGCCCCGGGCGTCCCAGTCACTCTTCACGAAGTCCACGTAGCTGTCGGCCAGCGGCTTGCCGTTGAGCAGCGCCTCGTCCCCCAGCCGGACCGGGTGCGGGCCGGGATTGCGCATGAGGACGCGGACCGCGCCGAACTGGTCGTGCTCGGCGTAGAACCTCTGCAGGCCGGCGAAGACCAGCTCGCCGCCTTGCGCGGCGTGGCGCCCCTCCACGACCTGCGAATCCGGCGGAGGGGGCGGATCAGGCAGATACGCTGCGCTCAGGACGACTGGCCCCGCCGCCGCGGGCAACCGTGCCTGTTGCGCCCAGGCCAGCCCGGCCGGACCGACGAGGGCGATCTCCCGCACCGCCACCAGGCCCTGGTCAGTCGGCGCGATCCGCAGCTCATGCCGACCCCGCCGGCATGGGGTGAGCCGGGCGAAGAAGACCTTCTGCTGCGGCAGAAAGCTGGCCGCATCATGGATCGCAGCCGCTCGTCCGTCCCACCTGATCTCCACGCGCCGGGAGCTATCTCGCGTGGCCAAGACCGTCACCCGCGCCAGGAGCGTCTCGGCGTCTTTCGCTGTCGAGACGAACGTGATCAGCGACAGCGGCGAGCGCCTCTCGGAGGTGTAGACGCGCTGCACTCCGAAGCCGTCGGCCTCGGCGGTCGCCAAGTGCGGCGATCCGCCCGGAGGGCGGAGCCATCCGTCGGCATCCTCGTAGTAGTGCAAGGCGCGCTGCCCGTCGGGGTCGACGGCGTCGAGGCTGATCGCCGACCAGCCGTTCCGCAACCGCCACTCGCCCCACAGCCGGCGGAGGTCAGCCTGCGGGTCCGGCGCTGTCGAGGCAGGACCGCCGAGTGTCAGCGTCACCTCGAGCGCTTCGATGATGTTTGAGACGTAGGTCTCGAGCCCGCTGTGGTTATCCAAGACGAGCCGCACCCAAACCTCGGTGCCGCCGGTGAAGGGGCGGGACGCGTCGCCGCTCACCTGGAAGGGCTCCATCTGCCAGGCGTTGGCGTCGGCCGGCTGCGTGCCGCTGTCGGCCACCATCGTCCAGTCCAGCCCGTTTGCCGACAGGTAGAGCCAGTTCTGCCCGCCGAGGTTCCGGGCGTTGGCCTTCTGCTCCACTGTGACGGCGCACTGGGTGATGACTCGGTCGCCGTAGAAGCGGTAGGTGAGTGTCCGGTTGTGCGCCGGCCCGCGGGACTGGAGCGAGCCCGGCTGCCAGACCTCCACTCCGGTGTTGGTCAGGAACGCATCGGTCAGGCATCGGGGAGTAGTGAAGTCATCTGCGTAGGTAAAGACCCCGCCCTCGGCTGGCGCGATGACGATCCCCTGGTCGCTCCAGCCAAGCGTCGCCGCCACGAGCAGAGCGGCAAACCCCAGTGGGCAGACATGCAGCATGGTGGCTGCATCCCGTGGGCCGGACCTAGCGCGGCGCATGTGACCTCCCGGAACGGACCGTCGCGGCTGCGTTGCCTGTCTCCGATCGGACGCTGCCGTGCATGGGCTGAACGGCCGCTTGCCCTGTCAGGGAGGTTCGCCGATGCAGCCGCCAACGCCCTCTTCTCGGCTCGGGCGATCTCCACCAGGCCCGTTCTCACGGGCGCCGGGCGGGATCTGGTGCTGTTGGGTACTGGCCCGGTAGCGGCAAACTCGGGTTCCGGTGTAGACGCTGAGCCACAGGTGTACCTGCGCCTGGATGGTATGGCAGTCACAGTGGACCCGCGAAGGCCGAAGTGGTCGTCGAGGGGAAGCGCGCGGAAGGGCTGAGAAAGGACCGTGGGCATATGCGCTTCCTCCTGACACCTTGCTTCGTCGCCCTGTTCAGCGTCACCATCGGACACGCAGCGAACCTGGTGAGCAATGCGAGCTTCGAGGCGCTGAACGCCGGCTCGTGGAGCACGCAAGGCTGGTTTGTGGATGGGTCAGCCAAGGGCGCCGTGGCCCGAACGTCCCCGGGTTTCTACGGCGAGGCAGCAGCGCGCATCACCTCCGAGTCCCAGATGGCGCCGAACGTGTTCATCCGCCTCGGGCAGCGCCTGACTGTGAAGCCGAACACCGACTACGTCATATCGCTGTACGTGCGCGCCGAGAGCGTCGGATACGCGTGGTTTGGCGGCGGGCCCGATTGGGCCTTGCGCACGCGGATCCCGCAGGACACCGGCGGGCAGTGGCAGCGGCTCACCACGACCTTCAACAGCGGGGACGCCGACGCCTGGGTTCTCATGGTCGTTGTTGAGGACGTCACCACGGCGCTTGACGTGGATGCGGTGCAGGTTGAGGAGGGCACGACGCCCACGGCCTTCAAGGGCGAGCCTTTCCGCGCCATGATCCGGCAGGAGGCCTTCGCCGGCATCTACGCCGATCCCCGAGCAGTCACGGTGCGGCTGGAGGTGGTGGAGTTCCGCGGGGCCGAGATAACCGGCGCCGCCACCTGGTCCCTGCGCCGCCTGCCCGACGGCCCCGAGTCTGCGCGAGGCGAGGAGGCGCTGGCGGCCGGCCCTCGGCAGGCATGCAGCCTCAGCCTGCCATTCCCCGCGGACGCTCCGTTCGGGCTTTACGGGTACACGGCCACCGTGCGGTCCGGCGGGGACGAGCAGAGGTGCGAGGCCCGGGCGGCGATCATGCGCGAACCCCCGGCCGATCGCGAGCTGGACACCCTCGGCTTCAGCATCCACGTGGTCCACCCCCACAGCTCCCGTCTCCTGCGCCGCCTGGGTCTGCGCTGGGCGCGCATGGACTGGAACTGGAATCTGTTCGAGAAGGCTCCGGGACAGGCGAACTTCGGGTTCCAGGAGTACATGCTGGGCGTCGCGGAGCAGCACGGGCTCAAGCTGCTGCCGGTGCTCGCCTACACGCCCGAGTGGGCGCTTCAGCCAGACGGCACCTTCAGACCGGAGGACCACGCCAGCTACGTCGGACGAGTGCTGGCCCACTTCAGGGGCAAGCTGCCCGCCTTCAACGTCTGGAACGAGCCCGAAGGCGATGGGCCGATCAGCGTCGCCAAGAACCCGGGCCTGTGGAAGCAGGACCTGGAGGCGGTGCACGCCGCGGCGCGCGCGGCAGACCCCGACTGCAGGATCGTCGGCCTCGCCCTGTCGGCCAACCCCGGCGACCCCGGGGGTTGGTTCAGCGCGATCCTCGACGCACCCCTCGCGCTGGGCCAGTACCTGGATGCCTACGACTGGCACTCCTACGTCGCGCCACGCAACCGCCGTCCCGAGGAGCGGGGCCTGGTCGGCAGCGTGGACGACCTGCCGCAGTGGCTGCCTCGGATGAGGCCTCTGGTTGCCGGTGGCGAAGTGTGGATCACCGAGCACGGCTTCACCACCTGTGACCCTCAGCCCGAGTCCTCGGTCCTCGCGCCCTTCCACGTAACCGAGAAGGAGCAGGGCGACTACCTGGTGCGCCAGGTGCTGCTGGAACTGGCATACGGCATTGACCGGGTGTTCCTCTACCAACTCGGCCCAGACGGCGCTGGCGGCGGGGTTGAGGAGCAATGGGGGATTACGCGCGGGCGTCCCGACGGCTACTCGGCCAAGGTGGCGTACGTGCAGCTTGCCAACATGACTTGGGAGATCGCCGGGGCTCAGCCCAAGGCCGTGGAGATGCCCGACCCCAACCTGCGCGTGGTGCGCTTCCGCCGTGGCGGAACCGATGTCGTGGCCGTGTGGGCCGTGCGGGACACAGCGCCCGTGCGCTTCCACCTGCGCGAGGGGTATGTCAGTGACCCCTTCGGCAACCGGGCGCCGGCGGGCGGCGTCCTCAGCCTGCAGGCCACGGAGTCGCCCGTGTTCGTGGTGGGGCAGGATGTGGCGTTCATCGGCGAGACGAGCTAGCTGGACGGCACCCTTCCCGGGTGACGCAGGGCCCTCCCCGCCAGGCTCTGGCGCGCTCCGTGTGCGTGACAGAAGAGCAGGCGCTCGCACCTTCGCAGGGGAAACATCGGCACGAACGGCTGACGGTTCAGCCAAGGACCCGGGTACCCAGTCTGACATGGGGGGTCCAGGATCAAGGCGGGCATGGTCCGCATTCGTCCGCGAAGCCGAGCTTCCACGCCCTGCCACAGCGCGGCGCACGACGGGCGGCGGGAAGGCTCGGGCCGCGACGGGACGCACCGATGCCAGCCCCAGCGGAGACCGGCGCCGATGACCCAGCGGCTTTGTCCCCTTACCGTCCTGGCAGGCCTGGTAGTGGTCGGCGCCGTTCGGGCGCCTCAAGCCACCGCGAAGGAGGCACGCGTGAACCAGGTGATGCACACGTACACGCTGTCCGAGAACGGGACGCCGGCGGCGTACGATGAGGCGATGGCGGTCGCCTGCCTTCAGGGCCTCATCAACCGCGCGGACCCCGGGTTGTACGTGCTCTCCCTGGCAGACAAGCGTCCGGAGTACTGGCTGCAGGTTCTGTCCCAGGACGGGCGCTGGCTGAGAGAGCGGCAGCGGGAGCCGGTGTCGGACCTCAGTGGGCTAGTTGCTCTGGCGAAGGGCCGGGTCAAGGGCGCGGTGATCTGGGACCCGAGCGTACCGGCGACGGTGGATGTCGCAACGACCATCGCCGGAGTCCAAGACGGCGTGGTACTCAGCCCGGAGATGGCCGACCGCTACCTCGGCGCGTGGAAGCTCCCAATCTTGGACGATCTACGCGGGCGCTTCACCGGCGCCGAGACCGGTAGTGCTAAGAACGACGCGTACCGGTGGGCGATCCGGAAGTACCTCGCGCAAGGGGCGTGCTCAGCTCACCTCATCTGCCTCTACGAGGACGCCTTCTCCACCCGGGCCCAAGGGGACACCGGATATGTGGTGACGCGCGACTGGGCCGTTCGCAACCGTGCCTTCGTGTTTGACCTCTCACCGTGGGGTGACGAGAAGCCTGGGGACGACCTCGAACAGCCGTTGGGGACGGACCTCGAGACGTACCAGTTGCTCTTGGAGGAGGCGCTATGCCAGTCGGCCGGCAAGCAGATGACGGAGTTGGCCGGCTTCTTCGCCTTCCAGAAGTACAGCAACGTCCCTGGCCATGCGAGCGCCCACGACCCCGTGCCGACCGAGTGGGAGACGGTCTACCTCGTCTCCCCCTACAACGGCTACCAGAACACGGTGGCCAGTAGCTGCTTCAACCAGTCGTTGCACAGCCAGGCCCCGAGGAGACGGCTCAAGCAGCACCGGCCGACGAAGGTCGCCAAGCTGGCGGACAAGACGTATCTGTGCTTCCTCATGGCCGACTACGACTCGGCCACGCCCCTTTACAGCTTTCTCCCCGATCACTGGGATGACCCTAACCGCGGCCAGATCCCCCTGGCCTGGGGGATCGACCCGAACCTGGTCGAGACCTTCCCAGACCTGTTCAGCTACTTCTACGCGACGGCCTCCGCGAACGACTACTTCACCAGCGATGCGAGTGCGGCCGGGTACATGAACCCCAACCGCGTCCAGGAGAGCTACCTCCCGTTGTTCGTCCGGCATAACCAGCGCTTCTTCCGTGAGACGGACATGACCATCGCGCCGATGGTGCTCGATTGGGACGAGCCCACGGCACGGGTCAAGGACGCCTTCACGAAGTTCGCTCCCGACGGCTTCGCGACGATCGTGATGGACCTGCACGGCACGGGGGGCAAGTCGCCGGAGTCGCACGTCTGGGAGGGGATGCCGGTCACCAATCTGATCAACAACGCCTGCAACTTCGACAGCCCGGAACAGGCGGCCGCCATACTTGGAGCGTGTCTCCAGGGGCAGCCTGCCGGGAGCCCAGGCTTCTACCTCTTCCGCGTCGTATGGACCGGCCCGACGCAGATCATCGACACCGTGGGGCGGGTGCGTGAGGCCCGGCCCGACCTGGACCTCGAGGTCGTGGACCCGTACACCTTCTTCCGCCTGTTCAGGGAGCACGAAGAGCAGCGCCTCGGCGGGGGAACGCCAGTTCGGCAGCCAGACTGAGGACGGTGCGGGGCTGGTTCACAGCGCACTGGCCTACCGGCCACCGGCCACCCCACTCCCGAGGAACGCCGGGATAGCCGAGCCAGACCAGCCCGTTACGCCTGTCCTTCCCGAAAACCCGCATCACCTGAGATCACGGGCTTTCTCGGCCTTCGAGGTGGACGAGCAGATTGCCCCGAAGGGGCGGTGGCGTTCCGGCAACCCACCACCTCGGATGTGATCTCCCGACGTGAGAGCGC
>Ga0315280_10011169_pt1 | contig 11087 bp, 8 predicted proteins | sample YL17G06_40_MG_FD_203697 | JGI IMG/M metagenome (GOLD analysis project Ga0315280, IMG submission 203697) | Sediment microbial communities from Yellowstone Lake, YNP, Wyoming, USA - YL17G06_40 | ecosystem: Environmental > Aquatic > Freshwater > Lake > Sediment | place: USA: Wyoming | collected... | reverse complement strand
CATTCAACGTCTTTGGCTTCGACTTCTACAACGGCCTGAACTACCTCTTCTTCAATGCACCATCGAAATATCCCCAAGTAGTAGCAGTTCCATACATCAATTACTTACTGTCGCTGATCACGGACAATCCGATCATCATAGCCGTAATTCTGATCGGGTACGTCATGAACGGACTGTGGCAGATGATATCGGGTGTCATCCTTGCAACGAGGCAGATCTTCGCATGGTCCTTCGACCGACTGATTCCAGCAAGATTCTCCGAAGTGAACGAAAGGTTTCACTCTCCCATCTGGGCGGTAATCTTGATGACAATACTCGGCGAGGTGGCCATCTTGCTCTACGCGTACACGACAATTTCACTATACCTCGTGAACTCAACAATAGCCTGGCTGATATGCAATCTGATAGTGGTATTAGTGTGCATTATCTTCCCCTGGAGGCGTAAGGATCTCTTCGGGACGACTGTACCGGCGCGATGGAGGAGGAAGATAGCAGGCGTGCCCCTGTTGAGCTGGCTTTCCCTAATCGTCTTGATACCAACCGTCTACATGCTCTACGCAGCTTTCACAAATGCAGTAATCGGGGGCCCGCTCTCATATGAATCAATGTTCGTAGGAGTGTTCGGCGCGATGATATTTGGAATCGCAGTTTACTTCATAGCCAGCGCCTATCGTAAGCCACAAGGCATCGACCTAAAGATGATCTTCACTCAGATCCCACCATAATAGAGCCGAGAAACTACACAAGCTTCCAGAAGAGACCACTAAGCCATCGTTCACTAAATCCCAAAAGGAATGTTCGGGCAGTCCTTACTTCATTATTTGTCTAACGTTATAGAACAGAACAACAGCCGGGGGGTCTAGACCCATTAGGGTTCAAAACCCTCTGCGGGACACGAATGAATCCGGACTCTGATGGGTTCGGAACCTGCATCCCTCACAAGCATCAAACCACTCAGAAAGTGGAGTCCATGCTACGAGCTGGTTTGCGTTGTCGCCCTAAGGAATCCAACGAAGGGCACGAAGCATGGACTCCAGTTTTTTGATCTGGGGACTAACCGAAGGCGCTATTAAGATCTAGATCGGTCTGTACGAGCCGGAGATCAGAATGAAGAAAGTCTCATCTGAAGAGAGGTTGAAGGATGAAAGAGAACAGTTGAGATTGCCGGCAAGGGATAAGCTCTCTATCATTGAGGCCGAAGCAGGACCGAGGACAAAAGAGATATTGCGTGAAGCCCTGCGGTACGAGTCATACTCCAATTTGTATTGGGAGATCTTTAGGTTTCCATTAGTCGTTGCTGAGACCAGGGGAGCGACTGTTACGGATATAGATGGAAATGAATACCTCGATTGCACCTCTGCGTTCTCATCGCTCAACACTGGCGGGTGCCACCCGAAAGTTGTGGAGGCCATCAAGTCTCAGGTCGAGCATTCCATACTGTATTGCGAAATGCCGAACGAGACCAGGATCAAGCTTGCCAGAAAGCTCTGCGAGTTGGCGCCTATTGAAGGCGAATCCAAGGTTCAGTGGGCAGTGGGGGGAACGCACGCTGTTGATGGCATGGTCAAGGCGGCTCGGTACTACACCGAGAAGCCAACAATTCTTGCATTCTTGGGTGGCTACCATGGCGGGGATCTCAGTCTAACGACAGATGCGCACAGGAGGTCTTTCGCCACCTCGCCGATGCAAAGCGTCTACCATCTTCCCTATGCTTACTGCTATAGATGCCCGTTCAGAGCGGAGTATCCTAGTTGCGACATGCAGTGCACGCAGTACATTGAACAGCTTCTCTCTAACACGAGCTACGGCTTACGGGACCATAGGCGCGACATCTCACACGTTGCAGCGATCTTAGTAGAACCTATTCAAGGGCACGCAGGCTTTGTCATTCCTCCGATAGAGTTCCTACGCGAGCTAAGAAGGATCTGTGACGACTACAGGCTTCTTCTGTTGGACGACGAGGTGCAAACCGGTATGGGTCGATCAGGGAGATTTTGGGGCATAGAGCATTCTGGCGTCAAGGCAGATATGGTAACGGCGGGGAAGTCGTTGGCTGGCGGGGAGACGTACTCCGCTATCATCGGGAAAAGCGAGATTATGGAAAGTTGGGGGCCTGGCGCGTGGACTGGGACTCACGTCGGGAATCATCTCGGAGCGGCCGCCTCACTGGCGAACCTGAAAGTCATTGAGAGTGAGCGGTTAGTCGACAGAGCTGCCCAAATAGGCAAGTATTTCCTAAAAGGCCTGAAAGATCTTCAGGAGAAACATGAACTGATCGGAGATGTTAGCGGGCGGGGGCTATTCCTCAGCGTAGAATTCGTCAAGGACCGACGAACAAAGGAACCTGCATTTGAGGAGACACCCAAGGTAGAGCACGAAGCCTGGAAGAGAAAGCTCCTCGTAAGTAAAGGGGCTCTGGGAAACAGGATCCAGCTGGCACCTCCACTGATAGTCGAGAAGGATCATGTTGACAGAGCTTTGGAGATTCTGGACGATTCAATAGCTCAGGTTGAGCATAGGACCCAGTGAACTGGTCTGGTAACTAGTCTCTGTAGTCCTACATCTGCAGAGGATTTTGCCTTGAGCGCCCGTGTTGAGGCGTCTGTGATGATAGGACGAGGAAACATGAGGACTGAGATTTTCACGCGAATTCCGGGACCAAATCCAAAGGAGGGCTATGCTCCAGCTGACACTCATTATACAAGATATTGGCCCGTTGGGAATGTGCAATTTTCACGGCCCCCTTTAGATGCTGGGTGCATCAAAGATAATCGCAACCGACAAGCCCGAATATAGGCCGAAGTTGGCCCATGAACTCTACGCGATCGAAATGACAAGCTTCCGCGATTATCAAATAAGAAAGAGGGGTAGAAGAGGAGGCAGAACATTTCGCGCGTGATGCATCTTCAATGAGCCGCTCCAGAAGACCCATTCACACACCCGGCTGACACTGGTGAGCGCACTATCGGCCTGATTCTCTACCAAACGCAGAGAATCATTCACAAGCGATAACTAGAGACCTTTCAACCCTTCACACACCAGAAGAACAATTCACTTGAAAATTCTTTGTCTCAAGAAATAGGACTGTTCTAACTACCATATCTGTCCCTGAAGTATACGTCAGCCGGATAGAGAAAACCGATTCCCTGATGCACACGGTCATAATAATCGGGCTTGGTTTCTCGGGAGTTCCGCTATCGGTTCCGCAGCTGGTCGAATATGCGAAACTCGCTGAGGAGAAAGGTTTCGACTCTGTCTGGATTGCAGAAGACTATTCTCTTAGAGACCATTGCGCGGCTCAAGGAGAGATTCCGGCATTAGAACCGTGTTGGACAAAGAACGCTTTTATCAAGCTTACGGTTCCCGATCTGACATGGTTAGAACAGACTGGCGCGAACAAATTACGAGAGCTGTCGACAGCCGGCGCAGCGAAATCATTGATTTTGCGAGGGAGTTGATTAGGACCCCGAGTGAGAATCCTCCTGGAAATGAAGCTGAAGTAGCGAAAACTATCGTCGAGAAGCTGAACCGGCTTGGAATCACCGACACTGAGGTCCTCGAGAAGAACGCTGGTCGCTCAAACGTTCTCGCAAGGCTGCACGGGTTCAGGAAAAAGCCTGTGCTGATTCTGAATGCTCACATAGACACCAAGCCCATCGGTGATCGGGATGCCTGGTCCGTGGATCCATTCTCAGGAACCATAAGAAACGGTGAAATGTACGGTAGGGGCGCCGTCGATATGAAATCCGCCGCAGCTGCAATGATCATGGCTGCCAGCGTCATCAAAGAGTCCGGACTCTCACCAAGGGGCAGCATACTTCTGGCCATGACCGCCGATGAAGAAGCTGGAGGACCTTTGGGCGTTGGTTGGTTGGTCGCAGAGAAGGGGATCAAGGCTGACGCAGCCATCGTGGGCGAGCCTTCGGGTGTCAACGAATCTTTTGAGTATCTTGATGTCTCTACTAGGGGCGTGTATGCCTTTGACCTCATAGTCAAAGGGACCCAAATGCACAGCAGCCTTTCCGATATCAAGCGAGGAGTCAATGCAAGCCTCAAGCTCGCTAAGATTCTTTCCAACATGTCGACCGAACTGAAGTTGGAACATGAGCCTGATCCGTTTTACCCGCAGGGAGTCACAATCAACCCAGGTGTTTTCATAAGAGGAGGGGTCTGGTACGGAGTTCTTCCTGGCCTGTGCGTAGCTGGAAACGACATCAGAACTCTTCCAAGGATGTCGAAGGACAAAGTGGGTAAAGACATAGATCGCTGGCTCGATAGGCTCAGGGCCGAAGATCCTGAGCTGGATGTTTCCGCTCAGTTGAAACTCTGGGTGGAAGGAGCCGAAATAGATCAGCAAGAACCCATTGTAAGGTCATGTGCGAGGGCGTATCAAGAGATCTTTGAACATGAGCCCAAGATAGGCGGGTTTCCGGGTGCAGTAGACGCAAGGTTCATGATTAATCAAGGACACTTCCCAGCAGTGCCGGCGTTCGGCCCTGGACTTCTACATCTTGCTCATGGTCCTGACGAGCGTGTTCCAGTCGAAGACATCATAAAGGCCACAAAGATCTATGCTATCGCTGCGCTGGACTATCTCGGAATTGGGTAGCCGGGCATAATCATGAAGATCGCGAAAGATATTTATCTCGTAGGTGACGGCGCAATTCGCCTCTCCAACCCGATGGATTGTCACGTATACCTTATCGACGGCGGCCAGAAGAAGATCTTGATAGATTCAGGAGTCGGAGTGGACTCAGAACTGATACTAGACAATATCCGAAACGATGGTTTCAACCCGGCCGAAATAGACTATCTCATTGTGACCCACTGCCATTCCGATCACGCGGGAGGCTGCAAGTATTTTAGAGAAGAGTTGTCGTGCCGCGTAATGGCTCCTGAGCCTGAAGCGAGATTCATCGAAGAGGGAACTGAGCAGGATTTGGGATTGGATGTGACAAAGCATGGCGGAACGTATCCTAAAGACTATGTCTATTCACACTCGAAGGTTGATCACAAGCTCGAAGACGGTGAAAGAATCGATGCAGATAGATATCAACTAACAGCAATACAGGTGCCGGGACACTCATACGGCCCCGCAGTACTTCTCATGAAAGGAGAGGGCTACACGGCAGCGTTTACAGGGGATATCGTGTTCTTGGGGGGAACGATTGGATGGGGAAATTGGCGAGGGAGCAGCTTAGAGAACTATAGAAGCAGCATAGGCAGGTTGGCTGATCTCTCTGTTGAGGGCATGTTCCCGGGGCATTTCCTGTGGACACTGAAAGGGGGCCAGGAGCATCTTGACAAAGCCATAGGAGCACTGAAGCTTCCCTATCCACCTCCGAATTTCCAACACGTCCATCCGAGCTTCTAGGAACAGGGTGCGGACCTGCATCGGGCCAAGAACGGGATCTGGCTAGGGCATGTGCATTCTTCGCTATATCAAAGCCGGATTGCGCCTTCTTGAAGCCTAAGAGAGACGACTTGTCGTAACTTCGAGTTGTATGAACATCATACTTGACTCTTGCCCAGGATGCGCTGCGCCGTCTGTACGCCGCACCCAAGTTCTAGCGGGTATCCCAGCTTCTTCAACGATTCCTCCAGCGAGGACACTGCGGGCAGTATGTAGTTCGCGGAAGCCGTGGCGCCCATATGGCCGATTCTGAAGATCTTGCCTGCTGTTGGCCCAACCCCGCCAGCTATGATTATGCCGTGCTCATCTTCCATCACCTTCAGCAGATCCGTGCCTTCGACTCCTTGTGGAATTCTGACGGAAGTCAGCGTGTTAGAAGCAATCTGGTCGTTGGCAAAGGGTTCGAGACCCATCGCTCTCACCGCACTTCTCATCGCCATACCGGCTCTCTTGTGCCTCTCCCACCTATTCTCAAGTCCCTCTTCCAGTATCTTCCCCAGGGCAACTCTCAGTCCCTTGAAGAGCGATGTTGCCATTGTTCCAGGGCCATGAGGGTGCCAATCAGCCCACATGATCATGTATCTTCGGATGTTCTGCAAGTTCAGGTACCAGCCACGAATCGGCTCCTTCCTAGCCTCCATCGCCTTCCAGGCATTTTCACTCACGGACATCATTGCGAGGCCAGCTGGTGCTTCGAGGCATTTCTGCGAGCCCGTTGTGCAAAAGTCAATATTCCAGTCATCTGTTCTTAGCTCGATACCTCCAAGGGATGATACTGCGTCTACTATGTACAACACCCCGTACTGCTTCGCTATTTCACCGAGCTCTTTGGCGGGGTTTGTGACGCCTGTGGACGTCTCGTTGTGGACTAGGGTCATTGCCTTGATCCCTCGATCCTGTTCTAACACACTTTTCACGTCGTCTGGATCGACTGCTTTTCCGAGTTCCACGTTGAGAGGAACCACTTTCCCTCCCTGAGCTTCCACTATTTCCTTGAACCGAAGACCAAACATCCCGGAGATCTCGACCAAAACCTTGTCACCCGGCTCGATTGCACTCATGACGGAGGCCTCCATGGCCGCGCTCGATGATCCCACGAGAACAAACACGTCGCCACTCGTTCTGAAGACACTCTTGAGCATCCCGATTGTCTCCTTATAGATTCCAACCCAGTCGGAGCCGTAGTGTGGAGTCACCGGCTTGGCGAGTTCTTGACGAACCTCTTCCGAGACTTCGGTTGGCCCCGGAATCATCAGGATCTTCCTACGCATAGCGATTTACCTTGCGCGTGTTTGCTTCTTTTATGTCTACTTAAAGGTTCGCAGAAAGAAGATAGTGGGCAACTCGTTTTGACGATCGGTGATCCTGCTGGGACGAGGATACGAAGGATGAACTTCGATGAAGACCAGCATAGTAGAGACATAGGAAAGAGAGGAAAAGAATGGGCAGAAAGAGTAAGATACTCACTCTGGTGGGATTTCCGCGAAAGTCATGTCTAAGTTCGTGCCTTTGGACTTCCGATATGCGCGAGCAATGATGTATGCGACGAACCCAGTGATCATTGCGCCAAATACTCCGATGAGAATCGATTCATTGGAGATTGGACCGCCGATAATTGGGTTCGTTGCTGCTGGATGGATCATGCAGAGTGTGGGTGTCAAGACGATTATTGAGAGTCAGTTTAGTAGTGGGAGACCTGCTACCTTCTTCCTCCATCGAGGAGGCACAGTTGCCTCAAAGGAGGCCATGCATCTCCACGGAAAGACTGGGCAGACTGTTGTGACTACTAGATTGCACTTCAGCTAACCTATTGTCATGTTCACTAGGTGCTGTGATAGCGTCGTGTACAACCACAGGAACACGGATATTTCTCTGAGAATCGCCTTCAGGACCACTGCCCAGATGAGCGTGTGAAGTCGCTCGTTCACCTGAGAGAATCTCTCGTATGATGCGGTCGAAAGATCATGCGAAGATCTGTCTTGTCGATGGAACGACGCTGTCGACTACTTGCCACGGTCCATTGTACCTGTGGCCTACCTCTCGCGCGTCACTATACGGGGAATTCTGACATTCGGGGGCTTCATAGGTGCCGCTAGGATGGAGTCATTAACTGATGAACACATAGCAAGAACGTCAGTATCAGTCTAGCCTCAGGAGTTCCTTTGCTTTCTTCACGGCGTCCCAGGCATCTTCACCGTACGAGTCCGCGCCCATCTCAGCGGCTATCTCTTGGTTCAGGCATCTTCCTCCAACCAGTACCCTAGTCCTCGTTCTGACGCCGGCTTTCTCTAGCGCATCGATACTTTCTTTTACCTTGGGAAGAGCCACACTTAGAAGCGCGGACATACAGACCATGTCGGGTTTCAGTTCTTCCGCTTTCTCAACGAATGTGCTCGGTGAGACATCGGTTCCAAGGTCATGTAGTTTGAGGCCAGCAGAGGTCAGCATGGAGATCACTAGATTCTTCCCAAGATCGTGTAGATCCCCTTGAACCGTGCCTATGATCGCTGTTGCTCTTGCCTCGTTTTCTGATTTGAGTAAGGGTCGTATCATTTCCATCGCTTCTTTCATTGTTTCCCCTGCAATGATAAGATCCGAGAGGAAGTACTCTCCCTTCTCATACTTCTCTCCGACAATCTGCATCCCTCTGCCTATTCCCAACCTCATTATCTCCTGCGTAGGAACGCTCGCATCCATTGCGCTTCTCATGCCCTCTCGTAGACCGTTCTCGTCCAACGCAGCCAGCGATTCGGCAATACCGTTCAAGATCTGATGTTTGTCCAAGTATCTTTCCTCCTTCTATCCGCCCGTACTATCTTCGAAGTTCAATCGTTCCGCAACTGTACAAGTCTCGGACCACACACTTCATCTTAGTTCACCATGTCTACCCGTAAACTCCATATCTCCTGGCTTCATCAACCATTGTCCAAATGTTTTCGGTCTTCACGTTTGCGTGCATCGAATTGCTATCGGACAAGACAAAACCCCCGCCCTTAGCCGCCGCGTCGACGCATCTCCTCACTTCCCTGCGCACGTCGCCCTCTGAACCAGTGGGGAGTACATACATGCAGTCGACGTTGCCCCTCAGATATAGGCGATCTCCATACCTATTCTTAACGTCAACGAGATCCATCGCTCCCGGTTCTATGGGGTGCAGCCCATCAATCCCTAGGGAAACCAGGTCGTCAAGTATTGGGTACAGATTGCCATCGGAATGTTTCATTACGAAAATGCCTTTTTGATGCGCCATCTTCACCGCCCTCTCCAAGTAGGGGTAAAAGTATTCCCTCAAGATCTTTGGTGAGAAGAAAGGCCCCTTCGTGTCGGCCAAATCATCACTAAGCCCTATCACATCAACTCCCCTTTTCATAATCTCTTCTATCCTGCCCAGGTTCGCTGTAGCTATTCTCTCTATCAGTCTGCGTGCGAAGTCCGGGTCTCTGTAGATGGCATGAACGAGTTTGTCTATGCCTCCCACACTGAGATAGGAGTACATCTCCGCTACATGGCACCAAGCTAGCACAGGGTACTCATCCCCTGCCTCGTCGACGGTGAGTTCCACAGTCTCGTAGTTGAACTCCTCGGGAGTAGGAAAGTCGAAATTATCCAAATCTTCGGGAGTCTTGATAATTCCGTCTACCCAGTAAGTCACGTTCACGTCCTCCCTTACCCGATAAACCGTCCCAAAGTGGTCAATGTAAGTGTTAGAATCAAGAAACCTTGGCTTGTGCCCTTTCGGGTAGACATGATAATCAAAGACAAAAAGCGAGTCCAAGCCCAACTTCCTGTGCGCTTCGTTTATCAGTTTCTGATTCTCCATCATGATATCGTTCATGTCTTCCTTCACGGTCGCCGGATCCTTACCCGCGAAGAAAGTTACGTCTCGAGCTTTCTTGCCCACTATTCTCTCAACATGTATGGGATCCAGATAGCAATCCACCGGAACCATATCCGGCTCTTTATGCTGTATGGCCGTGAGGTAGCGCTCTTTGTGCGTCATCATCAGGCCTATCCGACCTCTCACTTGGACGGAGCCCTGATCGCCGATTAATTCCTTTCGATCTAGGTTACTTGACGGAGGAGAGAATCAAAAAAAGGGGACTGTCTATTCGGGCGGAATCTCTTTGAATATTAGGTCTATGTCAATGCCTTTGGATTTCCTGTACGCCTTGGCGATGAAGTAAATTAGGACTCCAGCTATCATCGGCCCTATCACTCCTGCGAACATGGACGCGTATGAGATGGGCCCGCCTACGACTGCGTTAGTGGAAGCAGTGTAAAGCATGACCAGTGTAGCCGCTATCACGATCAGCGAAAGCCAGCTTAACATCGGAAGGCCTGCGATCCTTTTCTTCCATCGAGGGGGGACCGTCGACTCGAAAAGTTCCTTGCGCCTCATGGGAAATACAAGGCAAGCTATCGCCACCACGAGGTTTGCGGCGAGAATGCCTATGGTTGTGTTGACCAGGTAGGTTGCCAGCGTCGTGTATATCCATACCAATATGGATATCTCACCAAGTACTCCCATGAAGACCATTGTCCATATCGGAGAGTGGAACCTGTCACTTACTTCAGAGAATTTCTCCGGTATAAGGCGATCGAAGGACCATGCAAAGATCTGTCTCGTGGCTGGAAGGATGCCTGAGAGTAGCTGCCACAGTCCGTTCATAAGATAGCCAACCACGATTATCGCTATGATGATCGGGTTATCCGTCAACAGCGTCGCCATGTAGTTCAGGTAAGGTATCGCCAGGGCCGTATTGGGCGGGTAGGCCGATGGGGCTCCAAAGTACAGGTAGTTTAGGCCATTGTAGAAGTCGAACCCAAATGTGTTGAATGTCAAATATGCGATAGTTACGGCAAAACAGGCTGCGACGAGAAGTGCTGCGAACAGAGCTTTACTCATAGTCTTTCCCGCACCCTTAATCTCCCCGCCATACCAGTTGCAGTTGTAGAATCCCCAGTAGAAAGTGTACGCGTAAGGTAGCGCTATCAATGAGCTCGCAACGCTCCAACCTGGTGAATACCCGTTCTGCTGTGCAAGTTTGATGATGCTGTCATAGGTATGCCCTGACCCCGATAGGCGATTGTTAATCAGTGCCACAGCAGCATCGTGAGGAGTGGAGAGCAACAACCATATCAGCACTATCATCGCGAAGTTTGCACCTAAGAACATCACGAACTGAACCTTCGCGTATGATCTGACTCCGATCACTGCACAGATGAAGTAGAAAGCAACAGCTATCGTTCCAACTGTGAATACCCAGGCCGGCGTGAGCAGGGTGCTTCCCCACGCCATTAATCCTGGATCGTTGAGCAATCGACCGAACGCAAAGCAGGCCGGTGAAAGGTAGAATAACGTTATGAATGCCGCCATCATTCCGACGGATATGAAGAAGAAGTAGACCATAAAGGCGCTTTGTAACATGCCCAATGAGGGATGAAGGATTCTGCTTGTCCAGACGTAGTCCCCCCCGGAGCGAGCCATGGCGCGGGTCATCACGCTGTAAAGTTGTGCCAATAAGAACAGCGGAATCACGACAGCTGCGAGAGTAATGACTAGGTTCGCTCCAGGGTAAACGACTGTAGTTTCCCGTTATTATTTCGCATCCTGAGTTGTTTGGATGGCTTCGGTCTTTTCGAGTGGTTGTTTCCTGTGGAAGGCTTGGATTGG
>Ga0315280_10011168_pt1 | contig 11091 bp, 9 predicted proteins | sample YL17G06_40_MG_FD_203697 | JGI IMG/M metagenome (GOLD analysis project Ga0315280, IMG submission 203697) | Sediment microbial communities from Yellowstone Lake, YNP, Wyoming, USA - YL17G06_40 | ecosystem: Environmental > Aquatic > Freshwater > Lake > Sediment | place: USA: Wyoming | collected... | reverse complement strand
GTTGCCTATCATTGACCTTTTCCCTAGCCCGGCCATTTCTGCATGGAGCTTCAGGCTCTGCCAAGGGACAGCTCCCCCGTAAGGACCTCCCGTAGATGGGAATCCAGAAGAAAGAACCGCCTCAGCATTAAACTTGTTCTCTATCCAATAACTTAGCCCGTAGGCTCTGGCTACAATTGCGCTGCCAGCGGGACCGGCTTCAATCAGAAGTTTGGAAGGGGCCTTCCAGGAGCCTCTTGTCGGTTGGTCACCTCCCAGAACTATAACGCTCTTAGCTCCAGGCAGAATACCATCTGGGCGGTGTCCCGCTGGGGCATAGTTGTTTATCTGCTCTACCGAGGCAATGCCAACAGCCAGAACTCCGGCTCGAGTTAAAGCGTAGCTCTTTATTTCCTCTTCAATTTGAGACATAGTTATCCTCCTGTTCCTTGATTTCCCTCCTGACTCTCGTGCTGAGGCTACCTCATGATGATATACTTCGTCTCTGATCCTCTTGAGATGGCCATTTATTAGACTTCATAATCGGAAAAGCCGCAGCCGACAGCCACTTTTGAACAGCACCCATTGATAGGTGTGAGTGTCAATGCAAAATGAACCCACGCCTGGCAAAATTTTTAAGCTTAGGCTGTCACGTCCCTTCGTCTCAGGCTCTCCTTGAACCGGTAGCTTCCCCCGTTCATCCCAGGATATGGCGCTTGTGGGTTAATCAGTCGAGAAGGGCCCCAGTGAGGCGCTCATCCCCGAAGACCTCTGTCGACCGCTCAAACTCCAAATTGGTGGTGATTTCTTGAAAATCTTTGCTTTTGACATGCCAAGCAAAAACATGCTTACCTATATAGCATATTTCCGCCATGTACTATCCCCATCGGTATCATCTAGTATCAAAAGCTACCTTCCTTTTATCAAATGTAACTCAGCCCCACAAGCTCGACAGGTACGTCGGGTAGCCATATTTATCAACTTGCATCGTGGGCATGTCCTCTCTATCTTGTCGCGAACCCAAACGGCAATCCCTTCAGGCATAGAGACGAGAACAACTACTACTAATATGGCAAAGAGCAATATTCGAATCTCCCCAACCACCCGTAGAGATTCGACAAGGGGAAAGAGAATATAAACCCCTGTTACCGGTCCAAAAATGGTCCCAACTCCCCCAAAAATGGTCCAAACTATGGGATAGACCGATGTCATAAGCTCCAAAGTGGAAGGACCAGCAATCCTCATGACATGGGTATAAAGCCCTCCGGCAATGCCGGCGAGGAAACCACTTAGGCAGAAAGCGAGCAACTTATACCTAATTGTGTTGATGCCTGAGGCACGAGCTGTAATTTCATCTTCACGTATGGCTTGAAGGATAATTCCGGTTCTCACAATTTTGGATTTGACGTCAACAAGTTTCCACGCCACAAATACCGAAGCAAGCATGACTAGGAGCGTGATATAATAGGTAATGGTCCGAGAAGGAGAAAGAGGAGCTATCCCGGGAATCCCGATTTCACCGCCAGTAAAGTTGGCAAAGGCGAAGATAATCCCTGTCATAACTATAGGGAAGGCTAGAGTGACCAATGCCAGATAGATACCCCGTAGCCTTAGGGTGGGCAAGGCAACAATAAACCCCATTCCGACAGCAACCAGAGCCCCAATTGGTATAGTTGTCCAGGCGGGTAAACCATAATAGTAATTTAATAAAGCTGACGTATAGGCAGAAACGCCAAAGAATAGCGCCTGGCCAAGGTTTATCTGCCCGGTAAAACCGCATAACAGGTCCCAGCTGACAGCATATATGGCATATATGTTGGCAAAGGTAACAATGCGCAGGATAAAAGGCTCTGTGGTAATCAAGGGAAGGATAAATAGGAACAAAAAAAACGCGACCACAATATCCCTCCCCGGGATAGCTAATACCTCTCCTTGCAATTCTTTGAGTAGCCTTTGCAACTAAAACACCTTCACAATCGCTCTTCCTCAAAAGCTATTCCAAACAGACCTTCAGGGCGAACCACTAGCACTATGATCATTATCGTCAGAGCAACAGCCGTCTTAATAAAGCTGCCCATTGGCACAAGAGAGACGACCAAAGTTTCGGCAAAACCTAAGATGAAAGCTCCGAGGACGCTCCCTTTTATGCTTCCCAAGCCACCAAGGACAACAATAGCGCAAATCATTAGTAAAGGATGTATCCACATAGAAGTATCCAAGGTGAATATTGGAGCTACCACTGCCCCGGCTATTGCTGCCAGAGCTACTGCAATACCAAAAACTATCAGGTATACTATTCTTACATTTATTCCCATCAGGCTAGCGATTTCCCTATCTTGCGCCACAGCCCGCGTTGCCGTACCTAACTTGGTTCTATATAACAAGGCCCATAGCCCCAAAAGAACCACGGCAACGACTGCCAACGTTATCAAATGTTGATAGGAAACTCTAGTTCCAAGGACTTCCCAAAATCCCGAAACAAATGTCGGGGCAGCTCTTTGGTATAGCCCAAATACTAGAAACAGACTCTCCTGGAAGACCATCGCTAGAGCCACAGTCACCAGCAGTACTGTAGTCTCATGCTCACGTATTCGGTCGAGACACAACTTATAAATGCCTAGGCCAATGAGGATAGTGAACGCTACTGAGACGGTAGCTGACAGAGGGGCACTTAAACCGCACACTGTAGCAAATGTAAACGTAAAATAGGCTGCCACCATATAAAATGCAGTGTGCGCCAGGTTTATTATCCGGGCCACGCCAAAGACGAGGGCAAAACCAGTTGCTAGGAGAGCATAAATCCCCACCGTCATGATGCCGTTGATTAATATGTTCTGGAGCATAATAAACCGCCGCCGACAAAACTAACCACGGTGCCCTCTAAAGCGAAATTCACCGTCGCCGCTCTGCGACAGGAAAATTAGGTAACCTACCCCCTGTATCCCTCTCCCTTTTTGTGAAGGGAGGGGGAATAGATACGACAATGTCAAGCTACCGTGGCTTTGGCTGCTATTCACCTCCCCTTCCAGTATTCTACCATCCAAGGAGGTAGCTGATATGGTTTAGTGCCCTTATACTGGAGAGCCCAATCCTTGGGATGTTCAGCGACCGGCCAGAAATTGTTCACTTCCCCACCTATCAGTTGAATAGCACTGTCTGTCATATAGCCCTTCCCATATTTTCCACAATGGGGGAATTTCTCCCCCAGCTGCTGAAACACAATTCTGCTAAGAATTCCAATGTAGTCCGTCTTCTCAAGCTCTTTAACCACAGCATCTGAATCAAATGTTCCTGCCCTCTCCACTGCTTCTTTCCACATATAAAGACAATCACTAGCCTCAGCGGCAAGGAAAATCGGACCAGTCCCCCATTTCTTGTGATACTTATCCCAAAAGGGAATCGTTTTTGGTGTCATTTCAACACGGGCTTGACCACCCGGATCCCAAGTGGCTGAGTAGTCCGCTTTTGTAGTTTCAAGGTAAGCCCCGGCGTCCCATGTCACGCCGTTACATCCCGACATAGCCGCTGGGACCTTAAGTTCATACCATTGCTTGCCGAAGGTTGTGCCTACCGGTCCTGAAAGGATCAAAAAGATTTGGTGTGCCCCAGATGCCTTTATGGCGGTGAGTTCGGCAGTGAGGTCAGTCGCCAAAGCCGATGGCCACCACTCGCCCACTATTTCGACACCGATCTTTGGCGCGGTTTCACGAAACGCCTTTGCGATAGGTTCAGCCCATGCTGCCTTTTCAGCCAAGATGGCAACCTTCGGTGTTTTTATTCCCAGTTCCTCTCTCACCACGTCGGCAACTGTCGCCGCAGTTTCAACGAAAGCTGCGCCCATGTAGGCAGCGTTTGGATACGGTTTGAAATAGTATTTATATCTCTCGTAATCCTTGGCAACTCTGTCGTATGGTGCAAAATGGGCAGAACTGCTCAAGAAAACTGTCTTATAGTCGCAAGCCACGTCCTGCATGGCAAGAACGGCTTCCGACCTAAAGCCGCCAGTTACCACGACTGCTTTATCAACAGTTATCAGTTTTTCCATAGCCGATGCTGCGTCAGCAACATTAACCATTTCATTTGACTGGGCCTGGATTAGCTCTATAGGTCTTCCCAATACGCCACCGGCTGCGTTTATCTCCTCGGCTGCTACCACAGCACCGCGCCAATAATAGTCACCGGAGAAATACCCCATGTGTCCAATGATTCCCACCTTTACTGGCTCTCCTAGCGGCTTCTCTGCCGGCGCACAGGCAGCTACACCTGACAGAATTACTAAACAGAAAACCATACAGAAAACCATAATCACCCTAGCTATTTTCCTCATCGTGCCCTCCTTCTTTCGTTTGATAATCTCCACACTTTGTCACACTTTCTTCATCATGGAGCCCCCCTTCCTTTGATACTATTAAGTATGGCGAACTTTTATATGCCTAAATAAACCTTTCTAACGGTTTCGTCGGCAAGCAATTCTTTAGCCTTCCCTGTAGCCACTGCCCTGCCTCGAGATAAAACATAGTTCCTCACAGCCAGTTCAAAAGCAAAACTAACATCTTGTTCTACCAACAGTATAGTAATTCCCCCGGCATAGATTTCTTTCATTTTTTCAAATAACTCCGCCTTTACCAGTGGGGCGAGCCCAGTTGATGGCTCATCGATGCAAAGCAGCTTAGGTCGGTGCATTAAGGCTCTTCCCACAGCAAGCATAGTACGTTCTCCACCGGATAATGTTCCTGATGTCTGGTTCCTTCTTTCCTTTAATCTAGGAAATAGCTCAAAAACGCTCTCCAAGTTTGTTTCTATCTCTTTTTTGTCTTTGCATAGATAAGCACCAGCTAGGAGATTATCAATGACAGTCATTTCACGGAATGGTCGGCCTCTCTCGGGACACAAGGAGAGGCCTCTCTTAGCTATTTCAGCTGGTGGCAGTTTTTCTATCCTTTCCCCGTCAAGTGTTATGCTACCTTCATAGGTTATCTTAGCAAGTCTCGTTCCTCGGGTTATTTCCTTTTCCCAATTGATGAGCCCGACTATAGCCCGAAGTGCAGTTGTCTTGCCAGCGCCGTTGGGACCAACCAGGCTGACCAACTCCCCGGTATCAACTTCAAAGCTAAGACCGTCCAGTACTTGCGCGGTGTCGTAGTAAAGATTCAAGTTCTCTACCTCAAGAAGCAAGTTTCACCACCTTTTTACCTAGGTATGCCTCTTGCACCTGCCTATCCTCTACTATCTCCTCAGGAGTACCCTCGGCAATAACCCTGCCAAAGTTAAGCACTATCACCCTGTCGACTATTTTCATAAGCTCCGCCAGCTTGTGCTCTACAATGAGTATTGCAGGTCCTTCAACATGCAGCCGCCCAAATCTTCCTCCCTTGTGTAACCTCTTTATTGATTTTGCCAGTAGGTCGGTCTCAGCAGGATTTAACCCGCCAAATGGCTCATCAAGGAGAAGCAATTCAGGCTGGGTGGCAATTGCTCTAGCTATTTCCAGACGCTTCAGGTCACCGTGAGATAAAATAGAAGCCGGTTCGAGAGCCAAGTCAGCAATTCCACAAAATTCTAGGGCATCGCGCGCCTTTATCTCCACCCTCTTGACCCACTCTCCAGTTCTTCCAGCCCTAGGGGAAAGACAGCTTACCATGACATTGGTAATCACCGGCAAATGGCGGAAGGGCTTAACTACTTGAAACGTCCCAGCTATACCCCGGTTAACGACATCCCAGGTACTGTGTCTGGCGATGTCTCTTCCCTTGAACCGAACCCTGCCAGAGCCAGGCTTCAATATACCTAACACACAACGGAGGAGGGTGGTCTTTCCTGAGCCATTAGGACCTATTAACCCGACAATCTCGTCCCTTTCAATCTTAAGACTGACATTGTCTACGGCAACAAGACCACCGAAACGCTTAGTCAAGCCTTCGACTTCAAAGAAGGAATTCAATAATTTACTCCTCCCTTATTTCCCTCCGGGAAACTTTACCTATATCGGTCTTGGGAATCTCACCTCTGAATTCGATGATTTTAGGAATTTTATAGTGAGCTAATCTCTCTTCACACCACTTGACAATATCCTCTTCAGATAATTTTCCCCGTGCCTCACTGTGTGTAACCACCACTGCTTTGATTTGCTCACCCACCTTAGGGTCAGGGACGCCTACAACTCCCACCTCCTTAACTTGAGGGTGTGAAGCAATGACTTCTTCTATCTCTCGAGCTGATATGCGATAACCCTTGTATTTGATACGATCCTTTTTCCTATCGTAAAACCAGAAATACCCATCTTCATCCATTCTTACCAAATCGCCGGTTCTGAGCCAAGTAGTACCGCCTATTTCTGTCAGCACCTTTTTAGTTTCCTCGGGAGCTTCCCAATATCCCTTCATTACACCAGGGCCGTTAAAAATAAGTTCGCCAATCTCACCAACAGGGAGGAATTCATCTGTATCTGGGTCTACTATTGCTGCGAAACAGCTAGACATGGGGATCCCGAATGAGCCTACTTTAACCCTTCCCTTGGGGGTAAACATACCTATACCGCTAGTTTCAGTCATTCCCCAACATTCATATAATTTGGTGCCGGTTCGCCTTTCCCAGCCCTTGGCTGTATCCTCTAGAAGAGCATCAGCGCCAGCTAGAATATACTTGAAGCGCTTCCAATTTACTCGGTCGGTCTTGTCGTAATCCCTGAGAATTTCATACATGCTAGGGGCACCTATAAATATTGTGGCTTTGTACTTTTCTGCGGCAGACAAAATATCATCAGGGTCAGGGGTGGTGAATACTACGAGAGTAGAACCATGAAGCAAAGCTCTCATCATGATTATGAGTAGACCGCCGACAAAATAGAATGGCAGGTAAGCCAGCTCAACCTCTTTACCCTCTTCCATCCTGAAGAACTCCTTAAGCAGGTATTCGGAGGCAAGCAAATTATGATGAGTGAGCATAGCACCTTTTGGCAAAGCTGTTGTTCCCGAAGTATAAGGAAGCACAGCTAAGTCTTCTCTGGGATTAGTCTGTACTTGTGGCGGATCTGGGGGATATTTTTTGAGCAGGTCCCTAAATTGATAGAAATGCTCTCCCACCAAAATCTCGGGAGACGGCGTTTCCATTTTCTTATATACAGCTTTGAGTACGCTTTTTCCCACAAATTTGGCTAAAGGCGGTAGGTAGTCGTTAATGTTAGCTAAAATAACGTTCTTGAATTTGAGTTCTGTCTCTTCAATAACACCATAGAGGATGTCTTGACAAACAATCACCTCTGCCCCGGAGTCTTCAATCTGATGTTTGACTTCGGTGCTAATGTAGGCCGGACTGATTGGTGTTACAATTACTCCCAGCTTAATTGCGCCAAAATAGGCAATAACGAATTGGGGGGAATTCAGAAGATGAAGAGCAATCCTGTCTCCCTTTTCCAGCCCGAGATGATGTAAAGCAGTAGCAAACCTGTCTACTTGCTCTCTTAACTCACCGTAGCTCATTTTCCGGCCGTAGAAGATTAGAGCCGTCCTGTTTTCCCACTTCTCTGTTGCCTCATTAAACGCCTCAGCAATGGACCTCTCGGCGATCTCCGTCTCAGCGGGGATTCCTTCGGTGTAGAATCTAAGCCAGGGTCTTTGTAAGTATTTGCCCCGATTGTCCATCTGCCCCTTCCTGCCTTGTGGGACCCTACCAAATTTTGCAAGCAACGTCAACGCCCTAGGTTGCGTTTAAAAATTGGTTATTCTTCGGCCCACTTAGAGAACCATCAGCCCCAATATCCCCCTTGTCAAGCAGAGAGACCTTATCCCAATTGGGTCTCAGACCTTTATGTAATTCAATAACTACTTTTGGGTAATCCTCAGCGCCTGCCTGGGGCGCCATGTATCCCAGAAGTCTTCTGCCTTCTTCTGCTTGCCATAGCCCAGCATGCCGTCCATCTTCCTATAGAAGGAGTCTCCCCATCTGGCATGGTCAACAAACCCTAGCGTTATTCTATGGAACCAGTTCATATGCTTGTTAAATGGGCAAACCCTTATGCAGACACAGCAGGGTGCTCCGTTAATTGCCCAGAACCTGAAACACTTTTCAGCATCAACCGGCCATTTCAACTCACCCCTGACATTGGACACATTATGGGGCTCAATGGTTCGCTCTCCATGGATAATTGCCTGTCCGGGGCAATGTTCGGCACACAAACCACATTTGGAGCAGAACTCAGTAACCCCAAACTCTATTGGTTGGTCAACAACTAGCGGTAGATCCGTAAGCACTTTGCTTATCCTGACCCTGGGACCGTACTCTTTGGTAATCAATAGACCGCTACGAGAAAGTTCACCTAATCCAGCTTGCATCGCCATGGGTATACTCATGGTGGTATCGTTGCCATTGGGTATAGCCTTATAACCTAGCTCTCTGATGAACTGCGCTAGTAAACCAGCAGTAAATGCCATCTTACTATAGCCCATCCCAGTAGCGCCATCAGCTATTCGGGTTGGGGCATATTTCTCCAGCTCGTAGTCCATCTCATGGGCCATGACTATGGCATATTTATATTCTTCAGGTATTTCTAGTGGTCCGTACTCACGAGTGCGCAGGTTGTAGTAGTTAGTATACAGCCATCTTCTATCGAACTCGCAAACGCCGACCAGGTCAGCGGCGAAGTATGTAGCTACATTTTTGATGTCTCTGGTCAGCTTTTGTGGGTCGCTAATCTCAATTTTAAGCCCCTCAGGTAGTCGGCTAGGTCCCATTAGTTTGCTGTCCCAGGCAAAGAGCCCGGTCTGACCCATAGCATTACCCTCGGCAAAGCCAAGTTCCAGCCACCACGAGACATCTCCTAAAGCCCTATCCTGAAGGGTATAGCCTGCTTTCTCACGAGGCATAACCAACCCGAAAAATTCGTGCCCGAACTCTTTAAAGCTTTTCTCTCCGATAGGCGTAGTGTCCCATCTCGACCTGTTAAAGCCTATATTCTTTTGATCCATCCTTTTTATGGGTTCAACAATGTACTTCTTTTCCCATTCCTCCATCGTAAGTCGCTTCATCAATTCCATTCCATCCTTTCTACTGGATATTTCCTGCTCTCAATTGGTATCTCTTACCCTCTAATTATGTAGGTCTGTGGAACCAAAACCCCGCTATTTAAGCCCCTCAGGAAATATCAGCATTGACATGAACCTGGAATGGTATTATTATAGAAAGACGTCATAATGTCAATACATCACTATCATTGTAAATAATGTTAATGTAAGGCGTATCAATATAATCTGTGTCAATATAGGGGGTGGTAATATGGTGCAAATATCAACTAGGCATGAGGTAGCCGGTTCTATTGATTCCAGAAAGATAAAGGTGCTAGTGGCTCTGGTGCAGACAGCAGCGGCGGTGGATAAATTTTTAGACGCCGAACTTCATGATTATGGTATCAGCAAAGCTAAACTTCTGACTATGAAGGTGCTTCTGGCAAACGGCGGCACGATGACACACACTGCTCTGAGTAAGGAGTTATCTCGGTCTAAGCACACCATTACTGTCCTAGTTGACGGTCTTGAGAGAGACGGATTAGTGCGGCGAGAGCAACATAGCAGTGACCGCCGTTCCAAAAACGTTGTCCTAACTGAAAAAGGGGGGGGATTTCTTAAGAGTACTCTTCCTATTTGTGATCAAATTGGCTATACAGCTATAGGCCAAATAGATGTAGAACAAGCCGAGCAATTAAAGGCTCTTTTAGACAAAATCAGGCAGTCCGTGACGTAGACTCCTGTCTGTGCATAGGAATTGTGTTTGCTGTATCATCTGTCAAGATGCTTGTTGAATGCTTCCAGCCTATCCGGTGACGTACCCGTTTGGGACGAACAATTTGCCAATCGCTAAGCAGCTATCAGGGCTGAGCTCTGCCGTGTGACGCTGAGTGAGCTGTAGAGGAAGTATCATACGTCACAATAGGGTCAATGCTGAGTTCGGAGTTGCTGTTCCTGCCCGGGATTGCAGCGCAGGGTAACGACCGTGCTGCGGTCTAGCAATTGGCCCAGTGAATTTGTTAGGTTGGGGCCGGTTTCGGAATCCTGACGAGTAGGAGGCCACTAACAACCCGCTGCAGGTCATCGAGCTCGAGCTTTTCTGCCTGGTTCCGGACAGGCCTCAATGTCCTCCCATAGGTTCTGATCAAGGCATCTTAATGCTGCACCGATATGTTCTTTGCCTGCTTGTTTCACTCGTCTCCTCCATCGTTGTGGGAGGCATGTGGAAAACAATTTGGCTTACTGCGCAAAGCGCTTGAAAGTGTCCGGCTGTGAAGGTAACAAAACCGAGGAATGTCTAAGGCATCTTCGCCACCAGCAATAGGCATAGTCGAAGCCCCTTGAGAAGTTCAATTAAGTAGGAGTATACTCAATATTGAAAGCAGTCAGGGTTCAAACGCTATGAGACTGTTAGACCCCCGGTTTAGGAAATTTGCTGGCCGTTATGTGTTACAAAGTCTGATGGCAGTGGCCGTATTGCTCATCATTTTGGCTGTTCTGGAAATACAGGCGCATCTAGTCGTCATCGCTGCTATAGGCTCCAGTACGTTCGTCGTCTTCGCCATGCCCAAGGTAAAGCAGGCCCGTCCCCGATCTGTTATTGGAGGACACTTGGTGGGGCTGTTGAGCGGAGCTCTCAGCTATCTTCCATTCTTCTGGCTTTGCTTTCCGGGAGAATCCATGCCCTATAAGGTATTGTGTGTGTTCGCTGGCGGTATAGCGGTGGGCTTGGCAATCTTCCTGATGACCGTCACTAATACGGAGCATGCTCCCGCAGCAGGCACAGCACTCGGTATCACTGTTCAGGGCCTGTCCTGGACTGCGGTTGTTTTTGTGGTTACCTCTGCTGTTGGTCTTTCTCTCGCAAGATGGTTACTGAGAGACTGGCTCAAGAACCTGGTATAGTGCGATAACAAGGTTCTCACGATTGCCCCAATGCCCAAGTCCGTTGATTCTCCAGAGAGTATCGTGTGCAACTAAACATTTGTCATGTATATTGTTTTCAAGGTGATGGGTACCAGGGTAGCATGTAGGGAGTAGAATTAGCCTGACGGGTTCCGGTGAGGTGCACATTCGTCTGGGGAGCATAGCTGCCCCGTCAATCTGATTGCCT
>Ga0315280_10011167_pt1 | contig 11093 bp, 6 predicted proteins | sample YL17G06_40_MG_FD_203697 | JGI IMG/M metagenome (GOLD analysis project Ga0315280, IMG submission 203697) | Sediment microbial communities from Yellowstone Lake, YNP, Wyoming, USA - YL17G06_40 | ecosystem: Environmental > Aquatic > Freshwater > Lake > Sediment | place: USA: Wyoming | collected... | reverse complement strand
TGACGTCTTTATCCAGATTGGCGATCGCTTCTTCAATCTTGATCTCGCCCCGCAGGTAAGACTCCAGGTTGCGCGCCCAACTATCGTTAATGGTAGAGGTCGACATGAATGGGTTAACTGTGCGCGGTTTCTGGACGGTATTTTGCAGTTCCCACATGGTGTGATCGTAGAATTGTTTGTCCAAGACTGTCGCCTGCGGCATCTGCGGCCACAACGATTTCAACGATGGGATGCCCCAGCCGGAAGTGGCGCGCGCCTGAGCCGGTGGACCGCCGAAGAACCATTCATATAGCTCCCAGGCAGAATAAGGTATCTTTGTGGATTTAGCGATGAACCAACCATTACCACCCAACGGTGGATCCACCGCCACCTTCCCACCCCAACTCAGAGGTGCCCGCATTTCAAAGTCCTCGAGTTTGACATCTTTTGTTCCAACGATCACGCCGTGCATCCAGTAGCCATATCGCACAAAACCAGCACGCCCGACTGTGATATCCTCGCCAGCCCAACTTGGGCTGGGATTGAGCGTGTTCCAGATTACATTCTCTTTAGCGAGATTAGCATAGTAGGTCAGTAAATCGACGACGGTCTGGTTATCTTTAATAGTAGCCTTGGAGAAACTATTAACAAAGACATCATTGCCTTCCTCCAACAGGACGGTCTGGATAATCGCATCCCACCATTCATTATCTCCCCAGCCGATGCGCACGGTGCGTGCTCCCTGTCTCTTCGTAAGTTTTTGCGCCCATACAGCCGCGTCCTTGTAAGTGTAGATCTTCTTCGGCTCTGGAACATCCAGGCCAGCATCCTGGAAAGCGAATTTACTGATTATGACCGGCATGTCGCAGGAGAAATCTGTATTCATGCCATACCAGCCGCCCTGGTACTTGAAGTACATAGTGGCCTGGTCAGCGATATCCTCAGGCTTGAGCATCTTACTAGTATTAAAGAAATCGGTGAGGTCCAGGATCATGTTATGCGAGGTATATACAGGCACATCCGCCCCGCTGGCCTGCCAGACATCCGGTGGGGTGCCAGCAGCGAACATCGCGCGTAATCGGGTGGCATCTACATCCAGGCGTTCAATTTCTGTAACAAGCTTGCTATCCTTGAGAAATGCCTTGATCTGGTCCTCTCCTAAAACATCCCCACCGACCATAGCAACCAGCTTAGCTGGCTGGGGAGGTGGGACAGGTGTGGGAGGCACTGATGTGGCAGTAACGATGATGGTTTCTTTTTCTGGAACAACCACGGTTTCTTTTGCTGGAACAACAATAGTTTCCTTTACTGATACCGTCTCTTTGATGACCTGTGCGGTAGGTGTAGCGCACCCAGCCAGGATGGCTCCACCCGCAGCCAATGCGCTGGCTTTTAGAAAATCCCGTCGACTTATCTTCTTATTTGACATTTTTTCCTCCGTCATTTATTAATGGGAAAAAAGGAACTTCGACCAACAAGATTTTGATGGTCTTACTGCCGGGGCAGGACTTACTTTCTCATAGTACCCTTTGCCACCTCCTTCCCAGAAACGTGAAAACATGTAACACCAATGAACTCGATTAATATCTAAAACATTATGGGGAAATTCTAAGCCTTGCCTGTAGATAATGCTCAACCCTCTCTGCTGGTTATGTAAATCGCGTTGTTATGACATTGGCAGCGAACCCATGCTAATTTATAATACACTACAGTCAGGTTGTTTGTCAGGCATCTCCGGCATGAAAGAGGACGAAAAGCGGTCAAGATGACGAACGAAGAGTTTCTCAAGCATCTGAGGGATGCCTTATTCGATCTCTACGAGCCAGACTACTTGCGCCAGAATCCCCTGGCAGGGCTGTTTGGAGTAGCCAACCGGCTGGATACTTTTTTTGCTCTGCAGAAAATTCTACTCGATACAATCGAGGACCTAAAACCGCAGGATGATGAGGAACCCCAGTCACCTGCCTGGGAAACTTATGAGCTGCTATTCAACCGGTATATCCAGCATCTCACCCAGGAATATGTCGCCAGGCAGCTGGGAATGTCGGTGCGCCACCTGCGACGTAAGGAGCATGCGGCGTTAGGTGTGCTTGCAGCAAATTTGTGGAAGCAGTTTAACCTGGAGAACAAACTCCATACAGGGGTGGAACAGCAAATCAATGTTGAGGAAAATGAAGGCCAAAACAACGCTATATTGAATGAAGAACTGGCCTGGCTGAAAAACACCCCGCCCGACCGACCTACCGACCTGTATCAGGTTCTACCCGGTGTCATCGAGCTCGCAAACCCACTGGCTGAGCAATACAATGTCGATTTAGAAGTGTCCATAGACGAAAGGCTGCCCAGCCTGGCAGTCCATGCAGTAGCATTGACCCAGGCCCTTTTTAACCTGCTGAGTGTGGCAATCCACCAGGCGTCAGACAGGCGAATAACCGTCCATACCGGATTGCGAGAGATTGAAGTTGAAATCCAGGTTGAAAGCCGCTCATCAAGAGACGAGTTGCGACCTCTTTCAACAAACGATCAGACCCTCCTGCAGATGGCTAATCAATTAACCGATCTGTGCGGGGGCAGGCTGGTGGTGACTAATAACCGGGGAGTCTTCCAGGCAACTATGGCCCTTCCAGCACTGCAACAGCTCCCTGTTTTGGTAATCGACGATAATCCTGGCACGTTGCAACTTCTGCATCGCTATGTTTCGGGAACCCGTTACCAGTTGATCACTACACAGGACCCAACACAAGTGTTGGAATTGGTGGAGAAACATGCTCCCAGGCTGATCGTACTGGATGTGATGATGCCCGGCGTGGATGGATGGCGAGTATTAGCACAGTTACGTCATAATAATTTGACTGCACATATTCCAGTAGTAATCTGTACGATTATTGCCCAGGAAGAGATGGCTCTCTCGCTGGGAGCCAATGGTTTTGTCCGTAAGCCTCTCACACGGCAGGCGTTTCTATCTGCGCTTGACCAGCAGGTTGGCTACTTGGGGTTAGAATCTGGCTGATGGACTGGATGCAATTGAGTAATTCTTGGATAGATAGCCCACCGCTTCGGGTGACGGTAAGGGTCCTGCTGATGATTGGGTCTCCCATGGGGTCACGGGAAGTAATCACGATGACTGGAATGTCTCGGATGGTGGGATCCTGGTTCTTCTCCTTCAGGATCTGAAAACCATCCATGCCTGGCATGATTAGGTCTAGGACCATCACATCTGGATGACGCTTACGCAGCAAACTGAGGGCGCGTAATCCACTACTGGCCTGAATGACATTATATTTCCGTCCGGCTGAAAGCAGCATCCGCGTAAAGAGTTGTAATACGTCAGCTTGATCATCCACAAGGAGGATATCCTCTACATCCTCTCCCAAGGTTGCCAGTGAGGAGATTAGGGTTTCGCGGCTGATCGGTTTGATCAGGTAGCGCACAACTCCCATTGATCGAACTGCCTCATCTTCGCCGGGAACCCAACAAATCATTGCCGGCGTGTGATAGGGTAAGTTAGAAATTTGGTCGAGGGGTATAGGGGATTCGCGATCCGGGGGAGAGTTGATAATCAGTGCCTGAGCAGGGGTTTTACCTAATTCTTCCATCGCCTCATTGATGTCTTTTATAAGAACAGTCTCAATATTATTGAGATACCGCTTGAACAACCGCTGGAGTGTCTCGCCTTCCTCGAGGAGAATGTAGCGGGGTATTACTATCGGGAGGGGAGCCCTCGAACGACGGGTGCGGAGTTTCATGGTCACATCTTCATACGGGTTAAACCAGCGCATGGCAGTTGATTTTTCATGAGAATCGGACGTCTCCACGATTTCCAACGGCAGGCTGAAAAAGATGGTGGTACCTTTACCTATCTCGCTCTTCAGCCACATCTTCCCACCGTGCATTTCAACGAAGCGCTTACTGATGGTAAGTCCAAGGCCGCTACCGCCATGCTTACGTCGGATGGAGCTGTCCGCCTGTTGGAAAGGTTCAAAAATCTTCTCCTGATTTTCAGGAGTAATACCAGGTCCTGTATCCGCCACACTGATAACCAGATCGTTCATTTCACACCAGGCATTTACCTTCACCCCCCCATGTTCGGTGAAACGTCCAGCATTGCCCAGCAAGTTGATTACTACCTGGCGGATACGAGTGCTATCGCAGAAGGCCTGAGGCAGGTTGGACGGGAATTCTTTTTCCAGGCAGAGGCCCTTGGATTTATACAATGCCACTACAACCTCGATAGCTTCTTCGATGATCTTCTGCGGCGACACCCATTCTTTGCTCAACGCCAGACGCCCGGCCTCCACCTGGCTTAAATCGAGGACATCATCTACAAGCTTGGCGAGATGCTCACTGCTGCGTCGGATAGCAGAGATATCCGCCAGAAGAGGTGGGGGTAGCTTTTCCCCATATACCCAGGGCGATTGAGTGATCATATCGCTAAATCCGATGATCATATTTAACGGGGTGCGCAGCTCATGGCTTACATTGGCAACGAATTCTTCTTTGGCACGGCGTGCTTCCTCGGCGATCTGGTTCATTACTTTTAGGCGGTCAGAAAGCCGAGCGAGCTCCTTGTTTGCGTGAATCAAGTCTTCCTGGATTTGTCGTAATTCTAACTGCTGGTTACGCGCCTGTGCCAACTTCTCCTGTGCCTGCTGCTGATAAAACAGCGCCCAACGGGTCACTATACGATACCCATTGGCAGTAGCCCAGGCAAATAAACCTAAAAAGATACTGCCGATAATACTGCCAATAATGTAAATGGAACTCAACGGAGGCATGTTTTTATCCAGAGAGACCAACGTCAACAAACCGATAATAAATACCTCTGAAAACAATCCTGCGGGTATACCTTCGGCAACCACTGCCATCAGTGGGAGGAAAGCATAAAATAAAGAAATCGCAGGTTCCTGGAAAGTCCACACAGCGAGGGTAATTGCAACACCCATTCCAATTTGCCAGACCACCTGAGAAGCGATCAGCTTTTTGGGTATCAGCCAGGCGGTAGCAACGCAAGTGATCACCACGAGGAATGTAATGAAATAATTCTTCTGGACTATTTCCGGTTTACTATTCGTGATGATGATTTGCCAGACAAGATATACCCCACCGGCGACGAAGATCAGGTTACGCAGAGTAGACTGCATTAGCTCAACTAACATGGCTGAAATGCTGTCACTCCCTTGCATTTGACCCTTAAGGCCGTTTTTATTCCACATGAGAACCTCCAAATTTAGAACTGATGGGAAGGTTCGACGGAAATATAAAAAATCATATCACCAAAATGTTGGGAGATACTGTCGGTAAGTTTCCAAATAATCGTCAAGGACTTCCCTGGCTACATCCAGGTCGGTGATGACGGGATCCAGAAGTAAACACTGCATTGCTGCCTGCCGGTCTCCGTGAACTGCAGCATCCACACTCAGGCGCACTATAGCCAGCTCCCGCCGTAATAATTCAGCGACCGGATCGGGCAAAGATCCAACAGCGACACCATGAGCCCCTGCTCCGCTGAACACTCCCGGCACTTCTACAATAGCCTGGGGTGGTAAATTCGTGATGCATCCCTGGTTAGGCAAGTTCACTGCAAGGTGATAGTGATTTCCCGCTCCAGCGATATTTTCAATCACCTCAAGCGCTCCCTCACTATCTGCATCACGCAAGTCTGAAATATCCTTCTTCCCCTCACCCATTAAGGCGATATCCTTATGGCCTTCTTCGCGACCCTTTTCAGCACCATCCCAATCATAAAGGCTGATATGATATTTTTCCCAGGGTTTTGTGACAGGATCACTCAACCAAGGCAGGTATTCACACAGATGCCCGTCCCCTGGAATAGGCATGAGACCAAAAGCCTGATAGACGCGTTGGGTAAGTGGCTCGAAGGAGGGATCGGCGTTCTCCCATCGTTCGGCAACTAATGGATACAGGTCTTCGCCAGTGCGCCGGTCGTGAACAGCCAACATCCAAGAAAAGTGGTTTAGACCGGCAGCCAGGATATCGATCTTAGGTACTGTCTGATCGATGATCTTCCCAAGGGGTATCCAAAACTTCGGATCAGCATGGGTGCTGATGGGTACTGGGGGTACATTAATACCTAATCGGTCAGCTAGCAGATAACCGACCATCCCATAGCCGACGAATATCTGGTGGCATAGGCCGATCACCTTGATCTTACTGTAGCGATGGATTGCATCGCAAATCCGCACCATAGGATTGGTATAGTTGATGAACCATGCCTCAGGACAAGCCTGTTCCATGTCGTGGGCGATCTTCAAAACCGGTCCAATATTGCGTGCAGCATGGAATAGGCCGCCCGGTCCACCGTTCTCGGCATAAGGTTGGCGGACTCCATGCCTCAGCGGAATCTCATAATCCATACACCATAAACGCTCACGCGGTAGTACCTCGATCGCGGATACGACGAAGGAGGCACCCTCCAAGGCTTCAACATGATGAGTATGGGAGGTGATCACCATCTGCGAGTCCCACTCGCGGTTAATACGGTCAGCCAGGCGATACATAAGAGCCAGCGTCTCAGCGTTTTGGTCGACGAGAGCCAGGCAGCTACCGCGCAAGCGTTCACTGCGCATGAGCGCACCCAGAGTATTTAAACCAAAACTGGCGCTGCCCGCGCCGATCAGGACAATTTTAGTTGGTAGCATAATTATTCTCCCAGCAGCTTGTGGATTTTTTACGCAATGTTATGATATCATAAACATAACTGCCCAGGCTAAAGCCTTCGTTATTAAAATTTCTAGAAAAAGGGAGTGCGGGGAGGTGTACACTCCCGCACACTTCCTTTTTCCGGCTATTTCCATCCAGGGCTGAGCAGATGTTCATAAACTATAAGTCTGGGGTTGATCCTTAATAGGACTCAAACAAAACCGCAATATAGGAGTGTTTTATGCCTAAAATAACTTTGATCGGCGCGGGGAGTGTGGTGTTTACCCGCAACTTATGCAGCGATATTTTACTCACACCTGCCTTGCAGGACAGCACAATCGTATTAATGGACATTGATTCTGCCCGGTTGACCCAAGCACAGGAAGTCGTACAGGCGTTGATTACCCGCCGGAAGCTCTCCGCCCGAGTGGAGGCCACCACAGATCGGCGCGCAGCCGTGAAAGGCGCTGACTACGTGATTACAACATTCCAGCAAGGTGGTTTAGACGCGTACGCCCTGGATATCGAAATCCCCCAGCGCTATGGTGTGGAACAATGCGTGGGAGATACGCTCGGACCGGGTGGGGTATTCCGGGGACTGCGCACGATCCCGGTCCTGGTGGAGCTCTGCAACGAGATGGATGAACTGGCACCGGATGCCCTGCTGATCAATTATGTCAACCCAATGGCAGCTAACTGCTGGGGAGTTGATGCTTTGACGGGGCGACCGTGTGTTGGGCTGTGTCACAGTGTGCAGGGCACCAGCGAGATGCTGGCACATTGGGTTAGTGTGCCATACGAAGAGGTGAACTTCTTATGTGCTGGTATAAACCACCAGGCTTTCTTTCTGGAATTCCGGCAAAGTAAAGAAGACCTGTATCCCAGGCTATGGGAGGTTATCCAACGGGAGGATATATATGGACAGGAGCCGGTGCGCATTGACCTCATGAAGTACTTCGGTTATTTCGTCACCGAATCAAGCGGACATGCCAGTGAGTATGTGTCTTACTTCCGCAAGTCAGCCAGTATGGTCAATGAGGACCTGGCACCACGCTTTAAGAACCCTGGGGATAAATGGTTTGACTTTGGACGCACCGGAGGCTATCTACGCGAATGCATCAGCCGGTTGACGGAGTCGCAAGTTGAATATAAAGCCCTGATCGAAGGCACCAAGGATATTACCAAGCGTACCCACGAGTACGGCTCATACATCATCGAGGCGATGGAGACAAATCGGCCTGCGCGCATCAACGGCAATGTACCCAACTACGGACTGATTGACAATTTACCCGATGGATGTTGCGTGGAAGTGCCTTGCCTGGTCGATGCCAACGGTATCCAACCAACGACGATCGGTACACTACCCGCTCAGCTTGCAGCCCTTAACCGCGCCTGTATCAATGTCCAGGAGCTGGTCGTCGAAGCCTGCCTGACCGGAGATACAGATGCTGTCTATCACGCGGTCATGGTGGACCCGCTGACAGCAGCTGTTTGCACACTCCCACAAATAAAGTCGATGGTCAAGGAGATGCTAGCAGCGCAGGCTCACTGGCTGCCTCAACTCAGCCTAAAATAGGGAACTGGGGAACGCGCAATGAGAGGGGCTGTCCGATTAGACAGCCCCAACTCTTTTTTATTCAGTTGCCAATGTAAAGATACTGTCCGGAGGGACCTGGGCATTAATACCAGTAAAGGGATAGTTCGCACCTCTGACCGGTATTTCCCCGATCCGGTAGCAGTTCTCGTTTTCGGAGGTCCGGAAATAGGCGACTTTACCAGCAATGACATTATCCTGGAACCCTCCCAAGGTTACATTGAGGTGATAGCTCTTATAAGAATTGTTCATCCCCACCAGGGTAAATTGTGTTCGCTTTGTGTTGGCAAAAGCCAATACCCTTAAATCTGACGGAACTGAGCTCACTTCCAATCTCTCAAAACCGGGCAGCACATAGCGAAAGACCTGCTTAGACGCATAATAACGTTTCTTGGGTGTGTAGAGGCGTAAGCCAGTGCGCAGTAAGCCATAAATGGTCCAGGCTTCGTCATGGTCGTGGTAATTATCGTAGGCATCCCAAACCAGGGCCCCATTGAAGCCATTTTCGAGCTGGTCGAACAGCCGTGAGGTCATCCACCATCCGACATACCATTCTTTTTCTCCGGATTGTTCCAGGTCGCCATATTCCGTCATCCATAGCCGGCAGTTAGTGTAGGAGGTGTCCATAAGCAGGTCCAGCACCCCCTGGTACTGATCAGAGGGTATGTCAGAATAATCATGCAAACCAAAGACATCGATCCGCTTAATTAATTTTCTACTTCGTAAAATTTCTGTTAAATAGCTGGTACCGAAGCCGGTTTCTGGCACCACCAGGCGAATATCACCTAATTCCCTTCGGGTAAGCTTTTCGTCCAAGATCTCGAGCACCTTGACAAACTCAACAGGGTTCACACTCGGTCCTTCCGGGCTGCCGACATCTATCTCATTTAGGGGACCAAATAAGGTAAATCTAAGGTGTTCTTTATTCTTTGCCCAATCTAACATTGACACCTGCATCTCACAGAAGGCATCATAATCGGCTAGTGACTTCCTATCCGGACCCAACATCCAGGTTGGCACATCCCCACTGGCGGTCAGGTAAGGTTCGATACCGTGGGAATTTAAATATCTCATCATTGCCCAACCGCGCTGGAAGATATCTCCCTGGTAGATAGCAGAATAATTCGACTCGTTGAGCGAGCTCGGACCGACCTGGCTGGTGGGGTCGACCCAGTTTGACTTCCCCCAAATGTCCACCCGGTAAAGGGTAGCACCCAGGTCTTCGCGCAGCAGGTCCATGGTCGGGATCAGCCGGCCCTGGTCCCAATATTTTGAGTTGATATTAACCCCGAAGCCATCGATCTTCTGATAGGCGCGATTGCCATTGATGTAAATATCGAGTTTCTTGCCTGCGTCAGGCATTTTAAACTCCTATAGGTATTGTCTGTGTGGTCTGTTGTGATTTCAGGGCAGCGGTAAATAAACGGTGGCTTACTGCTGTTTCCTCAGGAGTCACACAACCAAATGGCTGTTTCATCGATGGCCCATTGACTAACTCATCGCAGAACGCAGCCCACATTTGTAGGATTGCATCGCTAAAGCCAAACTCAAAAATAGAGCCTGTAATCGTTTCGTAGGGCGGCTGATACCCCATATCCACCGTGTGCCACTCCTGCGCTCCTCCAGGTGTATAGGGCAGGGAAATCAACTGCTTGGGGTTCCGGGTAGAAAATTCAGCCGACAATGAAGTACCCTGGATGCGAATGAACCAGGTGTTGGTATGCCCAGGCGCGATCCGTTTATAAGATAAGATCATCGGGAACTGGGCATCCTTGGTGACCACATCACAGGCCAGGATGGCGTTATCCCAGGTCTCGCATGGCACCAGGCTGCCATCTGACCCGGGTCGTTCTCTGATAATTTTCGACAACAGTGCCCGAACGCTGCGTGGTACCCACCCAAAGCGGAGGGGGATATGCAGGCTGTGCAAACCCAGGTCACCCATACAACCGTATTCACCATTGGTAGCGTTCTGCCGCTTCCAATTTATCGGCTTACGTGGGTCCAGGTCACTGCTGTGCCAGAAACCCGCTTCAACCTCTATGATCTGTCCGAAACGGCCCTCCCGTAGCCACTGGATTATGCGATAAGGCCCAGGGAAGAAGGGGAATTCCGAAGAGCAGCGCACCAGCAGGTTGGGATGACTATGAATCGCTTCCAAGATTTTCTGGTTCGCAGCCAGGTCGATTCCAAAAGGTTTTTCACCTAGCAGGTGTTTGCCTGCCTGGATGATATCGCTATAGAGCTGAGCGTGAAGGTTATGTGGTACGGCACAGTAGACTGCTTCAACCAGAGGATCGTCCAAAAGATCATGGTAATCTGTTGTAGTCCGGACCAGGCTGGAGACGTTCTGCTGAAACCAATCAGTGGCGCTTTTATTAACATCGCAGGCTGCGATAATGCGTGGTTCAAAATCCAGGTCGCGTAAATGGAACCAGCGCGCCGCAGCGCTGGCAAACTCACGTCCCATCAGACCGCAGCCAATCACACCGAAATGGATGATACGCTTAGCCATAATATTCCTTTAATCAATAAATCCCAGACGGGTCGCCCCGACCTGCCTGATCATCAGCTCGTGGCAGGAATTTTGGCCGAATATACCACTCATCGTCTCTATATACTTTCCCAGTTGGTCTTGGGGTACAAAAGCCTGTATCGTCCCTGCGAAACCACCCCCATGCACTCTCCAGGCTCCCCGACCATTCAATAGATTTTGAGAAACGGTTAACCCGATTGATATCCCCTGCTCGGTGACATTTTTACTCGTATAACTATTTTGCAGCAACATCCATGAGCTGCGACCGGACTCGATGACGAGGTCTAAAAATATTTGAAAATCATTGTTTTCCAAAGCTGCCAC
>Ga0315280_10011166_pt1 | contig 11093 bp, 12 predicted proteins | sample YL17G06_40_MG_FD_203697 | JGI IMG/M metagenome (GOLD analysis project Ga0315280, IMG submission 203697) | Sediment microbial communities from Yellowstone Lake, YNP, Wyoming, USA - YL17G06_40 | ecosystem: Environmental > Aquatic > Freshwater > Lake > Sediment | place: USA: Wyoming | collected... | reverse complement strand
CGTCCAATGTTAGGCGATATATTTCTTCCCTGCTCTCCGCCATGTTTAGGTCCCGACTGTAGGTGTTCAACGCTGAAAGTCTTTTCTCATAACGTTTCCTTTCGGTAATATCCCTATACAATCCCACATACCCTATGGGTTGGCCTTCAACGGTGATGGGAGCTGAAGAGATCGACACTGGAACTAGAGTTCCGTCTTTCCTCTTTCTAACAGTGTCATAACAGGTATATGCTTTCTTAGCTTCTCTGTCCAGCATTTCTCCTTCTTCCTTTTTGTCTTCTGGCACTATTAGGTCCAAGAGGTGTTTGCCTTTAATTTCGTCTAAAGAGTAGCCGAAAAGCTCACTAAAACGAGGATTAGCATCCAAGATGCAAAAATCTGAATCCACATAAGCAGATGCCTCGGGATTATCCAAAAACAGCCGTCTAAACTTCTCTTGACTCTCTCGGATCTCTCGCGCGTGCATCTCCAAGTTTTTCGCGTACTCCAAGTTGCTCATCGCAGTAGCAGCGTGCGACGCCAAGATTTCGAGTAGCTCTTGATCTTTTTCGTTGAAAGCATTCAATTCTTTGCTATCTACGCCTATTACTCCAAGGACTTTACTTCCAATCTTGACAGGTACGTTGAGTCCGGAACGAATGCCAGGCATGAATTCGACCCAAGCATCTTCCTTTTCCACGTCTAGAACGTTGATGGGTCTTCCAGTTTTCACCACCTTAACAGCTATGCCTCTTTTCGTTCCGTCTAGTGGCAGCTCATGGTAAAAGGATTCTGGATATCCACAGTGATCCACAACGCGAAGCATGTCTTTGTCCACAACCATAAAAAATGCAACCTCAAACCCCAATGTCTTCTCCACTGCGTCCATTGTCAGCCGGTATATTTCCTCCATACTCTTCGCTGTGTTCAATTTCCGACTGTAGGTGTTCAACGCTGAAAGCTTTTCCTCAAAATGTTTCCTTTCTTTTTCCGCTATCTTTCGTTCAGTAATATCTCTTGCAATAAGTTGGAAGCCGACTGGAACCCCGAACTTCTTGATTAATCTGCCCTCTACTTCCGCCCATATCCATTCTCCGTCTTTGCGCTTGAACCGACCCTCTAAAAGGCGACTGGTTTTCCCTATTAACCTCTCCTTCATCCGTTTTGCTAGTAACTTCAATGTTTCATCGGACATAATACCAAGCTTGAAACTGTCCTTGCCGACGATCTCCTCACGCGAATAGCCTATGGATTCTTCGAATCTCTTGTTGACATAAGTGATTTTTCCCTTGAGATCAGTATTGAATATGCTGATTGGAGCTTCTTCCATCAAAGCCCTGAACCTTTCCTCAGATTTCTGCAGTGCTTTCTCTGCTTTCTTGCCTTCGGCATTTTCTCTTACAATTCTGCTACCGTTTATTTGCATCGAGCAACTTCCGTGACAGGGGGTTCTTGCTTAGTAAAGTTTCCTCAATTGTCTCATTTAACATGTATGAACGTGAAGTCTAAATTGCAAGTATCACAAATGTTCAGAATCAGACCAGACTCAGACAACAAAGTTGCAATGGAAGTCGCTTCTAATCAAATAATTAAGAGGGTATGCAATCAATACGAAAACAAGTAGTTTAAAGGCTACATCCTTTATTTAAGCTATGCTGCATGGACATTTACGTTTGACGAACTAGCAGTTGGGCTAGATGCTCCATTTCTAACGAAGAAAATTTTAATGGTGTCATGAATTAGATTATAAGCACCGAAGTCGAAGGATAAAGTCAAGCTAAGGAAGTCTGAATCAACCTATGACTAAACCCAACATTGGTTTGTCTATGCTTTACTGTTTAGGCGAATCCTTCCAGAAAATGACTGAACGCCTTCATAGAGCAGAAATAGCCTACATAGAGATTGTTGACGACGGATTTCACGCGCTAAACAAGCAGAGGGTTTCAATGCTCAAAAGCATAGGAGAGTCTTGTGGCTTAAAATACTCGGTGCACGCGCCCTTTGCAGACATAAACATCGCTTCGCCTTCTAAGCCAATGCTTAAGGCCATGCTTAAAAGACTGGAAAAATCAATCTCTTACGCAAGTGATTTAAACGCCTATGTGTGGGTTTTTCACCCGGGACTAGAAACCGGCGTTAGCATGTTCTATCCGGGCATGGGCTGGCTTCAAAACCTAAAAACCACACGCTTACTACTCAAAATTGCAAGCGATTACGGCGTGAAAATAGCCATAGAAAACGTGCCCGAACCATACCCATTCTTAATGAAGAGTGTTGAAGATTTCACCAAGTTTTATGAAGAGATTAACGAAGACATAGGCTTGGCTTTTGATGTCGGACATGCAAATTTGAATGGACAAATCGAACGTTTTCTAATGGTTTTTACAGATAGGATTGTGCATATACATGTTCATGACAATCATGGGAAAATCGACCAACACCTAGGAATAGGCTACGGAAACATTGATTGGAAAAACGTTGCAAATCTATTAAGAAAAATATCCTATGATAAACTTGTAATCATTGAGTCTTTTGAGCACATTGAGGAGAGTATGCACAAGTTAAAACAATTGTTCGCTTAAGTTTTAACTGTCCAAAAGCGGAATTTCTATTTTCATGAAATCTTCTGCCACTTGTGTGTTTTTGAAGATTTTCTGTGCTTGCTCTAAAAGTATGCTTGTATCATCGTATCTTGCACTAATATGCGTAAGAATTAGCTGTTTCGCCTTTGCTTTTTTGGCATGTTTAGCTGCTTGATCTGGTGTTGAGTGGCCGTCTTCTTCGGCTCTTTCAGCCAACTCGTCATCTAATGTGGCGTCGTGAATAAGTAAATCTGCACCAGCCGCAAACTTCACAAATCCTTTAAACGGTCTCGTGTCACCTGAATACACTATTTTTCTTCCCGTTCTGAGTGGCCCCGTAACATCGTTAGGCTTTACAATTCGGCCATCTCGTAGCTTAACCCCATGCCCATGCTGTAGTTTTGACCACAAGGTGCCTTCTGGAACGCCTAAAGCTTTTGCTTTTTGTGGATAGAATTTTCCAGGACGGGGCTTTTCGGCAAAGGCATATGCCAAGCTTGGAATTACATGGTTTGCCCAAACTGCTTGAACAGCGTATTCTTGCTCTTCGCATACAACACCCGCCTCATATATCTCGTGAATTTCCATCGGGAAGGTTAAGACAAACTGCACAGTTTCCCTAATGTCTTCTAAGAAGCGTTTTATTCCGGGCGGTCCATAAACATCAAGCTTCTTTTCTCGGTCAAGCAAAGCCATTGTTTGTAATAGTCCTGGTAAGCCTAAGACGTGGTCGCCATGCATGTGCGTAATAAAAACTTTCATTTTTCTGTGGAAACCAGTCTTAGCCTTTATCATTTGCCTCTGTACGCCTTCGCCGCAGTCGAACATTATTTGTTCGCCCTTGCATTGTATAAGTATGGCGGGTAAACTTCTTTTTGGGGTTGGAACGCTTCCAGCAGTGCCTAGGAAAACAACCCGCAAACTCATAAGGGTTTACACCTTTTCGAAGATGGCTATTTCTCTTGTTAGGCTTCTGTGAACATAAACAAAGTGGGATTCTAAATGTTTATAGCCTAAAACTGTGCCTATGTGTCCAATGTTTAATGTTTTTGGTGCAGCCATGCAAACCCGCCGTCCATTATTAAGCATGCCGTGAACAGTCATCAAAACTTCTTCAACTATCTGCTTCGTAGTTCGCTTTCGGGTGGTTGCAGACCTTCCATAAGGCGGGTCTGTAACTACGCATTCAATTTTTGTTATTGGTGTGTTTCTTGCATCCGCAACTATTACGCCTTCAGGTTTGATGTGGAAGTAAGCCAAATTTTTTAGGCTTCCCCTTACCATGCGCCGTTGAATGTCCAAGCCTAAAACACGACATCCTATAAACGCAGCCTCAATAAGCATGCTTCCAGTTCCGCAGAACGGGTCAAAGAGGAGTTCTCCGGTCTTGGGTTTGGCGAGGTTCACCATGCACCTTGCAAGTTTTGCTGCCATCGCTGAAGGATGGAAAAAAGGCTTTTTCTTCGGACGCCTTTCAACAAATGGTTTTGGCGCAATCTCTGCGAGTTTGACCCCAAAAATAAATTTTTCATCTGTTAAGATGCCTATGAACGTTTTATCTGGGTTTTTCAGGTTCACCTTTGCTTTTGTTTTTTCTTTCAGTACGAGTTCGCCGAGTTTTCTTTCAAGAGCCATTCCATCAATTTTTGAAGCGTAATTCTTCACACGCTTTATGCGAACTACAAAGCTTTCTCCATTATCTAAAACTTCGTTTAGGCTTATGGAATGCGTAGCCTTCACTATTTTGCTTGTTTCTGCTTCGCAACTGAATAGTTCTAATCCGCAAATTCTTGTGAATGCTGCTCTACGTTTTATGGCTTCTATGCAGTCTAATTCTGCTTCAAGCCTTAATGCTTGGTCAAGTTTTTCCAACGGTTTAAAGGCATAATCTTCTGCTTCAAGTATAGCCTTTAATTCAGAGGCTGGCAGAGTTTCATGTTCGCCAGAAAGCAGAAAGAAAAGTTTAGCCACTTTTATGCTCCTTTAAAAATTTGCTTATTAGGGGTGCAAGGGAAACCTTGCTCACATGGCTTGGAACACTATCTGTGCCTACGATTTCTTCCACTCCACTTTCAAGAATTCGCTTTTCAGCATCTCCTATTAGAAGCGGATGAACACAAGCAGCATACACCTTATCCGCGCCAAGTTCCCTCATAATTTTTGCTGCTAAAGCTATAGTGCCTCCAGTGCTGATTAAATCGTCGAAAATTATCACAGTTTTCCCATACACGTTAAGTGTTTTCTTTTTCATGGTTATTTGTCCTGTGTAAAGGTCTCTGTGTTTCTCTAAACAGCCACATTCATCGCCTAGAACGGTCTTTGCTTCTTCAGCAAGCCATAATGCACCGTCATCCGGCGCAAGTGCAAACGCTTTTTTAAAACCTTTCTGTTTGAAGTGTTCAGCTAATAGTGGAATTGCTGAGATTGTTTTGGCTGGAAACGGAAACTTTGCTAAAACCTTTGCTTGATGAACGTTAACTGTTATTAGGCTGTCAACTCCAGATGCCTTAAGCATACGTGCAACGGCTTCTATGCTTATGGCTTCGCCTTGAAGGAACACCTTATCTTGACGTGCATAAGCCAGATAGGGCACGACTGCCGTTATTTTTTCTGCACCATGTCGTTTGGCTGCATCAGCAATTAATGCTAATTGTATAAGTCTTGTATCCTGCGGCGGACTTGTAGTTTGCACTATGGCTACTTCCTCATTTTGCACTTTGCCTTCAAGCCTTACGTAGGATTCCCCATCTGGATAGGTTTTAAAAACCAGCGGCACTGCTTCTACGCCTAAAAACTCCGCTACTTTTTCCCCTAACTGTTTAGAGGCTGGTCCCGGAATTATCTTCATACGTTTTCCCGCACTTAGATGCCACTTGTTTACATTTTAGATTTTCCAGATGCCTTATACTGTTCTATTAGTTCTTTTGCTCTGTCCATGCGGATTTTTCGTTCTTCAACCATCTTTTCAGCCACTAAATCTATTAACTCGTCTGTTGCGCCTGCTGCTACGGCTATGTTTCTTGCGTGAAGCGACATGTGACCACGCTGTATTCCTTCACGGGCTAGGGCTCTCAAGGCTCCAAGGTTTTGTGCTAAGCCGACAGCAGCTAAAACCTCTGCGAATTCATTTGCTGTTTTTACGTCTAGAATTTTTATGGCTATTCTTGCTATTGGATGTGTTCGCACTGCTCCGCCGATTAGGCCTACAGCCATTGGCAACTCAATCGAGCCAACTAAGTCGCCGTTTTCGTTTTTCTCCCATGTTGAAAGTGTTGTGTAGTGTCCGTTTCTGGCCGCATAGGCGTGGGCTCCAGCTTCGATTGCGCGGTGGTCGTTGCATGTTGCAATTATGACGGCTATTATGCCGTTTAAAATACCCTTGTTGTGCGTAGCTGCCCGGTACGGGTCTGCAGCTGCAAAAGCATAAGCGTTTACAATGCCATCCACGACTTCTTCTCCGCCAACAGCCTCTTTAGGCACGGTGCACCACGCTCTTGCCAAGCGTTTTGTAGCCAAGTTAGAGATTATTCGCAGGTAAACTCGGCCGCCTGTTATGCGCTCTATCATTGGAGCAACAGCCTCAGCCATAGTGTTAACCGCATTAGCGCCCATGGCATCGCGGCAGTCCACATGCAACTCTGCAATAAGCATTGGTCCCTGTGTAGTGTGGATTATTTTTGCGTCTAGGTCTTTTGCTCCACCGCCAACAGAAACAAGCACCGGGTCTTGGTCATTCGCCTTCTTTAATATTTCTTCTTTTGCCTGTAAGACTCGCATCTTAGCCGCATGAGGATCTTTTATGCCTACTGCTTGAATTTGTCCAATCATTATGGGCGGTGTGCTGCTTGTGTAGAAGCCTCCTCCTTCACGAGCCATTTTCGCCGCGTAGCTGGCTGCAGCCACAACGGAGGGCTCCTCGATGGCCATCGGGATCAAATAATCACGTTTATTTACCAGGAAGTTTACAGCTATGCCCAAAGGCATGGGAATGGCCCCGATGACGTTTTCTATCATGCGGTCGGCCAAATCCAAAGGCAAGGAACCAGTGTTCCGCAGTAAAACACACTCCTCATCTGATAAGCTGGCAAACTCCTTGACGAGTTCCAGTCGTTCCTTTGGACTGAGCTTGTAGAAGCCTGAGAGCGTTGACGATTTATTCATTGATTTCACCATTCTATTCTGTTATTTTCGTTGAAGTATAAGACATTGTCTAGTTCATGTTTTTAAGTTTTGGCGGAATGCGCGATGTATGTTGTGAAGCGTTCATTTTTGGGATGAGGTGTGTAGTAGGTAGCTTACATAGGCTATTGTTACGGCTATTATGATTGATGTTATTCATAGTAGTTGATTTGTGGTTAGCTCTATTCTGGCTTCTGTCTCTCCTATTAGATGGGTTCCTATTAGGAAGAAGAGGGCGGCTAAGAAGGGGGTTGTTCCGAAGATCAGACAGGTGGATCTGCTAAGGTTTATTATGCCTGTTTCAGCCAGGGTGAAAATCGTTGTGGTGTAGCTTATCATTATTTGGATTAGGCATGCGATGCCACCGTTGAAGAAGAAATTGGTTACTTGTTGAATGCCATAAATGTATGAAGTTGTTATGAAAACCATCCAGAAGGCGTTGAAGGAGGATATTGTGTATAATCCGTACAACCCTTCTTTTAGAGCATTTGAAAGGGTTAGTGCAAAAAGAGAGCAGAATGCCAAGAAAATAAGGAGAATGAAGGTGAATGTTGAGAATGGTTCTACAATCTCGGTTAGTGATGTTGTTTGGATAATCCATGAGAGTAGACATGACATGAACCATGCTAGTGCGAGGCCTCCGGTGATTGCTTCGAGAGTTTTTGCTCTTTGATTAAGGTCTAAGGGTGTGTATTTCGTTTTCATGTCAATGTTATAGGGGTGTTGGGCTGTTCTAAAAAGTTCTGAATTTGAAATATGTATTCTATCTTAACAACCTAAAAGAATTAGAGCCTTGCTTTATTAGCTTGGATTAAAGATAAGTTTTATATTCTTTATGCATCAAAATGTATGTCAATTGGTTAAGCTTACAGTTGACTAATGAGAGTGATTCAAAACGATTGACGATAAGGAACAATGTGAAAGGGTGAGCCAATTAAAGATGTCCTTTGTTAAGATTGAAAGGTATTTCATTAGAAATCCTGGGGCTTTGTTTATAATTGTTTTTGATATGCTTATCCTTACTTGTGCTTTTTTGCTTATTCAAGGGAATCCTCTGGTTGATAATGTGGCGGTTTTTGCGTATTGTTTTTTGGTTGTTGGTGTTGTTTTGCAGGCTGTCGCTTTTTTGAAGGATAAGGTGTCAAGGATGTGAGTGCCGGTGAAGGAAAGGGTTGATGTCTCAGTAATTTTGTGTGCGTATAATGAGGGGAATGTTATTGAGGAGACTATCGATAGAGTTGATCGTGTGTTGATGGAAACGGGTTGGAGTTACGAGATTATAGTTGTTGATGACGGTAGTTTAGATGATACTAAAGAGAGGGCAGTTAGTTATAGGCATAAGAATGGAAAGGATTGTTTGAACGTTCTAAGTTATCAAAAAAATACGGGAAAGGGAAATGCTGTTAAGGCTGGTTTTAAGCAAGCAGAAGGCGATTTTATTGTTGTTATAGACAGTGATTTGGATGTTGATCCGAAACATATTCCACATTATGTTGGAGCTTTAAAAAGCACTGATGTAGCTGTTGCTTCGAAATGGCATCCTGAATCACATGCCTCAATGATGCTAAGGCGAAAAGTTTTGAGTTTTGGTTTTAATATTTTGTCCAGGCTGCTCACTGGAATAAAATTGAAAGACACGCAGACGGGGTTAAAAGCGTTTAGAAGGAGCGTTTTAGAGAGCATGATTTCCAAACTTGTTGTTAATCGATACGCTTTTGATTTGGAGCTAATGGCTACATGTAACCATTGTGGATTCAGGATTACCAGTTTGCCTGTTAATGTTCATGTTGAAGGCATTATCGGTTTAAAGGAGATTTTGAGGATGGCTCTTGATCTTTTCAGAGTTGCTTATAGATTGAGAGTTTTGAAATGTTATCAGCGCCGTTAAAAGTATATATTGCGTGCAATCGAATTAGTTTTCGCATGCAAGAGAAAATGTGAGAAGGGTGGAAAGGCTTAGAGTTTTAGTTTTTAATTGGCGTTGCTGGCTGAATCCTGAGATGGGCGGAGCTGAGGTTTTCACTCGCGAAGTTTTGAAGAGGTGGGCGGAGGCTGGGCATGATATTACGCTTTTCACTTCTAGGTTTGAGGGTAGCAAAGACGAAGAGGTTGTTGATAGAGTTAGAATTGTTAGACAAGGTGGTAAGTTTTCGGTTTACCGGAAGGCTAAAAGGTTTTATGCTGAATATTTTTCTAAGGAGCGGTATGATGTTGTTATTGACGAGATTAATACTAGACCCTTTTTGACGCCCAAGTTCGTTAGGAACGGAGAAAGAATCGTCGCGTTGATACATCAGTTGGCTAGGGAGTATTGGTTTTATGAAACACGTTTTCCAATAAGCTTTTTAGGCTACTATTTTTTTGAGGAAAGATGGTTAAGAAACTATGCAAAAATACCAACAGTAACTGTTTCTAACAGCACCAAAAAGGATTTAGTTGATTTAGGTTTTGAGCGAGTTTTTGTTGTCGGCGAAGGGTTGAATTTTAAGCCTTTGCAAAAATTAGCTGAAAAAGAATGTTATCCTGTAATAGTTTATGCTGGCAGGTTGAAGAAAGCCAAGAGGCCGGACCATGCCGTTAAAGCTTTTAAGATTGTTAGGAGAGCCGTTCCCAATGCGGAGCTCTGGATCATTGGGGATGGCTATTTTAGGGATAAGTTAATGAGTATTGCCTGTGAAGGGGTTAGGTTTTTTGGATCGCTTTCGAATGAGGAGAGGAGAAACTTGATTAAGAAAGCTTGGGTTTTAGTTAATCCGAGTGTGAGGGAGGGTTTTGGGTTGAGTGTTGTTGAGGCTGATGCTTTGGGTGTTCCGTGCGTTGCATATGATGTGGCTGGGTTGAGGGATTCTATAATAGATGGTGAAACAGGGCTCCTTGTTAAATCTGGCGATGTAGAGGCTTTAGCTGAGGCAGTTGTTCAAGTTTTAACAAGTGATGCCTTGAGAATGAGACTTTCGGAGAAGGCTCTAGCGTATTCTAGAAGTTTTAGTTGGGATGAGGTGGCAGATGAGTTTATGAAGGTTGTTAGAGCCGTTTAGCGGTGATTTGAGTGCGAAAGTTGAGTGCAAAACAGTCATTAGTTTCAGTCATCATTCCAACATTTAACTCTGAGAGGTTTCTAGAAAAATGTCTCAGTTCTCTGAAAAGACAAACGTATGAGAGGTTGGAAATAATTGTTGTTGATGATGGGTCGACTGATTCTACAATTGGAATCGCTGAGAAGCATGGATGTAAGATAACTAGAAATCCCAAAGTGGGTAGAGCTGCGGCTAAGAATGAAGGAGTCAGATATTCATTTGGAGAGTATTTGGTTTTTGTTGATTCGGATATGGAACTTACTCGTAATGTAGTGAGCGAATGCGTTAATCTTGTGGAGAGCGACTCGCATGTTGGAGGAGTCGTGATACCTGAACGTTCCGTTGGGAACAGTTTTTGGGTGAAAGTTCGCGATTTTGAGAGAAGTTTCTATGCCGGGTCAGTTGTTGAATCAGCGAGGTTTTTTCCAACAAAGCTTGTGAAAGAAGTTGGAGGATACGAGGAGAATTTGATTTTTTTTGAAGAATCCACGTTGCCCTATAAGATTCAGAAAAAGGGATACAACGTGTTTGCAAGGGTCAATTCTGTAATACTTCATCGTGAAGAGAATTTTTCACTTATTACGTGGCTTAGAAAGAAATCTTATTATGGGAAAACCATTCATGTATATGAGCATAAGTATAGGGATTACTCGAGAATGCAGACAAGCGCGGGGTTTAGGTTTTACCTTTTCGTAAAGAGTTATAGGAGGTTTTTGAGTAGACCAGAACTTGCGCTTGGGGTAATTGTTTTGAAAAGCCTAGAATATTTGGCGGTGGTTTCAGGCGCGCGGGCTTTAGTTGGGATGAAGTAGCTGATGAATTCATGAGGATGGTTAGAGTCGCATAATGGAGGATTGAGTGCAGAAGTTGAGTCTAAAACAGCCTTTAGTTTCCGTCATTATTCCGACAAGAAATTCAGAAGCCACCATTGAAAAGTGCTTGAAGTCATTGATGGAACAGAGCCATAGAAACTTGGAAATTTTTGTTGTTGACAACTATTCAAATGATAGAACTAGACAAATTGCCAAGAAATATGGCGCTAAAATTTATTTGAAAGGCCCGGAAAGAGGTGTGCAGGTTAATTTCGGTGTTGAAAAGGCGAGAGGAAAGTACATCTATAGAGTTGATTCGGACTTTGTGCTTCAACTTGACGTTATTCGAGAGGCGGTTGAGAGTTGCGAGAAGTGTGGCTACGATGCGATCCTCATTCATAACACTTCTGATCCGACTGTTAGTTTTTGGGCTAGGGTTAGGAAGGCGGAGAGGGATTGCTACA
>Ga0315280_10011165_pt1 | contig 11094 bp, 9 predicted proteins | sample YL17G06_40_MG_FD_203697 | JGI IMG/M metagenome (GOLD analysis project Ga0315280, IMG submission 203697) | Sediment microbial communities from Yellowstone Lake, YNP, Wyoming, USA - YL17G06_40 | ecosystem: Environmental > Aquatic > Freshwater > Lake > Sediment | place: USA: Wyoming | collected... | reverse complement strand
CGCTCTTTGTCAACTTGATCGTCACGTTGTGCGCGACGGCAGTCACGTTGGCCTTGAATCGCCTATGGCAAGACTTCCCCGAACGAGCCGAGGATGCTCTGCGCCGAGAGGGCGAGGGAGGGCGGTAGCCATGTCCGTCACAGCGGCTGTCATCCTCGTCACTGCTATCTACTCAGCTATCTGCCTTTGGATCGGCTACTACGGTTGGAAGCGGACCCAGTTGACTCCTGTGGACTACTTTCTGGCCGGCCGATCCCTCGGGACCTTCGTCCTCTCCCTGACCTTCATCGCCACGTACGCCAGTCTGTGGACTTTCTACGGGGCCGTCGGGGCCAACTACCGCCTGGGTCCGTCGTTCATGAGCGCCATGATAACTTGGAACCTCATCTGGCCTCTCATGATCTGGGTGATGGGGACACGCCTGTGGGTTCTGGGACAGCGATTCGGTTGCATAACTCCGTCGGACCTGTTTGCTGAATACTACCAGAGTGAGGCGATGCGCGTCCTCACCAGCGTCGTGGGCATTATTGCCCTCATCCCCTACATGAGCATCCAGCTCCTGGGCGGCGGGCTGGCTTTCGAGGTTGCCACGGGCAAGGCGATTCCGTTCTGGGCCGGGGCCCTGTTCATGGCCGCCGTGATGATGGTGTACACCTTCGTGGGCGGCCTCCGGGCGGTGGCCTGGACGGACGTCTTCCAGGGAATCTTCTTCCTGGCAGTGATGGTAGCCCTCTCCGTATGGATCTTCGGCATCCCGGAGGGCGGGAACGCATTCCGGGCCTCAGCAACTGCCAATCCGAAACTTTTCGATCCCACTAATTTCGGCTGGGGCCAGTGGCTCGGGTTCGTCTGCACATGGGGGCTGTCGCCGCTCCTTCCACATCTCATGCAGCGATGCTTCATGGCTCGCTCCGCCCGGGTTATCACCCGCACCGCGGCCAGCTTGGCCATCCTGAGCCCGTGGGTTCAGACAGTCCCTGTCATGATCGTCGGCGTGGCGGCAGTGAGCATCCTGCCGGGCCTCAAGGGGGGAGCCACGGACGCGATCATCCCGCTCCTGCTGGCCAAGTACGCTCCCTACGTCGGCGCAGTGGTCGTGGCCGGGGCCTTTGCAGCGGGGATGTCCACCCTTGATTCGCAGCTCCTCTCGGCCAGCTCGCTGGTGACTCGGGACCTGTACCGGTACGTCCGCCCCGGGGCCGACGATAAAGAGCAGGCCCGTGTGGGGCAGCTTTTCGTGGCCGTTGTTACCGTGGTCATGTATCTCTTCGTCCTGACGAAGCCGGGGTTTATCGTCGTCCTCGGAACAGCGGGAGCAGGGATCGCTATCGCCGGGTATCTCTTCCCCGCCATCGGTGTGCTCTTCTGGCCGCGGGCCGGGCGGGTGGCTGCCCTCGGCGGCCTGGTGGCAGGAGGCCTCACGGCTTTCCTCACCTTCGCTGTGTGGCAATTCCCGCTCGGACTGCACAATACCCTGTGGGGAATACTGGTGGGTGCTGTGGTGTTCCTGGTTCTGGCTTACGCTACGCGCCCACTGCCTTACCCGCAGCAGGCCCGATTCCATGGGTTGCTGGCTGACGCCATCGCGGGCGTTCGGAAGGCGGGTCCGTAAGAAACCTCTCTGATAGGAGACGCCTGATCCCGAAGAGCAGGCGGCAATTAGCATAGCCTGTCAGCGACTCAAGGAGTCGCCAAACCCAACCCCATTTATGAGCCTGGACGGCTGAGGCAGCCAGGGCGGCTGGGGGCCCGGAATTCCGTTACCGGGGAAGCGGACTCGTCTCCCCGCAAGCGCCAGCCGGGTATCTCCTGGCTAATGCGGAATGCTTCTGTGCAGAGGCGGCGCGGGCCGGTGCTTATGCGCCTGCAGGTGAGGCCGCGGCAAGGATTGGCGTTCGCTCAGGGGAGAGGCGGCGCAACCTGCCAGGCAGCGGCATCCCCCACGACCATCGCAGGGAAACACGGGCGGCTCTCCCGCTTCCACAGCCCGGACCAAGCTGCCTGGGCACACCCTCTCGAATGGGCGAATAGCCTTCCGACAGTGCACGCGAACGCGGGATGGAGAAGTACATCCTGACAACGAAAGAACGACCGGACCCGCCTGAATCGCAGGAGATCTACCGGCTAGCAGCCGGCATCACTTGCAGAGTAGGAGGCACCTCATGTCTGTCACATTCCGGTATCTGGGCTGGACGGCGTTCGAGCTTACTCTCGAGGATGGCCGCCGCATCATCCTGGATCCGATGCTGGCCGGCCGACCGGAGGATGGCATTGCTCCCAGTCCGCACAAGCCGGAGGAGTTCGACGGGGCGGACTTTGTCATGGTTACACACGCGGCCGCGGATCATGTCGGCCAAGCCTTCGAGATCCTCCAGCGCAGCAAGGCCAAGCTCGTCTGCGACGTCAGCACCCGCTTCAAAGCTTTGGCCGCTGGCATCGCGCCGGACCGAATCTTCTTCATGGTCTCTGGGGTGCAGTTCCAATTCGAGGGTCTCCTCGTGAAGGCCCTGCCCGCCCTCCACCTGTCCTTCACACAGCTCGGCGAAAACTCCTTCATCAACTCTCAGCCGCTCAGCTATGTCATCACAAGCCCGCGAGGCCTTCGGATCTTCTTTGGGGGGGATACCTCCATCAGCAAAGACCACCAACTCTTCGGCCTGCTCTACAAGCCGCACATAGCCCTCCTTGGAGTTGGCGGGGTCAATGTGCTCGGCCAGTCGCTCACCGAGTTGTATCCGGACGAGGCCGCCCGGGTCGCCAGATGGTTGGGGGTCAAGGTCGCGATCCCAATGCACTATCGCTTCGATGAAGGGACGCTCTTCGCCAGAGAGCTGAAGAGGCAGGCACCGAAGGTCAAGGCCGTTATTCTGAAACCGGGTGAGTCCTACCGGTTCACGGTGGGCCGGGCAACCCCGGCGGTCCGCCGGCGCCTGGGGGCTGGACGCGCCTGATAGGAAGGTTCCAGCCTACTCATCCCTAAGGCCGATCTGTCCGTACAAAGAAGTTCGTAAATCTGGTGCCATAAATCTGGTGCCAGGCACTGGATATTTGGATTTCCGAATCGAATGGCGGCATGTAAATCTGGTGCCAGGCACTGGATATTTTGTAAATCTGGTGCCGGGCACTGGATATTTGGATTTCCGAATCGGGTGGCGGCATGTGGCACAGGATACCGATCCCTGAACCGGCCGCCCCGTCACGCCGGGGGCTTCCAGCGGGCCACCTTCTCGGCGATGCGCTGCTCGTGCTTCTCCTTGTCCACGATGAAGCGCTCGTTCGACCCTTCGCCCACCTTCTCCAGCTCGTCGTGGATCTCCGCCTTGAATACCAGGCGGCGTCGGTCAATCTCGACCAAGGTGCAGCGGGCCGTCACCTGCATGCCCATGGGCGTGGCCGCCAGGTGACGCATCTCCACCCGGATCCCCACGGTGTCTTGATTCGGCTGCAAGTACGGCAACACCGCTTCCAAGGCGCACTCCTCCATCAGCCGCACCATCTCGGGCGTCGAGAACACCCGGATTCCTTTGCCGGCCAGATGACGTGCCGCGTGATTCTCGGTGACGGTGATGGTCTTCTCGAAGCCCAGCCCCACCTGCAACTGATCGGCCATTCGATCCCCTCCTCCCTGACATGTGGGTGATTGGACTGGAACACGTCGAAGCGTGTGCCACCATAGCAGAATGCTGGCCAGAACGTCCACGCCTTTGAGTCTGGTCTGCTACGCCTACCAGCGGCTCAAGCGCTACCTCGGCCTCTCGGGGCCCGTGCGCGTGCAGACCGAGCGCTCGCTCCTAGCGTGGCCGGACGATGCCGTTCTGGAGCTCTTCGACATGGACCTGCGGCTGGTGGTGGCGCACACCGCAATAAGGACATAGCCCGGCTGCAGTTTCTGCCCCTTGAAATCGCGGAGGCGATGGTGCCGGATGCGGGTTAGGTTGCCATCACGGCCTCCATGATCCGCCTCTCATGCTCCTCGCCTCCACAACGTGGAGTCACAGGCCCATGCTTGCCCCGTCGGCACCCAGGCTCAACGCCTCCAGCTTCGCCCGGGTGGGGATTCCATCCCCTGTCCAGCCCCGGTAGTCGTAGTATTCGTCCAGCATCGCCTCCAGGTCCGGAAGATAGTTGGCCGCGCCGCCATCCGGAAGGGCCTCGTTGAGGATCCGGTAAGGCAAGGTGTCATCCTTCCGGCTCATCCCCAAGCGAACGTTGTAGAGCCGCTTCAGGTTGGACGCGCGCTCGCCTGCCCGCATGAACTCGCCGATATCCATGTCCCAGCCCGTGACGTAGTTCAGGCAGTCCACCACCTCCTGCACGGTAACTCCCCGCATGATGAACTGGCAGAGCTTGAGCGAGTTGTATAGCCCCCCGTAGTCCTGCATCACGGCGGCGGCGATCCCTTTCCGCTCTGTGGCGTGCCGGTCCAGGGGCTTCTCGAAGCCAAGCTCGGGCAAGGTGTTTCGCTCCAGGTAATGGCTGTAGCTCCGGTGGCACGCGCCCCGGCTGTAGGTGGCGTACGCGACTGCCAGGCTAGAAAGGGAACGGGGGTCGTGGTAGGCCACCTCCAGGCCCTTAACCTCCAAGGCGAACTTGTACGCCTCGCCCCCCAGCTTTCTTGCCACGAAGCGGACCCCATTGGCGAGGAGGTCCCCAACCCCTTCCCGCTTGCCAATCTTCTCCACCAGCGCAATGACGGTTGCGGCATTCCCCCAGGACAGGTCCAACCCGTCAACGTCGCTCGGGCGAAGGAGGCCTCGCTCGAACGCCTCGATAGCAAAGGCGATGACTGCACCGGTGGACATGGTATCGATGCCATAGCGGTTGCAGAGTTCATTAGCCTTCGAGACCGCCTTGAGATCGTCCACCAGGCACATGGACCCGAGGCCCGCCAGCGTCTCGTATTCCGGGCCGGCTCCCTTCACGCCCGCGTAGGGCCCGTCCTTCACCTCGATCTCCCGCCCGCAGCCGATGGTACACGCCCTGCAGAAGTAGCGGCCCGTGAGGATCGTCTCCGCCATCGCCTGGCCCGAGAGCTTTTCGATTCCTTCCCGCCACGTACCCCGCCTCCAGTTCTGGATGGGCATGTCGCCTATTGCCGCTGAGGTCAGGACCCCGCCCGCCGTCCCGTAGTCCCGGAAGGATTGTGTCTTCTCCTTGATGTGCAAGGTCATCTGTTTGACGAGGGGGCGCAGCTTGTCATCGTGGACCACCACGGGGCGCCGGGTGCCCGTGACGCCAATGGCCTTCAGCCGTTTCGATCCCATGACCGCCCCCAGGCCACCGCGCGCGGCTGGGCGAGCGTTGCGGCCATCATTCAAGATTGCGGCGATGGGTGCCAGCCGCTCCCCGCCAGGCCCGATGCAGGTCACGACGAGCCGTTCCCCGTGGCGCGCACGAAGGATGTCCTGGGTCTCGAAGGTGTCCCGGCCCCACAGTTCGCGTGCATCCTCCAGTGACGCTACCCCATCAAGGATCAGCAGATAGACAGGCTGCTCGGCCTGCCCCTCGAAGATGATCCCGTCGATCCCCGCTCGCTTGAGCTCGTATCCAAAGGTCCCCCCGCAATCCGCTTCGCCCCACATGCCAAGAGGAGACTTCGCCACAACCGCGTGGCGTCCCGAGGTGGGGATCGCTGTGCCCGTCAGGGGACCGGTGAGAAACAGAAGCCGGTCCTCCGGTCCGAGAGGATCGGTCGTGCGGGTGGTCTCATCGAACAGGAGACGCGCGCCCAGACCGCTGCCACCAATATAGGCCCGCAACGTGCGCCCGGGGATCGTCTCGTCAGTGATCCGCCGGCTCGTGAGGTCAACGCGGACGAACCTGCCCATATAGCCGCCGAGCATCTCTCAGTCCTCCCTGGACGGGTTTGCACACTCTTGCCCATCACCGGTTGGCTCGGGCCACTGTGCGGAGCGCAGGGCCCGGGATGTGTCCCTCTCAGGATCAGGCCTGCCGCAGCAGCCGACCGCTGCCCGGGATGTCGCGGCGATCCCCCAGGAGGCGAAGCATCTTCCAGACCGAGGCGGAGTTGCTGGTCACCACGGGCTTGCCAAGCTTCTCCTCCAACGGCTCGATGATTTCCAGGGTGCGAAAGTTTGTGCCGCTGATGAGGATAGCGTGCGCACCCGGCCGATCTACCTCGGCGACTAAGGCGGCGTTTTGTTCCGGGGTAAAACTCGCGTGCGCTTGTGTACCGAACCCCTTGATGGCCGGGACCTCGAAACCGCAGGCCTTGAGGTAGCTCTGCAACTTCTCGTTCAACCATGGCTCGTAGGGGGAGGCCACGCTGACCCGCCTGACCTCCAGGGCCCGCAGGGCATCCACGAGCGCAGCGGCCGTCGTCGCCCCGGGGATCCCGGTGGCGCTCTCGATGTCCCTGATGATCTCCTGATCATAGCCCGGTCCCTTGAGAAAGCCGCCGGCAGTGCACCCGTAGCAGATGACGCCCACCTTGGCGTGGGCCAGAAGCTTCGCAGCGGCGGGAACCTGAGTTCCCATCCGGAGGAAATTCTCCTCGGTGTCCGCAGTATGGGAGATCCGCATAGAGTGCACCGACATGGTCGTGCCAGCCATCTGCTGAAACTCGAATTCCATGACCGTGTTCCAGGAGGGGACGATTAGGCCCAGTTTCCGTTCCCAGGTCGCCATGGCTTACTACCTCCGTGATGCGATCCGATTTCGTCGTTTCAACTCCAGCATTTCGGGCCCTGCGGACCGAGCCTCGGCTGCACCTCACTGGGGTGCCGGGCGGGAGAGTCTCACGTCTTGTGGCCCCCCGTCTGTTTCACCTTGGGCATGTCACCGGGTGGCGAGGCCACGACGATGAAGATGAGGTCCTCCAAGCCGGTGTTAAAGATGCCGTGCCGCACGCCTGGAGGAATGTGGACAACCACGTGGGGTTCCACCAGGTGCCTGGCGCCATCTAATTCGACGATGCCCTTCCCTTGGAGGATGTAATAGAGGTTCTCGGCCGCCTGGTGGACATGGACCTCGGCATAGCCCTTGGGCTGATAACTGGAGATTCGGAAATCGAAGTACCGCGTGTCAGCGTTGCTCGGATGCACCAGCATCTTGGAGAAGGCCCCGAAGTGGCCCGGGGGTTGTTCCCAGAAAGCCTCCTCGGCCCGCATGAGTTTGGCCTTGGGCCTTGTGCCTTTTGGCATGGACGTCTCCTTTCTCAGATTTTTGTCGGAGGCCGACCGCGGCGGTACCAGTCGATATTCGCCGCCAGGCCTCGCCGCAGGTCGTATTTCGGCTGATAACCGAGGACCGTCCTCGCCCGTGTGATGTCCAGAGCCCCTTTCTTCGGCGCCACCATCTCGGCAGTGACCCAGTAGGGGCCCGCCCCGACCGAGAGGTCTGCTCCCGGGATCAGCTCGCGTACGATTGCCACCATCTCGGCCGTGGTCCAGCTCTGGCCGCTGGCGATGTTGTAGACATCGTACGGGTGCGAGGGATGATCCAGCGCCAGAAGGATGCCGTCCACACAGTCGTCCAGGTAGGTGTGGTCGATCCGCGCGTCCCCGCCCCCGGGAAGATGCAGCGGCCGCTTCTCCAGCGCCGCCTCGATCAGGGTGCGCGGGAACCGCACACGGGGGAAACCCGGGCCGTACACCCACGAGGTCCGGACATTAATGAAATCCGTCTTGTGCAGCGCGCGGTAGAACCGTCCTAGGTGCTCGGAGGCGACCTTGGTGATGCCGTAGGGGGCGGTGGGGACCAGGGGGTGCTCCTCATCGATCGGCTCGTACCGGAAGTCCCCGTAGGCCTCCTCGGAGGAGATGTGGACCGTGCGCTCCACATCGAACAGCCGCATGGCTTCCAGGACGTTCAGCGTGCCCTCGATGTTCACCCGAGTGACGTGGCTGGGGGCCGCCAGCGAGGAGACCACGCTCACAATCGCCGCGGCATGGACGATCCGCTGGATCCTGTGCTCCTTAATCACGAGCAGGAGGCCGCTGAGGTCCGTGATGTCACCTGGGATGAGGCGGATACTGGCCCCCAGCTTCTCCAGGTTCGCAGGGGCGCCTGACTGGAAGTTGTCGAGGACGATCACCTGGTCGCCCCGCGCTGCCAATCGTCGCACGACCGCCGCCCCGAGCCACCCCGCGCCGCCCGTCACCAGCACGCGCGCCATCGTTGCTCCTTTCTGACCTCACCGAGCCTCTCGGTCCCTCAGCCCAGATCCGTAAGGATCCGCCGCAGCAGGTCGGCTCCGACCTTCATTCCAATCTCGGCCGGCGGGAGCAGATCCGGATACCAGCGCCTCTCGTACTCGATGGACAGCCACCCGTCATAGCCGGTGCGCTTGAGCTCGGCGATGATCTCAGGCCAGGGCAGGATCCCCTCGCCCACGGGCAGAGAAACCGTCGGCTTGGCCTCAGCCGGCAGGGACTCGACCGCGCCCGATGGCGTGTCGGGCGGTTTGTCTTTGAAGCGCAGGTCTTTGACGTGCACGTGGATGAGGTATGGGGCCTGGAGCCGAATCGTCTCCGGGTGCTTCTCAGCCCCCAGCATGGTGAGATTCCCCTGGTCATACACGATCCCGATTGCGGGGTGGTTCACCGCCCGCACCGCCTCCACCGTCGCCTTGGCGCTGTCGGCCAACGTGTTGAAGTGGTTCTCGAATCCCAGGCGGACGCCAGCCTGGGCCGCCGCCTCGGCCGGAGCGTGGACGGCTTCCACCAAGCGGCGCAGCCGCTCGGCTCGCCCAGGCCCGCCGGTGTCACGACCGGCGTAGGTCCGGACGCACGGGGACCCCAGTTCATGGGCGATCTCGATGGACCTCAGCAGCAGATCCCGGTGGACCTTGGCAACTTGTGGGTCCGCCGCATTCAGGTCGGTAGCGTATGGCGTGATGGCGGCGAATCCCAACCCCTGTTCCTCGGCACGCCTCCGCAGATCGCGCAGCGTGGCCCGGGAGGCATCCGTCCGGACGGCGCTCCGGTACTCGTCGTGGCAAATCGCCTCGATTCCCTCCAGGTTGAGCTTGGCGAAGAGGTCAATCGCCTCGGGAACGGTGTACTCCGGCGTACCCATCGTGTGGCCTGCTATCCTCATGTTCGTCTCCGGGATGTCGCTCACGGCACGTGGCACGTCCAAGAACCGAAGAGCGGACGGTCTCCCGACCCGGCGGCTGAGTGTGGTAAGCGCTTTCGTCGAAGGCCAGTTAAGCCCCCAGGCCGCTGGCACCGATGGGGCCTTGCAGCGTTCCTTCGGGGATCGCCATCATCCGCGATTCGACCCGCAGTCATAACAGCGCGGAGGAACTTTCTCATGTATCTGCCAGGGATATCGCTCTCCCCGTCGGCCGGGTGACTGATGACCCCCTTCGATGAGCCGTGATTGCCAGGATCACTCCAGGACCTTCCGTTGGCCGAATGCGGGCTCCCCGTACGGGAGGGGTGGCAGCTCCCAGGTGCCGACCCCGGGGGGCTTGATGTCCCTGTTCACATGAACGTCCAAGACGAATGGCGCGTTAGCCTTGATCGCGGTCTCGATGGCCCCCGGGAGGTCGGCCGGACGCTCCACCCGGATGCCTTCGACCCCACACGCCCGCGCCAGCGCCACGAAGTCGGGGTTGTAGAACTCGCCGGTTGAGTGCCGGACAAAGCTGGTGGCGATCTCCCGCCGCTCGAACAAGCCAGTCTGGAGGTCCCGGATGGCGCCATACGCGAAATTGTTCCAGATGAGCCAGACCGCCGGGATGTCGTACTCGACCGCAGTACAGAGAACGTCGGGCCGCATCATGAAGCCGCCGTCCCCGCAGACTGCCACACACGGCCGATCCGGCGCCGCCAGCTTCGCCCCCAGGACGCCGCAGACGCCAAACCCCATGGCGGCGAAGCCCCAGGTGTTCAGCACCGTCTGCGGGCGCCGCGCCTTCCAGAACTGCACGATCCAGTTGTGATGGATGCCCGAATCGGGGACGATGATCGCATTGTCAGGAACGACCTTCCGCAGCGCCTCCACAACCCGCTGAGGGTGCATCGGAGAAACCTCGCTGGTCCAGCCGGGGCGGATGAACTCTTCCCATTCCTTTTTCCACTTGGCCGTATCCGCCAGCCAGGCCTTGCGGTCCTGGCCCGGTCCGCTGAACCCCCTAGCGTCCAGGCCCGCCAGCATCTGGCGCAAGGCGGTCCGCGCGTCCGCCGCGATTCCGATATGCACGGGGTAGTTCCGACCGATCTCTTGGACATCGATGTCCACGTGGATCAGCTTCGTCGGCGGGATGTTATACGAATAGCCGGGGATCCATGAGCTGCTTGATCGGTCATCGAACCGTACGCCCACGGCCAGCAGCACATCACAGGTGCGCGCGGCCTCGTTCGACGCGTAGGTCCCGTTGCGCCCGATGAAGCCGAGTGCCAGCGGGTCCGTCATGTCCAGCGTCCCGAAGGCGTTCGGAGAGAAGATGACTGGGATCTGTGTCCGCCGCGCGAACGTGGTAAGTTCTTGGCCGGCCTCGGAAAGCGCGACTCCATGCCCCGCCAGGACGAGGGGTCGCTTTGCCCGGAGCACAAGCTCCAGGGCGCGCGACACCACCTCCGGATCTCCCTCGCTGCGCGAGCTGATCCCCTGCCGCCACTCCTGCGGGTCCGGGACCTCGACCTCATCCCGCTCCTTGAACACGTTGAACGGGACATCCAGGTTGACCGGACCGGGTCGCCCCCCCAGCATGGTGCTGAAGGCCTGGCGCAACGCCACCGGGAGCATGTCCACACGCGTGGGCTGCCAGCTTCGCTTGACGTACGGCTTGATCACCGACGGGAAGTCGGCCTGGTAGTGGCGGTAGGTCTCTTGGAAGGGACCTCGGTTGAATTGCGAGGTGGGCACGTTAGCCGTGATGGCCAGGAATGCCGAGGAATCCATGAAGGCGCAGGCCAGGGCAATGGGGATGTTGCACGAGCCCGGCCCGCACGAAGTCAGCGTTGCGACCGGACGATGGGCCACCCGAAAGTACGCATCCGCCATGTGCCCCGCCGTCTGTTCGTGTCGGGTGGAGACGGTCTTGATGACGTCCGCCCGGTCGTACATGGCATCCAGAAGACCGACGTTCCCATGCCCACACAGCCCGAAGATATAAGGAACTTT
>Ga0315280_10011164_pt1 | contig 11097 bp, 11 predicted proteins | sample YL17G06_40_MG_FD_203697 | JGI IMG/M metagenome (GOLD analysis project Ga0315280, IMG submission 203697) | Sediment microbial communities from Yellowstone Lake, YNP, Wyoming, USA - YL17G06_40 | ecosystem: Environmental > Aquatic > Freshwater > Lake > Sediment | place: USA: Wyoming | collected... | reverse complement strand
ACAATCGATAGGGCTAGCTCTCCTCGGAACAGTGATGGCGAGTGCGCTACCTCCAAAAACCATGCTTGCGCTCTTCGCGGGTCTCTCCATGCGAGACAGCGTAGCCATAACTGAGTTTGTACAAGGAATGAAGAGCTTTTTCCTAATCGCCTCTGCCATAGCAGCACTTGGCACATGAACCTCCATGGTTAGAGGGAACGAAAGGTCGGATTGAATGAGGACTCGGCACGCCGACTCTGCTTGCGAAACCAAGAGATGTGGTCTCTACTTCTTGGGTGGGTTCTGCCTTATCAACAGGACAACGCCTGCGTTGGCGCTGGTATCGAAATAGGTGAACCCGCTACCATTCGCTCTCCGTCCACTACTCAGAACCTTGAGTCCCTGCTCTTTCAGCTTCGCCTCTTCCTTGTCAACGTCCTCCACCACGAAACCCAAGTGGAATACTCCTTCTCCATTTCTATCCAGAAAGTCTTTGTAGATTGTTCTCCCCTCGCCGGGTTGGATTAGCTGCAGCGCCACCGGACCTATCTGAGCCTGCCTTATTGTCAGCTTGTAGAAAGCTTCCTTGTCCGGGACATTGACCTTGACATAGTCTCGCATGGGTGGGTATGGCTGGAAGGGGCCTATGCCGAGAGATGAATAGTACTTGACGGCCCGGTCGATGTCTTTGACAACTATCGCTATATGGTGAAGCTGAGAAAACGGCGATTTCTCTGTGTCAACTTGCTTCATGCTACCTTCCTTCCCTACCATCAAACCGAGAGCAACCTACTTTCGATCTGAGAAAACCCTTCACGATAGATTAATCTTTTCCACGCGACAAGCGGTTCCGCTGACCGATCGATTTGAGATTCCATACTAGAGTGACCGCAAACAGTACAGCGCACAACGCGAACCAGACAACGGCAGTTGGTTCGATCGCCTTCTCGCTGGGGACGATACTCCACACTACGCGCGCAGTTCTTGGCGAATTCACCGTCACGCAAATTCTTGGATAGTCATCATTGGAATCTCCTTCCCAATGAGAGAAGATCACTGATGAGTCCCTCACGAAGGGTAGATCAACCCGTACCGTGGCCGTAGAGTTCGCATCATACCAACCCGACCCCTCGACATTCCCGAACGGTGAAGTTGCGTTCACGAAGTACTGTGTTCGATAGAACGCAGTTATGAGAGTGTCATTATCGAGGACCACTTGCTTGACCGGCTCGGCACTACCATCATCCCACCCAACGAAAACGGCCCTCGTTTGTTCATTTAGGTAGGTCACAGATTCGATCTGCAGGGTATGCATGCCTGGTTTTGTCTCCAAACGGAGAATGCCTGTCTCTCCCGATCTGAATTGAGCTCCATCGAACAGCAAGGAGATCGGAACTGATGACACGACCGTGACGCTCACCCTCTGCATGACTCTCGTCTTGGTGAAGAGAGGTCCGGCAGCGAGAAGCCAACCTTGCTCTCCTTTCCTGAGCATGACTATCACCAGCGAGACTTCGGATGAGTTGGAAGGTGACATGACTGCAAGGTTGACTGAGTGGCGTCCACTTCCGACGACAGAAAGCACCGCAACGCTCTCGACCTGACGGCGCTCTGGATTGAAGGCTACTAGCTGTACCAATGTTGCTGCTTGAACGGCGTAGGTGAATTCTGCCTTCATCCTCATTGCATGTGCTGGAAGTGTCTGACTCGGGACTTCCACGGACGTCAAATTGAGTCCTGAGTGCTCGACTATTGACGAACTGTTCGCGGCGTTTGCGATCACAGCCAAATCCTTGGACGTGAATTGAAGTGACTCTACATCATTTATGAAGTTGATGAGTATGTGCACTGCCTGCGTATCATAGGCGCCGGTTTCATAAGCTGTCCACACCTCATGCCCCATCCTCTCGATTACGTGGAATTCCTGATGGAAGTAGTACGAACCATACCACCCATCTTGTGGAGCATTGACATAGAATTCGTGTCCCGTGCTGATATAGGCCGGTGTCTCTATGCTTCCACCATAAAGAACGAGCAGGCTTGAACGCATTCGATACGCTGTCTGGGACACGACATCGGAGAGGCGAGGCGTGATTAGCACGAGACCATCTGGACTTGCCCATTCATCAGGATCGCGTAAGACGACTTCCATAGCTGCAACTTGCGCCCCAGTCGAGTAACCTACAAGAAAAACGTGCGAATACCCCTGCTTCCTTATCCAATCATGAACGTCGCCAATGATCCTTGAATCCATTTGGTATGGTTCTTGGTAGATAGTACGGTTGGAGTTTGGACTGAAGTACTCGTATGAGCCCTTCTCAAGCGCAATTACGCAATAGTACTTTGCAAGATCTTGCATGAACCTGATTGTGCCAAAGGATTCGTACTGGAAGGGATTGATCTTGTAGGAATAGTAGCCTATGTCTCGTTCTTCTGTAGTGCCACCCCCAAGCCAGAGCAGGCACGTGTCGCTAGCAGTGTTATTCCAGTAGTACCACGCCGCGTGGCCAATCTTCACGATCGACCGTCCCGACTGGATTGGTAGCTGAGCGTACGTAGAAGAAACTTGGACGAGAATGATGGACATGATCATCGCCACGACGATCAACTTGACCCAGTGCCGAAGAACACTAACTGGCGCTCGGAGCACGCGTCGTTTGGAATACCGGCAGAATCCTCGCACTAAGAGAATCGAAGACGCAAGCAACAAGATGTTAGCGATGATGAACGGGTCGACTGTCGTTCCTGAACGAGCCCATTTGGCTTCTACGCTTCTAGGTCCATTCATGGTAACTGACGCAAGTATGTCGCTGGAATTGCTGTCGCCTGACCAACCAGCAAATTCGCAGTTCTCTGTCAGCAAACCGAACCAAGACGATGCGCTTGAAGTCGGAACAACGGCGAAGCTCGCCTTAGAGCCTTGCGGATACCATCCCTCACCTGAGGCTCGACCGTACTCAGATTTCACTGAGAGATAATATTCAGTTTGATACAGAGCCGCTATGTTGACATCGCCGCTGATAACGATTTGGCGTGGATTGGAGTTTACGCCGCCACTCCATCCAACGAAAACGAACTGCTCTCCAACTTCGCCTTGAATCAGCGGCAGCGCTTCTAAATGATGGATACCAGGACTCACCGATACTGTCAGTGGACCACCGTTATTCAGCGGATATTGCGAACCGTCAAAGGTGATCGTTGATGCTGCTCCTGAAGACGTTAGCACAACTGTTAGGGTGCCAGAGACACTTACTGTGAAGAGCTCCAAGCCTTGAAGTGGGTCTTGATACCAAGCGTCCTGCCACCAAATCCTCGTCATTGCAAGTAAGTGCCAGTCAACCGTTGTGGTTGGAGCTGTCAATTTGAACGTGAAGCTGGTTCTTCCTGTTTCTGTCAACGGAATCGAAATGCTCTGTACTACGAGCCCGCTCTGAACATTCCATATCCCAACGTCCACGCCGACTTTCTCCGAATAGTCAGCGACAATGGTTACTGGGAAAGTCGCACCCGAAAGAACATGTCGCGGATAGTCAACAGAGACAATCTTTGCGACTGGCGGTTGCGCAGCGCGAACAGAACCAGACGCAAGAGCTATGAAGAGCATCAATGCTGCGATCGCTATGACCATCAGCCCTAATCTTCTGTGACTCACGCAGATGCGCACCTAGAATCTTTGATGGTCACGAGGTTTGGTGTATTCAAAGTCATCGCATCTCACCGCGAATGTCAAGAACTCGATGATAGCGGATTCCTGTCTGCTTCCAACATATGGCAAGAGCATTCCTTCGAGACTTGTTTCGATTGACGGGCATTCTCACTTTTGGTCTCGCCTTGGTATCATGAGCACCTGAAGCGTTGCGCGGTTGCTGTTCGACATTCGCGAACACGCACGTTTGGACAAATCTATATATGAAGACCAACTCGAACGCCTCATCTCGATTTGCATGAAATCACTAAGATCTGTGTTCTCCAACCGTAGACGACTTCTCGGTTTGCTGTTGGTCATGTTCGTAATTGCCAGCGCTTTTGTTGGTTACGTTTCGCAACCTCAGAGTTTGTCAAGCCCAGTATCTGGCCCAAATGCTGACTCATATGGGTTTAGAGTGCTCATCAACGGACCTGAGGTTGCTACGACGTTTGGTTATGCGACTTTGGCCGAAAACATTCCCGCGAGCACATATACAACATCCTTCGGAGGCCGGATGGTCGAACTGGAAGGCTACTTGACAATTCAAGTGGACGACGCCCAAACCACGTCCGATAGAATCGCTCGCTTGGCACTTTCGTTTAGCGGGTACGTCGCCGCATCCTCCTTCGGCGATAGCCGCTCAAGCGCGAACATCGTTCTCCGTGTTCCTCAAGAGAACTTCACGTTGGCTATGCAGCAACTCAAAGTGTTGGGCAAAGTAGAAGCCGAATCGACCTCAAGCAATGACGTTACCGAACAATACGTCAACCTACAAGCCCAGCTCGATTCCTACAAAACTGAAGAATCCGTCCTAATTCGAATTCTAAACTCATCGACCACTGTCAAAGACGCCCTAGATACGGAAAACACAATCCAGAATGTCCAAGCCCAGATCAACGAAATTGAGGGCCAGCTTCGGATAATGAACCGGCTGGTCGCATTTGCGACGATCAACATCCAATTGATCCAACCAAGCAAAGTCCCGACGCTAGATTTCGGCGATGCATTCCAATCAGCTGTCCTTGCGTTCTACACAGTCGTGAAGGGCATGCTGATCCTTGGCGCTTCATTAACCCCGATAGCGGCACTTGGCGGGATCATATACTACCCTTACAGACGATTCTCAAGAAGAAAGACCAAACCTTTGGAGGCAAGAAGCGATTGAAGAAGGGAAGCCCCGAACTGAGAAGGCTTCGCAGACAACTCCTGCAAGTCAAACTCGTCTTACTTCTTAGTTTCACCGCTGCGATAGGAACAACCCTTTCGACGTTGTACTCTTCGTTTTCCTTTCCTAGTTATGGGTCGCTAGTAGCTGAACCAAGTGCTGTTCAAACAGCCTTTCTGACGACAACGTTCACAAAGGCTTCCACGACGTTTTCTTCGAGCATCTCGCTCAACTCTCAAGTGTGGTCACTTGAGGTCTTATCCTCAAATTGGCAGCAGTACTATGGGTACGCTGCCCTATTTTCGTGGGCCGTCTTCGGCGCGGCGATCATATGGCGCGGGCATGTCCGCTCAGTTTGGGGCAAAAGCCGCTTTAGCTATGATACCTTCAGGCTTCTTGTCAAGATGCGCGGAGCCCAGACAAGGCTTAGATTGATGCGTTCTCTCGACGAACCCAAGAACAAACTGCAACTCGCAACGGCTTTGGGAATCGATTGGAAAGCCATAGATAGACATGTTCAGGTCTTGGAGAGAAATGGGCTGATCGAAGCGGCGACGACCAATGGGACTGCAACATTCTACGAAGTCACGGACAAAGGAAAGCGATTGCTTCAACTCCTTGAAGAGCTCGGAGTCGATGCAACACTCTCAGAATGACCAAAACATCACACGATGTCGGCAAGTCATTTTGCAGGATCACGTGATTTCAATCTTTTCCGAAACACGGACGCGGTGTACGAATGATGATTCGAGTTCATTGAACTCAGAAGTTGCGCAGGATCTCAGTTACGTTGGCCTCGTAGTCCCCGAATGGTGAAGGACAAATGAATACATCGTCGACTCCATTCTCTTGGTAGATCTTCACTCGTTCCCTTAGATCTCGGACTTTCCCAATCACCATTAGCCTATCGATCATCTGTCTGGTGACAGCTCGTTTCACAGCGTCCCGATCCCTGGACTGCCAACCTTCCATCATGGCCTTCGCCTCGTGAGCGAAACCCATGCTTGAGAAGAGCGACGAGTAAGGAGGTGCACTGGCATAGAAGCTTACCAGATCCCTGCCAGCGTTCATGCCTCTCTCGTCGTCGCCCAAGACATGTGCATAGAGCATCGCAGAAAGGATTGGACGGCGCCCATGCGCCGCCGTGCCCATCAGATCAACCGCATGCCTAATCATGTCAGTTGGATACAGGTTTAGTATGACCCTGTCCGCTAGGGAGGCGGCTTTGCCTATCATTCGGTCGTTCAGCGCCGCCAAGGCAATCTTGGGTGCTGGTTTGGTCTTCAGTCTTGCATCTGTTGGTGAGTAGCATGAGCCTTGATGACTGAATTTCTCTCCGGAAAAATAGTTGCGCAGCAATCTCACGGTCTCGTCGAGTCTTCGAACCGGTTTCTCGAAAGGTTGGCCATGCCACTTCTCGACTATTGCCGCTGTACTGACACCAAGTCCGAGCGTAAACCTTCCCTCACTGAGCTCGTTGATCGTTGAAGCCATGAGAGCCAGTTGACCCGGAGATCTCGTGAACACATTGACGATGGACGTTCCTAACGGGATCTTCTTGGTTGAGCACGCCGCGATCGCGGTCAAGATGGAGGCGTCACGAAGTGTCGTCTCACCGAACCATAGCCCCCCGTAATCCTTCTTTTCAGCTTCGGAACTCAGTTCGGCTATGCGTCGTGAGCTAAGGTCTCCGTTGCCGCTGAACATGATACTTGACAAGGTATTTCGCGTGGCCTATTGGCATTAGTTAAAAAGTTACCGTATTATCTCGGAATCATTCAATCTGCAAATATCGTTACTACCTCTGCACGAGCGTTGATTTGAACCGCCGTGGCACTTATGCCGAAGACTCTGGCCAAGCTGGCTCGTCAATCAGTGCCTTCAAATAGAATTCACGGATACCGGTACGGTCTTCTTCAATCCTCATTTCACGAAGTTCGCTGAAGATATCGCGATTGAATGTTTCAAGAATGGTGCCGACGCTAATCGATCAAGGTAGAGTGACGACCTAGATCGTTCCCAGATTGACTGCGCTGCCGCGAAGAGTACCACTTCACGCCCTCAGAATGAGCGGTCACCATAGCTTCATCAATGTCATGGTCGCTAGCTCTAGAGCGTTCGGAATCTAGCGGCGTGAGGCAGCTCACTCAGAGGTTGAACGTGACTTGCATGAAGTAGAGATTGGCAATCTTTCATTTACCTACGAGAATCGTACCGACGCAGCCCTGGAGCACGTCAACCTAACCATCGATAATAGAGACTTCGTTCTTCTCGCGGGCGCGAGCGGATCAGGCAAGTCGACGCTCATAAAATGCATGAATGGGCTCATACCCCATCGCTATCTAGGTAGGTACTCCGGTGATGTCAAAGTAAGAGATAGATCGGTTTCAAGGTCGAGGTTTCTCGATCTGTCACTCCTTGTCGGGACAGTGCTTCAGGAGGCGGACAAACAACTCGTATCCTCGATCGTCGAAGACGATGTCGCCTTTGGGCCGGGCAATTTGGCGCTTCCGAGATCGGAGATCGAACGTCGGGTAGAGCAGAGCCTTGCTTCAATGGACATTCTTCAACTTCGAAAGCGGTCCATCTTCGCCATCTCTGGCGGGCAAAAACAGAGGCTGGCAATAGCCGATGTCCTAGCCATGGAACCGGAAATCATACTGCTCGATGAGCCACTCGCTAACCTTGATTCGAATGGAGTTCGATTGATGCAGGATATCCTCCGTCAACTTCATCGCGACGGAAAAACCATCCTTGTGGCAGAGCATCGAACAGAAGAGGTTCTACGCGCCGGACCGACTCACGTTGTCGTTGTCGACAAAGGCCGTGTAGTGGCTGAGGATACTGATCCGAAGGTCCTCACGAATTTCAGCGATGTTCTCAAGATACCTGCGGACTACGTGCTAGATTCGCACCAGTCACAGGGGGCTGAATCTGAAAGTCGCATCGAAGCTGCGCGTGAACCGGGCACCACCAAATCCTTTCAGCTCGGCTCAGAACTCATAAGAGTTGAAGATTTGACCTTCGAGTATTCTGGAGGAATTCGAGCCCTCAGCGGAATCAACCTCACAATCCGTGAGGGCGAAAGAGTAGCTCTGCTCGGCAACAACGGCGCGGGAAAATCCACACTCGCCCTTAGCCTGATTGGACTTCTCAAGCCGACCTCAGGCAGAGTCATCGTCCTTGGCAAAGATACTAGGGAATTGACAACCGCCGAGATCGCCAGATCTGTATGCCTTGTCTTCCAAAGCCCCTACTCAATGCTTTTCGCAAAGACGGTGCACGAAGAACTTGCGTTCGGACCTAAGAATCTCGGCCTTCCAGCGGACGAAACATCAAAGACTATTCCTGAGACGGCGAGACAATGTTCGATAGACCATTTGCTGGACAAATCTCCTTTCGCGTCAAGCTACGGAGAAAAGAAGCGCATCTGCGTCGGCTCGGTGCTGACAATGGAGCCGAGATGCATCATCCTAGACGAACCAACGGCCGGACAGGATTATCGCAGCTACTCTCACTTCATGAATTTCATCCAATCTCTACGTACACGTGTGGAATCCTTCATCGTGATAACTCACGACCCCGACTTGGCTATTGAATATACGGATCGCGCCATAGTCCTCAGTGATGGGAGAATCATAGCAGACGGGCCAACCAAGACAATCCTTGCCAATCCTGAAATCCTCGCCAAAGGAGCAATCCGCGAAACCTCACTGATTGGACTCTCACTAGAAATGACAGGCGGGAAATCCGTCTTATCACTGAACGAACTCATCAACATGAGAAAAATTGGCTAGCTCTTATATAGTAATCACGCTGAAAAGTCGATTTCGTGAGGTATCAGTTGGGAATGTCGGAAGCTAAGGAATCACTGTTCTCGGCCAAACAGATTGTTGCGATGGCTGTCGGTACGGCACTTTACGCTGCGCTCACTATCCCCTTCAACGCACTTCAGATCCCGGGAGTATGGTTGGTAGCGGTTAGACCGACTGTCGCGATACCCATGCTCTTCGGCTTTGTCTTTGGACCAATCACGGGGTTCGTGTCAGGGTTTCTTGGCAACATCCTGTCGGACGCAGTCTCTTTCGGCGGATTCTTCTGGAACTGGGACGTTGGAAACGGACTGATGGGGGCTGTTCCTGGAATAGGATACTTCATCGTAAAGAGAACCGATTGGGGCAAAGTCAAGGGACTGGTAACTTCGGCCGTCCTAGCCGTCATTGCGGCCATAGTCGGAATGGGGTTTGCTGCAATAACGGACTACATATTCCAGATAGGCCTCAACACGATCGAAGCCGCAATCGCTGAGTTCGTCGCAGCTGGCGTCACCAACATAGTGAACGGAGTGATTCTCACACCGATACTGCTATACGCGTATGCGACCGCGACCGCTGGACGCGCGAGAAGAGTATAACAGAAAACTCAATGATTCAAATAAAATACTTCCCCGGCAACACACTGCTACACAGACTGGATCCGAGGACCAAACTACTACTAGTTATTCTATTCATTTTTTCCGAAGTAGCGTTTCTAGACATCAGAATTCTTGCCTTCCCAGTCCTAGCCTCAGTTCTGCTCTATCTCTCAGCAAAACTACCATTCAAAGAAGTTAAATCGACTTGGAGGTTTCTCCTCACTGTCATCGCCTTCATTGCTTCAATCAATGCCCTTTTCAGTTTTGCGCGACCAACTGTACCCGATCCCCACATCATAGCGAGTTTCTGGATCTTTCGAATCAGTCTTGAAGGCATCTTTTTCGCACTTGCATCCCTGATGAGGCTTCTATCCTTGGCGATTATCTCAATATGTGTCATCATGACAACAGACCCAAGCCTGTATGCACCGGCTCTAGCGAAGCTGAAGATACCGTACAAAGGGGCCTTCGTGGTTGATCTTGCTCTGCGCTACCTGCCTGTCTATGTTGACGAACTCGAAACCACTATGAACGCGCAGATGGCCCGGGGATTCAGATTCAAGGTGAGGGGATGATTGTTCGCAAAGATCCTCAATACCGTTCCACTCCTGGTCCCCGTTGCAATAAACGCCATGCTATCCATTTATGATGTGGCGGATGCTATGGAACTTCGCGCTTTCGGTTCTCAGAAGACTCGGACATGGTACAGAACAGTCACTTTCAGTCTACTTGACTATGTTTCCATCGTTTCTTTGTTCACGCTGCTCGCTCTGGCCGTACTCCTAAGAATGAGGTTTACCGCCTACTGGATTCCAACCTGAAGCTGCGGAAACGATAAAACCCCAGAATGACGACTTACGGAAACCGGAGGGCACGCACGACGATTGGACTCACGATTACCGGCGAAATCATAGTCCTGATCCTTCTACTGATCCTTGCGGTTATGATAATCGCGATACTGCAGACGCTCTTCATTCTACTCCCGGCCATAGTCGTGGCCGTGGTCGTCTGGTTCTTGACTCGGAACCTCACATATACCGGGTTGGCTTTCTTGGCTATGGCTATCCTGAGCGTCATCAAGCGACATTAGGTACTCGAAAACACTTCAACACTCATCCAACTGCCCCTCCCCGGAGGATAGGATCGCACGCTATGGTGGAGATATTCTCTTGATTGCCAGCTGTATGTCCTGAGCTTTCACGGTCTTCCTGCCTGCGTGCCTAGCGAGCCCAGTTGCCTCTTTTCCAACTCGTACAGCGAAATCCTCAAGGATTTTGCCTAGTTCTTCGACTGCGTCGTCGCCAACTCTGTCGGCCCCAGCCATCTCTATGAGCCTTCGGACCGCGGCTGTGGAAAGCTGCTCAGGAGACATGCAAAAACCTCGATTTTTCACGCGTGCCGGTTGAAGCTATTAAAACTTGCTCCTTGCCGGCAACGCGGCTCGTTAGACTGACATTTTCAGCTTTCTAGCCTACATTGAGCGAAGCGAACAATTTTATTGAAAAATCGGCCCTATCATACTCAATGATCATGCGAGATCGAGCTATGGCATGTTCTAACTGATCTTTGGTCGTGTTCGAGACTTTGAGTTACGTCGACGCTCACCTGCACCTGGCAGACCCACGGTACTCGGGCCAGATAGGCAGAATGGTCAACGACGCCAACGAGAGTCACGTCTCACGCCTTCTTTCAAACGCGTTGGACTACGAGACATCGGTCCAGACGCTGGAGATCGCCAAGAGATACGACTCGATCGTGCTCGCGGCCATCGGCGTCCATCCTTGGACTGCAAACAACCGGCCGGACTACCAACTCGAGAAGTTCGAAGGGCTCATCAAAGCAAATGAGAAC
>Ga0315280_10011163_pt1 | contig 11097 bp, 6 predicted proteins | sample YL17G06_40_MG_FD_203697 | JGI IMG/M metagenome (GOLD analysis project Ga0315280, IMG submission 203697) | Sediment microbial communities from Yellowstone Lake, YNP, Wyoming, USA - YL17G06_40 | ecosystem: Environmental > Aquatic > Freshwater > Lake > Sediment | place: USA: Wyoming | collected... | reverse complement strand
GGCGCCATCTACTGCACGCAAGCCGCTCCGGCGATCAGTGGCTGCGCTCTGATTGGCAACAGCGCCAGCAGCGGCGGAGCGATCTATTGCGCGGAGGCAAGCCCGGTGATACGCGGCTGTGCCCTTATCGGCGATAGCGCCGGCAGCGGCGGAGCGATTTACTGCAATCATTCCAGTCCGGTAATTGAGGGGAATGCTCTGAGCGAAAATTCCGGTTCCAACGGCGGAGCCGTAACGCTCTGGTTCAGCTCTGGACAGATCAATAATAACGTCATCAGCGAAAACTCAGCTATCGGTTTCGCTGGAGGTATTTACTGCTTCAACTCCGATCCAACTCTGGTCAACAACACCATTGCTGCAAATAGCTCCGCCAACGGCGGCGGGATTTTCACAGTCGGGAATCTGAGCCTTGAACTCATAAACTGCATTCTCTGCGATAACAGCTCCACGCAAATGGTGGTCGGCGGTGGAACCAGCCCGCAGGTGTCTTACTGCGACATTCAGGGAGGCTGGCCTGGAGAAGGCAATCTCGATGTTGATCCCGAATTCCTGAGCGGCCCATTGAGCAATTATCAATTGTCCGCTGGTTCCCCCTGTGTGGATGCCGGCAATCCTGATTCGCAATATAATGATCCCGAAGACCCGGCCAATCCGGGTTATGCGCTGTGGCCGGCATGGGGGACAGTTCGAAATGACCTGGGAGCGTTCGGTGGTCAAGGAGCCACTAACTGGGTAGGCGTGGAGCCCGGCCCGGAAAAGCATAACATCTCCAAAGAATTCAGTCTTGAGCAGAACTACCCCAATCCCTTTAATCCCACAACAACGATCCGATTTGCCTTACCTCAACCGGCTCGAATATCGCTGAAAATTTTCGACATTCAGGGTAAAGAGGTCGCCACACTTGCGGATGGTTGGTTCGGGGCTGGCAGTCACCAGGTGACCTTCAGCCACAAGGATTTGGCATCGGGGATTTACATTTACAAGCTGGAAGCCAATGACCATGCTGCCAGCGGAAAGATGGTGCTGATGAAATAGTATGGAGTTGCTCACTGCAAGTCCCAGGGGCGGGTCTCCGGATTCGCCCCTCTCGTTTCGGCAGTCCGCTGAAAACCGCTTGACTTTTATGCCCAAAATCCCTTACTTTGAGCGAAATTCTCCTGCCAGCCTCAAGTCGAGACGAACATGAACAAAGCGGACAACTCTGCCGGACATCAATCTTACATCCCTGCGACGACCACCCTGCCCGAACTGACTCCCAAAGCCATCCTGTTAGGCATCATCTTCGGGTTTTTATTTGGAGCCACGTCCGTCTATCTTGGTTTAAAGATCGGCCTGACGGTGTCGGCTTCCATCCCCGTGGCGGTGCTCTCCATTTCGCTTTTCAGAGTGTTAGGGCGCGCGAACATTCTGGAAAACAACATCGTGCAGACCATTGCGTCAGCGGGAGAATCCATCGGAGCAGGCGTGGTTTTCACGCTGCCGGCGCTTTTTCTCATGGGCTTCGACCTGAAGTACAGCACGATTTTGATCCTGGCTTCCATTGGCGGTATCTTGGGCGTATTTTTCATGATCCCCATACGCCGCTCGCTGATCGTCAAGGAACACGGTATCCTCCCCTACCCCGAGGGCACGGCTTGCGCCGACGTGCTAATCGCCGGTGAGAAGGGGGGCAACCTAGCGCAGAAGGTGTTCCTGGGATTAGGATCGGGCTTCATTTACACGTTTCTCATGCGCATCCTGAATCTCTGGAAAGTGGCTCCAGGGTGGGAACCGAAATGGTTCAAGGGCGCGGCGATTCGAGGAGAGGTTTCGCCTGAACTTTTGGGGGTCGGATACATCATCGGCCTGAGGATTTCGGGGTACATGCTCTCCGGCGGGGTGCTCTCCTGGCTGGTGCTGATTCCGCTGATTAAATTCTTCGGCGAGCAGGTTCAAGGCATCATTCCGCCGGCTGCTGGAGGTTTGACCATCGGGCAGATGACGCCGGACGACATCTGGGCCAATTACATCCGCTACATCGGCGGTGGAGCCGTAGTTTTCGGCGGCATCGTGACGCTGCTGAAGGCGCTGCCCACCATCTGGTCGAGCTTCCGGGAAAACTTGAAGGAGATCCTGGAGCACAAAGGTAACGTCGGCATTGATCTGCGTAGCCGCACCGAACGCGACATACCGGTCTTCTGGGCCATGCTGGGGGCGCTGGCGCTGGTCGTCCCGATTGCTTTGATGCCCATTATTCCAGGCGGTTTTGGGACGCACATCGCCGCCGCCACCCTGATGGTCTTTTTCGGGTTTTTCTTCGTCACCGTTGCCAGCCGCATTGTGGGCTTGGTGGGGTCGTCCTCTTCCCCCATATCGGGCATGACCATCACCACGTTGATGATCACCTGCCTGATCTTCGTGGCGCTGGGCTGGACGGGGCACGAATTCGCCGTAGTGGCCATCGCCATCGGCGGCGTGGTCTGCATCGCGGCAGCCAACGGCGGCGCCACCAGCCAGGATTTGAAGACCGGCTTCCTGGTGGGATCCACTCCGCGCAGCCAGCAGATTGGGCTGATTATTGGCGTGATCAGTTCCGCGATCGTGGTCGGGTTGACGCTTTTCTACTTGAATTCTACGTTGGGCGTGGGGTCAAGAGACCTAACGGCGCCCAAGGCGCAGCTCATGGCGATCATTGTGGACGGAGTGCTGACGCAGAAATTGCCTTGGGATTTGGTTCTGGCAGGATTCTTCATGGGGGCGGTTATGCAATTATGCGGAGTCGAAGCCTTGCCCTTCGCAGTCGGGGCTTATTTACCGATGGAGATTTCGGTGCCCATCTTCGCGGGCGGCGCCATAAAATACTTTGTTGATCGCATTTACAGGTTCGAAAGGGCGGAGGCCGAAACCAGCCCGGGTGTGCTTTACAGCTCAGGACTAATCGCGGGCGGAGCTGTGGGCGGCATCTTCTGGGCGGTGTCGCGCGGACTGGAATCCAGCGGGAATTCGCTGGCCATGAGTCTTCTGAACGTGGGGCCCAGTCTGGGGCTGGCGAGCCTACCCGCGCCGATAGGAGATATCATTGCCGTCGCCGCGTTCAGTATCCTTTGCGTGACGCTGGTGGTGCTGTCGAAGAAGCAAAAGTAATGCCTTGGGGCGCAGTTCCCTGCACCCCAAGGGTGTCCGTCATATCCGTTGCGGTTTTACCGCCCGGAAGAGGGCAGACCGGACGCTGCCTTCGAGATCTCTCGCATAGCGCGACCACACCTTTTCTATCGCAGGATTTCCGCCGCAGCAGCCTCTCGAGGAGTTGCCCAGCCAGTTGCGGAGATCGTCGGCAGTGTAGGCATAGTGCGAACTCACTTCGACGTTCTGGAAACCCGCCTGGCGCATCCCCTCGAGGTATTCCGCCTCGAGAATGGCGCCGGCTACACAGCCCACATAGGCTTCAATGCTCTGACGGATCTCTTCAGGCAAGTCGCGCGCCAGGACGATGTCGGAAACAGAAAGCCGGCCGCCTGGTTTCAGAACGCGAAAAGCTTCGCGAAAGACCGCGGGTTTGTCCGGCGCCAGGTTGATAACGCAGTTGGAAATAATCCAGTCCACGGAGTGGTCTTCGACCGGCATCTGATCGGCGGCGCCCAGGCGGAATTCGACATTGACAAAGCCTCTCGCCGCAGCAATCTGGCGGGCCTTTTCAATCATGGCCGGAGTCATATCCAGACCGATAACTTTGCCCATCGGCCCGACTTTCTGCGCCGCCAGAAAGCAGTCAATGCCGGCGCCGGAACCGATGTCTAACACCGTTTGGCCCACTTTGACTTCGGCAAACTGCAGCGGATTGCCGCAGCCGAAAGAGCTCTGCAAAGCTTCCTGCGGCGCGCCGGCCATATCCTGTGCGGTGTAGCTGCCGCAGCAGGATGGCGTATCCGGAGGACAACAGGCGGCATCCGCCTGGGATCTCTTGAGCAATTCCGTATAGCCTTTTCGCACTTGTTGCAGGCGGTCATCCCGGGAGGGTTTCACTTTCGTTTTGGCTCCTTTTATTTATTCAACTAAATATTTACATATTTCGATAATAGAGTTAAAAATTTTTATCTGGCGCGCCGCGATCTTTTGGCCGCGGAGAGATTCACGCCCAGCAGTTTGAAAATCGTAGAACAGCACTCCAGCGTTTCCAGGCCGCAGCAGAGGGAGTAGTAGATCCGCTTGCCGCGTCTCTCGGTCAGCAGGATGCCCGCTTGCTTGAGCAGATTCAGGTGATGGCTGACAGTCGGCTGCGCCAGGCTGGTGCGTTTTACGATTTCACCGACGCTCAAGGGGCCGTCCCTGAGGAAATGCAGGATCTTCTGCCGGGTTTCATCGGACAGCGCCTTGAACGCCAGGGTACAACGATCCGTCATTCGGGTTCACAATGCATCGAAACTCTTCGATATAATATAATGACCTGGCAGTCTCCTGTCAAGTGATTTATTGAAAATTTTCGATATGTTCCCGCGACGATGATTTACCCTTTCTGGAAAAAAATCGCCCAGGAGTTGACGGGCATCTTTCTTCCTGATCTCTGCCTGCTGTGCGATGCACCGCTGGAGGATCAAGAGCCGTATGTCTGCACTCCCTGCTGGATTTCTTTGCCCCTCTTCCCGGATCGCACCGCTCAGCCGTTCCGCTCACTGCGCGGCCTGCTGGATCGGCTCTGGATCGGCTGGGAATACGATGGGCGCGTGCGGCGCATCGTGCATTTATTCAAGTATGAAAGCCGACCGGAATTGGCGCGACCTCTGGCCAATGAGTGGCTGAAAGCTATCGCCCATCCGGACGACCTGCGCGACTTTGACCTGCTGCTTCCCGTCCCCATTCATCGGGCGCGGCGGCGTTGGCGAGGATTCAACCAGAGCGAGCGATTAGCCATTCATCTGAGCCAGGTTTTAAATCTTCCCGTGGCGGTGGAAGAAGCCGTGCGCATCGTCAACACGCCCTCGCAAACGCTCCTGGATCGCGACGAACGCTGGCGCAGCGTGGCCGAAGCTTTTCGCATCCTTCAGCCCGAAACCTTCAGAGACAAGCGCATCCTCATGGTGGACGATCTGGCGACGTCGGGCGCGACCTTGCACGCGCTGGCGCGCCGGCTGCACGACTGCGGCGCAGCGCGGGTGGCAGCGGCCGTTTTGACCTCGCCCAATACAGTGGACTCGCAATTCCAAAAATATGCTTGACTTTACCGGCAATTTGGCGTAAATTTACGGTGTTTTAATCGGGTGAGACCATGTTCAACGAAGATTCTCGGATACACCAGGAAATTCGCCGCCTGAGCCGCCAGCTCAAGAAACAACCCGCGCTCTTCGCTCGGCTGGGAGACTATCACCTGCGCCTGGGGGATGCTGACCACGCTGAAGCAATTCTGAGGACCGGGATCGAGGATTTTCCGGATTATCCCAACGCCTATCTGGTGCTGGCGGAAATCCTTCTTTATAAGGGCTTCTACCGGGATGCGGAAGAGTGCGCGCTGAATGGACTGCAGCGAGATCCGAACCACTTAGGACTGCTGCACTTGCTGATGCGCATCAAGAAGAAGAAAGAAAACGATTGGGAAGTGACGCAATTGCAGGCGACCCTGGTGAAGCTGGATCCCCTGCACGAACATGAATTCTCGCTGCCCGCCGGCAGCGAGGTGGACAGCAAAGCAGCGGAGAGTCTCTCTGGGGATGCTTCCGTTCCCTCACCGGCAGAAACCTGGAAACTGCGAGCTGCGGCTCGCATCAAGAAAGAGGCAGAAGCTGAAGAAGCCTCAGAAGCCGGATTGCCAGGCCAGTTTGAGCCGACTCAGACTCAGACCAAAAGCGCGGCGGTCGGCGAAGAATCTCGCGAAATCCCGGTACCCGACACCTCGCAGGCGATGCCTCCAGCAGCAGAGGCAGAAAACCTGCAATCCTATTTGAATGAAATTATCGCCTCGAGCGAGGCTCTGGCCGAAGAGGCATCCGACATTTCAGAACTTGACCAAGAGCCGGCATCCGCAGGCGGGCGGATTGCGACGCGCACACTGGGCGAACTCTACGCGCAACAGGGTAAGTTCGAAGAGGCCATTGAGATCTACCAGAGACTGGTGGAGAATGATCCGGAGAGTGAATCTTACCGAAATCGCTTGGAGGAACTGAGAACACTGCTGGAGACCGCTGCTTCCAAGCACAAGGATTATCAGGATGGATAAAATAGCCCGCCTGCGGCAGGAACTGCGCCGCCTCGACCTGCCCAATTTCCTGGTTACCCGCCTCTCCAATATTCGCTATTTGTGTGGCTTTTCCGGCACCGCCGGCGTCCTCCTGATTACTCCCCGAAAAGCGCGCTTCTTCAGCGACTTCCGCTATCAGAAGCAGACCGCTCTGCAGGTGCATGATGCAGAAGTGATCATCTACCCGGATGAATTGATCAAAGAGCTGCGGCGGCGTCCGTTGAACCTGTCCGGCAGAATCGGATTCGAGGCGGCTTTCCTGGATGTGGCCACGTATGACCAACTCCGGAAGGTTTTTCCCAATCTTGAGTGGGCGCCCACCACCAAGGTCGTTGAGGGTATCGCGGCAATCAAAGAGCCTGCCGAGATCAAGAAAATCCGCCGGGCGGCAGCCATAACCGATGCTGTCTTTTTAGACGTCCTGAAATTGATCAGGCCGGGCGTGAGGGAAATTGATCTCTCAGCCGCGATCTCTTATCTGCACAAAAGGCGTGGCGCCGATGGCGATTCCTTCCCTCCCATCGTAGCTTCGGGACCGCGTTCTGCACTGCCGCACGGCATCGCCAGCGAACGCAAGATTCGTTTGGGCGACCTGATCACCCTGGATCTGGGCTGTCTCTATCAGGGCTACGCCAGCGATTTGACCAGAACCGTGGCGGTGGGGCGCTGTTCTGCGAAGCTGAAGAGCATTTACGCTTTGGTGCTGAAGGCGCAGAACGAGGCGATTGCCAGCGCGCGCGCCGGCATGAAGGCCAAAGCATTGGACGAAATCGCGCGGAAGATCATCCGCGACGGCGGTCACGGCGAGCATTTCGGGCACGGCCTGGGACACGGCCTGGGTCTGGAAGTTCACGCGGAACCGCGAGTGTCCTTCATCTCCGACGATGAATTGAAGGCGGGCAACGTTGTCACCATTGAGCCGGGCATCTACCTGCCGGACGTCGGCGGAGTGCGCATCGAAGATGACGTCTGGATTAAGAAGGGCTCGGCCGAGGTTATCACGCAATCTCCGCGAGATCTGATGATCCTGTGAAGCTTTCGAGAGAGGCAGTGGAAATGTCTATGATCAGGAAAACGAGCCCCTGGTTAGGGGTTTTATTCATTTTGGGTCTGGCGATTCAGAGCGGGGCTACGGAATGCCCCCGCGAAGTGCTGCTGGAGGTGACCGGACCTGTTGACCTCCGTGTAGATGCTGCCGGAATGCGGACGACCCTACCCGATCTCGACGCCGTTCTGGGCCAGTATCCGCAGGCAGAACTTCGCTACGCCCTCGACGTGGCCATCAAGCGGCATGCGCAATTCAAAAAATTTCTGCTCGTTCGCCTACCTCAGAATGAGGAGAAAACCGCTTTCCTTAAGAGAATTTCAAGCCTAACCTCGGTTCGTTGGGCGCAGAGCCATCATCTACTGCGCTCGCATTTCACTCCTGACGATCCCGATTTCGATAGCCAGTGGGGCTTGCAGCGCGTCGGCGCGCCGGCAGCCTGGGACGTCAGTCGTGGCGCTGCTGCCATTCCCATCGCCATCATTGACACCGGCTGTCAGATGGATCATCCGGACCTGGTCGCATCCTTCTGGACCAACGCAGGCGAAATCCCGGACAACAATATAGACGACGATAACAACGGCTTTATTGACGACATTCACGGCTGGGACTTCGTGGATGCGCCTTCGTTTCCCAGCAACGGCGATTATCTAGTCCGAGACAACGATCCTTCCGACGAAAACGGGCATGGCACGGCGCTGGCGGGCATCTGCGGTGCGGTGATGGACAACGGCATTGGGGTGGCCGGTCTAGCCCCCGAATGCCCGCTGATGATCCTGCGCGCCGGCAACTCCGACGGCTATCTGCAGGAAGATGACGTAGCCTCGGCTATTCTTTACGCTCTGGATAACGGCGCTCGCGTCGTCAACATGAGCTTCGGCGATACCGAGGCCAGCCCCATGTTAGAAGACGTCATCACCTACGGGGTTCAGGGAGGGCTCATGTTCGTGGCCGCCGCGGGCAATTACGGCAACACTGGCGTGGTCTATCCGGCGGCTTTTGCTTCTGTCCTCTGCGTCGGCGCATGCGATGACAATGATGCGCGCGCGCTATTCTCGAGCTATGGCACTTCTCTGGATCTGTTGGCCCCCGGCACCAATATCGTCTCCACACTCCTGGACGGCCAATACGGAACCTCTCAGGGCACCTCGTTCTCGACTGCTTTCGCTTCAGCCGCGGCCGGATTGGTGCTGAGCCGACATCCCGGCTGGGATGCGGCGATGGTGTCTTCCACGTTGAAGGGCAGTTGCGATGATCTCCCGCCTGCTGGCTGGGATGCGCAAAGCGGTCAGGGCATTTTGCGCGCCGATCGGGCGCTGGAAGTAGAGGAAGCGCTGCTCGCAGAAATCACAGAGCCGACCATGGGGCAGGGCTTCGCGACGGCGGAGACGCTGCAAGTCATAGGCACGGCATCCGGCGTGTATCTGGATGAATTCATGGTGTTCGCGGGGATCGGCGAAAATCCCGCAGAATGGGAGATGATCCAGGACGTCAGAAATGTCCAGATCATTAATAGCGTATTGGCAAATTGGATTATATCCGAACCCCTCGACACGGCTTACACCATTCGCCTCGAAGCCAGAGACATTTTCGACCAGGTTGTGGACGACCGCGTGGTCGTCTACTACGATCCTTCACCGCCCGAAATATCCGATATTTCTGTCGTTCCCATCCTGGACGGTGAGCGGCCATCTTACTTGCTGAGGTTCAGCACCGATGACCAGACGACGGGGAAAATAAGCCTGCAAGGATTGGTCGGCCCCATCACTCGCACCCAGTCGGTGGCGCTCAATTACGAAACTACCGATCACGTGGCGCTGATTGGAAGAGATCTGGACCCCAATTTGTATAGATATTACCTCTGGGTGAAGAATCCCACCGGTCTGGTTGATAGCACCGGCTATCTGGACACTCTGGACCTGCTGCAGACCTCCATTACCACCAATAACTTTGTGGAAATGCCGCCGTCCAGCATTCCTCCCGGGCATCTCTATGAGGAGGCGACTGATCTGGACGGCGACGGCTTCCTCGAGGTCTGGCAGGATACGCTGGATGTGAACGGCAGCATCTCGGATCTGCGCGTCTGGGAAGCGACGACCGGGTGGGCTTTCGCGGATCAGGGATTGGACTTCGGCAAGCAGATTCCCAAATCCATCGGCGACAGCGATGCAGACGGCAAATGGGAACTGCTGACCCTCTATGGGGGTACGAGCAAGATCTTTGAGGCTACTGCGGCCGATGTTCTACCTCAGCCGAACAATGTCATCTGGTCGGATTCGGGCAATGTCTGGGGAATGAAACTATTGGACCTCGATTCGACCGATGGACATGGGGAACTGCTTTTATCTACGGATTCGCTGATTGAAGGGCAGACCCGTGGCATTTACCAGCTCTGGGCGCATTACCCGACGGCTCAAAATCCAACCCTCATCCAATCGCTGGTGAGTCCATTCGGAACGACTTCCAACTTCCTGCCGCCCTATTGCCGGGTCAGCGACTACGATGATGACGGCAAGACTGACCTGCTCTTCGGAGATTACGACGGACATTTGTACATTTACGAACAACAGACCGACGGATCCTTCGAAGTGAGCTGGATGGATTCCGTGCCGCTCTTGGACACCGGAGAATTCTTGAGTGATGGCGACTACAACGGCGACGGGAAGATTGAATTTGCCGCCTTAGCCCACACCGAAACCGTCCTGCCGGGTGAACACCTGGCGGATACGCGCTACTGGGCGCTCTACGTCTATCAGACGACCGCAGACAACCAGTATGCGCCGACGGATACTCTGTACTTCTTCGGAGCAGAAAATCCCTCATCATTCCCATCAGGAATTTCTTCAGGCAACGTCTACGGAGACGCCAAGGCGGAGATCCTGCTCTGCCTCTACCCCGATTTCTACGTGGCTGCCTGGAATTCAGTCAGCGCAAAGTTCGCCATCATCTGGTATTACCCCGAATGCCGGAGCAACAAAGCCGTGGTGGGGGACTTCAACCGCAACGGGGTCAACGAAATTCTCTTCAATAGCGGCATGGCCACACGCATTTTCGAAGCGGTGGGCGCCTGGTCCTACTGGCCTCCTCCTCCGCTCGATTTCCAGGCCAGTGCGGGGGTGGACCGCGTCAGCCTGAGCTGGCTGCCAGCGACCGGTGTGGACGCATTCAACATCTACCGCGGCGCCAGCGCGAACCTGCTGGAGCTGTTAGACGATGTTCCGGATACCCAGCACACCTACACGGATTTTGACGTGGTGTTGGATTCCACCTATTATTATGCCGTTTCCACGGTGGATCTGTCGTTGCCCACGCCGGAAGGTCCAAGCACCGTCCCGCAGGCGGCGACGCCCAACCTGCCACCCACCGTCGTCGGAGATACGGCGCACTTCGTCTTTCCCTCTTTCGTCACCGTGGATTTTTCCGAACCGATGGATGTGTCCATTCTGGATGCCAGCCGGTACTGGATTGCGGAGAACAATCTGCAACCGCGTTCCGTGGCGTCCGATCTGGGCGGCCGGCGCGCCGTGCTGACTTTCGATCCGGTGCTGGCAGACACCACCTACCGGCTGTTCATCCACGTGCTCTATGACCTGCAGGGATCGCCGCTGTCAACGCTGAACGATACGGTGCGCTTCACCGTGACGTCGGAAGAGCACACGCTGCCTTATCTGCTTTCGGCGGCAGGGACGAACGGGCTGACGACCGTGGTTTTGGTCTTTTCGCAGCCGATGAATCACGATGAGCTGGTCAACAAAGCCAACTATTCCATCACCGTTGATCCAGCTTCGAGCATCACCACGCCGGCCAGCATTATCATTAACGACGCCATGGTGGACTCCCTGGT
>Ga0315280_10011162_pt1 | contig 11099 bp, 12 predicted proteins | sample YL17G06_40_MG_FD_203697 | JGI IMG/M metagenome (GOLD analysis project Ga0315280, IMG submission 203697) | Sediment microbial communities from Yellowstone Lake, YNP, Wyoming, USA - YL17G06_40 | ecosystem: Environmental > Aquatic > Freshwater > Lake > Sediment | place: USA: Wyoming | collected... | reverse complement strand
CGAGAAACTTGCGGTTGGCCCTGAGAATGTATTCAAAGAATACGATGCACAATTGGCCTCAAGACACGCTGAAGAATGCCGCAGCGCTATTCACGGTGTGAGATGGTGGTTCATTACGCACAGATCCCAATAGAAGCCAGCTGTAGCTGTAGAAGTCTTGCGTGATCATTAACGTAGAGATTCTGAGCCTACTAGGTGCAGGTTAGGTGCCGCACCTACCGCACCTATTCACCTAATCTCGATATTCAGAATAGGCTAATTAGCGTCGTTTTTCCTACTCAAATTCGAACATATCCAACCACTGAGACTAATACCACATGGCCATTTGCAGGCGACACATTGCCATTAGGCCGTACACAAGCAGCCAAGACGTTGCGCACCAATTGGTAATTGTTGTGCAGTGGACACGGTCTGAGGTCAGTGCCACTTCCCCACTTGAACAATTCAGGAATGTACTTCCAATACAAGACCCCAATTTCTGTCAGAGCGCACCTTTCCCTTCTTCCTCTCTGTTTGGTGAAGGTCCCGTCACAGAATTCAGTTTCGTAATTAGACGCTGACGGCACCAATCTTGGACGCGAACAAGAGCCCACTTCTGATTCTGTGAACTTGCATTCTATGGCGACTTGATACTTACCAGAAATGAATCCGTCGAGACTGGTGCAACGTGGCTCTCCAAGATAGGTGATTTTTTGTTCCATGGCAAAATTCTCGGACGACACCTGCGCCTCGCCAAAAAGAGGCTCTTTTGAGTCATCAGTAAGTTCAGCCAAACAATTCAGCTGGTCGTAGACCGCCAAGTTGCCAAAAACGCTTTGAGCCAACGCTTGTGAGCTGTTCATGCTGCGGAACCACTTGTGCCTTTCCTTCTCAGGCAATAGGCTAAACAGTCTGGCACTTTCCTCTCGAGCAGCACCAGGTTTTACGAGAATATTGTGACATTCCTTGTCTGTACGAAATACAGGAAGAGCAAATCGCCGTTCAAAGTACTCTTCAATCGCGGGAAAGAAAACCTTCTGGTAAGTCCAATACCGACTAACCAAATCCTCCTTGTAGTCTATCGTGCGAACATCTTTTTCCTTCGGCAACAGCCTACAATCTCCATACGGCTTTTCACCGTTCTTTTCGCTATCTTGGCGTTGTTGGTATGGCCGTTGGATTAATCCTTGGAGTCACTGGGATCTATCATGGGTTGTTGGCGTGATGTGTTTTGTGTTATGTCCATTGTTAGCTATTGTGGCTTACAAGTTGGAGAGGAGGCTTCTCGCCTACTTCTCTGTTGTGATTTGCGTATGATCTCATGGCGCGTTCGTCATGATTTGAACGGTCGTCGTCGGGTCACTTAGTGCGCACACACAAATCCTCTTTCCTCTCGAACTGTAACGGGACAAGGTCCATTCTTTGTCATGATCCCGGAGGCATCTAAGAGAAAAACCAACACACATGACAAAGAAGATACCTTACAAGAAAGGAATGCGTACTGCAAGTATTAGGGATGAATAAGATGGTGACCATGCAATGTCTTGATTGCGGTCACTACTTCCAGGTCTTGTTCCTCATCGCACTTGCCCAGTGTCCGAAATGTGGATCGAGAAACACTGCGCCAGCTGTTGGAGGTGTTGTTGCTCGTGCACCGGCACAGCAGGCGCCTGCCGGTCAGAATTTCTGCAATCATTGCCGAGCATGGAGTTCAGGCAACTTCTGCCCTCAGTGTGGCCGGAAATTGATCTGATCAGGATTCGATAAAGTGACTACCCTAACGACATGGACACATACACAACCAGGAGAGGAGTTGGAAGGCCGTGGAACCTGTGACTCCCCTTCCGGTACACTTCTGCCCTGGCTGCGGCGCTGAGGTTTCGGCTGCGACAGAAAGATTCTGCTCGAGATGCGGGAGACGGCTATGAGGTACCTTGGTGCGCGACGACGAACTCTACTCCTTCCCCTCATCTGCCTGAGAACTACAGGGGACTCGTCGTCAGCTCTTTGTCTGTCCGGCCCTGTACTCTCTGATATCCTTGAGCATTAGGAGTAGCGTTTCCTCATCAGGGCAACTCTGAACAAGATCTTCCTTGAGCCATTCGTAGAATCCCTTGCCTTCAGCTGCTGCTATCATCTTCAATCTCGCATGCACTTCGTCAGGAATCTCAATATTGATTCTAACCATTCTTCTTCGAATAACACTTCTTAGAAGAAATATATGAACACATTATCCCCAACGCATTGTGGATATATCCCCAATGGGGGTATATCCCCAAAGATTCCAGTTGTGGAGAATCGTGTAAGATGCTGATCAGTCATTCAGTTTAGCTAGAACAGGCTGGTAGATCTTGAATGGTTTCCGATCTCTTGCTCGCGTCCTCAAGTAGTGGAGTGTACTCTTCCCGATCCCAAGTCTGAGTGCTTCTGAATTCGTCAGACCAACGACTTTCCTCCTAACCTCTTGCTCGTTGGTGATCAGTGTCGGTGAAGGGTCGCAGAAGTCAAGTCTGGAAGATCGACCGATAAGGAAGCGACCAAGCTCAATCGCTTTCTGCTCTATCACGGTATCCCACTTCCATGTGCGCCCCTTGTACTGTACCCCAGCATTGAATCGTTCCTTAAGAAGATCGAGGAAACGTCGCTTCGCTTCAGTATATGACTTGCGTGTCAGTCCAATCAACCCGGAATGCAACTTCTGTTCAACGTTCGAATCTGTTCTCTAGGACCCAACATCAAGTACGCCAAGTCATCCAGCACAAGGCATTTGAACCAACATGTGCGGATAGAGGGTATCATTTCTCAGTGTGATTGTCATGGCGAGAAGATCATCTACGAGAAACTCTGAGGACCAGCAGCTTGTCAGGAGACTGGATGCGATTATCTGCCTTCTGTTTGAATACATGCAGGCAACGAAGGTCCCTGGGGTCGGTATTGCCAAAGCGGCCCGACTTTTGAATTCGGTGGGCATGACTCCAACTGAGGTTGCGAGAGTGCTAGTGGGGTGTAACAGAAATCCCCATGATTATGAACTGCGCTCTATTGAACCTGACAACGCACCATAGCCAAGAATTCAGCCGTGGGCGTGCCTAGAATAGCTGGAATCATAATTCATCATCCGTTAGTTACACCCCACTAGGTAAGAAATCTGCCCAAGACGTGGCCCCCTATCTCTATGGGAAAGCAAGAAAGTAATCTTGGTGCGCACACACAAACGAATGACGACGATTCGTGGGTTGTTGGTTTGCGGTTTGAGGTTTGTAGTTTGTTTGGTGGTTTGATGGTGCGCACCCGGTTGGCTTGTATACATTGAAGCGGCTGAAACGGATGGCGCATGCTAAGACACCTCCCCTTTCGCATGAATTGCCAGCAAAGCGTTCTCCGCTCCAACACCATAGTCCATATCTGTATCCCTTGAGAGGCTCCAGTACATTGGAAATCGCCTGTCCCAGATTCTCGCATCTGCTGCGACCCTCGAAATGCTCTGCTCAAGATTCCTAAGAAATGCGTTGAAGTCCTCCCTTGACGTTGAGTGAGAATACACATCGGTCTCGAAGGAAATTGCCGACTTCGTATCTCCAAACTCCGGCGTCGGAACGAATTTGTCAAATTGAGGGTCGAACACTACCGGGGAGAATCTATCAGAAAATGGACCTGACTTCCTACACGTTCGATAATGGCTGGAAGTTCCTCCTACCATGAAGAAGCTGAGATCCAGTCGCTCATCCATGGGAACTGAATGATTCGTAACCGCCTCTGCTTGTTCACCTAATGCATCTTGACTGGCGCCACCATTCATTGTCGCGATTTCATCAGGATACGCATCTAACAACTGAACGGGTGTGGGTGTTTCCGCATCAGGTGTGCTAAGGATGGCTTGAGTGATTTTTCTCAAACCTTGTAAATATGGAACCTTAGTAAGGTCGACATACGCAATGTCGCGCAGAAGTATTGGAACTTCAATGTGGTCTATGATTACTGGGATGAGAGCACGTCTTGCACCTACAGGGTTCCTATTGATTGCTGCGCTTATTTCACGCATGACCCAAGGTGAATCAACGCTCACCCTTGAGAGAACAACTATCACACAATCAGCTTTGACCAATGCTTCGGATATTCTCTGAAAAATAGAATCGCCAAGAAGGATCTCTGTCTCATCAACCCATGGTTTGATCCCGCAGGCGGACAAATCCTTTGCCAATCTGTGCACGAATTTCCTGTCTTTTGATGAATGGCTGATGAAAACGGTCTTCCCCTCATCTGTCACTTGCCATCATCCATCTGGAATAGTGTCGACTGCCGCTTTGTGCCTTGCGGGAATCGAATTGAAGGGCTTGAAGCGAGCAACTCTTGGTTGCTGTCAAAGCGGAATCCTAGCTCCTACGGATGATCGTCCAAAAGTGACCTCTGCGGATTCATGAAACTCTTTAGGAATACATCTTTCGAAGATCCCAGACACAACCGAGCGCATTCTAGTCGCCGAACTCTATCTTTCTTCGTTCGTACTGACATGGATTTACGGATGGTCTCTCATGAGAAGGTATGAGCATTTCAAGACTGGGGCACCAGGTCGTCCCCTCGACTGAGCATGATAGAGCGCAAGAGCGCTTTCCGCTAGTTCTCTAGATGCCTTTTGCACTCATCTAAGAACAGAGAGCCATGGTGATGACCGAAGTCGACGCGATGGGACGAATCACTTCTTGCTCGCTCGTTGTTCTAGCAGCTTCGTTCTCTCGATCTTCTCGCGGATGGCGGACTCGACGAACTGTTGCCTGTTGTAGCTCAAGCCAGGGTGCTCCCTGACTATCCGATCGATCTCCTCTATCATTGATCCTGGCAGACGGATCGGGATCCGTTCAGATCGGCGTGTTGTGACTTTCGGCATCGGTGTTCTTGTAGCATAGGTGTTACAACGTTTATTAGGCGGTTGTGTATCATACATGTATCACGGGTGATCCAAGTGATTCGAAAGAGAGGTCGATCGAGACGAATTGTTCCTCGAGCCGCTGGGCGGATTGTCGAGGACTTGGACGAGTCTGCATACATATTGCACGGGAGCTACAGAATGTTTTCGAGCTTGGCTCGCTTCAAGGAGTTCCTAAACAGTCTGGCAAGCCGAAGGTGGAGATACCCTCACAGCGATAAGAACCTTCAGGCAAGAACAATCGTTCTCGCATATCGAGGTCGCGCAGTATGCATCGCAGATGTCCTCGGCCACGACACGCCAAGTCACAGGGAGGAGAGAGAGTTCGTGAAGAAAGGCCTGCGAGCTCCAAGGATTGTTTACGTGCTTCGTCCCAGGTCCTTGAAGTATCTTACGTGAAGCTCGCGAAACCATCTGGGAAGCAATACCATGACGAGCAATAGGAAAATACGTGCTGAACACGTGGATCTGGTATCAGGAAAGAGAGAGCTGAGGAGAGGTCTATCGCAACAGCGACTGGCGGAAAAACCTCTGCTCTTGGGGCTGAGAGCAAGCCATACTCCATTTGAACTCAAGCTTGGACTCCGCAACAAGCAGATTGCATTCACGCACACCCTAGGCAGCATTCGAGATGCATTGTTTTCAAATGTGTCATCTCTCGATCTTGACAGGAGAAACTGGGTCTCGTCTATCCGCGCTCACAAAGGAGCCGTGTCTCGAATGATATCAGATTCAGTCGCAGTCAAGGTGCAAGAAATAGCTTGAGTCGATTTGGCGACGATGACACTCAGAAGTCTTTGTCTAGAACTCGCAGTTACAAAAGGAAGGGGAATGTTGCGATTCTGGAGCAAGTAATGAAGGCTCTTGGTAGTGCCATCCAAGTCAACACTCGGCCCACTCACAGATCGGTGCCGATCGCGGTGCTTCATCATGAGGAGTTCATAAGACTCGGACATCGACTCACTCGGCTTGGAGGGTATCTTCTGCTGCAGTTCGGGGAGGCGCTGTACCTTCTGTGGAATGACAAAGTGTTCCTGTTCGAGGGGCCCGACCAGTGATTTGGAGGCTCATCGAGCCCGATATCTTTCTGATATCGTTCACGTGAAGTTTCACATAGAAATTGCGCGGATCCGATATCACTTCGATATCTTCATTTCAAGTATCCTCTGAGCCGTCCCAGTCTCTCCTCATCACTTATTGCAAGATATCGTTCTGTCATCTGCACGCTCGCGTGACCTAAGAGATCGCGCACGTGTAGGATGTCATGTGTCCTATCGTATTCGCGCCTTGCACCAGTATACCTAAGCACGTGCCACAAGAACACAGTTGTTTTCACTCCTTTACTGCATTCCGGGTTTCCGCAGGCTTCTGCCTCTTCTCTTACGTGCCTTAGGCATGCTTCTGCCCGTTTCAAGATCCATCTCTGACCTGTGCACGTGCAAAACAAGAAATCATGAACGACCGGCCTTCCGGCGTAGATCTCTCTGAATACTATGATGTTCCTCAGTATCCTTTCCTGTTGGTCATTGAACGGCAGAACGTGGCGTTTGCGACGTGGTTTGATATAGAAGGTTATGGTCCGCTCTCTGAAGTCGATGTCGCTTATTCGGACCCCTATAAGTTCCGACACTCTCACTGGGAAGGGCGCATCGGCGGCGAACCACATCATGTAGCGCATCATACGATCTGCGTGAGCTTTGTAGTGTGCCTCCTGCTCTCTCGTTAGTGCAACTCGTTTCGTGGACTCAGGGCGAGGCGGATCTACCTTGGAAGAAAGATAGTCACGAATCCTTTCGAATTCGGATTCAGTGATTATCCCTTCGGAGGCGAGGAAGTCTGCGAATCCTGATCCTCTGCATTTTCCTTTCCTGGGTTTTGCGACTATTATTCTGGCAACAGCGTTGGTTGGGCGAACGTTTCTGGCCTCAACCTTCTCATAGTATGCCATGACATCCTCCTTGGTGAGATCTTCCAATCGCTTCCCTCGAGAAGCCTGGCTTTCGTCAAGTTGCCTTAGTATCTCAAGGCTGTGGAGTTTGGTTCCAGCCATGAAGTGACCTATTCGTCTAAGATATCTCTGCACGACCTGAGGCAGCTCATCGGTCAGGATGTCGATGGTTGGTCTTCCATCCTTTCCGACAATTTCTCGAGGGCATATCTTGAATGGCCTTCGGGACTTTGTGCGGGAACGGCGTCTCTCTATAGACTCTTCCATAGACCAAGTTTCACCTCCTTTCTCGCTGGCTTCAGACGGTTCGCATTCCATCTGATCGTTCGATGACTGGGATTCCATGTTATGATGCGATTCTCATGCAGAGTTCGGAGTACATTCTCGAATGCGGTTGATTCGTCGATCTCTACTTGAAGTTGGGTGCCTAGGACTTGATCCTTGCCAGATATGAGGTCTAGAAGCTCATCCTCTGACCTACATCGCGTGACTTCCTTCGAATGTTCAAGTATGATGAAGAGAGCTTTTCTCTGTACCTCAGAGAAGTCCAGTCCTGGAATCTTCTCGAACCTATCGCTTAGTTCATGCAGCTCGTCCTTCATTGCGGACCTTACAGTCTCAGCAATCTTCGATGCCAATCGTTCTTCGTCAAGGGCGGGAGATATGCTGTCCTCCGTGCCCGAAGAATTGCCGTGTTGGCGGTGAGACGCTTCCAAGCCGGCCGATCGTATGAAGGCGCTGATTGCCCTAAACCCAGACTTCCTTGCAGCGTCCTCTATCGCAGCTCTGTCCTCGTGGCAGAATCTGACGAGTATTGCCCAATCGAGTTTCTTCGCATCAGTTGTGTAACCGGGATTGTGCGAGGCACGCTGTGGGTCAACAGGTACAGGGTTCGTCTCTTCCGCTTTCTCAGGCATTCCAGCCTTGCTGACTGTTGATCCGGAATTCTCTCCGTTTTCCGCCTGTCCGCGAGATCTTGCCTCTTGACGAGGCTGGCTAGTGTCCACAATCTCCTTTGCTGCCCTGTACTCTCTCTCCACATGTTCGAGAAGCTCCTGCTTGGCAAGGGCTTGAACCAGTCCCCTTACACTGTTGCCGTTGAGCCCCAACTTTCGAGCAACGGCAAGGGGTCCGGCAGAGGATGGAAAGATCTCCACGTAGTATCGTAGAACCGTCTTGGCCATCGGGCTAAGCTTGGCCATGTCAAACACTGTTCCAAACATTGTTTAGGACAATGTTACATATAGCCCTTCTGCCCAACCGACCCCGCCCTCAACACACCGGAACTGTTTAGGGAACTGTTTTAACCCTGGCAGCCCACATCGTTTAGTGATGCGTAATGGGCGCCGCACGGCAGATTGTCCGTTTCCTCTACGAAGACGTCAAGGCGACGCCGATAATGCTCGCCTCAAAGCTAACTGCCGAGAAGGTCTTGACCGCCAAAAGCGAGACCGCGCCAAAGATCGTACGAAACATGCTTGTTGTGCTGCTCGATCTGGGACTTGTCAAGGTAGAACCGAGAGGTGTCTACTCTCTAACAACCGCAGGGAAAAGATTCTTTGACACGGAAATCAGGAGACTCGAAGCTCAGGACATGGTGCCAGATCCAACATAGCCCATTACCTGATCCCAAGGCCGCGTTCTTTCCTTGATCAAGCTTCGAATCCCCAGAAAATCTCTCGAAGCGCTGATGCTAGCACCTATGACGACTAGGTTCTCAATGATCGAATGCACGAAAGAACTACAGAAATGCGGCTTAGTTCCAGTCGATGCTGATAGTGACTCGGCGGAGTTTGTGCAGTACCTAGACCACGACGCGACTCAACTCGCAGAATGGTCCGAGTGGCGTAGGGAAACTTTACACAGTCAGCTGGATGACGAGGCGGACCCGCTTACCTATGTAACGCTCCAGAACGAGGGTAGTCGAAGGAGAATAGAATTCTCTTGGACAGTTGTCTATGGCCTTCAGTTTGAATGTGATCTGACCGGAAAGCAGTGGCTTCAACTTTCCAATGTCCGTGAAACGATCAAAGACCGCATGAAGAGCAAATGGAAGGAGCATATCCAGCGCTGTCAGCAATCGAAAGTGGTTACGACTTCACGAAAGCCCGGCTTTGTTAGGGCCTGCAACTTCTGATCTTCTCAGCTTGTGAAGTTAACACGATGGAGATCGCGTTTCCCGAGTCGCTGCAAAATCGCTCTGTTAACTCTGTGGTGGCTTCTTCGTCCTAGTATCTGCTCGAAGTGCAATCACGGCACACCAGCCCTTGACAGTCCACGCTACCCCACGGATACCGATATCGGTCAGTCTCGTGAACCTCGCATTAGAAGAGAGAGAAGTTCAAAAGAACGAGAGCGACTGGCACTCAGATGATGCTCCTGAGGACTGCAAGTGGTGACTGAAGCCAAGAATTTCTCGGACGATCACCGAGAAATCCTACACACATGGTCAGCATACACCGTGTAAAAGGATCTGTTGATTCATGCGCGGTTCAGCATCCCGAGCCTTTTAAGGTTCAGAGAGAAACTCTTCCGATGCGCATTGAACAATTCTTCGGTGAATCTCAGGAGCCTGAAGTCGTGGGCTCGGATGCATCTGCCTGCGGATGATGCGGTTCGAAAAGCTATTTTGCCGCAGCCCGACGAAGTGTCGCCTTCCTCTTTCGTGGAGCTGGCCTTGTGCTTGGACAGGATGATGACTTCAGTCTGAGCTTATCATGTGGGATGCAGTTCTGCCACGACCACTTTGCCGCTTGGCAGGTTGCCTACGAATTCGCAGCTTCCATTGTTTATCAGCTCCGCAGCTTCAGGCGCGTCGAGTACCCGCTGTCTTCTCACGCTGTTTCCATTTCCGTTTGCATTCTCATGGGGAAAGTCTTCGGCGGGATGCTCGTCGACGACTTTTCGTTTGAGCAGCTCTCTCAAGTCGTCTGTGTTCATTTGAGCTAGGTCTAGGTTCGCCAGTTCTTTCTCCGTGTAGCCAGCTGTCAAGAGTAGAACCTCTCTCAACTGTTCGATTCTGAGGGATTCGTCTCCGGGCTTCGGGATGGTCTCAAGAAAGCTGGCCGCTCTGCTGAATGCGTCGCGCATATCCGTCTCCAAGCTCTCAGGCAATCTGTATTTGTTGAGTGTGTAGACGTGTTCAATGTCGCCCTTGTGTCCCATGAAGAAGACGCGATAGTCTCTGAGCAATCCCTTGGTTTTGGATTCTGCAATCAACAGTCTGCTGCTGAAGTAGACCCTTAGGATGTAGGGTCGCCACTTGAATCCAGCTGTTCGGATGACTTCGCGAATGCTGGCTGAGATGGCTTTGGTGGTGACGTGTCTCTCTTTCTTTGCGTCGAAGTTCGAGATTACGGGCGAGTTGAGCGCTAGGGTATGGCCCAGTCGGAGTCTGCGCTCTAGCTCTTCGCTTAGGTAGCGACAACCTTCTTCGCTGAGGAGACCAAAGTACTGATGTCCGGCCTTGCTTACCTTCTTGCGGACAATCACTTTCGTCGGTACTTGCACAAACGAGACTGTCATGGTCTCGTGGTCTATCTGAATTTCCGGCAGGTCACGTATTTCTAGGCCATCACTTCCATCATGATTGCCCAGGGCCCCTGGTCTGAAGCCGCAGAATGCACATAGCGCCATGGCCGCCCTGGTCCTTGTGCAGGCGTGTTCGAGAGCCTTTCGAAGCTCGTCTGGTTCAGGCGCCTTCTCTTCCCGTAGAGTCGGTGTGTCGTCCGGGTCTGTGAAGTTTATTCTTCTCTCGCCTAGGGTGATGTTGTTGAACGACAGCCAAGATTTCACGGCTTTGACAATTGCCTGTCCGTAGGAACCGGCGTAGCCTTTGCTCTCAAGTTCTGTCACCGTATCCACGAGGAGACTGTGAATATCTCGCGGTTCTTTCTCCAGCAGGCGGGCTGGCGTTGAATGCCATCTCGTGCAGAAGAGGCCGAGCCGGCGAAGGTATGCTTGGGCGGTCAGCATCGACCCGCGGCTCACGTTATCATACCATCGACGGACCTGAGGGTCCTTCAGGAGTCTCTTGTGTGCCATTCGATGCGGCCTCGAGGCTTCTCTGTGGTTGATATAAAAGCCGGGGGAACGCCGATTCTGAGGACTAGCCCAAGAAGTATGGCGGGTCCGGAGGGAATTGAACCCTCGACCTTCGGGTGTCCCTCAGCGGTTAAGAGCTTCAGCCTTGCTCCTGCGAGACCGCTGCTCTACCTTTCGAGGGCATATCTGCCTGACTGAGCTACG
>Ga0315280_10011160_pt1:5000-11100 | contig 11100 bp, 9 predicted proteins | sample YL17G06_40_MG_FD_203697 | JGI IMG/M metagenome (GOLD analysis project Ga0315280, IMG submission 203697) | Sediment microbial communities from Yellowstone Lake, YNP, Wyoming, USA - YL17G06_40 | ecosystem: Environmental > Aquatic > Freshwater > Lake > Sediment | place: USA: Wyoming... | reverse complement strand
TTTGAGCTGAACGCTCACGAATTGCAGCTCGCCCTGAAGAAGCGGCCCAAGCTTCTGCGCCTGAAATTGGACGACGGTAGCGAGCACGAATGCGTGGTGCGAGAATTGCAGCACGATCCCGCTACCGGTCGTTGCCTGCACATAGATTTGATGGGCATCCTCAGCGGCCAGAAGGTCACGGTGCCCATCGAGGTCGAGTTGATTGGATCGGCGCATGGAGTGCACATCCAGGGCGGCGTCTTGCAGCAGAGCGTGCACCAGCTTCACGTCGAATGTCTGCCGGGCGGCATCCCGGAGAAGATCACCCTCGACGTCAGCGAACTGAAAGTCGGCTCATCGCTGCACGTGCGCGATCTGCATCCGGAAAATTACCGCATCGTGGAAGAATTAGATACGACCCTTGTCACCGTTCTGGCACCCAAGGTTGAAAAAGCTCCCGAGGTCGTTGAAGAAGCCAAGCCCGCTGAAGAAGGGGAGGCCGAAGCTGTGGGCGAGGCCGCCGAAGTTAAAGAGAAAGAGAAAAAAGAGAAGTGATCTTTGGACGCGAATGACCGGCGATGTCGGGCGATTCTTCAATTTCGCTGGTGGTCGGTCTGGGCAATCCAGGTGCGCGCTACCGGGATACTTGGCACAATTTGGGTTTCATGGTTTTAGATTGGTGGTCGGCGCAGAAGAATCTCGCCTTCAAGCCGGGCCGCGGAGACTATCATCGCCTCACCTACAATTCCCCGGCAAGCAAAGTCATCTTCCTCAAGCCCACACCCTTTATGAACCTGTCCGGGGTTCCAGTGGCGCGAGTGGCGCATTACCTGAAGCTCTCACCTGAAAATGTCTTGATTGTTTGCGATGACGTGGCTCTGCCCTTCGGCACGCTGCGCATCCGCAAGTCGGGTTCAGACGGCGGCCACAATGGGCTGGCTTCAGTGATCGCAGAACTGGGCAGTGAAGATATCCCCCGACTGCGCATTGGCATCTGGACGGAAGGATGGCGCGGGGAACTCAGCGATTACGTGCTAACGGCAATTCCGAAGTCTTTCCATCAGGATTTGCGCAAGATGATTGCCGTCGCAGCCGAAGCGATTGACTGCATCCTGACCAGAGGTTTAGGCCGCGCGATGAACTGCTACAATCGTGATTTTTTCCAGGCCGAAACGGCAAAAAAAACTGCAGATTCGAGCTCAGACGACCGGCAATCATAAGGAAATTATCAGTAATCCGCTGAGGAGTCAAAATTATGAGTTCAGGCTTCATTCTGGGATTAGTTCTGGGAATCAGTGGGCTGGGCCTTCTGGCGGCCTTCTTGTTGGCCCGGTGGGTGCTCCGGAGGGACGTCGGCAGCGAGGCCATGCAGCGCATTTCCAATGCCATCAAGCAGGGCGCCGAAGCCTTCCTGCGCCGGCAGTTCCGCACGATCATTATTCTGGCCGCACTCTTTGCGCTGATCCTTTTTGTCGGTTACGCTTTCATTCGTGAACACCGAGAGTTCGATCCGGTGGGATCCTCTCTCGGTCTGGCCTTCTGGATCACGCTCTCGTTTGTGCTGGGCGCCCTGTGCTCGCTGATCGCCGGTTACACCGGCATGTGGATCAGTATCCGCAGCAATATCCGCTCGGCGGCCGGAGCCATGAAGAGCGTCAACGATGCTCTGCAGGTGGCCCTGCGCGGCGGCGCCGTCTCGGGATTGATGGTGGTGGCTATGAGCCTGCTGGGCGTCGGCGGCTTGTATGCTCTGGTCCGAGCCACGACCGCAGTGGATCCCGTGAAGATTCCCTTCCTCATCGTTGGTTATGGCTTTGGAGCTTCCTTCGTGGCCCTCTTCGCTCAGTTGGGCGGGGGCATCTACACCAAGGCGGCCGACGTCGGAGCCGATCTGGTGGGCAAGGTGGAAGCAGGGATCCCGGAAGACGACCCGCGCAACCCCGCTGTCGTGGCCGACCTGGTCGGAGACAACGTGGGCGACTGCGCCGGCCGTGGCGCCGACCTGTTTGAATCAACCGCCGCCGAGAACATCGGCGCCATGATCCTGGGTGCGGTGATGGCCGCCAGGCTTCCCAATGCTGATCCCCGCTGGATCATCGGCGTGATGCTCTTCCCGCTGGTCGCCCGTGCCTTCGGAATCATCGCCTCAACCATCGGCATCATCATGGTGAAGGTCAAAGAGAGCGAAGATCCCATGAAGGCGTTGAACCGGGGTTATTACGTCGCCGTTGTCCTGGCGATGATCGGCTTCGGGATTGCCTCGCGCTGGCTGCTCTATCACGAATCCGCGCCCAACGCCTGGTGGCACTTCTTCCTGGCAGGCATCGTAGGAGTTCTTACTTCGGTGGCCTTCGTCTACATTACGCAATACTATACAGATTATAAATACCGACCGACTCTGTCCATCGCAGAAGCCAGCAAGACCGGCCCGGCGACCAACATCATCGCCGGAATCTCCGTAGGCTTCGAATGCACGGCGCTGCCCGCGGTGGTCTTGTCTGCTGCTATTCTGGCGGCCTATTATCTGGGCAACAGCTCTGGCCTTGAGCATGCTGGCTTCTTCGGCACCGCCGTCGCCACCATGGGCATGCTGGCCACGGCCGCCTATATCCTGGCCATGGATACGTTTGGACCCATCGTAGATAACGCCGGCGGCATCGTGGAGATGAGCCATGCGCCCAAGGAAGTCCGCCAGAAGTCCGATCGTCTGGATGCCGTGGGGAACACCACCAAGGCGTTGACCAAGGGCTACGCCATCGGTTCCGCGGCTCTGGCTGCCTTCCTGCTGTTCAGCGCCTATCTGGATGAGGTGCGCAACTACGGCCTGGAGCTCACCAGCGTGGACATCGCCAAGCCGGAAGTCTTCATCGGCGCGTTTCTGGGTGGCATGCTGGTCTTCCTGTTCAGTTCCCTGGCTATCCGTGCGGTGGGCCGCGCCGCCTATTATGTCATCAACGACGTCCGTGCGCAGTTCAAAGAGAAGCCCGGCATTCTGCTGGGGACAGAGCAGCCCGATTACGGTCGCTGCGTGGATATCGTGACGCGCGGAGCCTTAAAGGAAATGATTCTGCCCGGCCTGCTTGCCACCCTGATGCCCATAGCGGTCGGCGTCGGCTTTAGGCTGCTGGGCGTGGGCGCTGAAACCGTAGCGGCGCTGCTGATGGTCGGCACCATCGTCGGCATCCTGATGGCCACCTTCATGAACAACGGCGGCGGCGCCTGGGATAACGCCAAGAAATACATCGAAGCCGGCAACCTGGGTGGTAAAGGCTCTGACACGCACAAAGCCAGCGTAGTGGGTGATACGGTGGGAGATCCTTTCAAGGACACTGCCGGGCCTTCGCTGCATGTGCTGATCAAGTTGCTTTCGACCATCACTCTGGTGCTGGCGCCGCTGTTTATCTAAGACCGAGAAGAGAACGCCATAAACGCAGGATGACGACCTTCCCTGTCCTGCCGCATTGCATTAATTCACAAACCCTCCTCATCCAAACCAGTTTTGACCTGGATGGGGCATTAGACCGAAGGGAGACCATGAACACCTATGAATTGACCTTTATTCTCGATGCCCAGCTCCCCCCTGAAAAGCAGGAGGAGCTGGTGACCAGGTTCCTGGACATGCTGAAGTCCCGCAATATCGAGATCCTGACCGTTGAGAAGTGGGGCAAGAAAAAGCTGGCTTACACCATCGAAGATCGGCAGTATGGCTATTACCTGATGACGCAATTTCGGGCTCCGGCAGAACAGGTGACCGAAATCGAGCACTTCCTCAAGGTGACACCCAGCATCTTTCGTTACCTGATTCTGCTGCGCGATCCTAAAACTCTGAAGATGATGCATCAGGAGACCGAGAGGCTGGCGCGGGAAGCCAAGCGGATGGCCGAGCAGGAGCGTTTGCTGCAATACGAGCGCGAGGTCGAGGAAATCGAGGCTGCCCTCAGTGTGGAAGAGATACCGGACAAAACTGGGTTAGATACCAAAGAAGGCGAGATTCCCGGCGGAAAGGAGTGAGATATGGCGGAGCTGCGCATGCCGGACGTCAACAACGTCGTCATTGCGGGCAACCTGATCAAGGACCCGACCTTCCGGCATACCACCACCGGAGGGATTCCCGTGGCCAATTTCTCCATCGCTTCCAACCGCCGGTTCAGGGATAATGCCGGCCGATGGAAGGAGGACGTCTGCATTATCGGCGTCGTCGCCTGGTACAAGTTGGCCGAGAGCTGCTCGCAGAATTTGAAGAAAGGTTCAGCAGTCCTGGTGGAGGGTGAGCTGCAGAGCCGCATCATCAAGATGGACGACGGCTACACCCGCAACATCATCGAAATTAAGTCGCGCCGGATTCAGTTCCTGAACAAGAGAGATGGATCTGTGTTTGTAGCCGAAGCGCACGCCGGCGATGAGGTCATGCACGAATATGGCGAATCCGCACCGGGAACCGCAAGCGCGCCTGACTCGTTAAGAGATGCAACGTCAAACAACGGCTATTTGGGCCTGGGATTGTGAGGCAGAGATGAGAATGAGAATGAACGCCGGCAGAAGGCCGATGACGAAGCGACCGCCCGGCGCCGGACTGCAGACTCTGAGGAAGCGCATCTGCCGATTCTGCGAAAGCGGCGTGCTCTACATTGATTATAAGGACGAAAAACAATTGGGGCGCTTCATCAGCGAGCGAGGCAAGATCATCCCGAGGAGGATTTCGGGAAGCTGCGCCAAGCATCAGCGCCAGTTGGTGCAGGCGATCAAGCGGGCACGGCACCTGGCCCTGCTGCCCTATGTCCAGGAAGTTCCCCAGTAATCGGGCGGACCGCCGGCCTCCCCGCCTCAGGCGGATGCTTGCCCGTCCGCATCGTTAAAAGCTTAATCAGCCTTTGGTGCATGGATGAAAGTCATTCTACGTCAGGATTACGAATCGCTGGGCAAAATCGGCTCGCGGATAGAGGTAAAGGACGGCTATGCCCGCAATTTCCTGATTCCGCAGGGCATCGTCTATCCGGCTGCCCCCAAATACGAAAGGCTCCTGGAAGGCGAAAAGCGGCTGGCGCTGAAGCGCATGGAGCACCAGATGAGGAGTGCGCAGGAATTGGCGGAAAAACTGGCGCAAACCGCCGTGGTCTTGCGCAGCAAGGCCGGGGAAGAAGGCAAGCTCTTTGGCTCGGTGACGTCCCAGGACATCGCCGAGGCGCTGTCCCAGCAGGGCATCGAACTGGATCGCCGTAAGATCGTTCTCGACGAGCCCATCAGGCTTTTGGGCAATTACCAGGTCCGCGTCCACCTGGCCGCGGAGGCGAACGCGCTGTTGCAGGTTACGGTGCTGAAAGAGGAATAAAAATAATGAAAAAATCTCATAAAAGTGCTTGACTTGGGTGCATAAGATATATAAATTATAGCTCCATTGGAATCGCCCCAGGGCGAATCTGCTCTTTGACAAGTTGAGCGTGTACGGCCCGAATCAATTCGCCGACGTATCAGCTAAAAGCTAAAGAATCAGAATCGAATAATCTACAACGGAGAGTTTGATCCTGGCTCAGGACGAACGCTGGCGGCGTGCTTAACACATGCAAGTCGAACGAGAACCATTCTTTCGGGGATGGAGACAGTGGCGAACGGGTGAGTAACACGTAGGTAATCTGCCCTCGAGTGGGGGATAATTCCGGGAAACTGGTTGTAATACCGCATAATATCCGGGTGGGGCATCCCGCCCGGATCAAAGGCGCAAGCCGCTCGAGGATGAACCTGCGCCCCATTAGCTTGTTGGTGAGGTAACGGCCCACCAAGGCAACGATGGGTAGCTGGTCTGAGAGGACGACCAGCCACACTGGGACTGAGATACGGCCCAGACTCCTACGGGAGGCAGCAGTGAGGAATATTGCGCAATGGGCGCAAGCCTGACGCAGCAACGCCGCGTGGGCGATGAAGCAGTTTTCTGTGTAAAGCCCTGTTAGGAGGGAAGAAAGTCCGCCTCTGGCGGATTGACGGTACCTCCAGAGAAAGCTCCGGCCAACTCCGTGCCAGCAGCCGCGGTAATACGGGGGGAGCAAGCGTTGTCCGGATTTATTGGGCGTAAAGGGCGCGTAGGTGGGCCGGTAAGTGAGAGGTGAAATCCCGGGGCTTAACTCCG
>Ga0315280_10011160_pt1:0-2500 | contig 11100 bp, 9 predicted proteins | sample YL17G06_40_MG_FD_203697 | JGI IMG/M metagenome (GOLD analysis project Ga0315280, IMG submission 203697) | Sediment microbial communities from Yellowstone Lake, YNP, Wyoming, USA - YL17G06_40 | ecosystem: Environmental > Aquatic > Freshwater > Lake > Sediment | place: USA: Wyoming... | reverse complement strand
AACCTCTGCCGTGTCAAGCTGACGGGCGTTGCGGCAGTGGGGTCGCGGGAACGATCAGGGAGCACCGTCATGCTCCCGGGGAGTTACCAATCGGTTCGTTAGTCGAACACTTCTGGAAAGGGTGACCATAGAGGGTGATGGTCCCGTAGGCCAAAGCGAACCGACTCCCGATCGTCTCCCAAGTACTGCGGGACACGTGGAATCCTGTGGGAATTCAGGAGGACCATCTCCTAAGGCTAAATACTCGCTGGTGACCGATAGTGAACCAGTACCGTGAGGGAAAGGTGAAAAGCACCCCGGGAGGGGAGTGAAAGAGTACCTGAAACCTCGTGCTTACAAGCGGTAGGAGCCTGTCCAGGTCTTCGGATCTGGACGGGTGACTGCGTGCCTTTTGCATAATGAGCTGGCGAGTTTCTCGTCCGTAGCAAGGTCAAGGGCTTAAGGCCCTGTGCCGTAGCGAAAGCGAGTCTGAATAGGGCGCTTCAGTTACGGGCGGAAGACGCGAAGCCGGGTGATCTACCCATGGCCAGGTTGAAGTCCGCTTAACCGCGGATGGAGGACCGAACCAGTTGACGTTGAAAAGTCATTGGATGAGCTGTGGGTAGGGGTGAAAGGCCAATCAAACCCGGAGATAGCTCGTACTCCCCGAAATAGCTTTAGGGCTAGCCTCGCGCAATGTATGCCGGAGGTAGAGCACTGAAAGGGTTAGGGCTCTCACAAGGGTACCGACCCCTATCAAACTCCGAATGCCGGACATATTAACGCGGGAGTCAGGCCGTGGGAGATAAGTTTCACGGCCGAAAGGGAAACAACCCAGACCGACAGCTAAGGTCCCCAAGTGTGGCTTAAGTGATAAAGGATGTGAAAGGACCCAGACAACCAGGAGGTTGGCTTAGAAGCAGCCATCCCTTTAAAGAGTGCGTAATAGCTCACTGGTCAAGTCGTTTTGCGCCGAAAATGAACGGGACTCAAGGCCGCCACCGAAGCTTCGGATTTCACCGCAAGGTGAAGTGGTAGGGGAGCATTCCGTTAACCAACGAAGGTTCACCGCGAGGTGGGCTGGAGGAAACGGAAAAGCTTATGCCAGCATGAGTACGCGATAATCCCGGCGGGAAACCGGGACACCGAAAATCCAAGGGTTCCTGAGTAAAGCTAATCTGCTCAGGGTTAGTCGGATCCTAAGCCGAGGCCGAAAGGCGTAGGTGATGGGAAACGGGTCAACATTCCCGTACCACCGGAAGTTCGTTACCAGCTATGGGGTGACGCAGGAGTGAAAGGTCAGCCGCCGACTGGAAGTGGCGGTCCAAGCCGGTAGGCTGGGGAGGCAGGCAAATCCACCTCCCCAAGGCCGAGAGGCGATAGGGAGGGCGCAAGCCCATAAACTGACCCTAATCAGACTGCCGAGAAAAACCTCTATGCCAGAACTTCAGGTGTCCGTACCGTAAACCGACACAGGTGGATGAGGAGAGTATCCTCAGGTGCTCGAGAGAACCGTGGTTAAGGAACTCAGCAAATTGACCCCGTAACTTCGGGATAAGGGGTGCCTCAGATGGCAATGTAGCACATACAAAGCTGTCCGGGGCCGCAGAGAAATGGCCCAGCCGACTGTTTACTAAAAACACAGGTCTCTGCCAAGCCGTAAGGCAACGTATAGGGACTGACACCTGCCCGGTGCCGGAAGGTTAAGGGAATCCGTCAGCCCGCTAGGGCGAAGCGGTGAACCGAAGCCCCGGTAAACGGCGGCCGTAACTATAACGGTCCTAAGGTAGCGAAATTCCTTGTCGGGTAAGTTCCGACCTGCACGAATGGTGTAACGATTTGGTCACTGTCTCGACCATGGGCTCGGTGAACTTGTGGTACCGGTGAAGACGCCGGTTACCCGCATATGGACGGAAAGACCCCGTGAAGCTTTACTATACCTTAGCATTGGGTTCGGACAAAGCATGTGTAGCATAGGTGGGAGACTTTGAAGTGTGGGCGCTAGCCTGCATGGAGTCAACAGTGAAATACCACCCTTGTTCTGTTTGAATTCTAACCTCCTACCGTAATCCGGTAGAGGGACATTGTTAGGCGGGTAGTTTGACTGGGGCGGTCGCCTCCTAAATGGTAACGGAGGCTCTCAAAGGTTCCCTCAGCATGGTTGGTAATCATGCGACGAGTGTAAAGGCACAAGGGAGCTTAACTGCGAGACCTACAAGTCGAGCAGATGCGAAAGCAGGACTTAGTGATCCGTTGGCTTCGAGTGGAAGAGCCAACGCTCAAAGGATAAAAGGTACGCCGGGGATAACAGGCTGATCTTGCCCAAGAGTTCATATCGACGGCAAGGTTTGGCACCTCGATGTCGGTTCATCGCATCCTGGGGCTGGAGAAGGTCCCAAGGGTTTGGCTGTTCGCCAATTAAAGCGGTACGTGAACTGGGTTCAGAACGTCGTGAGACAGTTCGGTCCCTATCCTGTGCGGGCGGAGGAAACTTGAGGGGTGTCGCTCCTAGTACGAGAGG
>Ga0315280_10011159_pt1 | contig 11101 bp, 10 predicted proteins | sample YL17G06_40_MG_FD_203697 | JGI IMG/M metagenome (GOLD analysis project Ga0315280, IMG submission 203697) | Sediment microbial communities from Yellowstone Lake, YNP, Wyoming, USA - YL17G06_40 | ecosystem: Environmental > Aquatic > Freshwater > Lake > Sediment | place: USA: Wyoming | collected... | reverse complement strand
CATTCCCTGTGCTAGTCTTTGACATTCACGCCGACTATGTCAAAATGGATCAACATATCAAAAGCCATGAAAAACACGGAGACTTCGAGGTCGTCGTCCACCATCCACCAAAAGTCACAAAGATTGAGGGATTGACGGCTGAATGGCGTGAACTTAATGTCAGTCCACAACAGATGACCAATGAGGCAATCATCGAACTCTTAGGGGGCAGTCTCGGCGAACGACAAGAAATAGACCTTAGAAAAATCATCAGGCAGTTACGAGACGGAAAGGAACCTTTTGGTTTGAGCGACATACTGGCCAGAATTAAAGAAAAACTTGATGATCCAAAATGCAAAGGAAAAGAGAGAGATAGGTATGAGAGTCTGGAAGCACGTCTCGAAGACCTAGAAGAAGACGTGACCTTACCAGCTGAAGGCATGAACATTGAACAGTTCTTCAAACCCCACGCCTTGAACATCATCTGCCTCAATGGGCTAAGAAACAGAGTTCAAGACGCCTATGTGAGCATCATCCTAGACCTCCTTTTCCGACACATCACCAAACCAGAAAACAAAAGGTCACGAGCATTATTCGTCTTCGTCGAAGAAGCTCACAGAGTCGCCTCCAAAACTGCTGGCGGAACAAGCTATTCAGTTAGAACCATTTCCACAGTTATGAGAGAAGGTTCCAAATTCGGACTATTTCTCACCTTGATCAGCCAGCGGCCGCGAAACATTGACCCCGACATACTCAGCAACATCGGTAACTATGCAGTGCTCCGCATCAACAATCAAGGAGATCAGCAGATGATTGAGGATGCAAGCGAAAGTTTCTCGCATCGCCTTGTCAGAGACCTTCCCAGCCTGAACCAAGGAGAGGCAGTCCTAGTCGGACCTTTCGTTCCATTGCCTGCACACGTGGAGACACTTGAACGAAGAACCACGCACTACGGAGTCACGCCCAATCTCAAGAACATCATGAACGAAATCAACTCAAAAATCAAGAAGGCGGAGAAAGGAAAATGGTGAAAATCGGCGTCTTCTCAGATACTCACGTAGGCAATTCTACACCGAGCAACATAGGCGACTTGAGAAGGCAAGCGTATCGACACGCCTTCACGGAAGCAATCAACATATTCATCCAAGAGGGTGTTGACTGCATAATTCATGCAGGCGACCTTTTTGAAAAGAAGTCAATGACACCTGATGATACCGTATTCGTCAAGAATGAATTACAACGACTTGTGGACAGTATCCGCGACAAAAGCGGAAGCGGCCCAACAATCTTCATTCTCAGAGGAAACCATGATGGCACAGCAGAACAAAACACGCTTGGATACGTCGAGCACCCATTAGCTCAATACTTGAAAACTTTCGGCGACAAAATCCTTCGAGGGGAAACGGAAGCCCATGATGTGGGAAACACCCGAATAGTCGGAATCTCCTACCACACCTACATTGAAACCAAATTCAAAGAAATCAAACCAACAGTGGCACAAAGCTTCGCAAACCACAACGCTCCGAACATACTCGTCGTGCATAACTTCATCAAAGGCTATCACAACATCCCCCCAGGCATCCCTGACTACAACACCTACACGCTGGACGATTTCGCGGAGTTGCCAGTTCAACTGGTAATTGCAGGTCACTACCACTCCAAGCTTGTTCCGATGAAAACCAAAGGCAAACAATACCTCTCTTCATGCGCTACCGAAGCCGAAGACCTCGCAGACGAAGGAGAGCACGGCATATGGATCCTCGATGAGGATCTGACGCCAAGGTTTGTGCCGATTAAACCTCTACATCAGATTCGCAATGTTGAGGTTGGGAAAGAAGACGCAACAAGACCACAGGACTGGTTCGTTGAGACCGCTCTCGCCGAGGCTAAGTCATACGTTAACCTGCTTCAGCAAACCTCCTCTCAAGGCATAATCAGAATGGTTCTTTCAGGCAGAGCGGACAATGAACCCTACGCAATTGAAAAAGCCTTGGAACCCAAACTAGCTGAAATCAGGCAAGCAAACCCACAACTTGTCCACTGCGAACTCGTAAACAACGTGCAAGACACGCACCGCACAGTACTGCTCCCAGCCGTCGCAACAAGTGGCATCGAATACGCCACCGAAGTTCTCAAACCACTCGGCGAACTACAACTCGAAGGCGCAAAACTCACCGAAGAAATTCAACTCGCACTCGACGAGAAGGCAAGCGAGAAGACACAGCAACTCACGCCATCTGACAGGCAACCGTTCGTCCAACGTTGGATCGAACTGCTTGAGAAAACGGAGGTCAAAACCCCATGAGTGCGGTCATTGAATCATTGAAAGTTAGGAACTTTGAAGGATACAAGGATGAGACATTCCCTTTCTCGGCAGGGCTCAACCTCATAAAAGGACGAAATTCAACAGGAAAGAGCACAATCCTAGACGCCGTCAGCTTCGCATTATACGGCGAAGCACCAGAAGTCGACAAGAAGCTACTCGTATCAAGACTGCCAGGATGCAATGACATAGCCGCCTACGTCAAGTTCAGAAGCCCAAAGACTGCACAAATCATCGAAGTCAAACGAGAAGGAAAACTAGACGCCAGAGGAGGCTACAGAAAAGCAAGCGTACAACTCAAAATCAACGGACAAGAAATCACACTTGAAGGAGACGACGATTTCAGAGCAAGGATAACAACTCTCCTTGGCGCAAGTTTCAGACAATTCATGAACCTAGTCTACGTCAGGCAGGGGCGTCTTACAGCCATACTTGAACCAAAAGCAGAGCAGATGGACTCCATTCTCGGCATCACCCTTCTCCGAGAACTCCACGAACAATTCGACGAAACCAGAAAACACCTAGAAAAACACGAAGGAAACGACATTCCAACCGAAGTCAACAAGCTAGAGAACATCATAATTCCTCAGTACGACCAATCACTAACTGATTTGGCTAAGGATATTCCCCCACTGCAAACAGAAGTGGACAACCTCAAAGAAACTGTTAGGAAAGGAGAATCCAAAGAACTCCAAACCCTATTGAAACAGGTCGAAGAAAAGAAGGTAATAGACACCAAACTCCAAAACCTAACAACCCGAACTCAGCAACTGCTGGAAAACGCTGGCGCCAAAACACTCAGCGAAGTCAAAACGAAACAAACCACCTACGCCAACGGACATGAGGCATTGAAGAAACAGCTAGAAAAGCAAACCAAAATCAAAAACCAGCTACAAGAAGCTTGGACTGACGTAAAAGGCAAGGCAAAAGCACTCGCAGACGAGATCGACGAACACGAGGGCTTATTGAAAAAGGGCATCGCAAAATGCCCTACCTGCGGACAAACCATAAGCCCCCGCAAACTGAAAACCCAGCTAGAAGCAGATAGAGGAAAGCTAACCAAGCTGCAAGCACAGACGAAACTGGATAAGGCAAAATACGATAAAGCAAACAGCAACGTTTCTGATCTTGATGATAAGAGGCGTGAGACAAGAGACGCCGCTAAAGCATTGAAACAAGCTGCCGAAAGCATAGCAGATTATGAGACTCAGAAGAACAAAATCGTTCAAACCCTGGAAACGAAATTAGGCGAAATCCGTAGCACGCTCAAGACGCTTAACCTCCAATTAGATCCGCAGGAACCGACATTTGAAAGAACCTTAGCCAGCCAAATACCCGTCAGCCCAGCTGACTTAGAGAAAGCACAGACTGGTCTCAGAAACAAAGCTCAATTGCTGAAAGAGAAAATAGCAAACGAGAAAGAAATCGCCGAGAAGAAAGGTCAAGATGAAAGCAAGCTGAAGACACTGAAAGTGCGACTTCAAGAGGCAAGCCTTGCCCGTCAGCTTTCCGAAGGCTTCGACCAGGCAATTGAAGAAAGAAGAAGAAACCAACTCAAAAACATCGAGCTACGAGGACTACAATTCTACAAGAGCATGACAGACCAACATACCTACGCCGCAATTTCCATAGACCCAGAAACCTACAGAGTCTACATCCATCCCAAGGGACTAACTGACAGAATACCTGCCACTCGGACGGGTGGAGGACACCAAACCCTCATCTCCATAGCATTACGCCTCGCCTTGCTTCAAGAACTCAACTTCAGATCACTACTCATCCTGGACGAGCCAACATACGGCGTAGACGACGAGAACCTACCCCAACTAGCAAGCCAACTCGGACAAGCCTCAAAACAACTATCACAAACAATCATCGTAACACACCACGGCATCTGCGAAGAGGACGCTACAAACATACTCAACATCATAGTTGGACAGGATGGAATCTCACAGATTGTCAGATGAGCTTGATTTTCAAGGATCTAAGATTGAGTCAGAGGAGAGAAGAACTACAAGCATCAAAGTGACTCCTAGCGTTTGGAGACAATTCAAGAAGTACGCGATTGATGAGAACGCAGACATCTCTACCCTGATTGAAGAGATGATCAGAGAAGAAACCATTGAGGCGCAACTAAGTCAGCTTGACGAGATAACGAGGGAAGACATAGTCAAGGCTAAGAAATAGCTTACTCTCATCCGACGCCTGGTACCACCCCAAACCGTCGGACGACAAGGTACCTCTCAGGACGCGGTGGAGCTATTCTACATCGAAATCGCATAACAGACATGCTTCTCCGCATCAGAGCAATGAGAGAGAATAGCCCACGGCGCGGCCTATCTAGGAAAGGTCAAGAAACAACCTAAGACGCTGATTACTGACAGTGCACCGAACTTTCACGAAGCCTACGAAAAAGAGTTCTACACAAGGCGATTGGCAACAAGAACTGAGCACATCCGTGAAATCGCATTAGATGGCGTTCGCCACAATAACAAGATGGAGAGAATGAACGGAGAACTCAGGGACAGAGAACGGGTCATGCGTACACTAGAGAAGTGCGATACGCCTATTCTAACTGGGATGCAGATTTACCACAACTTCGTAAGACCACACATGGGCTTAAATGGAAAAACACTGGCTGAGTTGGCTGGCATAACTGTTGAGGGTGATGACAAATGGCTTACGATAATTCAGAACGCGAAGAAAGGGAGCGGAGGAAAGAGCGATTCGCAGACTTCAACTATAGGCAGCAATACGGTGAACTCGCACGATTCTTCCTTCTAGACGCGACCAAGATTTACCATTATAGTGAGCTATTTGCAATAATCGCTGTCCTTGTTTGCGGCGCGATGGAATTAGTTGGTTATTCGATACTCGGAATGAGTCCTGAGCATACAGTCCTTCTTGGAGTCCTCACTGGTTCCGTTCTAGCTGCACTATCACTTATCCGTCTTGGCAGAAAGATGTTTCGTACATCCGCTAAATTCTCGACCTACATGCAGGTGCTAGTAGGTTACTCAATAGTGGGGAATGATTACAGGTTGATCACGCCTGAACAAGTCATGGACTGGATCAGTCGCCGACAGGGCATGTCCCGTTAGTTAACCCCAAGGCGAACGATTAGCTACACTAGAAGGCTCACGGAGTTCAGTACCCTCTTAGGACAAGTAGCTGACCCTAATCCAGAACGCGAATCGAAAATGTCATTTGGGTTGAAGCTTTGACCTCGTGACGATAAGTTGCACGCATTCAATGACAAGGTCGGCCCAAGCTGCGAGCGTTGCTAAGTCTTGTGCCCATTGAGCATACATCTGGTGGGCAACACGATTTCTGTACCCAACTGCCTTGATGAACTTTTTCTCGTAGTCATCTTCAGTGATGAGTTGGATACTTTTTAGTAGCTTGATTACCTGACTCATTCCCAAGAATGGGTAGCCATCTGCCCAATGAAACTCAGCACCTTTTGAATCGAGCATCTTCTTGAACCATAGAAGGCCCAGAGAGCGCAGGCTTGAGGCTCTTCGAAAGGAAAGGGGCCACTTTGAGTCGAGAGCGGATCGGCTGCGAAAAGTGTATCAGTCTGGTAAAGTCGAACTCAACAGGGGCAGTTAGGACAACTGGTTAGACTTCGTTAGATAACTCACAAGTTCTCAGACACGTATTAAGAATTTCACCAGCGAACTGAGGGTTAGCGAACCAGTTCTGGGCCTCGGGTTATCAGTTTCGTTGAGATTTAGATGAATTGGTGATAATGATTAAGCTACTGTTCGTTTTGCTTATCGTTAAGTAGGTAACTGACAATAAGTAATGTGGGATTGAAATTGCCTGGCCGAGGACTGATTGCAAGAATTGGACTTCTCGTAATAACTGCTGTTATCTCACAGATTACCCCGTTTCTTCGGCCCTACCTAAGAAGAGGAAGCATCCAATCCTGAAAGCCTGGGATTGCCACAGCGTATTCCCGTCCTCTCAAGGTGCTTAGAACGGACTTCGCGCTTTAGGTTTGCTACACGGGAACACTGGGGTGTCTCCGAGAACGCATTGCCCCTTCATCTATTTACGTCCCAAGTGACAATCAATTTCCACAACTGGGGGTCTTCGAAGTGATAGTTCACTACCATTACGACGAGCGATACATTGACAAAGAGAACTACAAGACTTCACATGAAAAGATCCTCGGAATATTGAATCAACTGAAGGCAAAAGGCAAGATTACTGATTTCAAAGTCCTCGAACATCAGCAAGCTTTTCCTACTGAACAGGAAAAGAAAGTTTTCCTTGAGAAGTTGGCAGATTTCAGTCTGATTCATCACGTTGGTCTTGCGCGTATCTTCGGGAGTAGGAAGTATGGGTTCTCCTACATCCCAATACAATTCATCATAGTTTACGAAGATTCGGAAATCAAAGAAGTGTTTCCGTGTAAGATCGGCAGAGACCAAGTCGAAATAATGGAATATCTAGAGGCTGCACACAAGGGAGAATCATGGACTAAAGGTGTCCCATCAAAGAAAGAAGGTGTCCATGAGAAAATTGTCGCGGGCATAATTGCTAATCCTGCGCTGCTTGAACCGGGTTTGACATGTGTAAACAGGGATATGCAGGTAGGAACCAGCATTTCAGATCTAGGCTTCATCGATGTGGTTTTCAAAGACTCAAAAAGAGGTTATTTACTCGTGGAAGTAAAGGTAAAGTCAGGTGAAGTAGATGAAGCCATTGGTAAGATTCTTCGGCATCGCAAACTGTTCGCTGCTCAGAACAACCTAGAAGAAAGAGGCATACGTGCAGGCATTGTCTGTCCACAAATCTCAGATTCACACGAAAAGATTTGTAGAGAAATCGGAATCCAATGTTACGAAGTCACCATTTAACCGTCAACAATTTAATGTTTCAAAACCCAATTGAATCTGGATTGATTGCGATGTCTGGTAGTTCGGAAGACGCCTTGGCGGGAGCCTTTTTCGGAGGTTTGGTCGGGCTACTCATTGGAGCCTTCGGAAGAAAACCAGAATGGGAGAATTTTGCTAAACAGTGCGAGGTACGCATCAACCATGCGAATTTTTTCAAGATAAGAATCCCATTTGGAGCATATCATGCAAAACAGATCACCAGAAGCTCATTTGCCGAGGCTTATGCTGCGTACATTTTCGGTCTGCCAAATTCCTCAGTTGCAATGAGTGTCAAGGCGCTTGAGGGTTGCTTGAAATCCAAGTACAAGCAGGTTGAAGGCAAGGATACACAGAACAAGTTGATCGAACTTATTGAATGGGCTGAGAGCAAGCTGCAACTTCAGAGGAGCAATGTTGCTCAGGCTATCAGGATGCTTAGAAACGAGGTCGTTCATGAGGACAAGATTGTTGAAGATTCGAGAGCGTTTGAAACACTCAAACACACTAGTGAAGTAATGTGCGAAGTTTTCCCGTACACGTTGGTAAATTATCCCACGTTTTGCCCGCAGTGCAACAGAGTTACGGGAAGCTATCCACTAGCGTTCGACAATGCGTACATTGGTTACTCCTTGAATCTGCAATGCAACGTTTGCCGGACAGTCTTTCCGGTCAGAACAAATCCTTAGACTAAGCGTCGACTTGACCAGACGATTTGATAGCCCATTAAAGGTTAATCGTTTTGCACACAAAATATCAAGGTGAATAAGAGATGACGTTGTTGAGTTGCCTCCTTGTCCAACAGCCGTACGCATCTTTGATAGCGTTCGGACGGAAGAGGTGGGAATTTCGGTCATATGAGATAAAGCGACGAGGGCTCATTGGAATTGCAGCTTCGCCAAGTTCTGTCTTTCCAACGATGAGTCCTGAACTTAACAAAATCTCGGATACGTTTCCACGGGGAGTAGTTCTTGCTACGGCTGAGCTTGTCAATTGCTTCTTTGTCACCGCCAACGACTTGAAAAAGCACATGAATCCACTTGTCAATGTCTCTCTTCACGGTCGCGAGATAACTACTCTTGATTCTCCTATAGGAGAACCAGAAAATGATGTTCGAGCGGCAGCAAATGATACGTCTTGGCAAAGTTTTGTGTGGGAATTGGAGAACATAAAGCCTCTAAAGACACCAATTCCAATAGTGAAGTCGTCAAAGTCCACATGGGTGCGTGTGGAGCTTCCGCAGGCTGGTGAATGATATTAGTGATGAAACGAAGCAATTCGAGAAAGACGCACTTGCCTTTCTAAAATCAATCAATCTGACTGTTGTCGGATATTATCCGTACGATCATTGTTCAGACATAATTGGTTATCTTCCTCCGCGGCCGCCGTTTAACGTGTCAACGAAAGTCATGGTAGAAGTCTTGAAAATCAAACCAACCACTTCCATAATCGAGAGATTCGTCAAACTCTCCAGAGATGCAGAAGTAGAGCGGGAGATTATGCTTTCAGAATTTCCGATATCGGATCTAGATGTGAAGGCTAAGTCCCTGATCTCGGAATCTAGGACAGACTACATGGACAAGCAGAAAATCATCGAATTCGTTAAAAAGAGTGGTGAACCTGCTGGAACTCTTGCCTTAGACGATTTTGCTCCCATTGCTCTTGCAAGATGTCTTCCGGAGTTGTCTACGCAGATGATCCCCAAAATTATGCAGGAAACTGCAACTCGTCTCAAATTACAAGCGTGGGAGATATTTGAAGATGCAGTCCATTCAATCTTTCACTTCTGTTTCAGTTACACTTTGAAGAAATTTGGAAAAGAGACTCTCTTCGAACACGAACCTGAGGGTGCTGTGCTTGTTCAGGATCCGGTGAACTTCGCCTTCATTTACGAATGCAAGACTGCCAGAGATTCATATCAAATGAACTCTGACCACGAACTCCGGTACTGCGACTACATCCAGAATAAGAGGCCCTATGTGAAATATTTATTCAACTCTGACCTTCAATATTTCGTGATAGTTGGGCCATCATTTGCAGGAGACATTCCACAACGCAGAGAGAAGATATATCAAAAGACAGGAGTTTTGACCGTCTTCATGCCAGCTCAGGTTCTGAGCGAACTTGGGCGCTGGGCGTGCGCTTTGCCAAGTGATGTGAAACGGTTGATAGACCTCACGCAGATATTCAAGATCAGCGAAAATGAAGTTTCTGTGGATTCTGCACGGGCTTACATGAAGAGGTTTGAGGTGGAGACTAAGAGCAGATACTAGGTGAATGTATGGGGACTTCGAGAGCCGCAAAAGCTCCGCGCACAACAAAGTGGAACCAAGTTATTGGCAGCCTGAAAACACCAGAGCGTAACGCAGCAACGATTGTCGATATCACGTTTTCCGTTGCGATACATACAATGCCCGTGGTAAATCCTGTCGCTGTTCCAATTGTCTATGGGATTTCAGAAGGCCTACGCTTCGCGGCTGATGTTCGAGAGAGAGGAATTGACGTTGCTGTCAAAAGAGAAGCTCTGAGACTTTCAGATAGGTACGTCGTGCCTAGCATCTCGAACTCGCTCTGGGACGTCGCAGCAAGCAGAATGGATCGGAAGTTAACAAACTCGCCATTCGGTAGACTTGCTGAGCAAGCCTTCAAGAAAACAATGAACCAGGTGCTTTCGAAAGGTGCGAAGGCGCTTGTGGAGGAAGCGACATGAGCGCGACCAAGGAAGATGCGGAGAGAAATCTGAACGAATTTCTCCAAATGCATGGCAGAAAAGGTTTCCTGAAACTGTTCGTCACAAACTATCTTTTCGAACTCGTAATGTACTATTTGCATTCCGAGAAGAGCGAACCAGCGGTTCAAGAGGACACTGGTTACAGATTCTATGTCGACGGTAAGGATCGAGTGTATCCAGCTCAAAAGATTGACACGTTCAAGAAAGAGCTGAAGATTGAGTGCGGCAAAAAAGCTGAGACGATTGTCGCTTTCATCAAAGAGAAGGGACTACTTGAGAGACTCGAGGATGAAATCCTTGAGGATCCGAATGTCGCACAGCAAATTGTGGACGCATTCGAGAGCATGGTTGTGCCACGTGGATAGGTCGATTGAATGCCAGAGGAAAAGCCGACAATCAACGTCTTGGTTGAAGACGAGTTCACCAAGGCTGTGCTCGGCTCATATTCCTACCGAAAACCGCTAAGGCTTCGTTTCTCTGGCACAAAACAGAATCTGGTAAACGAACTAGAGTACATCGAGAAATCGATAAACGGAAAAGTACATCCACTCGTCTTAGACCTGTACCAAATTGCCTTAGTCGTTTATGTTTGGGATTTGAATACTCAGAGAAGCGGTAGAGAGCCGCGAGACTTTCGAGCACTCATCCCAGTTTCCAACAAGGACAAATGGATTGCTGTAAAGAATCATCTCGAGGCCATGCTGGGTTTTCTCACCGGTGACAACTTCACTTTTCACTTTGCGCAGGGCAATGCTGGGGAACAAGGTTTTGAAGTCACCAAATCCAACGAAACAAGCATCTCCCTATTCTCCGGCGGTTTGGATAGTCTCGCTGGCGTGAAGTGGTTGGTTGATGCTGGCAAAAAACCTCTGTTGACCAGTCATCAACCCGCGGGCTTGGTCTCGGGCGCCCAAAAAGAGTTGGTCAATAAACTTCACGAACATGTCGGCGAAATTGACTGGTATCAAATAAGAGCAGCTGCCAAGGCTCGGAGCGGGCTTCGCGGAAAAGTATATACACAGTTTTCGCGTTCTTTCTTGTATTTGACACTGGGGTCTCTCTTCGCACTTCAACTAGGAATCGACCAAATCTACATTTTCGAAAATGGCACACTAGCTCTAAACATCCCCTTGACACAGTCCCGCATCTATAGCAACACAAGGACAGTTCACCCGCGCTTTCTTC
>Ga0315280_10011158_pt1 | contig 11102 bp, 21 predicted proteins | sample YL17G06_40_MG_FD_203697 | JGI IMG/M metagenome (GOLD analysis project Ga0315280, IMG submission 203697) | Sediment microbial communities from Yellowstone Lake, YNP, Wyoming, USA - YL17G06_40 | ecosystem: Environmental > Aquatic > Freshwater > Lake > Sediment | place: USA: Wyoming | collected... | reverse complement strand
TCTCTGGGTTTTCAATTAGGCGACCATACAAAGCTTGGATGCCTATGTTTTGGTCGATCCAGATGACTTGGAAATGCTCAGGCATGAAAACAGAGAGGTCGCGAACTGGATACAAAATAAAGTCTTGAGGCTCAGCTGTCGCCTGTTCTTTTGCTTTCTTCGCTTCTTTCAGCTTGTTAAAAATCGCCTCTGCCAATTCTGCGTAGGCTTTCGGGTCTCCAGGCTCGAAGTTTTTGAGAAAGTGCAGGCTGGTAAACTCGATTCCCTTTGGCGCCACTCCATTCATGTTCTGTAGAATATCCCAGTTATATTCGACGCTTACAGGCAACCCGTTTGATCCGATCATTTGTGCAGTTTGATCATCGACTTCACCCTCAAAATTTATGGCGTCGTTTTCCCACCAAGCACGGGTTATGCGGTTAGGTTCTGGTAGAAGGCGGAGATGATCAACGCCGAAGGGCTTACCCGTTAGTGTCTCTGCACTTTTCTTCAATTCCTCTTCAAGATACACCCTGAGCTCAGGCCACTCGCCTGGATGAAAAGTTTTTATTGGGTGAAGCGCTTGACCCTTAACTTTCTTGCCTTCAAGTTTAACTGTGCCTTGCCATGGGATTTTGCCTTCCAACTCAGCCTTGAGTTTGCCACAGGTTGCTTTAGCCGTTTCTTCGTCGTAATCGGGATTCTGCTTCATAATGTCAACGACACAGGCTTCAAACGAATCCCATTTTCCAAACGGCAACAAATCGACTCCGTAAATAGTATTCTATTTGAAAATACGTGTTGAAACAAAAAGAGTTTATTAATGCAAACACATTAATAACCCATTTAAATAAATACACCCTAATTATTTCTCCGTTGTCAAAATGCTAACTGAACGAGAAAGGAAAATCTTGGCGCTTCGCAAAAAAGGCTTAAGTGACTATAAAATAGCCAGAGAACTCAACGTAGATCCGCCATCAGTAACACAATCTCGCCAAAATGCTATGCGAAAACTGCGTGAGGCTGCTGAGGATCTTAATTTTGCTAAACAAATCGAATTGGAGATTCCCCAATGAGTAATATAGTAAAGCGGTTGCGTGAGGCTATTTCTCGTCCAAGTGGCATGTTATTGGATGCGACAAGAACAACGTATGGCGAAGCCAAAGAAGTAACTTTTGCTGATGTCTTAACTGCCTATCTGAAAGACCCATCGTGTAAGGCTTTTGTTGATTTTTTGGCTGATCAAGTTGTAGGCATGGGCTTTTACACATCATGCGCATCTGACGATGAATATGTTAACGCTTCGAAGGCAAAACAAATCATAGATGATTTTTGCGAGTCTATGAACCTTGACGGGTTATTGCAAATTGGCGCCAGAGAAATTGTGGCGTCTGGAAATAGTTTCTGGCTGAAGAATGTTGGTGATGGAAAACTTAACAGTTTGAAGATTTTGCCCTTGACAGGATTTGACGATTCTAAGGCTGTTGCCAGAGACCAAACTGGAGAGGTAAAAGCATATAATTATTCATTTGGCGGAGTGAAGCGAGTTTTTACGCCGGAGCAAATCATTCATTGGAAGTGGGAGCCGGTTAACTTCAGTGCGTTTGGCACCGGCGTGTTACAGGTTCTCCTTGAAGAGTTGTCATTTAATGGCGAAACCCGCATGAGTTTTTTGGAAATGAAGGCTCGCATTGAGAATATGATGCCAAAGATTTTTGAGAAGTATGGCGGGCCAGACGAGGTTTGGTCAGTTCCTGGAGCGAAGGAGGCTGATGCCACAAAACTTCAATCTCTGCTGAAGAGTAAACCGAAGGAAGGAGCAAGGTTTGTGTGGAATGGTAAAGATAAAGCTGAGATCAGCACGGTGCAGGTGGATCCACGAGCCCGCTATGAAGCTTACATAGCGCATATCATGGGGCAGATTAACATGGGTGGACAGAGTCCGCTTTCAAGTCTAATGATCAGTCCGAATTATCTGACAAAGGCAACGGCTGAAGCAGCGATGAATCTCCTCGAAAAAAAGGTCATGTCCCTTCAACGATTCATAAAGCGGATGGTAGAACGAGAAATATTCACGCCTGTGATAGCGCAGGCTGGTCATGATCCAAAAAAAGCGGCTGTACGCCTCAATTGGGGATTGCCAGAGAAACCAGACATTAACACATTGCTACCTATTCTGGCTCAGATTGCAAAGGATCGCCCTGACATAATTTCCGTCGAAGAGTTTCGAGATATTTTGACTGATATGGGATTGCCGCTTGAGAAAAAAGAACCTGAGCAAAAACCTGAGGCTTGAAAATGCCGAAGTGTAATCCTAAAGCTGTTGGGAGGCGCATAAGGAATGGTTAGCTGCATTCGAAATGGAACAATTAGAGCAAGGTTTTCTCCTTTCTCTCTCCTCTTTTGCGCCTACTCCCAACAGCGGGAACATTACGAAGTATACTTCGTAAAAATAGCACCAAGGAGGTGACAGAAACGAAAAAGTCAAGAAAAATATTCGTATTCGCCTTCATGTTGCTTGTCATATCTGCAGTTGCAGTGGGCTTTCCCGTGGTCGTAGCCCAAACTGAGAATCCATTAACAGCTGAGGTAACTCTCAGCGCTTTTCTGTGGACATTCATCGGCGCCTTACTGTTCATCCTTGGCGGTTGGCTGAAAAAGTCGCCTCCCGAAAGTTTCAAAGGTTATAAAGCAATCCAGACATTAATAGTTGCTTTATTTGTGAGTTTGATATCTATCGCCTTTAATATACCTCCAGCAGAAGCACTTACCCAACTGGAACAATGGATAGCAGCTTTCATACAATTAGCCACAAGTACTGGATTAATTGCACTCATTGAATTCTGGCGCTTAGCAATATGGCGTCGATTACACCCACAGCAAGCACAGACAACAGACACAGGATCCCCAAACCCGTAGGCCGCACCACTTTCCAAGTGAATAATCATGGGGCGCCCTAAAGGCAACAAAACGTGTGATTTATTAGAGATCACACGCTTTCTCTCTTTGTTTCAGCGAGAACCCAGAAATGTCTATCAAATTTATCGTAGCAGCAAACGATTCGACCAAAAGAAACTCTACCGTTACCTAAACTATTGCCTTAATATCCAATTGTTGGAGCCTGATAGAGTAGATATTGAACATTTCTTGCCAGCAAAATATTATCGATTAACCGAGAAAGGACAAGCCTTACTCAACCTGTTCAGCGAATTCTTCCGAGGGCGTAACAGCTAACTCTTCTTTTTCAGTAGTATTTAATCCGAATTCGCTGAGGTGTTACCATGGTAACGGCGAATCGAAAATTACGGCGTAGACTCCTCTTCAGCCTTTTTTTCATTCCATCGTTTTTTGGCATAATCTATGTTTCTATGGCAAGGTCCGCAAAGCGTAACTAAATCGTTTAAGTTCCAATCGGGGTATTTCAAATGAGCCATTTCAAGTTCTTTATGACTCCCACATTTTTGGCATGTGTTTTTATCTCTTAGTAGCACAACTTCTCGCACAATGTCTTTTGGGGTTTCGCCTGGCAAAATCATATCATTTAGCTTGGCTTTCTCTAAAAGGTCAGCGACTACTTTCTCTATGTAGAATGGTTTACTTCTCATTTTTAAGACCTTGAAGTTGACGTTTGAATTTGAGATATTGCGGGTTGCGCTCGTAAGTATGTATTCGGTTAACGAGTTCATCTCGTGCCCAAGTGGAAGGTTTTTTCTTTTCAAATAGACCAATTAATTGTATCTCTTTCATGGTTTCCCAATCCATCTTTATTGAGAGCGTTATGGGGAATTTCACGGTTTTTCGCTTAACTCCTTCATTTTTTCTGGGTTCCATAAGGATGCCTTCTAAGTTTACCATAGTGTTACTTTTAGGCTTTTAAGCGTTCTGGTTAACATGAAAAGTAAGACTTTAGGCGAATCTATGAATGATTCATACTTTTAAACACAATTCCCCAGGGGAAATTAAATACGCCATTTTTAAGGCTCTTTTTTTAAACTAACCGCAATTAAGGTCTTTTTGAAATCTTTGGAGGCAAATAAATCTCATCATTTTGGCATCCGACCTGATTTTAACCATTTTTCGTAACAGTCATCACATATCGGCAGAGCCTTTTGTCTTCGCTTAGACCAGAGATAAATTGAAGGATTACAGGGCTTGAGACATTTAAAACATTTTTCAACTGTCATTCAATTTTACCTCTAAGAAGGAAATGTCTTAGACAGCCCATGTGAAAGCCATTTGGCAAAATTACGTAGGGTTTGCCACAACGTAAACAGGTCCTCATGTCTTGGTGTGTGGTTTTACTACGTATATGAGAAGGCTTGGGTTCTACGTAGTATTCCCGTGGTGGCTGTGGAGTTTTCGGTTCTGATCCTTTAGGAGCGGGAGCAGTTCTAACCTCAAATTTTTCTTTTTGAAGTATGCGCCAGATCCGTCTCAACCAATCAAACACTTTTCTTTGCCTCTTTTTCAATTCTTTGAAGAAGCCGTTCAAAAAATCTCGTGGCAAATTCTTTCTTCCAACGGTCCTCTTCAAAGGCTTCTAATCTTTCGAGACGTTGGTCAATGATGTCGATTAATTTATTGATTTTCCGTATAGTAGCAGGTTGCATCTTCTCAACTCACATAACTCAAATCCTTACGACGGACATCACGGTCCTCTAGGTTAGGACCCTGGTTGCCCGTCGTAAACAGAGGCTTGAACAGACTCAGTAACTCTTGAAGCTCAGCTCTCTCCGACTCGTGACTTTGACAAAGAGCCTCAACCTTACCATCCAACGCTTTGAGTCGCTCTGGCATCTGTAGGTACTCGACAGCTGCATCCCGACTGAGATGATCAATTTCGCCTTCATCCTCTCCTGGGCTGTGATCCATCTTACGCTTGCCAGTAGACACAGTAAAGTAGCGACTGAGCAACTGGGCCACAGGGTCATCGACAGCCAACTCATAACCGCGACAGACTTCGCCCTCAGTCAACCTACAACCGTACTTCTGCATCAACACCCTAGCCACGCGATCCGCCAAATTCTTAGCCAAAGTGAAAAGCTCACCAGGATGCCTACCATACAAAGTCTCAACGTGCACAATCCAACTCCGACTAGTACGACGAACATGCACACCCTGCTCTAGCCCTAGCAAAGCAGTCCAATTAGTCATCTCGACTCTACGAAAGTCCGCTGGCAACAAACCCTCAGCAACAACACCATACCTAACCTGACACTTATGCAGCCGATACACACCCGAACCAAAAACCACACCCTCACATGACCCGAGAAAATTTTTACCACGCTCAGTCAACTCATAAAAAACAGCATTGCTGCGTTTCTTGCGCCGAATCAAACCAGCCTTCTGAAGCTTCTTAAGATAGTAGGCAACATGCTGCTTACTCCAACCATAAACTCGACCAATCTTGCTCGGATAATCACCCACCTCAACACGCTTCAAAATCGGAATAACACGAGTCCTAACAGTAGTAAAGTCAAATTTGACTTTTGACTTTGAACGACAAAAAACTTTACTTCTACTCTGAGAGGGCTCAGTCAAAAAATCACCTATTCATCCTCATCGTAAACTTTCCAATGTTTTCTTATTGAGTGGACATACCAAGCTTTGCCGATTAAGACCAAGAAAGGCAGAATCATGTATTCAATTCGTTTGAGGAAATTTCTAAAGTATTTTCTTCTAAGTCGCCGTTTTCCTTTCTGAAGGGCATGTAGCCGACCAGCCCTACCAGCCCTACCAACATCGTAGTAGGCTATATCTTGGCATGAACGGCACATTGTATCAATCTTGAAGAAGCTGGGTTCACCACATTCAGGGCAATGGTAATAGTCATCGTCACGGAATTCTTTGACAGGCAGCGGAAATCGAGACCACAAATTAACTTTAGGCGCTGGAATATGCCCATGTGGAACACGAATCAAATCATAATAGAGCCCTTGAGCTGGCTTCGTTTTTGGCAGTTTGCAAGGTAGGGCAGTGTAACCTGGAACGCACTTATGAAAAGATGGGCACTTCAAGCATTGCCGCAAAAAGATTATGGGCATGCTTTAACCTCCTTTGGAAACTAAAAGCAGGGTTCGTTCACTCATTTGGCTTCACTTCAATTTGTATAATTTCTTTCAGTTTAGTTGGAAATGGCAACTTCCGTTTACAATCTGGACATTTACCGCCAAAACGACTGAAAAACTCAAGATACCAATTCGCATATCCATCCGGTAATTCCTCAGTTTTTAATAGAATACTGCCGCAACCACCACAACGAACAATAGTAGGCACCTAAGAAGAAACCTCCTCAACAACTGATTCCCAAATGCCTAATGACGCCGTTACTTTGACCTCTATCCCGAGAGCCTTTATTTCCCTCTTGAATATAGCAAGTCGCTTTTGATAGATTGCTAAAAGTTCAGAAATATCATGAAGTGGTGGCTGCCTGGGCTGATGCTGTTTACGCCCAGGGTCAGCTGGGGCAGGTGATGATTGCCGCCAATCACTCACGTCACAGCCACCTCATTTATCTCCAAAGTATCGAGACTTTCTCATGACTATAATTCACGCTATATCCCAAAATCAAATCGTGGTCGAAAAGAAATCTTATCAACCGAATTTTTACATAAAATAATTTTCTCATGGCACAGACACCTCATTTTGTTGTTTTGCTTTAGGTGTTCGGGTCAATTTTGGATAGATACAGCGATATCCATCCCAAGAATAGCAACGTTCTTCGTAACTGTCGCCTCTGCAATAATCAATTGAGACTTCGCGGTAGCTATCTTGAGGACAGAAAATTTCGTTTGGATCGCCTAATTCAACATTGTAATAAGATAGATAGCCTACGGTTTCAGGGTCATTTTCCCGTGCATCATAAAGTACAGAACCTAAGTTTTCATGTTGAGCTTGGAAATAGCCGCCATTATTGAGACCATCAAGGAACATACGAAGTGCATTTTTTATGAGTGATTCATCTATCACGAGATGCGCTTTTCGTCTATCTATTCCTTTTAGCCACACAGCTTTGGTTCGGTGCCAACGCAAAAAGCCTCGTAATATGCGTTGGTAAAAGCGGAAGGTTTCAGCTTTCTCATAGCCAATGTAACTAAAGGTTATGGAGATCAATCCCATTGAACCTCACCTTTAGCCCAATCAACACGAAGTTGTTTACCGCAGCCAGGACACTGAAAAGTCTCAGCTGCTTCTTCGGGTTTTGATTCAGCAAAAAATTCTTTAGCTTGCTCCTCAGTTTTGATTTCCTCAGTCTTGGCGAGAAAATCATCATCGGGCTTGATAGTTAATAGAGCTGTCTTCATTTGCTTCGGGTCTTTAAAGGTATTAGAATAAAGTTTCATGGACTTTGCGAGAATCTTCTCTTTTTGTTCAGGAGTGCCAGCCTCCTTGACAGCATGAACTAAACCTTCAGTGGCTCTTGTGGAGAGTTTCTCTTTAGCAACAATCGCGACAACTTTTTCTTGGTCTTCCTTTGGTAATTCGGCTATTTCAATGGCGTGACGTGATGTTATTACGCGCGTAATAACATTGTCTTCAACTTTTTGAGACAAAGAAGTTGCGAGGCTTATGCGTTTACTAACCCATTCTTGACTTCGACTGAATCGTTCACCTATTTGTGTTTCAGTTAAACTGAAAAGTCCCATCATTTTGTTGATGTGGCAAGCTTCTTCAAGTTCCTCCAAACTCTTGCCATGAAGTTGATTGATTCGCATGGCACGATAGAAAGCCTCCTCATCAGAAAGAGCATGCACTTCAGCTCTGACCAAAGTTTTGCCAAGTTTTTTCAGGGCTCGAACACGATGCTCTCCGTCAATAATTTGGAAGGTATCTGGCTTCGCAGGATGAGGTCTAACCATGATGGGTTTTAGTTGTCCTTCTGCCTCAATATCTTCGGCTAATTTAGTGACATAGTTCGGGTCAAACTGCATCCGAGGAGAGAAAGCGCCAAACTCCAACTTGTCTATTGGGATGTTGCTGACCATGATTTTGTCGGAAGTTACACCAATAGTTTTCTCCGTTGCTTCTGCCTTCACCATGTGAATACTACGTATATCCGTGGTAGCTGGCTTCGTGGGTTCAAATCCCGGCTCCCGTGGACACTTCCTCAGCAAAGCGGCGAATTGATAGGTTCTCACGTTGCAGTATTCGATTTGTTTTCCTTCACGCTTGCAATCTCGACAAGCAGCTGGCAGACTCATTGCGCAGGCGCCTCCGGAATCGGCTCAACAACCTTACGGCTGAGAAACTGTCTATCTTTCCCTGAAAATGTTATTTCGTAAGGTCCAATCTTCAGTTTTTGTTCTGGCGCTTCACGAAGTGCTTTAGCCAATTCGAAGCCGCCATCCCTTTCCCATAAAATCCAGCCAGTGTGACCCGGCTCAACTAGTTCTTTCGTCTGATAGTTTTTCCAAGGTAGTTTTTCAATGGCTTCAACACTGAGTAGATTAGGCTTAGGCGGTTCCATTGCTTTTTCATTTAGCCAACCCTCTATGGTTTCTAACGCTGCTTTCCGCGCTAACTCAAACTCATCGGCTTTTGGCGCCTCAGAAAATTCAAATTCAAGCTCAAAGTAACGGCGCTGCCACACCTCTTGCGCATTTGAGCGGGTTGTTTTGCCGAGACCCACAATTAAACGAGAAATTCGAGGTTTAGCCTTTTCACTCAAGGTTTTCAGCCTCCACTGCAGCTTGAGCCTCTCTTTCAACGATACTGAGAGCCTCTAATTTTTTTAGAAACTCAAACAACGCTGGTTTCAAAGCAACCTTACGGGTTAATGTGCTCCATGGTTTACGCATTCGACTAACAAAATCATATTTCTCAAGGAAAGCTAATACAACTTCGATTTGTTCATCATCAAGTTTGGCTCTAACAGCAATTTGCAGTTCGTTAAACGTGTGATATTTGCCATCCTTGAGAGTGTTTAATATGTCATCAAAAACTACAGTGCACATAAGAATTAAGCCTCCGCATTTTTTAATGCGTCTTTGATGAGTTTTTTGAAGTGGTTGCTCTGCCATTTTAGCTCAGCTGACCAAGCCGACTCAGCAGCCGACTCAGCAGCCGACCTAGCAGCCGTTTTCACTTTTTCTAAATTTTCATTAGTCGGCTCAACCAACCACGCTTCAACTGCTTCTATTGCCTGTCTCGGACGCTTATCTTCAGGAAATTGTTTCTTAAAATTTGGGAGACATCGTTTTGCACAGTCAACCGCAAATCGTACAATTAGCATTTTTGCATTTGGTATCTCTTGAATTAACCGCATCTTTTCTGCAGCGAATTTATCACTATCATGGAGTATTTTACCTTTAACTTCGCAGATAAACCAGCGTTCACCAAAAATATACTTTAAACTGTCAAGCGGTTCCTTGCTTGCATGTAACCCATTTTCACAAAGTTTCAATTCACCTTTTTGTGTATACCATTCACCAATTCTCCACTGCACTTGCCCCTGTTGACTTTTCAAATCAGAAGTAACCCAACGATAACCCTTCAACCCTAAGCCTCCTCAAGGAGTTTGGCGCCTGCCATGGCGAGCCTGTCGATTCGAGCTTGCAGATGTTCAAGGACGGATCCAGGCGCAGGTGAGTTGTTTGTCATGACGCCTACCGTTGCAGGAGTACGTTTAGAGGCGTGTATATCACGTCTGGACCCATTTTCCTCCATCTTACCCATTGGTAAGGGCTCTCTGCTCCATCCAGAATTTTCTTTTACTACAAGTTCAAACCAACATTTTCCATAATGACTAACGTATTTGCCGCCGAATCGCTTGAACACTTTTTTTATGGCGTTGAATGCAACTTCGCTGATTGGGTGCTTCGGAAACGCTTTGATAATGTTGCCCTCTTGTTTCCACGTTACCATGTCTACGTAGTATGGGTTGACAGCGCGTACAGCAGCTTGGACGTGAGGCAAATCCATGTTTAGGTCTCCTCCTTTTTCTGTAACGCTTGAGCATGAATAGCCAAATGGCGATCAACTTCCTTCCGCATCTTTTCAATGAAAAATGCTGAGCGGGTGTTGTAACGACCTTTTATAGCTTCATCGAATTCCTTAAGCAAAGCAGATGGACATAGGAAATGCACTTCTTCATTTTCATTCATATTTTGTCACTTCAATTTTTGGTTGGAACCAGCGGCAATAGCAACCGTCAGCAGCTGAGGGGCAAGCGTCAAAACGAGTACATAGAGGAGAGAAAGGAGATTTCTTACCCCGGTAAAATTCAGTTTTCAAATCGTCATAATCAACGATTTTAGCAAGATATTTCTGAGTGGCCAATATGTCATCGTGGCGCAGCATAGCCATTAAATGATAGATGTTTTTGTGCTCAACGAATACCCAGTTGGCTGCGAAGTAGGCTCTGCCGTAACGAGGGCTCATGTAGGGAATGCCGCAGATGTCACACCATTTACGCCATAAACGTTGAATGTAACTGAGGCTTAAGCCTATGCCCTTGGTTTTGCTGTTGGGTTTACGTGGTCGCGTGCGTTTCTCTGGCTTAAACAATGGACCGGAGACTATGCCTCGAACATGAATGTATTTGTCTAAGTGATCGGCTACGGTGGCGTCTAAAGGCAACGTGGAGAACCGGTGTTTTTTGCTGTCGAGAACTTGAATGTCGCCATGTTCAAAATCGATGTGTTCCATTTCAACCGTGCCGATTTCGCCTGTGCGGAAACCCTGCAATGTTGGCAATTCAATGAGTAACTGATCGCGTAGAGGTTTGGCGATAGAGAGCAATCTAACAAAGTAGCCTCGATAAACGATTATGCGTCCTTCAGATTCGCTACTGTGAAACAAGCCTGATGCAAAATGTTTTCGAGGTTTTCCAGGCTTAATAATAGTAATTGTCTTAGTGATTAAAACCGCTTGGACAGACCACGATAAAATGCGCCGTTCTTCCATGTAATCATGTGAAAGTAATCGCTGAACACGTTGAAACCAATTGTGCACTGCTGAGGACGCCATTGCCGCATGTTCCTGCTTCCCCCAGCCAAATTGGACTCAGTAGCGATAATCCAACTTTAGGCGGATAGAAGCAGGTTATATGTCTATTTAATGTCTATAAAAGCTTTTTGTTTAATGGAAAATAATGGAGAAAATTGCAGAGAAAATAAAAAGAG
>Ga0315280_10011157_pt1 | contig 11102 bp, 10 predicted proteins | sample YL17G06_40_MG_FD_203697 | JGI IMG/M metagenome (GOLD analysis project Ga0315280, IMG submission 203697) | Sediment microbial communities from Yellowstone Lake, YNP, Wyoming, USA - YL17G06_40 | ecosystem: Environmental > Aquatic > Freshwater > Lake > Sediment | place: USA: Wyoming | collected... | reverse complement strand
CATCAACGATTCAACCCATGAAAGCGACTTGGAGACAGGAAAAATGGTTGTGAAAGGACGTATCCTCGAGAAGGCTATGGATACTTATTCGAGGTTCGGCTGGCCCTCTGCGCTAGTAATTGTTGGATCAAAGAAAGCAAATTGATTCCTCATATATACCGTGTAAGCTCTGTACGATAAACCATTGAATACGCACCTTAGGAAGTTTCAAAATTTAGCATCTGAGCGTATATGTAGATAAAATCAGATTTATCGAAAAAATCAGAAACACTTAATATTGAGAACTCCAATGCTTTGGATAAGGCGATTAAGGGTGAGTAGCTCCAATGACGATGCGTGCAAGATTGATGCAATTATAACGATGGATGCCAAAGGGCAGGTAGTTCTTCCTAAGGATTTGAGAGATAAGGCAGGGCTTAAGGCAGCTGACAAGATAGCCGTTGTCGTTTACGAGAAAGAAGGCAAAGTCTGTTGCATAGTGATGATAAAAGCCGAAAGACTAGCCGGTGCAGTAAGCAAAACGCTTAGTCCCCTACTTAAGGGAGTAATTGAAAAGGAGAGGTAATTTCGTGAAAGAAGAAAAGGTCAAGAAAATTGTCAGAAAACGCTACGGCAACGTAGCAAAGAACAGTAGTTCTTGCTGTGCCTCCTCTGACTCTTATTGCGGTTGCACACCCGTAACCAGTGGAGACATAAGCAGAAAGATAGGCTACAGCGAAGAGGAATTGAGTTCTGTTCCAGAAGGAGCAAATCTGGGGCTTGGATGCGGCAATCCGATCGCTTTGGCATCGTTGAAAGAGGGTGAAACGGTTCTCGATTTAGGTTCAGGTGCAGGGTTTGATTGTTTCCTTGCTGCATCGAAAGTAGGCAAGAATGGTAAAGTAATCGGGGTAGATATGACCCCGGAAATGCTAGATAAGGGAAGGGCAAACGCAAAGAAAGGTAAGTATACAAACGTTGAGTTTAGACTGGGGGAAATTGAGAACCTTCCAGTTGCAGACAAATCAGTAAACGTCATAATCTCAAACTGCGTAATCAACCTCTCCCCAAACAAGAGACAAGTCTTCAAAGAAGCCTATAGAGTTCTAGCTCCCAACGGGCGATTGATGGTTTCAGACATAGTATTGCTCGATGAGCTGCCAAAAGAACTGAAAGAAAACGTTCAAGCATACACAAGCTGCATTTCTGGCGCAGAACTGAAAGAAAAATACCTCAATTTCATAAAGGAAGCAGGCTTCAAAGAAGTAAAGGTAATAAACGAAACAAACTTTCCATCTGATTTCATAACGAGCGACATTACTCAAGAGTATGTCAAAGCACTTGGCATATCTGCCGAAAAGACCAAGAAGATCGGAGAAAGCATAGTAAGCATAAAAGTGTCCGCAATAAAACACTAAGAACTACCTAAATCTCCAATCATTTAATAAACAAAAAATGGAGAAAGCCAAAGATATGCTGGATGCTATGAACGCCCTCGGTCATTGCACGCGCGCCCTCATTTTAAGGAGTTAAGGATCTCAAATTAACAATCGACAAATCACCGAAAAAGTATATTTCTTCCTGAAAACAATGTGTCTTGATTACTATGGACATGCTTGAAGTCAATGGTTTGTCAGTCAATGTCGAAGGCCAGCTCATACTCAAAGACATCAACTTCAGTCTCAAGGAGGGCGCAAGCCACATCCTCTTTGGGCCAAATGGCTCAGGAAAGACCACCCTCATCAGCACACTTATGGGGCTGCCTAGATATGAAGTGGTTTCAGGCCAGATACTTTTCCGAGGTGTCGATGTCACGCGCAAGGATGTAGATGAGAGGGCAAAGCTGGGTATGGCTGTTAGTTTCCAGAATCCCCCTGAAATCACAGGCGTAAAGCTAGGCGACTTACTGAACCTGTGTCTGGGAAAATCGGCGAAGGACGAGTTTAGCGCGAAAGAGTTGAAGCAGGTTGAGGCTTTCCGACTAACCAGTTTCTTGAACCGAGATATCAACGTGGGTTTCAGTGGCGGGGAGAGGAAGCGCTCGGAGATTCTGCAGCTGATTTTCCTGAGGCCAAGGCTATTGTTATTGGATGAGCCTGATTCAGGCGTGGATGTGGAAAGCCTGCGTATGATGGCGACTGAGATTCAACGCTATGTTGAGAGTTCGGGTAGTTCCGCACTGATTATTACGCATAAGGGTGACATTTTGGAGCATGTGAAGGCTAGTTATGGCTGCATACTGCTTGAGGGTAGGTTCCACTGCTTCACGGATCCCTTGAGCATCTACGAAGACATCAAGCGGGTAGGCTATGAAGAGTGCGTAGCCTGCAGAAGAAGAACACTGGAGGGATGGAAACCTGAGCAAAGAAAGTGACTTGACCAAGGTTCCCCACAAAATCCTCGAGGAAGCCGAGAGAGCCGGCATCGAATCCGATGAGAAGATCCGTTCAGCCACTTTTGTCCACCTAAACCAAGAGACGGTTACCGCCAAAGTCAACGAAATCTACGAGAGCAAACTGGAGCTCATGGACATCAAAGTGGCGTTGAAGAAGTATTCGTGGCTTGAGGATTACATGTGGAAGGTCGTGAGTAAGGAAAAAGACGAATACACCAAGAAGGTCGCGGAAGACTACAGTGGCGGCTACTTCATGCGCATACTTCCCGGCGCCAAGATAGAATTTCCGTTGCAGTCCTGCCTCATGATTACACAGCGGAATCTGGAGCAGCGGGTGCACAACATCATAATCGCTGAGGAACGGTCCAAGGCGCACATAATCACGAGTTGCGTGCAGCACTCTACTGTTCCGAAAGCCTCTCATTTTGGCATCTCGGAGATTTACGTGAAAAATGGCGCCATGCTTAACTTCACGATGATTCACCAATGGAGTAGAGACACATTTGTTCGTCCCAGAAGCGGCGCGCAGATTGCCGATAAGGCAACGTTCGTATCAAATTACGTTTGCATGCGTCCAGTTAGGGACGTGCAGATGTACCCAGTCGCGTATTGCAGCGGTGAGGACTCGCGTGTGAGTTTCAACAGCATACTATACGGGCATCGAGATTCCTTATTGGACATCGGTTCCAAGGCAGTCCTCAGCGGTAAGGGCAGCAAGGCAGAGATGGTGAGCCGCGCCATAGCCCGCGAAGGCTCCAAGATGATAATCCGCGGCATGATAGAGGGGAACAGCAGCGATTGCAGGGGGCACTTGGAGTGCCGTGGGCTGCTCATGGATGATGTGTCATACGTGCAGTCCATTCCCGAACTGATAGCTAAAAAGAAGGGTGTGGAGATAACGCATGAGGCTGCGGTGGGTAAGATAAGTGAGAAGGAAATTACTTATTTGATGACGCGGAAGCTGTCGCGGGACTTGGCTGTTTCGCTCATCATACGAGGTTTCATGGATGTAAGCATTCTGGGTTTGCCGGAGGCGTTGAACGCAGAAATAAGGAATATCGTTGACGCCTCTACAGGCGCCGAATAGCCGCCATGCCTTGACTTTTACCCAAAATCTGCCTCACTTTTCTACGTTTTTAAGATTCATAGTCATAATCAAGGAGGACATGATCACGTGAAATCATAGCGCGCTGTGCAAAATACTGTTACTAATAGGCTTATTTGCCATCTTCGGAGACACATACGGCGCTACGTTTTTTCCATTGCCTCTTCTGCCGGCGATGATATTGTGGAAAGTTACTGATGGCGCACTAGCGGTTGCGCTTGCAACAGACTCTCCTGATGTGGGTGTCAGCACGCTCTTCTGAAAAGGCGCTCAAAGATTTTACTGTTACAATTTTTGCGTTGAGAGAAGAAAATTAGCGCACATTGTGTTCTAAAGTGCCGTCCATCCGCCGTCAACGAAGATTGTTTGACCTGTTACATAGTTTGAGGCTGGAGACGATAGGTAAGTGAGTGTCGCTTTCAGGTCTAGGGGTTCGCCTGTTCTACCCAGCGGTGTTCTTGATAGAATGTGCTGCATGGCCTTTTCGTCTTGGAAGACCGATGCGGTCATTTCGCTCGGGAAAAACCCAGGCGCAATCGAGTTGACGTTTATCTTGTATGCAGCCCATTCTATAGCCAGGGCTCTCGTCAAGTTTATGACTGCCCCCTTAGAAGCGTAGTACGGTGCTGTTGGAAAAATGTCACCGACCGCACCATAAATCGAGGCGATGTTCACTATTTTTCCGTATTTGTTCTTGATCATTTCGCGGGCTGCAGTCCGTGCGCATAGGAAGACACCGGTCAGGTTAACATCTATCACCTTCTTCCATTCTTCAAGTGGCATGTGTGCAGAAGGGTTCAAAGCTCCGATTCCAGCGTTGTTGACTATGATTTGCAGTGAGCCGAATCGGTCCGCAGCGGTTTTCACCATCTTTATGACTTGATCTTCTTGGGCCACATCCGTTTGAACTGGAACCACTTTGACACCATATTCCCGAGTCAAATCTTCAGCTACTTTGACCAACTTTTCGTTTCTTCTGGCAGCAATTACAAGGTTTACCCCGCACTCAGCCAATGCTTCAGCAAAACACACGCCTAATCCACTAGAAGCGCCCGTGACGATTGCAGTCTGTCCTTCAATGTCATAACACTTCATCACGTTCTTGCTCAAACCAAATTACCAAATCCCACTATTAATCAGACAGGATTTAAGATTTAGCACGCACATTTTCCCTAGAAGCATTGACATCTTCTGAAGTAGTGGCTACTAGATTGTCCAGTACGAACAGACGGTCAAGTCCTTCATTTCTAGTTGGGTTTTGAGAAAATCTATTACTTCTTTGTCTTCTATGCATCTGTTCCCTTCTCTATCCTTTCGTATTGGAATGCCTGTTTCCCGCAGTCTGTCCTCTCTTGGGAAGTCAAGAAAAATGTAGTATACTTCTTGAGTCGGCATAATCAGCCTCAAACATGTCAATTCTCTTTCAGGAGAAAGACCGTTCTGTTCTATGTTGTAAACCACGGACTTGGGGTTGAGATTGATGGCTAAGCGTTTGAATTCTTGCCAGCTCTTGACTCTGATTACTTTGTCCATCAAGTCTTGCCTATTGGTCTTGTTTTTGCTCATTTCTCAAGCTTGCTTTCAGCAGCGTTGTGAATTCTTCGTAGGATGGAAATTTGCCGACTATGACGGGTTCTCCGTCGATGAATACGTAAGGTGCTGGTTTGCTGTCTAACATTAGCCTCATTACGTACTCTGGGTAATCCCATCGTTTCTGGTTAATGGTATCTCTTTTTATAGTGACGTTGTCTTTGTATTCTTCTGAAAGTTTCTTCACTATTTCGCTCCGTTCTTCCAACATCTTCCGCAGCTTCTCAACTGCTTCAAGAGAAGTCGCTCGAGGACCAGGGCCACAGCAGGTGCCACCAAACGGGTCATCCTCATAGATTTCCAGTCTTACCTTGACCTTTTCCATGCTCAAACCTTCCTTTATGTATAAACTGCGACTATTGAACCTTGACGAACTGGTTGTAGACTCCTTTGTTTCGGGCTTCAGGCAGTGCTTTCTGAGCTAGAGCTTTTAGCGATGTGATTATTTCGCCGAGTTTTTCCATTGGTATTCCAACCAGACATTCATCGTCTGCAATGTCAGTGGCATCTCTGCAACCATAACAGCCTAGGCTAACGTTGACATTCTTGGTAAGATAGGGGATGACCGTCACATCCACGCAGCAAGCTTGAAAAACAGCAGAATTGAAAAAAAGACGCCCTCCGTTTTCATGAATTGCGGCCAGGTTTATCCACATTATTTTTTCCGGCTTATCCTCGATTATAACCACGTCCGGTCTGAATGTCGCATTTTCGAGTGGAGCAGCAGCGATTGCTTTGACTTCTCCCAGTTTCATTCTTGACATTTGCGCCATTGTCTTTGCTGCAGCTTCTTCAGACTCAAACAGGCCGAGTGTTTTAAGCATCTTCCCACTGCTGATCTTCTCAGGAAGAGGCATAAGCCCCAAAGCTGCTGCAGCAGCAGGACAAGCAATGTTTTCGCTCGTTAGAGTAGCACTCTTTCCTCTTTTTGCTTCCATGAGAAGTTGACAGTACCGCAGCCTCTTAGGAGACATTGGAGGAACTCCATTAATCGATTCATCAGATTTGACCAGTTTCACCGCAACTGGAGACCACTTAAGGCCAAGTATCTCCTTGAGCAAAACAGAAAATTGCAAATTTGTTGTTAGAGACATGAGACAAACCTACTTCTTGTACCTCACTCGGTCGACGTTGTCCTTAAGCTCTTTCTTGCTCTCGGTTAGAACGTTCCTTTTCTTGATGATCTTGTGGATACCTGAGAGGGGTGGGAAACTTATCGCATGCACAGGGCAAGTGTTTGCACAGGTTACACATCCCACCTTGCAGTTTGAAGGCGACATTACTACTGGCCTGCTCTTGTCGAAGTCAAATGCATAAACGCCTGCGGTGCAACCCAAAACGCATAGCCCGCAACCTATGCACAGTTCATGTTCCACTGTCGGATACCATTCAATCTCTTCTCGAGGAACCCCGTGCCACGCAGGTTTCTGCGAGTCTCTTCGAGCTGACATCTTTCCACCACTTCGGATTAACATACGGATATTAATAGCAGTATTTAAATATTGTTATTAAACTGCACGTGGTTCAGACTATAGAAGCAGGGAGCGACAAAAACGCGCACGTGTGTTCCTGCATTCCTCTTTTCAAGCTTGATAGAGTTAAGTTGCGCGTTATAGGCAGGCTTCTCAGGTAGCGAGACACACAGTCATCCATAGAAAGAGCAAAGCCAAAAACACAAGCTGTATCCAAAATGAATTTAGGAACAGGCATGCGCGCTATGATGGCGCGCGCGACGACAACATCTACGTTGAATTTCGTCTAGATGAAATTGCGCGCACAAAAGAAACTGGCAGACTACGTCTCTCGTATCTTTTTTATTATTGCCGAGAAAACTTTTTCAACATCCTCCTCGGAATAGTTCAGAGTACTGAATGGTCCTAGTTTTTTGATCCCAAGATCATATTCTAGATTTAGGTACTTGTCACATCTAATGCCCAAAGTGCTCAAGATTTTTCTAGCGCATTCATTAGGGCAACCGTCGATAACGATAAGATGTTCAATTTTCTTAATAAGCATAGTTTGTCTTGGAATTTTGTTGGCTAGTGCGGGTAATGAGCATATTCCGACTTTCTCACTTCCCAACTTTCTAACCACCTCAAGCGCAGCTAACCCTGTTAAGTGCCCAGTGTTTGAGGCCCCACTGTTGCAAACTACAAGCCCAATTTTAGGCGTGCTCACCTTTACACTTCACCTCCTCCCAATATTTCTGGTTGATGCTGCATCCAGGGTCTGGACCCTGTAGGTCGTTGAAGTATGCATAGGCTCTTGCTCTGCATCCTCCGCATATGTACTTGTATTTGCATTCTCCGCAGCCCTTGAAAAGGTCTCTGTTTCTTATCTGTTTTAAGACTGGAGAGCTTCTCCATATGTTAACTAGGCTTTGCTCTCGAATGTTTCCTATTTTTATCGGAATGAAGACGCATGGTTCGATGTCTCCGTTTGGCTCCATGCTGCAGTAGAGACGACCAGCGCCACAGCCTCCAATGAATTCTGTCAAAGACTTTGTTCTACCTCTAAGCATCTCCGTGGCTGCTTTGTTTGTGAAATGAGTGGCAACCACTGGACCGAAGGCAAACTTATGGGATGTGACGGCGTATTGAGGAGCAGTAGAAAACGAGTCCAATTTACTGTTGTTGTCAATAAGCTTTGAGTAGAGAAAATCTAAGAGTTCTTCTCTTTCTTTCGGAGTTAAATCTTGATCCACCATTTCTTTTCCTCTGCTTACTGGGATGAAGTTAAAGACTATCAGCTGCTTCGCATGGAGGCCTTCCTCGATAAATTCTACGAGTTTCGGTATTTCTTTCAAGTTGTAATGGGTTGCTGTTGTTGCGACGCCGGCATCTAAACCCTCTTCGACGCAGTTTTTTATTCCTTCTATAGTTCGTTTCCAAGCTCCCTGTATTCCCCTAAATTCATCGTGGGTTTTCTCGAATCCGTCTAAAGAAATTTCGACGTATTGGACACCCGCCTCTTTCATTTTTTGTGCAACTTTTTCAGTAATCAATGTTCCGTTAGATGCGACGGAAACATAAAATTCTTTTTCAGCGGCATACTTAGCTACTTCAAAGAAGTCTTTCCGCAGCAATGGTTCTCCACCGGAGAATGAGAGGGCAACGGCCCCTGCGTTTGCGAACTCGTCTATGGCATGTTTTGCTTCTTCAGTTGTTAGTTCATCAGGTGCCGGTTTTGGTCCAGCGTTTTCGTAGCAGTGTTTGCATCTTAAGTTGCATTGTTTTGTGAAGTTCCATACTATGAGAAATGGGGCGGCTGTTGTTTGAGGTCTTTGCACACCATAGTAGCCTATGCCTTCAAGAACGTTTGCAATACCTCTTCTCACCATAGGATTTTTTAGAGATTCTATCATCTGCTCCTTGGAAACACCGAAGGATTCAGAGCCTTTATCGAGGGCTAACTTAACTATTGAATAAGCTAGTTTTTCTTGAAGACTTAATTTTTCTGCTTTACCCACGTATTTCTTTAGGGCAGACTCTAATTTACTGCCTTTTTCCGTTCTTTTCGAAACCCACCTTAACAAACTCCTAGAAATGGGGTTGCCGAGCCATGTCTTAACAGTGTTCACAACCAAATCTGCCTCATGCATTTTATCTTCTAAAATGCCGGACCTAAACCAAATGGATCCATAACGTAGATTCCGAGAACTTCAGCTTCATTTAAATAATAACAGAGGTTGTCTGGATCAGCGGTTAGAACTTCATCTCCTTCATTCAAAAGTTGGGCCTCAACTTTTCTCAGTCCGCAAGCGTGCGTTACCATCGCGTTAGCGCTGAGGCGTTCTAATCTGTGAAGGTGATTCAGGTTTGTCTCACCTTGTTCTTGTCTCTCTGGCGACTATTGCTTTCTCTGTGCCGGCAGGAATTGAGTATCGTTGCGAATTGCCCTTGAATTTGCGTATCAGGTGCACTTTGACGGTGTCGTTGATCAGAAACGTCACTAACAGCGTATAGCCCAAGATTGCGAGTACAGGTATGTAGCCGAGTGGAGCAAGCTCTAAGAAGCCTAAGAGCGAGATTGTAATCACAAACAGGATTTCCGCCGCGACTGTGATGCTTAGAAAATTGCTTGGCCGTGACTTCCAGAAATAATTCCGCTCACGCACTATCATGAGGGTGAATACCCCTGCAAGATTCAAATAAGCAAACCCGAATGTGTAGATCTTATCTACGTTGCCAGTCAGCCCAAAGTATGACATGCCAGCCACGGTCAGAATTGCACTTTCAATCGTCATTAGTATCCCTAATGATCCGCTAACTCCAAACAGCCGCGAGACATTGAATGAATCAGGTTTCAAAGAAAACTGCACGTTGTCTGTCGATATCGACATTGAGACGAAGTCACCTAGGAAAAGTAGCAGTACCGTGCTCGTTATTGACAGCATGAAGGAGTGAGTAAGAAACAGCATAACAACGATGTACCCGACGATATGCAGCTTCCGGGCAACCATCATCAATGCCCAGTTATAGATTCGCTGGTAGATCGTCCGCGCCGTCTTGACCATAGATATTATGCCTCCGAGTCCCTCAGCAGTGAGCACAGCACTTGCCGAATCCTTAGCGATGTCGGTTGCATTCTTCACTGCTATCCCCACTTCCGCCTGCCCCAAAGCGGGAGCGTCGTTTACACCGTCGCCGGTCATTCCGACCACATGCCCTCGGTCCTGAAGAGCCTTCACAATGGTGAACTTGTCCTCAGGGTAAATCTCAGCGATACCGTCACTATCTTCGACCGCGGAGTCAAGAATCTCCCTTTGGCTCTGCATCTTTTCAATCTTCGACATTCGGGTTATCTTGTCACCTAGACCTATCTGCTGGGCAATGTTTCTTGCAATCGGAAGCGAATCGCCCGTAAGCATCTTCACAGATATTCCCAAATCGCGGATTCGGTCTAATGTCCCGCGTGAGTCTTCCCTTACCCTGTCGGCTACCCCTGCAAGGCCGACAAAACGCAGCCTGCTCCGATCATCTCCTTGGGCAACGGCGATTACTCTTAGCCCCCTAGCCGAGAGCGCCTCAGCATGCTTACGCAGATCTTTTGTCTCCTTATCTGGCAGGTTGCAAGAAGAGCATATGGTGTCGAATGATCCTTTTCCCACAAAGAATGCTTCACCAGATTTCTGAATTGTAGCTTCTGTCATCCTGGTTTCGGGATCAAACGGCACGAACTCCGTCTGCGAATAACCGTCTAATGAGATATGCGCCTCAGCTGCGGCTGACAGAAACGCTATGTCTATGGGGTCGTGATTGGCTTCTTGCGACGCGAACGCCCCGTGGAGCAAAACATCACTTTCGCTAAATCCGTTAGTAGGCACTTCGTCTTCGACGAAGAGTTTATTCATGGTGATTGTGCCTGTCTTGTCTACGCATAGCACGTCCATGGTAGCTGCGTCCTCGCTCGCGCCGAGTCTTGTGACAAGGACTCCTTGTTTTGCAAGCGCTGACGAGCCGAGCGCCATGTTTACGGTGAACATGGTCGGCATCGCAACTGGCACAGAAGCTACGAGGAGCACGCCTGCGAGCGGCAACAGCACCGCAAGCGAGAAACCTGTCAATAGAGCGTACACAAAGACGACTAGAAGGGAGGCGAGTACTATTATGAGAAGTCGGTGTGCAACTTTAACTGTTACCTCCTCCATGTGCAGTTTGGGTTTTGCAAGCTCGAGCAGCGAAACCGTTTTCCCAAAGTAGGTCTTCATTCCTGTGGCGTCGACAGTGCCTGTGGCTTCGCCGCGTTTGACCGCCGACCCTGAATAGGCTATTTCTCCGGCTGACTTTTCCACGATTATAGATTCGCCAGTGAGGGCTGACTGATCAACGCCGAAAGAGCCGTCAATGATTTTTACATCTGCTGGCAACAAGTCGCCTGCCCTGACTCTCACAAGGTCCCCGGGAACAAGTTCTCTGGCCGGAATAATTGACCATTTTCCATCCCTTTTTACTCTGCTCTGAATCCTTAGCTTCTGTTTTAGAGCAGTCATTGCTGCTCTTGCTCTTTTCTCTCGCCACAGTGACATTGCGG
>Ga0315280_10011156_pt1 | contig 11103 bp, 10 predicted proteins | sample YL17G06_40_MG_FD_203697 | JGI IMG/M metagenome (GOLD analysis project Ga0315280, IMG submission 203697) | Sediment microbial communities from Yellowstone Lake, YNP, Wyoming, USA - YL17G06_40 | ecosystem: Environmental > Aquatic > Freshwater > Lake > Sediment | place: USA: Wyoming | collected... | reverse complement strand
CTGTCCACGAGAAAGCTATCGCTCATGTGCGTCCTCGCGAGTCCAAGTACGTTTCCCCTTCACAGGCCCTTGGCGGATGAGGGCGTCGATGAATTCCCGCTGCCTCACCCAAGCCGCATGGTCCAGGGTGAGAGGCAAGGGCTCGTTCAAGAGACGATTGATTCCTTCTCGAATAAGCTGGCTCTCTGTCGTCCGCTTTTGGCGCGAAATCATCCGCAAACGCCTGTCCTGCTCCGCTTCGATATAGATTTGTTTTCGTTTCATGCGTGCCACAGCGTTCCTCCTATATACATCGCATTATACATCGCTTCCCCGGCGGCCTTCAACCAGGCTTCTAGTTTCACCGCATATGAAGAGATAGAATCTACTGAGGTGTGCGAAATTGAGCGACATGACCTCCTTACCCCAGCCCCTCTTCCCGCATAGCGGGACGAGGGGAGAAACGAGTTGACTTCATGCCCTCGCCCCCCTTGGGAGTGTGTGTGAAAAGTCGAGTCTCCGCGGCTCCGCCGCCTGCTGTGCGGAAAGGCTTGGCCTTTCCGCACAAAAGCCCAATTGAAATCAATAAAGTTAACAGCCCCGCTCGCGGAAAGCCGGAGGCTTTCCGCACAGCGGGGCGGCAGAGCCGCTCTCATTTGCTCAGATTTTACACACACTCCTTTGAGGGAGAGGGCGGTCCTCCCGCAGCAGCGGGACGGGACCGGGTGAGGGGGTTCATGTGTCACCCTATTGTGCGGGACCCAATAGCACCACCAGTGGGCCGACCGGACCTCGGAGATGTGGCCTTCAGGCCAGCTCCTTCTTGAGAATCTCCTGCACCATTTGCGGGTTGGCCTGGCCGCGCGTGGCCTTCATCACCTGGCCGGTAAACCAGCCCAGCGTTGCGGTCTTCCCCTTGCGGTATTGCTCCACTTGCTTCGGGTTGGCCGCCATGATCTCCCGCACCACGACCGCAATTTTCTCGGGATCGTTGATTTGCTCCAAGCCCTTTTCGGCCATAATTTCCCTCGCGCGCTTGCCGCTGGCGAACATCTCCACCAGAATCTCTTTGCCCATCTTCCCGGAGATAGTGCCCTGGTGAACCAGGGAGATCAGCTCGGCCAGGTGCGCGGCCGATATCGGCGACTCGCCGATCTCCTTCTTGGCTTCGCTCAGCAGATACGCCAGCTCACTGAGAATCCAGTTGGATACCAGCTTCGGTTCGCCACACGCGCGTGCCACCTGCTCGAAGTAATCCGCCAGGTGCCGGGAGGCCGTCAGCAGTCCCGCATCGTATTCGCTCAGGGCATATTCACGAACGAACCGCTCTGTCCGCGCCTCCGGCAACTCCGGCAGGGCGCGGCGCGCCTCCTCTTTCCATTCTTCGGTAACCATCATGGGCAGCAGGTCCGGCTCCGGGAAATACCGGTAGTCGTGGGCGTACTCCTTCGAACGCATGCCGTAGGTACGCTGCTCACGGCTATCCCACAGCCGGGTTTCCTGCGGAATCTCTCCCCCGCTTTCGCGGACGTCGATCTGCCGCTCGATCTCGTAGCTCAGCGCCTTCTGGAGGAACTTGAAGGAATTAAGATTCTTGACCTCAGTCTTGGTTCCGAAATCTGTAGCCCCCACGCGCCGCACGCTCACGTTGGCGTCGCAGCGCAGGCTGCCTTCTTCCATGTTGCAGTTCGAGACCTCCAAGTAAAGCATGATGGTCTTCAGTCGCGTCAGGTAGTCGTACGCCTCATCCGGTGTACGCAGGTCCGGCTCGCTCACGATTTCGACCAGCGGGACGCCGGAGCGGTTCAGGTCGATGTAGGATTTCCGCGCGGAATCCGGGAAGCCCTCGTGTAGCGACTTGCCGGCGTCCTCTTCCATGTGCACGCGGGTGATGCCGATGCGTTTCTGGTGGCCATCGGTCTGGATTTCCAGCCAGCCATCCTGCGCCAGGGGCTCATCGTATTGCGAGATTTGATAGCCCTTCGGCAGATCGGGATAAAAGTAGTTTTTGCGCGCGAACCGCGAGCGCGGATTGATGGCGCACTTGAGCGCCAGCGCCGTCTTGATGGCCATCAACAGCGCCTCGCGGTTGAGCACGGGCAAGGCGCCGGGCAGCCCCAGACAGACGGGGCAGGTGTTGGTGTTGGGCGGATCGCCGAAGCGCGTCGAGCAGGAACAGAAAATCTTGGTCTTGGTCAGAAGCTGAAGGTGCACTTCCAGCCCGATGACCGCCTCGTATTTGGCGCGAACGTCAGTCACAGCACTCTCCACAGCGAAACCTCTCCACTCGAATTTTGCCTCAAGCCCCCAGTCCTTCCAGCCGGAAGCTTTTATTATACAGAAATCTGAGGAAACTCGCGGTCAGGTCGGAACGTGAAGAAGAAGGAACCCGCGCACAACATGCGGGACCGCATGAGGCGAGCACAAAGCCGCCAGGCGCAAGCCATAGCAGAGGAAGTCCAGCCCTGCGTCATGCCTTGGGTGGGAAGACCCCCCGCAAAAATGGGCGTCGTACCGAATACTCTCTTCCAGCCCCAGCGGGAATTTCACGCCCTCGATCTGCATCCAGCCGCGATAACCGATATCATCCATCGCCCGGCGAACCTCGGGGAAATTGATCGAGCCCTTTCCGTAAAGGTCGTCGTAGTCTTTCGCGTGAAACTCACAGATGTGCTGGCCGAGGAAGCGGATCTCTTGGTAGATGTCGTAGCCCTCGTGATGGGAATTGCCCACATCATAGTAGACCTGGACCGCGGGCGAGCCGACTCGGTCCAGGATTTCCATGTGTTGCCGGGCGCTAAGCTGGCTTTCAACCCCCAGGATCACCTGGGATTTCTCGGCCTTGGGGGCAATCTGCTTGAGCTTTTGGACCACAGCGTCGACACCCTCGGCATCGTTCCGCAAATCACCTTTGCCAAAAAACGCCAGGAGGACGACCCGGGTGCCCAGCGCCTTGCAAACATCGATGCTGTCCGCCACCCACCGCTCCGCGCGCGGGTCACTTTTATAAGGGGCCTCGTTCAGAGAGGCGATCGCCAACGAGGCGACTTCCACGCCCGTTGTCTTCACCGCGTCCCGATATTTTTTCTGCAGTTCCGGGTCCTGCAACTGAAGAACCTCCGCGGGCGGGCCAAGGTCCACCTGCACGCCGTCGAGTCCCAATTGCTTGGCCAGGGCAAGCGCCGCGGGATCGCACCGCTTGCCGATCGTCCAATCGCAAACCCCGAGTCTGAACCCGCCTGGCTTTGTCTTAGCGTCGTCCGACCCCGGAGCGGCGAGCCCAAGCAATTCACCTCCGAAGGCAAGACTGGCCACGGCCCCACCAGTGCCTCTTACGAACCACTCGCGCCTTGTCATATGCAGCGATTTCATTGCGTTACTCCCCTTGGGGCTTGGCAGTCTACCACTGTGGAGCGCAGGCACGTTATCAAATCAGCCGCGAAACAGCAAGCGTGAGGCGTTGCGCCAAGTGGTGTGCCATGAAAATTCTAAAGACTTTCAGGGAGCAACCCAGCTGACGCGCGGGCGGTTACTCGAGGGATTGCGATCCACCAGCACTCGGGTGCGAAAGACGCGGCTGAGCAAATCGGATTCGAGCACCGCCTCCGGCTGGCCTTGACACACGCAGCGGCCGTTGTCGAGTAACACGAGGTAATCAGCCAGTTCCGCGGCCAAATTCAGTTCGTGAGTAACCACGACGGCGATGAACTTCTCCGCAGCAGCGAGTTGCCGCACCAGCCGGAACATCTCAATCTGGTAACCGATATCCAGATTGGCGGTGGGTTCATCGAGCAGCAGGAGCCGCGGCCGCTGGGCCAACGTGCGCGCCAGCACGGCGCGCTGGAATTCCCCGCTGCTGAGCTCGAGGACGCGCCGCCCGGCATACGCAGCGAGGTTGGTCTTTTCCATGGCCCAGTTCACCCAGCCCTCATCCTCGCCGGACTCGAACAGGCTACGGCGAAGATGGGGATGCCGCCCCTGGCGCACGAACTCGCGCACCTCGAAGGAAAACAACAGAATGGTCTCCTGCCTTGCTAACCCTGCCCGCTGCGCGCGCTCGCGCGGACTGAGGCGGTGCAAATCCTCGCCGTCCAACCGAACGCAGCCGGCATGCGGCTTCAAGTGGCCGCTCACGATCTCAAGCACCGTGGACTTGCCCGAGCCATTCGGCCCGATAATGGCCACGACCTCACCCGCCCGCGCCGAGAAACTCATGGGAAGAAGCTCGAAGTGGGGATAGCGGTAGGCAATGTCCTGGACGGTCAGGTCTCTCCAAGCCCCTGCGGTCGAGGTTTCCGGTGAGATCGCGGGTTGGATTTCTCTATCAGGCATTTGAAAAGTGCCGTTGTCAGCCATCAGCAGTCAGCATGCAGCGGTCAGCCATCAGCCGTTAGTCGCAACGCTTGATAGTCAACCGCCGTTGTTCATTGTGGGTTTGCGGCTCATGAATCTCAAATCTCAGATCTCAAATTCTAAGTCTTGAGCCTCGGCGCCCACTTTCAATCGTTGGCTCTTCTAATACAAACGCAGGAAGCAATGTTACAGAGCCCCGGAGCTTCCTGCATGCCTCCTCACCCGGCCCTTCGGGCCACCCTCTCCCCAGGAGTCTGTGGGAAAGCCTCCCGTCAGGAGTAGCTCCGGTCGCCGCGGCGACAAGGCCTCCGGCTTTCCGACCGCAGGGCCAGTACTTACTTCCCTTCGCAAGCCCGCTCGCGGAAAGGCTAAGCCTTTCCGCACAACGAAGCGGCACAGCCGCTATCCGCTCGCAGACACGACCCCCTCGTCGTCCCACGCGTAAGCTCGCTGACCCAAGAGACTTGAGAATGGATGCGGCAGGGCCTCTCGGCAAGAGGCTGTCCCGCAGCTTACCCGATCTTCAGCTTGGTGTACTTGTCGTCTGACTTGCTACCCGCGTTTTTGAGTGCGGCGAAGATTGCGCCACCAATTACAAGTCCGCCAAATACGGCAATGATCACCATTTCCCGATTTACTCCTTTGAAGCTATCCCAAATGAACTAAGACACCGATGGAACCAAGAAAGTTGCAGAACCTTTTGGACAATTTGATCCGCATCAAACCGCAGCCTGCCGGAGCCCCACGTCCGGGCTAAACCTCGCCGCGCTCAACCACGCGGAGGAATTCCTTCAACTCGGAGGGGAGCTTTGATTGCAGGCGCACCACCTCGCGGCCGCGCGGATGCCGAAATTCGAGCTCCGAGGCATGCAGGAAATTGCGCTTCAGGGTTTCAATCTCCCCGGTCTTGAGGCGTAAGCGGCGCGGCGCACCGTAGAGCGTGTCGCCCACAATCGGGTGGCCGAGCGCCGAAAAATGCACGCGCAACTGATGCGTACGCCCCGTGAGCGGTTCCGCCTCGAGCAAAGTGAGGCGCGAAAACCGCCGCACCACCCGAAAACGCGTCGCGGCCTCCCGCGCCCGCAAGCCGCCCACCTTCATCCTCACTCGCCGCACCGGGTCACGTCCCACCGGCTTGCGGATTTCGCCCCTGTCACTTGGGACGAGGCCATGCACGAGCAAGACATAAGTCTTGTGGATCGCCCGGGCCTTGAAGTCGGCGGCAAGCTGCCGATGCGCAAAATCGTTCTTGGCCACGATGACCAGCCCGGAGGTCATGCGGTCCAGCCGGTGCACAATTCCCGGCCGCAGATCGCCACCCACCGACGACAGGCTCCGTATGTGGTGCAGCAGCGCGTTGACGAGGGTCCCGGACTTGACCCCGGCGCCCACGTGGACCACCATCCCGGCCGGCTTATCGACCACCACCAAGTCCTCGTCTTCGTAAACGATCGTGAGCGGCAGCGCCTCCGCCGTCGCCCGTACTTCCGGCCGTTCCGCCTCCACGCGGACGCGCGCCCCGCCTTCGAGTGTCTCCCCGGCCTTGCGGGCCGCACGGCTCTTCACGCAGACCAGCCCGGCGCGGATCAGCCGCTGAATCTGGCTGCGGCTCCAGCCCGGCATCTGGCGCGTCAGGAAGACGTCCAGCCGCTCCCCTTGCGCTTCCGCCGGCACCAGGAACTCCTGTATCTCCGGCATCGCCGACTCACTCGGAAAAGATAACCTGGATGACCAGGAAGATCGCACCCACCACGATCGCGCTATCCGCCAGATTGAAGGCAGGCCAGTGGTAACCGCGCCAGTAGAAATCGAGAAAATCGACCACCTGTCCAGTACGGATGCGGTCCACCAAGTTACTCGAGGCGCCCCCCAACACCAGGGCCAAACCCACACCCGCTTCCCAGTGCACCCGCCGGCTCCGCCAGATGAAGCTGACAACAGCCGCGATCAGAGCGGCCGAAACCACAATCAGCAGTGCGGTCTTCCAGGGCGCCGGCGAGCCGGAGAAGATGCCGAAAGCCACCCCGGTATTCTTCGTGTGCGTCAGGTTGAAGAACCCCGGCAGCACCGGCACCACCGTATATTCGGCAATGGACTTTTCCACCAACGATTTAGTGACCTGGTCGCCGACGAACACCAGCAAGGCAATCAACACGGAAAGCCAGCGCGAGAGGTTCCGAACGCGGGTGGCGGCATCTGGCATGAAGGTCCCTATCTTTCTCCTTCCATTTCCTGCGCGAGGCGGGCCGCCTCCGCGGCGGTGAGCGGCCGAATCCGCACGTTCCGGAACGACACCTTGCCGTGGTCCCCCTGCAAGCGCAAGGGGCCCGGAGCATCGGGACGACCGCTGGCGCGCCCCGTGCCCATGGGCCCCACGTCCACATTGCTCAGGACAAGTATGCCATTCTGCCGGACGGTCAACCGCTTACCCACAAAGGTGATGTCAAAGGTCTGCCAAGTGTCGGGCGGGCGGGTGGCGTCGGCGGCGGGCGCAATCCGCGCGAAAAGCGCCCCGCAGGATTCGAGGTCGAGCGGCTTGCCGTAACTGTCAAAAATCTGCGCCTCGTACTTGTCCCGTAGGTAAACCCCCGAGTTGCTGCCGAAGGCAATGTTGAACTCAACGTGTAACTGGAAATTGTAGTAGTCCGCGTCGGTCTGAATATCCGTACTCGGAGGTTTGTTGGCGTAGACCCCGTTCTGCACAACCCATCCATTGGGCCCGCTTGCGTCCTTCAAATGCCAGCCCTGCAAATCACGGCCATTGAACAAGTCGATCCACCCGTCGAGGCTTGCCGCCCCGGAGGCTTGCGGGCCGAGAAGCATGGCCGTCAACCCGGCCATCCAGACCAATCGTCGATGCATATCGCAGTTCCTACTGGATCGTGGCCTCAATTTCCTTCAGCGCCGCCGAACAGCGCTCGCAGACCAGGGGATAACGAGCGTCCTCTCCGACGTGTTCCGAGTAGTTCCAGCAGCGGTGACACTTCTTGCCAGTTGCCTTCTCGATGCGCACGTGTAGTCCCGGCAACTCCGTCTCCGCGAAACCAGCCAGAGCAGCTTGGCCCAGCTCCACCTGGGAGACGATGAACAAGGTGGGCAGCAGGTCGCGGTATTCCAGCAGCAGCGGGTAGAGGTCTCCCGTGGCCGCCAGGCAGATCTTGCCTTCCAGAGACCCGCCGATGAATTTCGCCTGCCGGGCCTCCTCCAGCGCTTTCAAGACTTCATTGCGCACCGCAATCAGCCGCGGCCAATGCTCGAGGCGGTTGCGGTGCCGCTCGGAAACCAGCGCGCGCAGGGATTCCGGCGACACGAACGTCTCGAGGTGCACGCTCGGTTCCCTCCCCTGCACCTCCGGCAGGTGACTCCACACTTCGTCCGCCGTGAAGCAGAGCAGCGGCGCCAGCGAGCGGGCCAGCGCCTCCGCGATCCGGTAGAGCACCGTCTGCGCCGCCCGGCGGCGTGGGGAACGCGCGGGAGCCGTGTACAGCCGGTCTTTCAGAATGTCGAAATAGAACGCGCTGAGGTCCACCGTGGCATAGTCGTAGATGGCGCGATAGACCTTGTGAAACGAATATTCTTCGTAGGCGGCCTGGACCCGCGCCATCAGCTCGGCGGTGCGCAGCAACGCCCAAGCGTCAATCTCTTCGAGTCGCTCTCCTTCCACTTGGTTTTCCGCGGGATCAAAATCGTAAAGGTTGCTCAGACAGTATCGGAAGGTGTTCCGCAGCTTGCGGTACGCCTCAGAGAGCCGGGCCAGCATATCGGCCGAGATGGTCACGTCCTCTCCGAATTCGAAGGAGGCCACCCAGAGCCGCAGGATTTCCGCGCCATGCGTCTTGATGACCTCATTGGGGTCAATCACGTTGCCCAGAGACTTGGACATGGCGCGGCGCTCGGCGTCGAGGACCCACCCGTGGGTGAGGACCGTGCGATAGGGCGCCTGGCCGTGGGTGGCCATGGCCACCAGCAGCGAGCTATGGAACCATCCACGGTACTGGTCACCAGCTTCCAGGTACACATCAGAAGGCCAAGGGAGGTCCGGCCGCCGTCCCAGCACGGCGAAGTGGCTCGCCCCGGAATCGAACCAGACATCCAGGATGTCCAGTTCCTTGCGGAAGTGGACGCTGCCGCAAGCCGGGCATTTCGCGCTTGCCGGCAGCAAGTCCTCGACGGGGTGGCTGTACCAGGCGTCCGCCCCCTCCTGGCGGAACAGCTCGACCGCCGGCCGCACCCAGGCCGGGTCGAGCACCGGCTTCTGGCAACCTTCACAGTGGAACACCGTTATGGGCACACCCCAGACCCGCTGCCGCGAGATGCACCAGTCGGGCCGGGTGGCAATCATACTGGTAATGCGCTCCCGGCCCCACTCTGGCAACCATTGGACCTTCTGGATCTCCTCGAGCGCCCGCTCCCGCAGATGCTCGTGATCAATCGAAATGAACCATTGTTCGTTGGCGCGGAAAATCACCGGCTGATGGCAGCGCCAGCAATGCGGATACGAGTGCGTCAGCCAGCCCGGCGCCCCCATCAAGGTCCCCCGGGACTTCAGCAGTTCGACGACAGGTTCGTTGGCGTCGAATACGTTCTTGCCGTTATATTCCGGCAGGCCTTCGGTGAACTCGCCGGCGTCGTTCAGAGGGGAATAGATAGGCAGCCCGTATTGCATACCCGTCTGGTAGTCTTCCCGGCCGTGGCCCGGGGCAGTGTGCACGCAGCCCGTGCCGTCTTCGGCGGTCACATAGTCCGCCAGCACGCCCAAGACCCGGCGGTCCAGGAAGGGGTGCTGCATTTCGATGCGATCCAGCCGCTCGCCGGGAATGCGGGCGAGGATCGTTGTCGCCTCCAGCCCCATCTCCTGGAAGGCCGGTTCCAGGCGGCGGCTCTCGACCAGGTAGGTTTCGCCGCCGGCCTCGGCAACCACGTACTCAAATTGGGGATGGAAAGCCACGGCCATGCTGGCCGGAAGCGTCCAGGGCGTGGTGGTCCAGATAATGACGGAAACCCGCCGTCCCGCGAGTTCCGGCGCGAGTTTGGCGGGGTCGGTGAGCAGCCTGTATTTCACATACACCGAGCGGCTGCGGTGGTCCTCGTACTCGACTTCCGCCTCGGCCAGCGCCGTCTTGTCGCGCAGACACCAATAAACCGGCTTCAAGCCGCGATAGACATACCCCTTCTCCAGAAACTTGAGGAACGCCTCGGCAATCAGCGCCTCGTACTCGAAATCCATCGTCAGGTAGGGCTTGTCCCACTCGCCAACGACCCCCAGACGGATGAAGTCCTGGCGCTGGAATTCGACGTACTTTTCCGCGTAACGGCGGCAGGCCTGGCGGATTTCCACCGCCGTCATCTGCGCTTTGCGCGCCCCCAGTTCCTTGTCCACGTTGATTTCGATGGGCAGCCCATGACAATCCCAGCCGGGCACGTACGGGGCGTTGAACCCCGCCTGCGTCTTCGTCTTGACAATGAAGTCTTTCAGGATTTTGTTGAGCGCCGTCCCCAGGTGGATGCGGCCGTTCGCGTAGGGAGGACCGTCATGCAAGGTGAAAATCGGGGCGTTGCGCCGCTGGGCCCGAATCTGGCCATAAAGATCCTCCTGGGCCCACTTCTCCAGCCACTTGGGCTCGTTCTGCGGCAGGTTCGCCTTCATCGAGAAGCTGGTCCGCGGCAGGTTGATGGTGTCCTTCAGCTCGAGCGGTTTCCGCATCCGTCCTCCCCGCAGCAAGTGTAAACAGGTGATTATAGGAGTAACAGAAGGGAGTGTCCAGCAAACAACCCCCACACCCACGGCGTTGGCCATTGGCATTGACTTGAGGATCATCTCGCGCTAATCTTCGCCTGAAGAACTTCTCCGCGAGGCTGCGGTCTCGGCTCGAAACCACGCGAAGCACGCAGGTGTCCATGGGGGGTTCCATGCATCGTGTTTGCAGGCTGTAGCGCAGACCTGCTCTACAGGTCTGCGGCTTTTCTTGCTGAAAGAACCGCAGACCTCGGAAAACAGGCCTGAGGCGCTACTTGCTCCCGGAATGGGCAGCTCTGATATACTTTGAAGAGTGAGGTGACTCATGGGCAAGGTAGAAATCATCGAAGCCCAAATCAAAGAGCTTTCTCGGGAAGAGCTGGCAGAATTCCGCCAGTGGCTCGCCCGATTCGACGCGGAGGTTTGGGACCGCCAGTTTGAAGCTGACGTCCAGGCGGGGAAACTAGATGCTTTGGCAGAGAATGCGTTACGGGACCACCTTGCGGGGCGGTCAACGAAGCTGTGAACCATCACGCCTCCCCTGCCTTCCGGGCCTGCTACCAAGCTCTTCCAGCCTCGGTACGGGGACTCGCCGACAAGGTATTTGGTTTGTTGAAGGCAGACCCACGACATCCGTCTCTCCATTTCAAGAAGGTCGGCGGGTTCTGGTCAGCAAGGGGCGGCCTGCACCATCGAGCGCTCGGCGTGGAGACATCAGATGGGGTGCTCTGGTTCTGGATTGGAACCCATTCTGAATATGACGACAGGGTCGGCTGACAAATCGCTGGAGCGGGAAGAGCCGGCGCCGCCGGCCATGGCGGTTTAGGCGGATCGGCCTAAACAAGAGTTAGCCGCCTTGGATCGGTAAATGGGTTGTTGCGAGGCGTTCGAGTGGGCTATATATTCGAGTGGGACTGGAAGAAGGCGGAGTCCAACGCCCGAAAGCACGGCGTGACGTTCGACGAGGCATCAACCGTGTTCGGAGATCCGCTCGGGCTCCTCATGCCGGACCCGGATCACTCTCGCAACGAGGA